>Ga0256914_1000804_pt1 | contig 30306 bp, 26 predicted proteins | sample HulkmetaG_FD_191571 | JGI IMG/M metagenome (GOLD analysis project Ga0256914, IMG submission 191571) | Hydrothermal chimney microbial communities from Main Endeavour vent field at the Juan de Fuca Ridge, Pacific Ocean - Hulk | ecosystem: Environmental > Aquatic > Marine > Hydrothermal vents ... | reverse complement strand
CATCTTTCTCAGGCTATCATTGATGAGGCGAATCGCGAGAAAGAGGACGATTAGCGTTATATTTTGTTACGACTAAGGGAGCCCGGCTAGAAACCACGAAGACACGAAGCCACCAAGGCACGAAGAAAAGAAAAAGTTTGTAACTGCTTACGTACCTGGCTTCGGCCTGTTTTTTCGCCCGGAGCTGAACCTCCGGGCTACCCTTGCCAAGCCCTTTGGGCTGCACGGCTGAGCCCCAGTGGGGCTTTGCACCCGTAGCCCGAGGGTTTAGCCTCAGGCGGAGCGGCGCAGACGAGTCAACCTTAGCAGTTACAAAAGTTGTGAAATGCTTGGTGTTCTTCGTGTCTTTGTGCCTTTGTGGTGATTGAAGTCGGGTACGTTAGTCGTTACTATATTTTTTGCATTGCAGCACCAACCGGGGGTCGTCAGGCCTCCGGTTTTCTTTTGCCAGCAGGGTCAAGTATAATGGGGGTGTTCAATTCTTTGGGGGTGCAACCCGCCCCTCTCTGGTGGAGGTTTGATTGTGAATTACAGCAAAATTTTTACTGACACATTTAAGTTGTTATGGCAGCGGAAAAAGTTGTGGCTTATTTCGCTTTTAGGGCTGGTGCTAATGTTGCCGATTACCGGTTTTTACACCGTGGGCATGATGTGGAAGCAGCGTGGGTTCATGCAGGTAATCATGGCTACTACGCCTAATCTATCTGTCATGCCAGAAACATCGCGGCAGTGGTTCTTGATGATTTTACCGCTGGTGTTGCTTGCTGGTTTCTTTTATCTGCTTAGTTATGGAATCGACCTTTTGGCCCGAGGTGGCGGCATCAGAGAAGCAGATTTGGCTTGGGCCGGTGAAGCGGTGCAGGTGCGGCGTGGTTTTCGGTTTGGCATGCGGGTGGCTCTCAAAGTTTTGGGTGTTGATCTTCTTTGGTTGCTACCGGGTCTGATTGTTGTACTGCTGCTTATTGCTGTTGCCGGATTTTCGTTGGGCAATTTTTTTGCGCTTTTGGCCCAGGGAGATAATGTGGCGGGCAGTGATCTGGCCAGGACGTTTGGCGGTCTTTTTGGCAGTATGCTGCTGCTGTTAGGTCTGAGCTGGATTTATAGTGCCATTCGCGGGGTGATAGCGCCGATGATGTATCAATCGGTGGTGCTGGGGCAACGCACGGTGGGCCAGGGCATTGCCGAAGGATGGGCCTTGGTGCGGGCGCATTTTGGACAATTGGTGGTACTTTGGCTGTTGATCATGGCTGTGAATATGGGGTTGGGTATGATCATGCAAGTGTTCATTGTTCCGGTCAATATGCTACTCATGCCGAACATGATGAATCCTGATATAGCGCTTTCAGCGACCGGCGAGCTAAGTTCCATGTCTCTGAGCAGTTGGTTGCTGTTTATCGCAGGAGGCCTCTTCATTGGCGCTGCATCGTGGCTTTCCAGGAGTCTCATACAGGCATTTTCCAATACCCTGTACGCACGGGTTTATCGTGAGCTAACTGATACGCAACCTCAAGCTTCTGAGGATGAGGGAGCGTATGCTTCGATTATTTCGACATCGTGAGCATGCCTGCGCCCGGGCGAGTGTTGGCATGACCTTGTGTTATCTGGTTACGACTAAGGTAGCCCGGCTAGAAACCACGAAGCCACCAAGGCACAAAGAAAGAAAAAGTTTTGAAATGCTTACGTACCTGGCTTCGGCCTGTTTTTTCGCCCGGAGCTGAACCTCCGGGCTACCCTTGCCAAGCCCTTTGGGCTGCACGGCTGAGCCCCAGTGGGGCTTTGCACCCGTAGTCCGAGGGTTTAGCCTCGGGCGGAGCGGCACAGACGAGTCAACCTTAGCAGTTACAAAAGTTTTGAAATGCTTGGTGTTCTTAGTGCCTTTGTGCCTTTGTAGTGATTAAAGTCGGGTACGTTTTCTGAAAAGTTACTTAACTTTCGTCAATTAGCTCTGTGACGACGCCAAGACGAAAATGGACGAAAGGAGGAACGTGGAGGAAATAAAATCGTCCACATTCGTCTAATTTGGTCCATCTTCGTCATGGAAAAACGACAAGCTCGCAATTTGGAATTAGGAAACTTATTGCAAACGACTTAGTCGCTACGTTATCTGACCATAAAAAAAAGTCCCCGGAAATATGGCCGGGGACTTTTTAGTGACAGGGTGGGTTGCTTATTGGTTCATCATAACCAGAGTCGTTGTGGTTCCTTCAGTTTCGCCGGGAGAAATCATAAGCATGATGGAGTATTCACCTTTGTTCCAGGTAGGCATGGGGCCTTCCTCCTTGGTCCAGCCCAAGTCGGCCAATTCTTTATCGAAGAAAGCTGTAACTTCTTCGACGCTGAGTTCGCTGGTCAGGGTGGCCATGCCTTCGAGCATGCTGGCAACGATGGTTTTGTCGGGCACAGGGAATTCGCCGGGAGCAAAGCCAGGCATGTTCACTTCGTTCGCCTTGGGCGCATCTTCCGGTGCTTCAATCACGATTTTTTTGTTGACTTCGGTGACTTCGTTACGGGTTACGCCTTTGATGCTGATGGTGCTATCATCGACCTTGGATTTGAAGGTCGTTTCTACATAGATTTCCATCTTGACAGCATATTTGCCCTTTTTGGCTATCCAAATATCGCCACGGGTTTTGGTTTCAATAGCTTCATATTGAGCAACGCTCTGGTTGTCGTTGAGTTGTGATTCCAGGATGCTGTTGAGCATGTCGTTGAAGGCTTCTTCATCTTTGTATTGATAGTGGATCGTTTTGATGCCGTTGATTTTCTCGGTTCCAATTTTCTTGAGATTATCAACATCTTCGGCAAAATCTTCGATACCCATATCCATCATCATATCTTCGCCTGATGCGTCACGGGGCATCGACATCCAGTCGTCACCAAATTTGAGATAGCTCAGGTCATCAATGGCAACCACGTACATGGCGTCGGGAATGTTTTCGTCGGTTTCGCCGCTATCAGCCATCATGTCCAGCCCCTCGACGGTGGTGGCGTAGTTGCATCCGAAGTCGTTTTCCGCTTTGGTCCAGGCATTCGAGAAGGTCATGTGCAGATGCGTTTCTTCCTGACCATTGGCGGGCGTGATGCTGACATCGTAGCTGACTTCCCCTTCGCTGCGGTAGGAGTCGACAACGCTCTGAATGTTGGCAAATTCGCCACTGAGCTCTTCTTCCGGCTCGGGTGTGGCGGTGGGAGGGACGGGCGTAGCTGTGGGAGGAGCTGGCGTGGCAGTGGGGGGGACGGGTGTGGCTTTTTCTTCGCTTTTAGCTGCTGGTTTGGCTTCGGATTCGGTTTTTGTTTCGCTGCTGGTCTGTGCAGCCGGTTTATCGCTAGCTGCTTTTTTGTCGCCACCGCAGGCAGCCAAGGTCATAAGGAGCAAAAGGGCGATGATGGTGATGATGGTGATTTTTCGTTTCATGGTTGTTTCCTGAAGATGATGTGCGAGCGGCGGCAAGTAGTAAAGCAGGTTTGTTTTCTTGCGCCACCCCAAGAATGAGAAGTGATTCAATGGTGTGTCAATGGCTTGTTATGGTATCCGATTTTACAAAAAAAGTCGAATTGGATTTTGTTGCTGGTATTGTTTGGCAGCAACTGGCATAAAAAAACCTCATCCGTGGTTAAGAGATGAGGTTTTGAGATCGTGATGGGGATGGGGTTAGTCGCTGGATGGTTTGGTTTGCGAGATGCCATCAAAAATGAGATCGGTCATGCGATCCAATTGCTCAGGCAGTGAGGTTTCAAAATCTTTGCTGCACCAAAGGACAATCTGCTGGAAGTAAAGGGTGTAAAGGGCATCGGCAACAAAGGGAATATCGACGCTTTCGATAATTTCGTTTTTGCGTTTGCCTTGTTCGATGAGTAGGGTGAGCATGGCCCGAAAGTCCAGTTGCGCCCGACTGTTATCCACCAGGTCGGGCAGACGCAGGCCTCGGTAAATCATCTCCTTGACCAGCGCCCGATCAGAATCCAGGCCCGCTGCCAAGGCGTGGAACATTGCTTTGACCTTGCCGCGGGTTGTGCGCTGCTGGAAAATATCATTGGCCTTGACTTGCCCCATCTTGCCCAGCATTTGCTCGCCCAAAGCCAGCAAAACGCGTTCTTTGGTGGGGAAGTAGTTGAAGAAAGTTCCTTTAGCTACGCCTGCGTCCCGCGTAATGTCTGCAACTTTGGTCTGGGCGTAGCCCTTTTCGCGGAATAGCTTCAGCGAAGCATCCAGCAAGCGTTCACGTTTTTGGCGTTTATTATAATCGCGCCGGGAAAAATTTGAATGACGCATGAGTGATTGTGCCATTGTCGCGTTCCTGAGGGGGATTTGAGGGAATTGCTTATACCATTGAAGACGCCCGATGTGCTAAAAAGATACGGGGAAGCATGGTTTTTGCGGGTTATTTTCGTGTGCCCGATGAGCGGTGCGTCATAGGGGTTGGGATGGAGTTGACACGACGCGGCATAACTGCCTATAATGTGTGGGTCTACACCCATCCGTCCGATTTTGCGAGGTTCTCTGATGCGCACCATTAAACGCTATCCCAATCGTAAGCTTTATGATCTTGAACGCAAGCAATATGTTACGCTGGATGACATTTATTTGATGATTCAGGAGGGATTGGACATTCGAGTCATGGATCATGAATCGGGCGAGGATTTGACCGGTGTCACACTTTCGCAGATTATTTTTGAGCGCGAGAAAAAACGTCCCGGCTCATTGCCCAAATCTATCCTGACCACGCTGATTCGCACCAGCACTGCACCCATCGATTATCTCAAAAAGTCTGTTTCTACCTCGGTTGGGGCGTTGCATTTGCTGGAATCTGAAATTGACAAACGCATCGAATCATTGGTTTCGCGCGGTGAATTGGCCAGTGATGAGGCTGAAGACTTGCGCAAGGATATTGTAGAAAGTGCCAGTCGCCGCGGGCGCTTGCCCGAAATCAGCCTGAATGCAGCCCTTAGCAAGTTGAATGTGCCCACGCATGAGGACATCAAAGCGTTGGAGAGCCAGGTTGAGAAACTCATGCAGAGTGTGGATAAGTTGCTGGCCATCTCTGCTGAATCTGAGGAGAAAAAATAACGACCGTGGACTCTTTGCATGGGCAGGTTTCTGCGATGGCGGCCCGATTGCAGCAGGCCGATACCTCGAAGACAGCGATTGTGCTGGCGGGCGGGGGGCTAACGGGCGCGGTGTACGAGGTGGGCGCGCTGCGGGCCATCGATGCCATGTTGGTGGATCGGCGGGTCAATGATTTTGATATTATTGTGGGAACCAGTGCCGGGGCCTTGATTGGCAGCATGTTGGCCCGAGGCATCACGCCTGGCGCCATGATGAGCACGCTGGACGGAACCAAGTCGGGCGAGACGCACATCTTGCCCAAGCATATCTTTTCGTTGAATACTCAGGAATTTTTGCACAAGGGCCTGCGTTTGCCCCTGACGGTGAAGAACGCTATTTCTCACTATTTGCGGCATCATCGTGACATGAATTTGCTGGATGTACTGTGGTCGATGACTGACGCCTTGCCCTCGGGCCTGTATGACAATAGCAAACTGGAACTCTTTTTGCAGGGAGTGTGGCGAGAGTTTGGCCTGAGCGATGATTTTAGGGATGTGGAGCGAGCATTGTATGTGATTGCTACTGATCTGGACACCGGGCAGCGGGCGGTATTTGGTGGACCGGGCCTGCAAGATGTGCCCATCAGCAAAGCAGTGGCCGCATCCAGCGCCGTGCCATTGCTGTATCGCCCGGTGCGCATTGATGATCGCGAATTTGTCGATGGTGCGGTGCGGGGCAATGCCAGCCTGGATATTGCCATCGAGGCCGGCGCCAAGCTCATCGTTTGCATCAATCCCCTGGTTCCGGTGGATAACAGCCAGAAGCAAAACATTCCCCTGCTGGGCGAGGATGGCAACTTTATTAGCGAAAAGGGAGCCCAGGCAGTGCTTTCACAGTTTATGCGGATTGCCATGCGCAGTGGCTTGGCTTATCACATCAAGCAACTGCGCCGTCGCTACCCCGATATCGACATCATCCTGGTAGAGCCCCGGCGAGATGATTTTGAGATGGCTTTTTATAATGTAATGCGTTACTCAGCACGGGTGACCATTGCTCAGCACGGCTACGAATCAGTCACGCTGAATCTTGAAAATCGTTACCATGAGATTAAGAACACCCTGGCCAGGCATGGCATTCCCATCACGCGGCGGCTGGTAGCCGAGGAATTAGAGGCCATGCGTCGTTCTGGCTACGATTTGGAAACAGTACGTGCCATGCTTGAGAAGGGAGAACGACGTTTACGCTTCCGGCGCAAGCAAAAGGCACAGCAACCGGGCCCGGGCGCGGTCACCGAAGATTTACAAGATGCTCTGGCGCAACTGGAGTACTCGTTGGCCATGCTGCGGCAACACAAGCATGCAGCATGAGATAAAAGATGAAGAGGGAGGCGAAAGCGCGCCCAAGGCCCGTCATCTTAAGTAGATACGTTACGACTAAGATAGCCCGGCTAGAAATCACGAAGACACGAAGCCACAAAGGCACGAAGAAAAGAAAAAGTTTTGAAATTCTTGGTGTTCTTAGTGTCTTTGTGCGCTTGGTGGTGTGCTCGGGATAGCGATGATGCGTTGCATTTCGACTTTCATAGCATCATCTACTTAAAGCATGTTACGCTCTTTTAGCACTGCCGGATACAATGTCTCGGCCTGGCGGAAGAGATCTGCCAACTTCATAGCCTTGAAAATGGACCCTTTAGTCTTGATGTCACCATTAAAGTAAGCATCGCGCAGGCGCACCCGCCCCAGCCAAATGGCATGAAGCATATCGGCATCCATGCGAATGGCCAGATCGGGCTTGGTCTCGCCGCGCGAGAATGAGATACCCACCGGGCGCTGACGGCCATCCAATCCCAGAAAAACCTTGGGATTATCGAGATAAATATGCACCAGCATCTTATTTTTGATAAAGGTATCTACTGCGCCGGGCGTGTTGTTCAGATGTTCGAAAAGCTCCTGCATTACGGAGCGTAGCGTTTTGGAATCGGGATAAAAAGGCATGATGATGTGAATGGGGAATGAGAATTATGGCAAACTACTCAGCCAAAGATAACAGATTGACGTTGGGCCAGGCGGGCGTTGATTTGCTCCTGCACCTTGTTGCGTACCAAATCGCTGAGCTCCGAAACAAAGATGGGATTCCCCGCCAATTGGGGGTCATACTGCCGGGTGTCAATGGGCTCACCGATGTCGATATACCATTTGCTGGGAATAGGCACAAAGCCCAGCGGGCCCAGCCAGGGGAAGAAAGGTGTAATAGGGAAGTAAGGAAAACCAATCATGCGGGCGACAGGTTTGAGATCGGTGAGCAGAGGATACGTTTCCTCCGCGCCCACCACCGAAACCGGAACGATAGGCGCTTGTGTCTCCAGAGCCATGCGCACATAACCGCCACGCCCGAATCGGGCCAGCTTGTAGCGATCACGAAAAAGCTTGCCCACCCCCTTGTAGCCTTCCGGAAACACCAGCACCAGCTCATCCTCCTGCAGCAAGCGCCGCCCGTTATCTGGATGTGCAGTCACCTGGCCCGCCTTATTCATCATCGACGAAATAAACGGCAGGGTAGGAAACCAATCTGCCACCAGCGCCCGCACCAGCCGATGCGCCGGATGATGCTCTCGAATGCCATACGCAATCATGGCGCCATCCATGGGCAGCACACCCGAATGATTGGAAACCAGCAGCGTGCGCCCCTGATTGGCAATATGTCGGAACCCAGACATCTCGACCCGCCAATATCGTTCGAACAAAAAGCCGATAACTGGCAGAATCAGACTGACAAACTCCTCATCGTAACCCCACTTGTCCACTTCGTATGCACCCCGTCGCCGCCGTTTCAACATATCCCACTGCGTTTCGGCCGCAATTTTAAGCACATAACCGATGCCCGCCCAGGTCTCAGCATCCAGCCAGTCGCTTTCCAGCAAGCGCTCCAGCGCATCCAGCAGCCAGTGCTGTATTTCGACGGGAAGCTTCTCCAAAAGCCTTTCCAGATGTGAGATTGCTTGCTCCGGCGTCATCAGAGGGCCTCTTGCCCGCGCCGGCGCGTCCGCGTCCGACGCCCGCGCCTTGGCCCGGATTGCCTCCAGTTGCTGGAAAGCACCCTTATCTGTCGTGGAGTGGGCGGGATGTGACGTACTCATGGTTGTGCTGTTGCGGTGCTGAATGCCCGAATGGTGCTCTCGCTATCATACTCAGGCGCAAAACCCCAGGCCCGCTCCCCCTTCTCTGTGCTCACTGTCCATGAATAGCGCAGATAATCCCAGGGCAGAGGTACCAGCGCGTCCGCCTGACGAATGACCATGCGCGTCCATTTGTAAGCTTTGTACGCCACAGGATGCAACAAGGGGATGCCCGGCGTACCACACAGACGCAGCATTTTTGAAAGCGGCAGCGGTTTGGGAGCAGCAATGTTGTACACGCCATTGTGCGTTTCCAGCAACACCTGCTTGATAGCCCGCAGCGCATCATCCCGGTGGATGACTTGCAGCAGCGGATCATAGCCCAGCAGCGTGGGCGCAGCCACCCGCGAAAGATAACGGGCCAGAGGTGAACGATAAGAGCCCCCCAGAATATTGGCAAAGCGCAAAACCGTAATGGTCATCTCAGGATACTGGCGTCGAAAGCCATTGATAAAAGTCTCGATATCCCGCAAATCGCGGATGTAGGCATAGCGCGGGCGTCCCTGAAACGCTGTCTCCTCTGTCATAAACAGGGGATGAGCGGGGTGAGCACCATAAACAAACGTACTGGAAGGAATCACCACCTTTTTGATGCCTGCCAGCGCAGCAGCCCCCATCAGCTTCATGGTTCCCATAACATTGCTTTCGAACACCTTTTCGCTGCGACGAATACGCCATCGGAACGCGGTATGCAGAATTGCATCCACCTTCTCAGCCTCCAGCAGCCTGGGCATGAGCTCATTGCGCACATCGGTCTGAATAAACGTCACACCCGGAAAAGGCCGGGTCAGTGGCTTGGTATCCACCCCCAAAACCCGATAGCCCGCGTCCACAGCCCCGCGGGCCACACTGCGCCCCAGCGGACTCAACAATCCGGTAACAACAAGGGTTTGAGCCATAAGCGTTTGCATTATACGCCATCCTTCTGGCCATGGCCAATTCCTTTACATCAGCAAGATTCAGAGGCATTGGCGCACGATGCACAGGCAAGCACACATCCACAAGGCCCGCTTATTGCCAACATTCAACAGCTAACCATCCGCCTCCAGCGCCCGTAGCAACGCCGGTAACTTTTCCTTCATCGCAGCCCGCCCCAAATCGACATACGACCGATGAAACAGACCCGATAACTGATTCGCCAAATTTGGATTTACCAGCACCGTGGCCCGAGTGGGATCACCCGCAGTGCGAGTAAGCATGTGTCCCAAAATAAGCTGGGCATAAGTGATATAACTGCGCGGCATTTGATCTGCCTGCCCAAACAAATTGATCGCCAGCGTTACATCCACCCCCAGCGCCTCGACCTGCTGGATGGGCAAATTGCACGAAAAACCACCATCCACATAATAACGACCATCCAGTTTGACCGGAACCACCAGCGGCGGAATCCCTGCACTAATACGCACCGCATGAGAAATCTTGCCCTCGGTAAAAATGCGGGGTTCACCAGTCAAAACATCGGTACTCACGCACAAAAAGGGCAGCTTCAAATCCTCAAAAGTAATCTCCCCCAACCAATCATCCATCAGCTTTTCCAAACGCCTGAACGAGACAAAGCCATATTTGTTGATGGTAGGGCGGGCGATATGCAGCCAGTTTACCCGATTGGCTACCTGTGTAATCTCTTGCACCGAGCGGCCCGCAGCCACCGCAGCCCCAATCAGCGCGCCCACACTGGCGCCGCCCACCGCGTCGATGCGCACGCCCGCTTCATCCAGCACTTGCAGCACGCCCACATGCGCCAGACCGAACGCGGCCCCGCCACTAAGAATGATACCAAGACGTTTATCCTGAGAAAATGGCATAATGCTGAGTGCCTCGCAATAAGAGCGTATTTGTAACCACTAAGGTAGCCCGGCTAGAAACCATCAAGACACGAAGCCACCAAGGCACAAAGAAAGAAAAAGGTTTGAAATGCTTGGTGTTCTTCGTGTCTTTGTGCCTTGATGGTGATTGAAGTCGGGTACGTTAGTGGTTACATTTTATTTCTCTAACCGGTATCGTAGTCTGGCCGCTACGCCAGGCCCAGCTCGGCCAGACGCGCAGGCGTGGCAACACCTGTGATGGCGTCCCACTGGCGAGCTGCATAATAATGCCGCAGCATGGTTGCCAGGTCTGGCGCATAGCCCGCGGTGGGGCCCTTCTCGTACGCCCGCAGCAGGCGGGCAGGCAACGCATCATGCGCGGGCGTAGCGCCCAGGCGCGCGTTGAGCAAGCGTTTGAGTTCGAAAATACGGGCGCCTGTTGTTTGCAGGCGGGCCACTGTCCACGATTGACCTGTCACAGCCGCCATCATCGCCAGCAACTGCGGCACGGGCGTATCGGCAAAATGGCAAATGATGAGACTATTGGTCAGCGCTCGAAAATCCATGATGCGAGCCACCATAGCCATCTTCTCCGCAGATTCATCCTGCGGGTCGCCATAACCAATAGCCAGCTCCGGGATTTCATTGCCCATCTCCCAATGATACACATCCCCGGCCATGTGATCAGCACCTCGCGGCGAAGTAGCATAAACCACGCCCTGGCCCGCGTAAGCATGAACATCATGATAGGGCAGCTCTAACATCTTGGCATGAATGGCCTGCTGAGGCACGCCAAAATGCGCCGCAACCCGAGCCGCACCCTGCGCCAGCAAATCACCAAATCCCTGCCGGTAGGCAATTTGCTCTATGAGGAGGATGGCAGGTTGCGCATCCCCCCACACCAACTTCAGCCCGCCCGTGTCAGACGCTGTAATAACGCCTTCGGCAAATAACTGATACGCCAGAGCAATGGTCGAGCCCGTAGAAATCGTATCAAGACCAAACCTGTTGCACAAATGCCCGGCATAAGCCGCGGCTGCCAGGTCATCGGAGCCGATGATTGGGCCAAAAGAGACCGCAGTCTCATACTCCGGGCCATCGATGACCGCATCGCCAGTCTGCGGCAGCCGAATCTCGCGGCCACAGGCAATGGGGCAACGGAAGCAAGGCACATGTCGCGTCAAATAATGATCGCTGAGCGCCCCCGCGTTGATGCTATCATCTATATCGTTCAGGACATTGGTAGCATAGTAAAAGGCAGGCACATCGCCCACACCCGGCCCCAAATCCATATTCAGCAACGTGCCCCCCAGGCGAATCATCTGCGCAGTCAAATCCTCGGTGACATGCTCGGTGAGCGCTTTGGCTGCACGTTTACTCTGGGACACATCTGCCACCTGTGCCCGGGCCCGGCCTCGCACCGCAATCGCTTTAAGCATCTTACTGCCCATAACCGCGCCCAGACCTGTGCGTGCCGCAGCCCGGCCATGATCATTCATCACACCGGCGAACAGCACCTGATTTTCGCCCGCGGGCCCAATGCAAGCCACCCGCACCCGCTTATCTCCCAGCGCTTCACGAATAGCCTCCTGCGTTTCATACAAATCCAGACCCCAGAGCGCACGGGCATCGTGCAGGGTGGGCGGTTGTCCCTCTTGCAAAGATAACCACACCGGGCCCGCTGCCTGCCCAGTGATGATAAGTCCGTCGTAGCCGCTGCGCTTCAGTTCCGGGCCCCAGTAGCCCCCCGAATTAGCCTCGCCCAGCAGACCAGTAGCCGGAGAACGCGCCGCCACGGCAAAACGGCCCGCCGCGGGCGTGCTACTGCCCACCAGCGGCCCGGTCATAAAAATCAAGGGATTCTCCGGGCCCAGAGGCGCTGTCTCAGACGTGAGCATCTCCCACAAATAACGGGTTGCCAGTCCGCTGCCGCCCACAAATGCCGCGGCATAGCTGGCATTCAACGGTTCATCCCACAGCGCCCCCGTGCTTAAATCAACGCGCAAAAGCTTGCCCATGTAGCCGGGCAGCGTTGCAGCCGGGGCCGGAGAGTAAGTTTGTTGGATATCAGTCATAGGGTTCCAGCATCTTGCTCAAAAATCAATCTTGCGCCCGTCATATGCGTAGCAGAAGAGATTTTCCAAATCCTCCCGCTCCGGGATGCGCACTGCGCTGATGAATGTACCATCACCTTCGGCAAACGCCACCAGGTCTTGCAGCCGGGCTTCGTAATCGGCGCGACGGATGCCAGTTTGAGCCACGGTGGTGGGCTGGTTCAGCTTGCGGTGCAGCTCACGGATGGCCGCGATGACTGCTTGAGCCGCGATAGGCTCATCTGCGTCCGCTTCGGGCAGATGCAGGGCATGGGCGATATCGCGAAAGCGGGTTTTTTCAGGCATACCCGCAATATATTCCAGCGTGTAGGGCAAAAAAAGGCTAACGCTGCGCCCATGGGGCAGATGGAAGTTGCCCCCGAACGCGTGGCCCATGGCGTGCGCCAGCGAAGCCCACGAATTGATGAATCCCAAACCGCCCAGGGTGGCCGCATTGGCCAGGTGCTCGCGTGCCTCTTCATTGTGCGGCTCGACATAAGCGATGGGAAGATAATCGAAGACCAGTTGAATCGCTTTCAGGCAGATGCCGTCGGTGAAGTCATTGCTAAAACTGGCCAGATAGCCCTCGATGGCATGGGTCAGAGCATCCAGACCTGTGTCGGCAGTGATGCGCGGCGGCAACGCTTTGCTTAGCGCCGGGTCAACAATAGCAATGGTCGGCATGGTCTCGCGGGAGCCCAGGGCCAGCTTGCGGCCATCGGTTTTATCGGTGAGCACCGTGGCCCAGGTGGCTTCGGAGCCAGTGCCCGCGGTGGTAGGAATAGCAATCATCCGGGCCAGTTTGCCGATGTTCAGCACCATCATAGGGCTAATTTCATCAGGCTGGAGATCGGGGCGCTCGTAAAGCACCCACATCGCTTTGGCCGCGTCCATGCAGGATCCCCCCCCCAGGCCGATAATCCAATCGGGCCGGAATGCCCGCATTTGCTCGGCGCCCCGCTTTACTGTTTGCAGCGATGGCTCCGGCTCGACTTCGGTGAAGGTGGCGATTTTCAGGCCTGCTTCAGCCAGGCGTTCAGCAATGCGGTCGGTGAATCCCAGTCCGTGCAGCACCTGGTCGGTGACAATAAAGGCCCGTTCGCCCTGAATCTCTTCCAGATGACTCAGCGCATCTTCACCATAGATAATTTCAGGCGCATCGAAATACCACATATCAGCTTTCGTCCGGGTAAACAGTATCGACGCTGGCTGCCGAGTTCACCAAATCCAGCGTAGCCTTGACGGCACGCATGATTTTAGACAAATTGCCTCTGAGCTTGAGCTTGCGGCTGACCAACGCCCGAATGGGGTCCAGCTTTTTATCGAAGATTTGTTTGTACACCGCCAGCGTGCCCTCGATGACAAATTCCGGCTTCAGTGCATCCATATCGGTGACCCTGTGCGCTTCGCGACATTCACCATGCCACAAATCCAGGTACATCACAAAGGGTTCTTTGATGGGGCCTTTGGGGGAGATGATGAAGTAGAAGTCGCCTTCCCACTTGGCAGCAGATTTGCGGTAGGACTCGTTGGCGTTGATGGCATCTTTGAATGCGGCAACCCATTCAGCAGATGGGAATTGATAGGCCATGCTCACACCTCCGTTGGGTGAGTGACTGAGTTGGAGCGTTTATTTGCGTTGTGACGCATTGCGTTAGGATAAGTATAGACCCTCCGCGACAAAAGGTCAAGGGCGACGATGCTTTGAGATTTAGATGGCGGGAGGAGCAAAAGAGCCATCGGCCCGGGGCTCAAAGGGGCGTACATCCACCACAGCGTTCAGGTTCAGGGGCCCGTAGATGTGCGGAAACAGGCTTTCGCCCCCTTCCAGGTTCTCATCTCGTACTGGTGCCTGCACCCGGGCCCGGTCAATGAGCAACAGGCAAAGCCCCTGCTGCCCGCGATAAAAACGGTTGGCCACAGTGACGATTTGTTGGGGCGTGGAACAATGAATGAAGCCCTCGCTGGCCAAGGTATCGCCCTGGTAGCTGCCGGCAGCTTGGGCGTTTTGCCAGGCGTCGATGGTGCAGATGTGCAAAATAATCATGCTTCGACCACCATGATGAGCGGTGGTGTAAAGGATGTTTGATTCAGCCAGATGATGCCATGGGCGGCAGCCTCCGGGCCCGCGGTCACGATGTAACTGCCATGCACCAGCTTTTGCAGGGGGTGTTTTTTGGCTGTTCGATTCATGGTCGGCTCCTGAATATGTTAAGTTGTTGGTGCTGTGAAAGCTGAAATGTAACGGCTCGATGCTGGGCAGAGCGTACCACCAAGGACACCAAGGCGCCAAGAAAGAAAAAGTGGCTCTTTTGGATTTCAGGGGGTCTGGCGCTGTCAAGCCGCTGGATCACGGATCCGGCTCAAGAGCGGGGGCTCCCAGGACGGATTCGCAATCCGCCCGGTTTTACCATGCCTGCTTTCATCTTGAAACGCATCCACGATTCGCTGTTCGTTGACAGGCGTCTCAGTTTCCGCTATGATGCAACACACCTGCCGCAATTTCATCACAGCATCAGTCCTCAGGAGAATTTGTTATGTTGTCCCAAGCTTCATCCTATCAGGAACTCATCCGCAACTTTCGTTGGGAGATACCCCAAAACTACAACATCGGCGTCGATGTGTGCGATAAATGGGCTCATGCGCAACCACAGCGCCTGGCTCTCATCCACAAAGCTGAGGATGGGGCCGTGCAGCACTACACCTTTGCGCAGATGAAGGCGCTTTCTAATCAGACTGCGCTGATGTTGGCTGCTCATGGCGTTGAACGTGGCGATCGCGTGGCTGTGCTTTTGCCGCAATCGCCCGAGACCGGCTATGCGCACATTGCCATTTACAAGCTGGCGGCCATTGCTGTGCCCCTTTTTACGCTGTTCGGGGCCGAGGCGTTGGCGTATCGCTTGCGCAACAGCGGAACCAAAGTTGTTATCACCAATCAGGTGGGCGCAGCTAAAATTGCGCAGATTCGGGACTCGTTGCCCGATTTGCAGGTGGTTTTCAGCATCGACGGTGGCGATGAGGCATTGGATTTTCATGCTGAGCGCGCACATTATGATGCGGCTTTTACCCCTGTAGACACGCTGGCTCATGATCCGGCGCTGATTATCTACACATCGGGAACCACGGGCCCGCCCAAAGGCGCGCTGCACGCACATCGTACCTTGCTGGGACATTTGCCGGGCGTGGAGCTTTCGCACGATTTCTTTCCGCAGCCAGGAGATCGCATCTGGACGCCTGCGGATTGGGCTTGGATTGGTGGTTTGTACGATGTACTCATGCCTGCCTGGCATCATGGCGTAACAGTGGTTTCGCATCGCTTTGCCAAGTTCGAGCCAGAGGCCGCGTTCCAGTTTTTGGAGGATTTTCAGATTCGCAACGCGTTTTTGCCTCCCACTGCGCTTAAAATGATGCGAACGGTGGCGGCGCCGGAGCGGCGTTGGCATTATCATGTGCGCACCATTGCCAGCGGCGGCGAAACGCTGGGCGCGGGCCTGCTGGATTGGGGGCGCAAGACCTTTGGCCTGACCATCAACGAATTTTACGGCCAAACTGAATGCAACATGATTGTTTCCTCTTGCGCTACGCTCATGCCCGCGCGACCGGGCATCATGGGGCGGCCTGTGCCAGGGCACGAGCTGGCCATTGTTGATGAGCAAGGTCAGTTGGTGCCGCGGGGTGTTTTGGGGCAAATTGCGGTGCGACGAGGCGATCCGGTGATGTTTTTGGAGTACTGGCAGAATCCGCAGGCAACCCAGGCGAAATTCATCGACGATTGGTTGCTCACGGGCGACATGGGGGTGATGGATGAGGAGGATTACATCCGTTTTGTGGGGCGTAATGATGACGTTATCATCAGCGCCGGTTATCGCATCGGGCCTGGCGAAATTGAAGATTGTCTTATGGGACATGACGCAGTAAAAATGGCCGCGGTGGTGGGCGTCCCCGATGAAACCCGCAACGAAATCGTCAAGGCCTTTATCATCTTACACGAAGGATACACACCTGGCCCGGCCTTGGTGAGCGAGATTCAGCGCTACGTGAAAACGCATCTGGCTGCCCATGAATACCCGCGCAAGATTGCCTTTGTGGAGGCTTTTCCTATGACCACCACCGGTAAAATTATGCGACGCAAGCTGCGAGAGCTGGCTGACTGAGCATCGGGCCACCCGCGCATCATGCGCCCGCGCGTCTGAGGCGGATGCGCTTGCCAGAATGGCGGGAGCATTTTACAATAGCGGTACACCACACACCGCTACATTCGTAAAAAGGAGCGTGCCATGTCTAAGCCAGTTATTTTGCATCCGCCTCGCAACAATCCTCCACCCGTAACCCTGCTCACCGATTTTGGCCTGGCCGATGGCTATGTGGGGGCGATGAAAGGGGTGATTATCGATGTTTTGCCCTGGGTGAAGATTATCGACATCACCCACGCCATTCCGCCGCAAGATGTGCGGCATGCGGCATTTGTGCTTTATTCGGTAGCACCTTACTTTCCCGAATGCACGGTGCATTTGGTGGTCGTTGACCCGGGCGTGGGAACAAAACGCCGGGCCATTGCTGTCTATTCCGAGTCAGCTATTTTTATCGGGCCCGATAATGGTGTTTTTTCGTGGATTTACAAAACGCAGCAGGTACGTGAGATTCGGGAATTGACCAATCCTTATTACATGCGTTCACAAGTTAGCGAAACTTTCCACGGTCGCGATCTGTTTGCGCCCTTTGCCGCGCATATCGCCTCAGGTGTGCCCGGCCCCAGCGTCGGGCCCGTGGTCTCCGATCCTGTCCAGTTCGAGATTCCTGACCCCACCACCGCTGCGGATGGCAGCATCCTGGGGCAGGTACTGCATATCGATGGCTTTGGCAACATCATTACCAACATCCCTCCGGCCATGCTCACCGAAGCGCAGCAATGGACTTTTGAGCTGGCGGGCGTTGAAATTACCGATTTTCTGCGGGTTTATGGTCTGGCTCAGGCTGGCAAACCTATCGCCCTGATTGGCAGTTTGGGCTTTTTAGAAATTGCCATCCGCAATAGCAGCGCGGCCCGATATCTTGATGTGCAGGTCGGCGATGTCATCACCGCCCGCGCCGTGGCCTAAAACATCATTCCCCATGGTACAATGAGGCATTATGAACGATTACTTTATCATCGAAGGACACCAACCCTTGCAAGGCGAGGTGCAGATAACAGGCAACAAGAATGCTGCGTTGCCCATGCTGGCTGCCACTTTGCTTACCGATGAGCCCGTAACGCTGCATAATGTGCCTCGCATTGGCGATGTGGGTGTGATGTTAGAGATTTTGCAATCGCTGGGCGTGGAGGTGCTGGCTAATGGCGGGTCCTCCCTCACGTTGCAGGCCAAAAATATCACCTCCCACAAGATTGATCGACATCTGGCAACGCGGATTCGGGCCTCGATTTTGCTGATTGGCCCACTCTTGGCCCGGAAACGTGCGGTGCTTTTGCCGCCACCCGGTGGCGATTTGATTGGCCGCCGTCGCATCGACACCCATTTGCTGGCTTTCGAGGCCATGGGCGCGCTGGTGGATGTGAACCCCCGACGCCATCTCATCGAGATTCAGGCAACCAATGGTCTGCACGCCGCCGATATTTTTTTGGATGAAGCCAGTGTCACCGCCACCGAAAACGCACTCATGGCTGCTGCGCTCACACCGGGAACCACCATCCTGCGCAATGCTGCGGGCGAGCCGCACATCCAGGATTTGTGCCGGATGCTTTCAGGCATGGGCGTGCAAATCGAGGGCGTGGGAACCAATATCCTGACCATTGCCGGAACAGAGCGTTTGCATGGCGGCGAGTTTACCATCGGGCCCGATTTGCTGGAAATTGGCTCCTTTTTGGGGCTGGGCGCGGTTACGTCCGGTGAGCTGCGCATCAAAAATGTGCGTCCCGATGAGCTGCGCATGGTACTGCACGTTTTTCATAAACGCCTGGGCGTCAACTGCTGGCTGGAAGACACTGATTTGGTGGTGGGCGCAGAGCAGTCATTAGAAATCGAGATGGATGTGGGAGGGGCTGTCCCCAAGATTGATGATGGCCCCTGGCCCCATTTTCCCCCTGATCTACTCTCTATTGCCCTGATTGTCGCCACCCAGGCCCGCGGCACCCTCCTGGTTCACGAGAAAATGTTCGAGAGTCGCCTCTTTTTTGTCGATAAACTCATTGGCATGGGGGCCCGCATTATTCTGTGTGACCCACACCGCGCTGTGGTTGTGGGGCCATCGCAGCTTTACGGTCAAACCATGTCCAGCCCCGACATTCGGGCAGGCATGACATTGGTCATCGCGGCACTGGCTGCCCGCGGGCAAAGCATCATTGCCAATGTGTTGCAAATTGACCGCGGCTACCAGGGGCTGGACGAGAAACTTCGGGCCTTGGGCGCCCAAATTATTCGCACCAGCACCCCGCCCGCTGGTTCCATGTAAGAATGAGCGGAGACCATGAACGGGTCACATTGAGCCGTTCATAGTCTCCCACTTCCATCATTCTGCCATCAGCCGTTTGAGCGTGAGATAGAAGCCGATGGCCAGAAAAACAACACCTACGTAGGCCATAAGTGGACTTTGCAAGATTTGCAGAATAACACCAATAAAAATAAATCCGGCGGGGAATTCCAGAGCCCGATGCGTGGCCCGGCCTAAATCGAATAACGATAGACTCAGCGCCGTCACAGCCAACGCCTCGATGCCCATAACCAAAAATTGCGATTCAGGATTTTTGAGCACAGCACCCATCAGCGCACTGGCAGCCAACAGTAGCGCAGCCAGCGCCCATTTCTGATAGCCGGTAGCTTGATACAAACAAATAAGTGCAAAGGCTATACCAATTTTGGCCAATGCCCAGATGAGGACAATAATCTGTGTCACCATGGCGGGCATCTTCAAATCGGCAATGGCCAGCGAAAGAGAAATCTCGAAAACAAGCGCCAAGGCGTAAAGCAGGGCCACGCCCAGCCCGAGAGTGAGCCAACGCACACATTTTTGCGCCTTTTCAGTCTTGATGGCGACTTTGCGAGGTTTTTTGGGAGACATAACTTGTTCCTGATAATCAACGGGCGCTCCATCGATCCGATAGAGCGCCCGCATGGTTTGTGATGAAGGCGACGATTAAACTTTTTGGGCTTGTTGGTAAAGATCACGTTCGATGTCGTCAATCTCGCTCAGTTTACCCTCTTTTTCCAGTTTCTCCAAGCGGGCCAGATACATAGCCTCTGAATTCATGCTCAGCAGCTCTTTGGGCGTGACACCCACATTTTTGCTGCCACGTTTCAGCGCCCAGAAGAAGATTGCCAACCACAACGCAGCCCAGGCAAACCAGATGAGCGATTGCACACCCTTGCTATGCGGAGCTACCAGTGCAGGGAAGAATGTGGTGGGAGCATAGGGCATGGCTCCCATCAAGCCATCCCAGAAATCGCGGGCCAGGGTGTAGGGCAGGTAGCCAACATAGAAGAAGGGCCAAATCAACAGGCCGGTCACATAAAGCAAGCCTGTGCGCCCGTAGTTGCGGAATTCGCAGCCCAGCATCAGCACTGTGCCAAATCCCAGCAGCAAGCCGCCAAAGATATCCATGGGCAAAGTGGTTTGCACACGAATACTTTTGGCATTAATACCAACCTTGTGGAACTCGGGGCCTACATAATTCTTAGCAAAAGCTTCGGTGGCCCAATGGTGGCCCTCCATGATGTTGAAGAAGGTGAAACCAATAGCCATAACCAGCGCTACAACGGCAATGTGCAGCGCCAAAGCACCCAAAGGCTGATAAGAAAGCATGACCGTGCGCAGCGAAAAAGGCATGCCCCAGCGTTGCGCTGCTACTTCCTCGCCCTTTTCCATCTCGCGGCCCAGCTCAAAGTTGATGATGCCGCACTCAGTACCGAAACCGGTTTTGGCCACAGCCGTGCCCAGCAAAATACCCACAATAATCAACATGAGGATGTTTGCCATGTTCTTGCCATTCAGCATCACGCCCGCCATCTTGGTCTTGGCCAGCGTTTCAGCCCAGCCCATCTGGATAGCATAATTGTTACCGGCAAAGGCCATGTAAATCACAATTAGCAAAATAACCAGCATCACCGCATACAAAATCCATGAAAGCAACGAGGGCTTGCTGCTTTCGCCCACGGTGAGCCCATCGGCCCAACCACGTTCCTTGGCTTGCTCCACATACCACTTGGTGTCCTGGCTTTTGAAATACTGCGATAAATTCAGCTTGCGTAAGAGCAAAAAGCCCACTAATGCGCCTACTGTGGCAAAAAACATGACCACCCAGCTTTTGATGCTCATGGCCGCCCAACCACCCAGCAAGTGGTGCAACGTGCATCCGCCCGCTACGCGGGTGCCCCAGGCAAAGAAGAAGGCACCTAATGCCGTAGCAACCAGCATGCCTTTGGGATAACGCACCCAGTTGCGGAACTCACCTTCCAGCCAGGATAAAACCAATGCTGCGATGAGCGCACCGATAATAACCCATTGAATCGAAGGTTGGTAATCGGGTTTGGTGGCGATGAGCGAGTGCCCGAACAGAGTGGAGTCAACACCTGCCAGCATCCTCGCCATGCCGCTGGTAACACCCACATACTTGTGTTTAGGATGTCCTAATGGCAACAGCGTGTAGTTGATGATCTCGGCAGTGGCAGTTAGCGCGCCTGCCGTCCACCAGGGCCACTGCGTCTTAAGCCAACCGGCCTGATTTCGATTTTTGAAAACAGCCATAACAATGCCTCCTATGAGAGAAAAAAATGGTAACGACTAACGTACCCGACTTCAATCACCACCAAGGCACAAAGACACTAAGAACACCAAGCATTTCAAAACTTTTCCTTTCTTTGTGCCTTGGTGGCTTCGTATCTTAGTGGTTTCTAGCCGGGCTACCTTAGTCGTAACAAAAAATGAAAGAAAATAGGGAAACCAAAGTTACTATATCAAATTTGCAAGAACTTATCCATAGCGAGTTTCTTATGGCTTCTATAAGTAAATCCTATGTCTGTGCTCGCTTCTGAGGATGCGCCATTTGGGTTTACTGTGAACGGGACTTACAATAGAAGATGTCTTTAAGTAGGTGATGCTATGAAAGTTGAAATGTAACGGTTCATCGCCACCCAGCGTACCCGACTTCAATTACCACAAAGGCACAAAGACACTAAGAACACCAAGCATTTCAAAGCTTTTTCTTTTCTTCGTGCCTTTGTGGCTTCGTGCCTTTGTGGTTTCTAGCCGGGCTATCTTCGTAGTAACTAGAAAAGCATCAAAAAAATCTGCGAAATCTGTGTCATCTGTGCTTACAATGATGCTGATTCCATTTTCACCAGGCTTCGGTAGATCTCTGTCTGCTCGGAAGAGATATGAATAGTTGCTTGATTGTCATTAAATTTCATCCGATGTTTTCTGCGTAACGTTATCTCGCCATTTTTCCCTAATTATGTTTAGTCTGCACCAAGTGCGCATCTTTCTCACCACAGCTACTCAGGGCAGCATTAGTCGAGCTGCGCAAGTCCTTTATCTTTCGCAGCCAGCCGTGAGTCAGCACATCAAAGCCCTTGAGAAGGATTTAGGGGTGGCCTTGCTGACCCGCGGACGGCGTGGCGTTGCGCTGACGCCCGCCGGTGAAGTTTTTTTGAAATACGCACAACAAATGTTGCTACTTGCGGATGAAGCTCGCGAGGTTACACATTCTGCTGCCAACCAGGGACAGTCCATGCATTATTTGCATATTGGCGCTACGCCCGGGGTAGGCGCATGTTTGTTGCCTTATTGGATGGGGCGCTTTTCTCCGGTCTCGCAGCGTGTTACGCCCACACTTAAAATCTTGCCCACGCCCGAGCTGGTACACCAGGTTTCACAGCAAGAGGTAGCATTTGCCATCATTGGCGATACTTTGAGCCGGGCGGTGGTGGAGGTAACGCCGCTTTGGGCTGAAGAAGCGGTTATCGTGGTGGGGCGGAGTCACGAATGGTGGGGACAAGAGCGGGTCAATCCTGAAGCTTTGGTGGGGCAACCTTTTGTCATGCGCCAGAATAATTCATTGGCCCACGCCTGGGAGTTGCAGTCGTTGGCTGAGTATGGCATTAATCCGCAAACCGTGGCCGAGTTCAATACGCCCACGGCCATCAAGCAAGCGGTAATTGCCGGCATGGGGGTGGCGCTATTGCCCTGTTTCAGCATCAAAAATGAGCTGGATGCGGGCCGCCTGCATCCGGTACGCCTCGATACTGGCCTTTTCCAGCGCAATCTTTATTTTTTGTGGTCGCAAGAGGGCATCCGCACCTTTGGCGTCGATCTTTTTATCCGCTTTCTGCTGGAAAACTTTGATAAACTTCCTGTCAAACCTATTCACACCTGCTCTGCCGAGAGCTTGCAAGCGGTATTGGCGCAGGCCATCGCTCCTTCCTAACCTTTTTCGTAACGACTAACGTACCCGACTTCAATCACCACAAAGGCGCAAAGACACTAAGAACACCAAGCATTTCAAAGCTTTTTCTTTTCTTCGTGCCTTTGTGGCTTCCTGTCTTCGTGGTTTCTAGCCGGGCTACCTTAGTAGTAACCCTTTTTCCCGAATTTCTATGTCCTCTCGTCACCAAAAGTTTTTCTGGCTCATTTTGCTGCTTTATCTGGCCTTGGGCCTGGCTTATGCCTTGCTGACGCCTTTGTGGCAGGCGCCCGATGAGCCTGCTCATTTCAACAATATCGTGGCCATCGCCACCACCGGGCATCTGCCGGAACTACGTCCGGGAGATTATGATCAGGCCTATCTCGAAGCACTCAAGGCTGCACATTTTCCGCCCGAGCTTTCCATTGCGCCGGTGCGCTACGAGGCGCATCAACCCCCGCTTTATTATGCTCTGATGACGCCCTTGTATCGGGTCACGGCCAGCCTGGGCCAGCAGAATCAGGCCCGGGCCTTGCGTTTGTTCAATCTACTCATCGGGCTGGAGATCATCAGCTTTATTTGGCTGGCAGGACACCGATTGTTCCCGCATCGACCTCGTGTGGCGCTATTGGCCGCGGGCGCGGTGGCTTTTTTGCCTATGCACATTGCCATGACCGCGTCTATCAATAACGATGCCCTGGCCGAGCTTTTTATTGCTGCGGTCATGTTGCGATTGCTGCGGGCCTTGCGCATGCCACAGCGCTGGCCAAGTTGGGCTTTGACCGGGTTTTTCATCGGCTTGGGGCTGCTGACTAAATTTCAGGCCTATATTTTAATTCCCCTGGCGGGTGTAGTGTGGTTATGGCAGCTCAAAGGGGGATGGCGTCAGGCAAAAACTTGGTTCACCGGCGTAGCGCTGGCGTTGCCCGCATTGCTTTTGGGCGTGCCCTGGTGGCTACGTAATCTCAAGCTTTATGGCGGTTTTGATTTGTTTGGCCTGGAGCGCCACAATGTGGTGGTGGTGGGCCAACCCCGCACCGCCCATTGGATTGCTACCCAGGGCTGGAGTGCTTATCTTGAGCGCTTTTTCACCTTCACCTTTCGTTCCTTTTGGGGGGTGTTCGGGTGGATGGGTGTGTTCATGGATGATCGCGCCTATCTGTTCCTCACCCTGCTTTCTGTGCTTGTGCTCACCGGCGTGTTGTACCAGCTCTGGCGGTGGCAACAGAAACAGATTCATCTTACACCGGCTCAAAAACGTGGGTTGATATTATTGATGTTGCAACTGGTGCTGGTGTTGGCCGCTTATCTTTGGTACAACTTGGATTTCGTGCAGCATCAGGGACGTTATCTCTTCCCGGCATTGCTGCCGTTGAGCCTGTTGGCTGCTGCGGGACTGCTGGGGATGTTCTCACACAGGGGCAGCCGTGTGGCTGCATACGTGGCCTTGCTCATGTTGCTGGCTTGGGCACTGGCAGGCCTGCGCGTGCATGATGTGAACGGGTGGGCGCTGCTGCTGGCGGGCGCGAGTGCGCTGGCGCTGGCTGTGCGCGCGTTAACGCGGGCCGGACGGGCCCTGTGGTGGGGGCTGGCCACCGAAGCACTTGTAGCGCTGTTGGCTCTCTACGCTCTGGTGGGAGCCATCATACCGCAACTGGCCCGCTAAGCATCTGTGCGGCAATGATGGCGTTAGACCTATGTGGGGCGAATCGTTCGATCGGCCTGAGTAAGCAAGGCAACTGCCATTTGCATATTTCCTCGCTCGCCAATTACCAGCTTCTTGCCGTAATAATCCAGGCAGGTTCCACATGAGCCAATCTGGGCCCCTTTGGCCTCCAGTTTCTTCAAGCTGTCCAGCACCTCGCTACCTTCGCTGGTCAGTAGCACCGCCGAGTTGATGCAGCCAATGAAATCGATGCGAGTATTGGATTCTGCCAACGCTTCCAGAAATTTGCGCAGCAGCAAGCGTCCGAATTCAGGATCGCCATCGCCGATTTTGTCGGAAGTGAGATAAAGAAAGTTCATTGTAGTTTGCTCCTGATGTGAAATTAAAAAACGCCCGCTCGGCATTCGGGCGGGCGTTCATGGTTAACATGTTGGTTTTTACTGGCGCTTGCGACGTGAGCGACGCAGGAAGGGAGGAATTTCGATATTTTCATTATCCGGGGCGGGTGGGGGCTCAGTCTGGGTCGATCCCATCCCCCGGGCCGAGCGACGCCGGCCTACATTGGGTGCTGTGTGCAGATGTGTCTCGCTCTCGAAACCGGTGGCAATTACGGTAATGCGCAGCGTGTCGTTGAGTGCGGGGTCGATGACAGCACCAAAGATGATGTTGGCTTCGGGATGAGCGGTGCGGCGGATGATTTCTGCTGCCTCATTCACCTCGAACAGGCTCATATCTTCACTGCCTGTAACATTGAACAGAATGCCGCGGGCGCCATCGATGCTGATATCCAGCAATTGTGAATGAATTGCCTCTTCGGCAGCTTGCTGGGCCCGATTATCGCCCCGGCCTGTACCAATGGCCATCAGTGCCGCACCCCCCTCACTCATAATCGAGCGCACATCTGCAAAATCAAGATTGATGAGTCCGGGAATGGTGATGAGTTCGCTAATGCCTTGAATACCCTGGCGTAGCACATCATCTGCGGTGGCAAAGGCTTCTTGCACGCTGGCCCGTTTATCGACAATTTGCAACAAGCGATCATTGGGAATCACGATGAGGGTGTCTACATGCTCCTTCAGACGCTCGTGGCCCTCTTCGGCCAGTTGGCGCCGCCGCGAGCCCTCAAAACTGAAAGGCTTGGTGACCACACCAATGGTCAGCGCACCCGTTTCGCGGGCAAGTCGGGCAATGACAGGTGTTGCACCTGTGCCTGTGCCGCCCCCCATGCCAGCCGTGACAAAAATCATATCTGCACCTTTCAGTACATCTTTCAATTCCTCGGCAGATTCCTCGGCAGCTTGCTCGCCAACCTTGGGGTCTCCGCCCGAGCCCAGACCCTTGGTCAGCTTGTCGCCAATACGAACGCGACTGGGGGCTTCCGAAAGCATCAACGCCTGGGCATCGGTGTTGACAGCAATAAATTCAACGCCCTGAATGCCTTCCTGAATCATGCGATTAATGGCGTTGCCTCCGCCACCACCCACACCAATGACTTTAATTTGAGCGAGATTTTCTACATAGGGTCGGGAGCTCATGGAATCTTCCTCCAAAATGATCGAATTACCGGCGCACGGGCGAGCGCCTTGATGTACGTGATTCGTGATGATGACTTCTAACTGCACCCAGCATCAGCATCGCTGAATGGGGCAGATAGGGTTTGACAGTTTGATTTTATGGTGACTTATCTTAACTTGAAATCTCTGGAATGACAAGAAAAGCATTGTCCAGAGTGCAGAGCTTCAGCCTGGAAGCAAATTACGCATCCATTGGCTGATTTTTCGCATCAGCGAGGAGCTGGTAGGCGAGGCTTTGGCCGCGTAGGGGTTTTCTTTGATGGCTTGTAACAGCAAGCCGACACCACAGGCGTTCTCGGGCGTGAGCAGCTCGCTGGGAACATTGCCCAAGGGCGCAGGTGAGCCCACACGCACCGGAATGTTCAAGATTTCTTGGCCCAGTTGCGCCAGACCATTCAGGCGAGAGCCGCCGCCAGTTAGCACCAGGCCCGCCGAAAGCAAATCGCCATAGCCCGAGCGGTTGATTTCCCGCTGGATGAAGAGCAGCAGTTCTTCGGCCCGGGCGCTGAGAATATCAGAAATGAATTGACGGGAATAGGTTTGTGTGGCATTGCCACTGAACCCTGGTGCATTCACCGTTTCTTTTTCCGGGATGAGTTCCGGCAAGGCATGACCGTAGCGTACTTTCAGCTTTTCGGCAATCGGTTGCGGCGTGTGCAGCAGGGTTGCCAAATCGCTGGTAAAATGATTCCCCCCAACTTTGAGAATGGTGGTGTGCCACACCGAGCCATTGAGATAAATGGCAATATCGGTCGTGCCGCCACCGATATCGGCCACAGCCACGCCCGCTTCACGTTCCTGCTGCGAAAGCACGGCTTCGCCACTGGCCAGTGGCTCCAGCACCAGGCTTTTAACAGCCACATTGTTGTTCTCGATGCACTTTCTGAGATTATGAATGGCGGTGCGGGCCCCGGTCACGATGTATGCATCCACATCCAGCCGCCGACCCGACATGCCAATGGGCTCTTGCACACCTTCCTGGCTATCCACTGTAAACGTGCGGGCAATTACATGGATGATATCGCGGTCGTTGGCAATGGGAATGGATTGCGCCTCGGTTAGGGCCCGATTGATTTCGGGCCAGCCGATGTTGCGCCCGCGGGGGATGCTGGTGCTGCCGGTGCTGCTCTGGAAGTTGATGTGGCCCCCCACAATGCCTACATGCGCCTCGGTAATCTCTACACCCGCTTTGGCCTCAGCCTTTTCGATCGATTCGGCAATGGCCTCGGTGGCCGCGGCAATGTTGACCACAATGCCCCGGCGCAAACCCTTGCTGCGCGTGCAGCTTGCGCCCAGCAAATGTAATGTGTTCTCGGGCGTGAGTTCACCAATAAAAGTGCAGATTTTGGTTGTTCCGACATCAATGGCAGTAATAAGTTCAGACACGATCAGATTCTAAATGGGATGAATGCGGGAGGTGGAAAATGATGGGAAAGTTATCTAGGCGTCGCTGTAAGAGAACCAGCCTCTTGCTCCGGAATCAGGCGCTCAATCGGCTGGCGCGTAACATGAATTATTGAATGTAGACACGGTCGTAGCGCAGATCCACAATCTGCACAGAGCGGTTTTCTTGCAGAAGTTGTCGATGCAATGTTTGCCATAACGAAAGCTTGGCTTCCATGTTTTCGGCCTCGCCCAAATAAACGCGCCAACCTTCCGGGCTGATGAAAAAGAGTCCGTAAACATGGCGATAGTGGAACTCGGTGGTTTCGGGCATGATGGCGGCAACTTGCTGAATGGTTTGCCAGATGACAGGGTTTAGCACCGACGAGTCATGGCGAGCCGTGCCATCTTCGTCGACAAGAACCGGTAAATCGGCCCGTTGCGTTGTGGCCGGAAAGAGATGCCCTTCGGTATCTACCCAGTAGCTTTGAGCGCCATGCCCGTAAAGCAGTACCGGCTCGCGTTCGACCACTTGAATCGCAATCTGATTGGGAATGCCCAAACGCACATGTGCCTCTTTGATTTGCGGCAGCATGGTTTCAAGCCGGGTGTTGACTTGCTGCGGGTCAATCCTAAAAATGTTGACGCCGCTCACATGGGCCTGTTGCAAAATTTGCTCTCTGCCGAGATAGTTGTTATCGGTGACAACCATCTGAGTCAGGGCAAATGTGCTGTCGGTGAACACAAGGCTCAGGAGTACAACACTGCCAATCATCAATAGCAAAGCCACATAATGCGAAAACTGCCAGGCGCGTGCGTTCAGGTGTGGCAGTGGCAGCGCTGTGACGGTGGCGCTGGTGCGTGTGTTTTTACGCGTCGGTTTGCGCCTACGCTGTCCTTTTGTCAGGGTTTGCGGGAGAAAGCTGGAGACGCTAACCGTTTGAAACTGGTTCTTTTTACGCCTTTTGGTGTGCTTCTTTTTCTTGAACATCATCAGGGGGTGGGGGAATGGGGACGGCGAGATGTACGCAGGTTTTTGCGCTGCTCATACCGTTGGAATCCCAATTGAATCAGCTCGTGAATCAGTTGGGGATAAGAAATGCCGCTGGCTTGCCACAATTTGGGGAACATACTGATTTTGGTAAAGCCGGGCATGGTGTTGATTTCATTCAGATAAAGATCGCCTGTGGCATCATTTAGCAAAAAGTCGACCCGAGCCAGGCCGCTGCCCGCGACTGCCTTGAAGGCCCGTAGCGCTAAATTTTGAACGCGCTGAGTTAGTTGAGGGCTAATGGGAGCAGGGATAAGGGTTTGGCTGCTGCCGCTGAGATATTTTGCCTTGTAATCGTAGAAGGCATTGCTGGGGATAATTTCGCCCGGGACTGAGGTCTGTGGATGCTCATTGCCCATCACCGAAACCTCAATTTCGCGTACATGCAAAACAGCCTGTTCAACGACGATGATTATATCATACTCTGCTGCTTCTCGGAGTCCTGCCAGCAGTTCTTCGCGGTTGTGCGCCTTACAAATGCCCACGCTGGACCCTAAATTGGCAGGTTTGGTGAACATGGGGTAGCTAAGTCGGGCCTCGAGGTGTGCCAAAACGGCCTCGGGCGTGTTTTGCACCTGTGCCCGATGTATCGAGGCCCAGGGCGTTTGTGGCAAGCCGTGGGCGGCAAATACCTGCTTCGAAACCGATTTATCCATGGCCAGTGCCGAGGAGAGCACGCCCGCGCCCACGTAGGGCAAATCGGCCAGCTCCAAAAAGCCTTGCACTACGCCATCTTCGCCATTGGTGCCATGCAGCACCGGGAAGAGAATATCGATGTTGCTCAGACGCACGGGATCGGGCCAGCGCGCGGTTCCTGCGGGCGCGCTTTCGCCCGCGAGCAGGCGCTGCAGCGGGCGCTCGTAAAGCCAGCGTCCGTGCGGGTCGATGCCCATGAGTACCGGGCGGTAGCGTGAGCGATCCAGTGCAGCCAGCACAGATTGCGCGCTCATCAGGCTGACTTCATGCTCGCCCGATTGACCGCCAAAGAGAAAACCAACAGTCGTTAAAGACATAGTGATAGTGCGTTCAAGGAGTTGCTGACATGAATTGTTACGACTAAGGTAGCCCGGCTAGAAACCACGAAGACACGAAGCCACAAAGGCACGAAGAAAAGAAAAAGCTTTGAAATTCTTGGTGCCTTTGTGCGCTTGGTGGTGTGCTCGGGATAGCAATGAAGCGTTGCATTTCGACTTTCATAGCATCACCTACTTAAGAAGGATGTTGACCCAGAAAGCGGATTTCCGGCTCCAGTAGGATGCCGAAGCGTGCTTGCACCTGTTCCTGGGCTAATCGAATCAGGGTCATCACCTGGGTTGCGGTGGCGTGGCCCCGATTGATGATAAAATTGGCATGTTTGGTGCTAATGCAGGCATCGCCCGCACAGTGGCCCTTGAGCCCCACCTGCTCGATGAGGCGTCCGGCATAATCGCCCGGCGGGTTTTTGAAGATGGAACCGGCACTTTTGCCCGTGGGCTGACTGCGTCGGCGCTGCTGCAACGCGGCATCGGCCAGGGCCTGGGCACGATGGTTCGTATCGGGCCGCAGATGCAGTGTGGCCGAAAGAATAATCGGGCCGGGCTGTTGTTTCAGGCGGCTGCTGCGATAGCTGAACGCCATCTCTGCCGCGGGCCAGCGTGCTATCTGGCCCGCGTGCCAAACTTGCACCGCATGCAGCACATCGGCTATTTCGTGGCCGTGGGCGCCGGCATTGCCAACAATAGCGCCGCCCACCGAGCCAGGAATGCTAACGGCCCAGCTCAGGCCCGCCAGTCCGTGATGCAGACTTTTGCGGGCCAATCCTGCCAGCGAAACACCCGCAGCCACTTGGATTTCGGCTATTGGGGCGGTGAGTCGTGGCCAGTGAATGCTTTTGCAGCGATTGATGATGGTTAAGCCGGGGAGTCCGGCATCGCTGATGAGGACATTGGAACCGCCGCCTAGCAGCAAAAAGGGCGTGTGCTGCTGGTGCAACAGTTGTAGTGCTGCTTTCAGCTCATCCAGCCCGGTGATGATGGCCAGATAATCTGCGGGGCCGCCAATGCCAAAAGTGGTGTACGGAGCCAGCATCGCCTGAGTTTTCAGGCCGTCCTGGCACAAAAGCGCCAACTCGTGCTGCAAGGCC
>Ga0256914_1000803_pt1 | contig 30360 bp, 32 predicted proteins | sample HulkmetaG_FD_191571 | JGI IMG/M metagenome (GOLD analysis project Ga0256914, IMG submission 191571) | Hydrothermal chimney microbial communities from Main Endeavour vent field at the Juan de Fuca Ridge, Pacific Ocean - Hulk | ecosystem: Environmental > Aquatic > Marine > Hydrothermal vents ... | reverse complement strand
CTTCTTCATCCCATCATCTCCTCTCGCCACTTAGGATTGAGCATAAAGAAACTCAGTCTCGAAAGTCCAGCCATGAAGTCGGCGTTCTCGACGGCCACCGACTCGGGCAGCTTGAGGACCGCCGGCGTGAAGTTGAGGATGCCGCGCACGCCGGCGGCGGCCAGCTGCTCGGCGGTCTGCTGGGCGGCCGACTCGGGAACCGTCAGGATGCCGATGTCGATGTGCTTTTCCTTAACGGAAGCGGCCAGGTTCTCTACCGGCTCGATGACCAGCGGCCCCACTTTCTTGCCAATCAGCTTGGGGTCTATGTCGAAACCGCCGACCAGCTCGTAGCCCTCCTGCCAGGCGTAAAAGTCGGCCAGCGCCTGGCCCAGCCGCCCCATCCCGACTATCGCCAGCCGCCAGCGCCGCCCCAGGCCGAGAATCTGGCTCAGCTCGCGCCTGAGAACCGGCACCGTGTAGCCAACGCCGCGGGTGCCGTAACTGCCAAAGTAGGCGAGATCCTTACGAACCTGGAAGGCGGTCACGCCGGTCGCCCGGGCCAGCTCGTCGCTGGAGGTGCGGGTCTGGCCCGCCTTCTCCATGCGCTCGAGGGCCCGCAGGTAGTGCACGATGCGGGTAATGGTGGCGTCGGGTATCTTGCCCATTCAGCGAACCTCGACCACCTGCAGGCCCAGATCCTGCAGGCGTTTTTTGAGAGCGTCTACCTCGTTCGGCGCCACCGGGCCCACCCAGACCTTCAGCCAGGGTTCCTGGTAGTAAAAGACCACCGGGCCGATGCCGGCCGCGCCAAGTTTTTCGACCAGGCCCGCGGCGGAAGCGAACTTCTTGTAGGCGCCCACCTGCAAGTAGATGCCCTGGGGCTCCGGGGTGTCGCCGCGGTAGACCTGGGGCTCGTAGCCGGCCAGCTTGCGGGCGGCCTGCGCCGCCTGGGTGCGTGTCGGGTAGGGACCGACGACCACCCGGGTAACCCGGCCGACCGGCTCGAGCCTGACCGGATACCCTTGCTTCTCCAGCTTCTCGGCCAGCGCCAGGGCGTTCTCCGGCCTGGCGTAAGCGCCGACGGAGACGCGGAAGACGCCCTCCTCGGGGCCTCCCGGCAGCTTGACCTCCGTCTGCTGCTGCCCGCCGGTGGTCGGGCTGGCGTTTTCCGCCGGCGCTGTGCTGACGGCGCTGCGAGCGCCGCCGGCGCCGGCGGCGGGTGGCTGCGGCTCGGCCTTGGCACCGGAGTCTTCGCCGGCTCCCGGCAACAGGGGAACCACCGTCACCGGAGGCGTCTGCGCTTCCCCGGTCGATTCACCGGACGGTTCGCCGGCCGGCTTTTCGTTCGCCGCCGGTCGCTCCACCACTCCGGTGGTCGGGGTGGCGGTGGGGCTGACCACCGGCCCCCTGGGCTTGAAGGGGTTGACGCCGGTCAGAAAGAGGACGATGCCGACGACGGTAATGGCAAAGACCGTAAAGATTAGCGCGTCTATCCAGTTGTCACGTAACCAGCGCATAACCCTCCTTATCTGCTACTTTATCAGGCTCCGGGCCGGCTCGTATCCCAGCTCCAGAGCGCGCTTCCAGGCCCTTTGCGCCTCGGCGTCGCGCGCCAGCGCCTTCAGAGCCCAGCCGAGGTTGTACCAGGCCTCGGCGTTCTCCGGATCCTCCATGACCACCTGGGTCAGAATCTGCTCGGCGTCGCTGAAGCGCTTGACCGCCAGGTAGGCCGCACCCAGATTGAGCTTGGCCACCGGGGTCGGCTCGAGCTGAACCGAGCGCTCTAGAGCCGAGATGGCGGTCTTGTAGTCTTGCATGGCGTAAGAAGCCAGGCCGAGCCAGAGCCAGGCGTCTGCACGGTCGGGCAGGATGTCGGCGGCCTTGAGCAGCAACGCCCGCGCCTCGCCGAAGCGGCCCAGCTTGTAGGCGCTCTTGCCCGCTACCAGCAGGGCCTCGCCCTTGACCTGCCCCTCGCCGCTGGTCGCCGCCAGCTGGGCGTAGCGGTAGGCCTGCTTGTAGTCCTGCTTCTGGAAGTAGGCCGCCGCCAGCCCGACCAGAATCTTGGGCTCGTCGGGCTTGACGCTGTAGGCCCGCTGGAAGGAGCGCAGCGCCCGGTCAGGGTCGCCCGCCTTCAGCCAGCTGACGCCCAGGTCGTAGTGGGCCTGCCAGAGACGCGGGTCGAGCCTGCTGGCCTCCTGCAATAGCTCCGCCGCCTTCTGCGGGTCGCTGGGCTTGATGATGCTGGCCTTCTTGAGCAGGAGGTTGGCCCGCGCCTGCGGGCTGCCGGCGGCCGCCAGGGCGCGGTCTATCTCGCGCAGGGCGCGGTCGGGGAGGCCCTGACCAACGTAGATGTCGGCCAGCAGGCTGGCCGCGGCCACGTTGCCGCGGTCCTTCTGCAGAACCTTGTAGAGGTAGGGAATGGCGTCCTTGGGCCTTCCCGCCAGCGACAGGTTCTCGGCCAGCAGGTACATGATCTCCGGGTCGTCGCCGCAGGTTTCCAGCGCCTGCTGCAAGACCGCCGCCGCCTGGTCGGGCTTACCCAGCTTGCGGTAGGCGGCCGCCAGGCCCAGGTAGGCGGGTTTCAAGACCTCGCCGCCGAGGCCGGCGCTGCGGCCGGCGGCGACCGCCTTGGCGAAGGCGTCGGCCGCCTCCTGCCAGCGCATCAGGTCTGCGTAGGCGACGCCCAGGTTGTACCAGCCCTCGAACCGGTCCGGGGCGACCCGGGTGGCCTGGTCGAACTCGAAGACGGCACCGCGCAAATCGCCTTTTTTGTACAAAGCCAGGCCCAGACCGAAGTGGGCCGAGAAGTTCTCGTAGTCTTGGGCCAGGGCGTCCTCGTATATCTTGACGGCGTCGTCGTAACGTCCGGCGTCCAGGTAGGCCTTGCCCAGGGAAACCATCAGTTCGACGTCACCGGGATGCTGCTTTAGCTGCGCTTCCAACGTTGCGGGATCAACCGCTTGGGAAGTCGCGGCCTGCCCGAAGGCGAGCAGACTCCCCATCATTATCAAAAAGACCCACGTTGGTTTCATAGACGACTTCCTCCCGGTACCGGCATTCTTTCGGTTATTCTATCAAGATCTTCGCTTCGGTCACAAGAAAACTACCGCCGCTTCACCCCGCCAGTATACATCTCGAGCGCGCCCGCCGCCTCCGGTTTGCTTGACAGCCATCGGCATTTTTGTTAGATTGGTCGTTGGCGACGCGGGGTGGAGCAGTCTGGTAGCTCGTCGGGCTCATAACCCGAAGGTCGCAGGTTCAAATCCTGCCCCCGCAACCAGAAAGCGCGCGGCTGACGGCCGCGCGCCCTCTTTTTCTGCCGACCGCTCACTCGAAGCGCGCCCGCAGCTCCTCGGCCAGACGCCGCACCTCGGGGTGGCGGCTGGTGCGCGAGTAGCTGTAGCCGGAAACGAAGTAGCCGGCCGCCTCCCGCTCGCCGGACAGCAAGGCCAGCCGCAAGAGCGCCATCGCCGCCAAAGCGTCGCGGCGCGGCGAGGGAGGGCGCTCCCAGAGGAGCTCGAGCTCCTTTTGCAAGGCGGGGGCCTTGAGCGAGGCCAGCCTCTCCAGCTCGGCGTCTTTACCGTTCACGCCGGCATATTACCATGGAGGGGTGGACCGCCTGGAATCTTTGCGAAAGTTTCTGGAAGACCCCGACGCCGCCTCCCTGGCCGTTCTGGCCGAGGAGCTGGAAGACTGGCCGGCGGCGGCCGGTCTGCAAAGACTGGCCGCCCGCGCCCTCTACCTGGAAGACGAGCGGCTGGCGGCCCTGCTCAAAGAAGCCGCGCGGGAGGCGCGCCGGCTGCTGGAGGAATTATGAACCCCGTCGAGGCCTTCGCCGCGCTCGATCTGCGGGTCGGTCGGGTAGTCCGCGTCGAGCCCAACGTCGGTGCGCACAAACCGGCGTACAGGCTCTGGATCGACTTCGGCCCGCTGGGAATCATGACCTCGAGCGCCCGGATTGTCGAGCTCTACACCCCCGACGACCTGACCGGCCGCCTCGTCGTCGCGGCGGTCAACCTGGGCAGCCGGCGCGTCGCCGGCTTCGAGTCGCAGGTGCTGGTGCTGGGCGTGCCCGACGCGGCGGGGCGGGTGGTGCTGCTCGAGCCGGAGCGCGAGGTTCCCCCTGGCGGCCGCGTCTACTGAGAGCGGACCTCGCGCAGCCAGCTCAGGAGGGAGTCGCGGTCGCGGGTGTTGAGAACCTGCCGCGGTCCCAGCCAGGCCCGCTGGGCGGTGCCGACGGCCAGCTCCATGAAGCGCAGGTGGTCGGTGGCGTGGGCGTCGGTCGAGAGGCTGACCATCAACCCCAGCTCGCCGGCGCGGCGGGCCAGCGAGTCGGGGAGGTCGAGGCGGTTGTAGTAGCCGTCTATCTCGACCGCCTTGCCCAGCTCCCGGGCCCGCTCGAAAATCTTCTCCCAGTCGGCCTCGATAGGCCCGCGCCGGCCCAGGTGACGGGTGGTCGGGTGGGCCAGGACGTGGACGTAGGGGTTTTCCAAAGCGCGCAAAATCCGCCGGGTCTGCTCTTCGCGGCCGAGGTTGAAGTGGGCGTGGATGGCCACCAGGACTATCTCCAGTTCGGCCAGCACCTCGTCGGGATAGTCGAGCGAGCCGTCGGGGAGGATGTCCACCTCGGCGCCGGCCAGCAGGTAGGGGCGGCCGCCGGTCTTCTCGTTGACCGCGCGAATCGCCGCGAGGCGCTCGCCCACCTTCTCCGGCGGCACGCCGCCGGCCACCCGCACCGCCGGCGAGTGGTCGGTGACGGCCAGGTACTCGTAGCCGCGCCCGGCCGCGGCGGCGGCCAGCTCCTCGAGGGTCGCCTTGCCGTCGGACCAGGTGGAGTGGACCTGCAGGTCGCCGCGGATCTGCTCCAGCGTCACCAGCTCGGGCAGCCGTCCGGCCCGGGCGGCCTCGATCTCGCCGCGGTCCTCGCGCAGCGGCGGCGGAATCCAGGGCAGGCCCAAGGCGCCGTAGACCTCTTCCTCGGTCCGGCCGGCAACGCGCTCGGCCCCCTTCCAGACGCCGTATTCGTTGATTTTGAGGCCCAGGTCGAGGGCCATCGTGCGCAGGTGTATCGAGTGGTCCTTGCTGCCGGTGAAGTACTGCAACCCCGAACCCCAGGCGTCGGGCTCGACTATCTTCAAGTCGACCTGCAGCCCGCTCTTGAGGAAGACGGTCGCCCGGCTGGCGCCCGCCAGCAACACCTCGTCGACCTCGGGGAAGCGGACGAAGGCGTCGGTCACCGCCCGCCCCCGCCGGCTCGCGGCCAGCAGGTCGAGGTCGCCCACGGTTTCTCTGTAGCGCCGCGCCGAACCAGCCAGCGCCGCCTCTTCCACCTGGGGAAGCTGCTCAAGCCGTTCCACCAGCTCGCGGGCCTGCCAGAGAACCTCGCCCAGCGGCCGGCGGCGGGCGGCCGCCTCGACCAGCTCGAGGTTGTGCAAAAGCCGCGCCCGCTTCTTCTCGCCGAAGCCCGCCAGCTTGAGCACCTCGCCGCTCTCCAGCACCTGGCGCAACCGCTCCAGCGAGTCCACGCCCAGCTCGTCGTAGAGCCGCTTGGCGGTCTTGGGGCCCACGCCGGGGACCCGCATCACCTCGAGCACCCCCGGCGGCACCTTTTTCTTCAGCTCCTCGTGCTTCCTGACCTTCCCCGTCCGCAGGTACTCGAGAATCTTCAGGGCCAGGTCGTGGCCGATGTAGGGCAGCTCGTCGAGCGCCTTCTCGCCTCCCTCGGCCACCCGCTCGATCGGCTCTTCCATGTCCATCAGGTAGCGCGCCGCCGCCCGGTAGGCGCGCACCCGGAAGGGCGAGTCGCCCAGAAAGTCGAGCATGTCCGCTATCTCGGCGAAGATGCGGGCTATCTCGGCGTTTTTCATTTCACCCCCATTCTAGCCCGCTCCATTTGACTCTGGCCGCGGCCGGCGTGTAACATACGGTCTGCTTGAGGCAAAGAGGGCTCCGGCGCTCTTTCGCCTGACGGAGGAAGAAATGGCACTGACTGCAGCGGAAAAACAGGCTATCATCGACAAGTTTGCCCAGTTCCCCGGCGACACCGGCTCCACCGAAGTCCAGGTGGCGCTCCTGACCGAGCGCATCAACCGCCTCTCCGAGCACCTGCGCGAGCACAAGCACGACTTTCACTCGCACCGCGGCCTGCTCAAGATGGTCGGCCAGCGCAAGCGCCTCCTGAAGTACCTCGAGCGCGAAGACCCCGAGCGCTACAAGAGCCTGATTGAGAAACTCGGCCTCAGGAAGTAAACTGTAATGCAAAGGAAAGCGGGACCGGGGCTCCGGTCCCGCTTTGTCGCGTAATAAAGAAAGCAGACAGGTGAAAAATATGCCCGTATCCACAGAGAACACCCCTTCCCCGCACCGTTTCAGCGCCGTCATCGGCGGCCGCGAGCTGGTCATCGAAACCGGCAAGTACGCCCGCCAGGCCTCCGGCTCGGTCTGGGTCCGCTACGGCGAGACGATCGTCATGGGTACCGCCGAGGGCTCGAAAGAACCCATCGATATGCCCTTCCTGCCGCTGACGGTCGAGTTCGAGGAGCGTCACTACGCAATCGGCAAGATTCCCGGCTCCTTCATGCGCCGCGAGGGGCGGCCCGGCGAGAAGGCCATCCTCTCGGCGCGGATGACCGACCGCCCCATCCGCCCCCTCTTTCCCAAGGGCTTCCGCCACGAGGTCCAGGTGATCCTGACCGTGCTGGCGGCCGACCAGCAGAACCCGCCCGACGTGCTCGGCCCCACCGCCGCCTCGGCGGCGCTGATGCTCTCGGACGTGCCCTGGGAGGGGCCGATCGCCAGCGTCCGCGTGGGCCGGGTGGGCGGCGAGCTGGTCATCAACCCCACCCTGCAGCAGCTCGAGGAGAGCGACCTGGACCTGATAGTCGCCGGTTCCCGGGAGGCCATCATCATGGTCGAGGCCGGCGCCAAAGAGGTTAGCGAAGACCTGCTGGTCGAGGCCCTCGACTTCGCCCACCGCGAGATGCAGCCGCTGATTGCGCTGCAGGAGGAGATGCGCGAGAAGCTGGGCAAGCCCAAGTTCGAGTGGACGCCGCCGGCGACGCTGGCCGACGAAGAGCTCGAGGCCTTCTACCGGCTGGCGCTCGAGCGCGGCCTGAAGGAGGTGCTGCTGACCGCCTCCAAGCACGAGCGGGCCGAGGCGCTCGACGCCTTCCGCGACGCGCTGATCAGCGAGATCGTACCCGAGGACGGCGAGGAAGCCGAGGAAAAACGCAAGCTCTACAAGCAGGCCTTCGGCGACGTCACCAAGCGCGAGCTGCGGCGGATGATCACCGAGGAGGGCGTGCGCGCCGACGGCCGCGGCCCCCGCGACATCCGCCCCATCTGGATCGAGGTGGACGTGCTGCCGCGTTCGCACGGCTCGGCCGTCTTCACCCGCGGCGAGACCCAGGTGCTGGGCACGGTCACCCTGGGCACCGGCCGCGACGAACAGATAATCGACGACCTGGGCCTGGACGAGTCGGAAGACTTTCTGGTTCACTACAACTTCCCGCCCTACTCGACCGGCGAGGTCAAGCGCCTGCGCGGCGTCTCCCGTCGCGAGGTGGGCCACGGCAACCTGGCCAAGCGGGCCCTCAAGCCGATGCTGCCCGAGAAGGACGACTTTCCCTATACCATCCGGGTGGTCGGCGACGTGCTCGAGTCCAACGGCTCCAGCTCGATGGCCACCGTTTGCGCCGGCTGCCTGGCGCTGATGGACGCCGGCGTGCCCGTCAAGAAACCGGTGGCCGGCATCGCCATGGGGCTGGTCAAGCCCGAAGAGGGCGAGCCGGTGGTGCTGACCGACATCCTGGGCATGGAGGACGCCCTGGGCGACATGGACTTCAAGGTAACCGGCACCCGCGACGGGGTGACCGCGCTGCAGATGGACATCAAGGTGCAGGGTCTCGACGCCGCGGTCATGCGCCGGGCGCTGGAGCAGGCCCGCGAGGCGCGGCTGGCCATTCTGGAGAAGATGCAGAGCGTCCTGCCGGCGCCGCGGAGCGAGCTCAAGCCCTTCGCCCCGCGTATCCTGGCCCTGAAGATTCCGGTAGACAAGATAGGCGCGGTCATCGGCCCCGGCGGCAAGAACATCCGCTCCCTGGAGGAGCTGGGCGTCTCGATCGACATCGAGGAAGACGGCACCGTGCGCATCTACTCGGCCGAAGGGCCGGCCGCCGAGGAGGCCAAGCGCCGCATCGAAGAGATGACCCGCGAGGCCAAGGTGGGCGAGGTCTACGAGGGGGTGGTCGTCCGCACCACCAACTTCGGCGCCTTCATCCAGCTCTTCCCCGGCACCGAGGGGCTGCTGCACATCAGCCAGATCGCCGAGGAGCGCGTTGACAAGGTGGAAGACCACCTCAAGGTGGGCGACAAGATAACCGTCAAGGTGAACCGCATCGACGAGAAAGGGCGCGTCGACCTGGTCCGCCCCGAGCTCGAGGGCAAGATTCCACCGCGGCGCCCGCCCCGCTCCGGCGGGGGTCGCCGCCGCTAGCAGCAAAGCTTTTTCGGCCGGCCGCCCGCGGGCGGCCCGGCCGCGTTAGGAGAACGCATGACCGAAAAAAAGACAACCGGCAACCGCAGGCCCGCCCGGCGGCGGCCCCGCGGCCGCAAACCCAAGCCGCCCGCCTCGATTGGCAAGCTGGAGATAATTCCCCTCGGCGGCATGGGCGAGATAGGCAAGAACATTACCGCTTTCCGCTTCGAAGACGAGATTCTGGTGGTCGACGGCGGCCTGGCCTTCCCCGAAGAGCACATGCCCGGGGTGGACATCCTGATTCCCCGAATCGACTACCTGGTGGAAAACGCCAGGCTGATCAAGGGCTGGGTGCTGACCCACGGCCACGAGGACCACATCGGCGGCCTGCCCTTCCTGCTGCCGCAACTGCCCAAGATTCCTCTCTACGGCGCCAGGCTGACGCTGGGGCTGTTGCGCGGCAAGCTCGAGGAGTTCGGCCTGAAGCCGGGCGAGTTTGAGCTGAACGCCGTCAGCCCCGACGAAACCCTGAAAATCGGCCGCCACTTCACGGTCGACATGTTCCGGATGACCCACTCCATCCCCGACAACTCGGGGCTGATCATCCGCACCCCGGTCGGCAACGTCGTTCACACCGGCGACTTCAAGCTCGACCCGACGCCGATAGACGGCAAGGTAAGCCACCTGGCCAAGGTGGCCCAGGCCGGCGCCGAAGGGGTGCTGCTCCTGATAGCCGACTCGACCAACGCCGAGCGGCCGGGCATCACCCCCAGCGAGGCCGAGGTGGCCGTGGCCCTCGACGCCGCCATCGGCGCGGCCGAGGGGCGCGTCTTCGTGACCACCTTCGCCTCGCACATCCACCGGGTGCAGTCGGTCATCCGCGCCGCCGAGCGCCACGGGCGCAAGGTGGCCATGGAAGGCCGCAGCATGCTCAAGTTCGCCAAGATCGCCCTCGAGCTCGGCTACCTGGAGGTGGCCGACCGCCTCTACACGACCGACGAAATCAAGGACGTTCCCGACCGCGAGGTGCTGGTGCTGGCCACCGGCTCCCAGGGCCAGCCGATGGCGGTTCTCAGCCGGCTGGCCTTCGGCCGTCACGCCAAGCTGAGCGTCGGCGAGGGCGACACCGTAATCCTCAGCTCCAGCCCCATCCCCGGCAACGAAGAGGCGGTCAACCGGGTCATCAACAAGCTCTACGAGCTGGGAGCCAAGGTCCTCTACCCGCCCGCCTACAAAGTTCACGCCTCCGGCCACGCCAGCCGCGAGGAGCTGCGCTTTCTCTACAACCTGGTGCAGCCGAAGTTCTTCATGCCCTGGCACGGCGAGGTCCGCCACCAGACCAACTTCAAGTGGCTGGCCGAGGCCATGTCCAGACCACCCGAGAAAACAGTCATCGCCGAGAACGGCGACGTCTTCGAGCTGACCGCCGCCGACCTCAAGAAGACCGGCCGCGTCAAGGCGGGGGCCCTCTACGTGGACGGCCTGGGGGTGGGCGACATCACCGACGACATCCTCGAGGAACGCCAGGCGATGGCCGCCGACGGCATCGTCATCATCACCGCCCTGGTCTCCGGCGACCCGGTGGTCGAGGTGGTCAGCCGCGGCTTCGTCAAGGCGGGCCAGCGGTTGCACGCCGAAATAAGGCGGGTGGCGCTCGAGGCGGTGGTCAAGGGGGTGCGCGAGAAGAAGCCGCTCGAGCAGATTCGCGACGACGTCTACTACCCGGCCAAGAAGTTCATCCGCAAGGTCACCGGCCGCGACCCGATCATCATCCCCATCCTCTTCGAGGGCTAGCCGTGGGCGGGGCGGCGGTTCTCCTCGGCGCGGTGGCCCCGGTGGCGCTGATGGTGGCCACCGGCTACCTGGCGGCGCGGGTCCTGAAGCTCGACCGCGGTCCGCTGACGCGCCTGACCCTCTTCGTCCTGGTGCCCTTCCTGGTCTTCGACCAGCTCTGGCGCAACAACGCCGACCTGGCCGGCGCCCTCAAGCTGGCCGGCGCCTTCGCCCTGGCCTCGGCCGGCTTCGCCCTGGCGGGCTGGCTGGCCGGCCGCCTGCTCGGCCTGCCCTGGCCCGCCCGCGCCAGCCTGACCGCCACCACCGCCTTCCCGAACACCGGCAACATGGGCCTCTCGGTGGCCTTCTTCGCCCTGGGCGAGGCCGGTCTGGAGCGGGCGACCATCGTCTTCGTGGTGGCCACCATCCTCCTCTTCGGCCTCGGCCCGGCCCTCTTCAAGGGCGGCAGCCTGGCCGAGCAGCTCAAGATGACCTTCCGCCTGCCGCTCATCTGGGCGGTGGTCCTGGGTCTGGCGGCCAACCTGGTGGGGCTCGAGCTGCCGCTCAACCTCGGCGGCGGCGTGCACATGCTGGCCCAGGGGGCCATACCCATGCTCCTCCTCTCGCTGGGGATGCAGATCGCCGAGTCGCGATTCGCGGTCGGCCTCTACGACCTGGGCGCCAGCCTGCTGCGGGTCGCCGGCGGACCGCTAATCGCCTACGCCGCCGGCCGGCTGCTCGGCCTGGGGGGCGCCGACCTGGTGGTGCTGGTGCTGATCAGCGGCATGCCGGCGGCGGTCAATACCTACCTGATGGCCGCCGAGTTCGGCGGCGACGCCGAACTGACCGCCCGGGTGGTCGTCCTCTCGACGCTGCTCAGTTTTCTGACCCTGCCGCTGGTTCTCGGTCTGGTGAAGATGGCGGCGGGGGCAGGCTAGGCTCGCCCAGGTCGAGCTGGAGGAGCGGCCGGTCGCCGGTCAGCACCAGAAGCCGGTAAAAGCCGTCGCCGGGGTGGGGCAGCCGCCTCGAGACCGTTCCCGGCCCCTCCACCCAGACCGAGTCGGCCTTGAGCAGCTCGTCGCCCCGGTACCAGCGCAGCTCCAGGTAGTCGGGCTCGGGCCAGCGGCGCAGGCGCAGCTCGGCGATCACCCAGCCGTCTTCTTCGACCAGCCGGCCGCTGATGGAAACCCGCTGCGGGTAGCTCTCCTCCGCCGGCAGCAGCGGCCAGAACGTATACCGGCAGCCGGAGAGGAGCAGCAGCGCCAGAAGGAGAAAGCGCCTCATCGCCTCAAACTAACCCCCGCGGGTGCGAAGACGGTGAGCTAGAGCCCCCGCGCCGCGGTGGCGGCCGCGGCCAGCACCAGCGGCGCCGTCTCGGCCCGCAGGATGCGCGGCCCCAGGTAGACCGGCGCAAAACCCAGGCCGCTCAGCCGCTCCACCTCGGCGGGGCTGAAGCCGCCCTCGGGCCCGCTGGCCAGGGCCAGCCTCCCGGACTCCGGCCAGGCCACCCCCTCGAGCGTCCGGGCGGCGGCGGGGTGGGCCACCAGGCCAAAGGGCACGGGCTCCAGCTCGTCCAGCGTCCGCGGCTCGCTCACCTCGGCCAGACGGCTGCGGCCCGACTGCTTGGCGGCCTCGAGGGCGATGCGCCGCAGCCGCTCCAGCTTGGCCCGCCCCATCCCGCGCGGCACGCTGCGCTCGGTAATCAGCAAAACGAAGCGGCTGACCCCCAGCTCGCTGCCGGCGCGCACCACGCCGGCCAGCTTGTCGCCTTTCAGCAAGGCGACGTAGAGGGTCAGCTCGAAGGGCGGCTCCCGCCGCACCGGCCGGGCCGCCGCGGCCGCGAAACGCACCTCGGTGGCGCTGGCCTCGCTGACCACGCCGTCGGCCTCACGGCCGCGGCCGTCGAAGAGGATAACCCGGTCGCCCGGGCGCAGCCGCAGGACGTGGTAGAGGTGGTGCGCCTCGCTCCCGCGCGCCACCGGCCGCTCGCCCAGCTCCTCGACGAAGACGCGCGGCCTTCTCACCGCCGGTACTCCAGCAAGACCCAGCCGCCCTCCTGGCGGCGGCCCGCCGGCGTGAAGCCGGCGGCCTCCATCGCCCGCCGCACCGGCTCCTCGCGCTCGGGCAGGATGCCGGTCAGCAGCGCCCGCCCGCCGGCGGCCAGCAGGCGGTGGTAATCGGCCGCCAGACTGGCGTGCAGCTCGGCGTAGAGGTTGGCGACGATCGTCTGGTATGGAGGCCTGGCCCGCTCGAGGCTGCCCACCTCGAAACGCGGAGAAACCCGGTTGCGGCGGGCGTTCTCGCGAGCGGCGGCGACCGCCTGCTCGTCTATGTCGACCCCCAGCGCCCGCGCCCCCAGCAGCTCCGCGGCAATCGCCAGAATGCCCGAGCCGGTGCCGACGTCGAGCAGACGGGCGCCGCTAATCCCGGCGGCCGCCAGCGCCTCCAGGGCCATCCGCGTCGTCTCGTGGTGGCCGGTGCCGAAGGCCATTCCCGGCTCCAGGACGATGCGCAGCTCCGGCCCGCTCCACTCGTGCCAGGGAGCCAGGACGACGAAGGGGCCGGCGACCACCGGGCGCAAATCGCGCTTCCAGGCTGCCAGCCAGTCTTCGTCGGGAAGCTCGCGCCATTCGCCGGGAGCGGGGAGCTCTACCCGCTCGGGAAAGTAGGCCCAGACCTCGCCCTCCTTCTCCTCGAGCCCCTGCGCCCCCAGCTCGAAGAGGAGCGGCGTGTAGGCGTCCAGGGTTTCAAAGTCTCCCCGCAAAACGAAGACCTGCATGCCGGCATTCTAACGGGCGGCCGGGTTTCAGGGCTGGCGCTCGAGCTGGTAGTAGACGCGCCAGCCGTCGCGGGCCAGCTCCACCGCCCGGTAGCCGTGCGCGAAGGCCCAGGTGAAGGCCTCGCGGGTGGCCTGCCGCCAGGCCGCGGCCAGCCCCATGTCGGCCGCCTTGAGCGCTTCCAGGTCGGGCGGAACCTCCAGGTAGACCTTCTCGGCCGAGGGCGTGCAGTTCTTCTCGGGCCGCAGACCCAGCCCCTCGCCCCTGGTCAGGTTGAGCGGCTCGCCCTCGGGCCGCGGCGGCGGCGGGATGTGCCGCAAACGCTCGCGCACCCGCCGGTCGTTGAGCTCCCAGGTGACGAGCAGGCGGTCGGCGGGAATGCCGGCGTAGAGGCCGGTGCGCAGCCCGTAAAAGTCGCTGTAGTAGCGGCCGGCCCAGGCCCCCAGCTTGCCCAGGTTGAAACGGGCGTTCTTGGTGAGCAGCGGGTCGAACGTCCAGGTGACGGTCTCGATGCCGCGGGCCAGCGTCCACTGGCGCTGAAAGCGCTTCAGCGCCAGCGCCACCCCCTTCCCCTGCCACTCGGGCCTGACGCCCATCTGGTGCGAGTGAATCCAGACCCGCCCCCGCTCGTAGGCCGGAAATCCCCAGACGAAACCCACCGCCTCGTCGCCGGCCCAGGCCAGCGCCACCAGCGCCCCCGAGTGCTGGCTGGCCACCAGCGCCGAGTGGGGGGCTATCTCCCGCTCGCTGAAACGCCAGGCGGCGATTTGCAGTTCTTCGGTCAGCATTATCTCCTCAACGCTTCCGGCCTCGCGAATCTGGATCATGACCTTAAGTTACCCAGCCGGCGGGGCGGCGTGCTGGGATTGATTACAGCATTCTCACGCCGCTTGCGCCAGAATCGAGGTATGGAAGCCGGAAAGGTGCTCGTAGCAATCGGTCTCTTGCTGGTGGCCGCCGGCCTGCTCCTCTGGCTGGCGCCGGCGGCTTTCTCCTGGTTCGGCCGCCTGCCGGGCGACATCCGCCTCGAGCGCGACGGCCTGCGCGTCTACGCGCCCATCACCTCGATGATCCTGCTCAGCCTGGGGCTGACCCTGCTTCTCAACCTCATCGCCTGGATCATCGGCGGGCGGCGCTGAAACCGGTAGACTGACCTGCGTGAGCCGGCACCTTCGCGGCATCCTGATTCTGACGCTGGTCACCCTCATCTGGGGCTCGACGTTCGTGGTCGTCAAGGGAGCCCTGGAAAGCTTTCCGCCGAGCCTGCTGATGCTGCTTCGCTTCGCGCTGGGCGCGCTGGTCTTCCTGCCGCTGCTGCCGCGCTCGCGCGGCTCCTGGCTGGCCGGTTTCGAGCTGGGTTTCTGGGCGTTCCTCGGCTACGCCAGCCAGACCATCGGCCTGCTCTACACGACCGCCGGCCGCAGCGCCTTCATCACCGCGCTGAGCGTCGTCCTGGTGCCGCTGCTCGCCGGCCTGCTGGGGCGGCGGGTGCGCCCGCTGGTCTGGCTGGGGGCCCTGGCCAGCTTCGTCGGCGTCGGCCTGCTCGCCTACGACGGCAGCCCGCCCAACCCGGGCGACTTCTGGACGCTGATTACCGCGGTCACCTACGCGCTCTACATACTGGCCCTGGAACGCCACGCCCGCAACCACGACCCGCTCGTCCTCGCCTTTACCCAGCTCGTCTGGCTGACGGCGCTGGTGGGCGCCTGGGCGCTCGTCAGCGGCGACCTGGCGCGCCTGCCCCAACTGGCCGTCCCCTGGGCGGCGGTCCTCTACCTGACGCTGGCGGCGACCGCCCTGACCACCTGGCTGATGGCCGTCGGCCAGCGCGAGGTCAGCGCACCGGAGGCGGCCATCGTCTACTCAATGGAACCGGTCTGGGCCGCCCTTTTCGCCTACCTCGTCCTCGGCGAACGGCTGGGCCTGCAGGGCTGGCTGGGCGGCCTGCTGGTGGTCGCCGCGGTCATCGCCGCCCAGCTCGGCGGCGACGCCGGAGAGCGCTAGGATGGAGGGGTGGAGCGCCGACTGACCCTGGTGCCGACACCGATCGGCAACCTCGCCGACATCACCCTGCGGGCGCTGGAAACGCTGCGCCAGGCGGAGGTGATAGCCTGCGAGGACACCCGTCACAGCGCCAAGCTGCTGCGCCACTACGGAATCGAGACCCCGCTGGTCCGCCTCGATCAGCACACGATGAACCGGGCCGGCAGGCTGCTCGACGAACACAGCCGGATCGCCTACGTCAGCGACGCCGGCACGCCGGGCATCTCCGACCCCGGCGCCGAGCTGGTGCGGCAGGCGCTGGAGCGCGGCTTCACGGTCGAGGCGCTGCCGGGCCCGACCGCCTTCGTGCCGGCGCTGGTGGCCTCGGGGCTGCCGACGGCCCGCTTCGTCTTCGAGGGCTTCCTCCCCGGCGGGGGCAGGAGCCGCCGCGAGCGGCTGGAGGCCCTGGGGCGCGAGGGGCGGACGGTAGTCCTCTACGAGTCGCCCCACCGCCTGCAAAAAACGCTGGCCGACCTGGTAGAGGTCTACGGCCCCGAGCACCGGCTGGCGCTGGCCCGCGAATTGAGCAAGAAACACGAGGAAATATGGCGTGGTACGCTGGCCGAAGCGCTCGAGCGCTTCCGCCAGCCGCGCGGCGAGTTCGTGCTGGTGCTGGCGCCGCGGCCCCGCGCCGCCGCGGCCCCCCAGCCCGACGCCGCCGAGCTGAGCAGGCGGCTGCGCCGCCAGGGGCTGAGCGGACGGCGGCTGGCCGAGGCGCTCGAGCAGGCCGGACTGAGCCGCAACCAGGCCCGCGAGTGGGCATACCGGAAGGAGGATTGATGAAAAAGATAGGCGTTTTCACCAGCGGCGGCGACGCCCCGGGAATGAACGCGGCGGTCCGCGCCGTGGTCCGCTGGCTATCGGCCAACGAGATAGAGGTGGTCGGCATCAAACGCGGCTACGCCGGCATGATAGACGGCGAGTTCGTACCCATGACCCCCCGCGACGTGGCCAACATCATCCAGCGCGGCGGCACCATCCTGCGCACCGCGCGCAGCAAGGCCTTCATGGACCCCGAGGGCCGCGCCGAGGCCGCCAGGCAGCTGGCCCGGGCGGGCGTCGAGGGTCTGGTGGCCATCGGCGGCGACGGCACCTTCCGCGGCGCCATCAAGCTGACCCAGGAGCACCGGATACCGGTGGTCGGGGTCCCGGGGACGATCGACAACGACCTCTACGGCACCGACTTCACCATCGGCTTCGACACCGCGGTCAACACCGCCCTCGACGCCATCGACCGCATTCGCGACACGGCGGCCAGCCACGAGCGCGTCTTCTTCATCGAGGTCATGGGCCGTCACGCCGGCTTCATCGCCCTCAACGTCGGGCTGGCCGGCGGGGCCGAGGTCATCGCCCTGCCGGAGATTCCCACCGGCCCCGACGAGATCGCCGAGCAGATCCGCGTTTCCGAGGCCAAGGGCAAGAGCTCCTCGATTATCGTCGTCGCCGAGGGGGCTTACCCGGGCGGCGCCGACACCCTGATGAAGGCCGCCCAGGAAATCTACCCCTTCGAGGGGCGGGTGACCGTCCTGGGCCACATCCAGCGCGGCGGCTCGCCGACGGCGCACGACCGGGTGCTGGCCAGCCGGCTGGGGGCGGCGGCGGCGGAGACGCTGGTCGCCGGCACCAGCGGGGTGATGCTCGGCGAGGTCGAGGGCGAGATCGCCCTGACGCCGCTGGCCGAGGCGGTCGAGAAGCGCAAGCCGATCAACCGCAGCCTCTACGAGCTGGCGGGGATTCTGGCCGAGTGAGCTTTTAGCGCGGCAATTCTTCGGCCCCCAGGAAGAACCTGCGGGCCAGCGGGTTCTGCCAGACGGCGGTGAAGAGACGCGGCGCCAGGGCGCTGGAGGCCACCGCGTCCTGAATCAGCGGCGGGGTGCTCAGCGCCGGATAGCGGATGGCGCCGGTCGCCGGGCTGTACTCGGAGGGGAGGCCCACCCAGAGCGTCAGCGCCAGCACCGCCCCCCAGAGGAAGCCGGCGACCCCGCCAAGGAAGCCGTTGAGCTTGTAAGGCATGCTGATGGGAATCAGACCGCTGACCAGCGTCGCCAGCAGGCCGCTGGCGACGCCCAGCAGCGGGAGCCAGGCCGGAGAAGGCACGTAGTCGAGGCCGAACCAGTAAACGGCCGCCGCCAGCGGCAGGGTAATCAAGAAGCTGCCGCCGCGGCGCACCCCCAGCGCCGTGGCGAAGGCGGCCACGGTTATCGCCAGGACGTCCAGCCAGCTCAGCATGGCTCTAGTATAAAGCCGCGCCGGGTTTGGCGGGCTCAGCCGCCGTAAGAGCGGTAGAAACGGCGCAAAACGTCGACGCCGAAATGCAGCGCCTCCGCCGGGATGCGCTCGTCGGCGGCGTGAATCAGCTTGGTGAAGGCGAAACCCGCGGGCAGCTTCATCGGGGTGAACCCGTAGGTCTGGATGCCCAGGCGCGCGAAGTGGCGGCCGTCGGTCACGCCGGAGAGCAGCAGCGGCACCGCCGTGCCCTCGGGGTCGGCCTGCTCCAGCGCCTGTTTGAGGAGCGGGAAGAGCGTCCAGTCTACGTCGCGCGGCCCCGGGTCGTGCCGCACCACCCGGGCCTCGAAGGGAACGGGGATTATCTGCTTGAGCTCCTCTATCAGGTCTTCGGGCTGGAAGCCGGGGAGGAGACGGCCGTCGAGCTGCAAGCGCACCTCGCCGGGGATGACGTTTATCTTCTCGCCGCCGCGGACGATGGTCGCGTTGACGGTGTTGTGGAAGAGGGGCTGGAAGGCGCGGCCGCCCTCGCCCAGGGCGGCGATGACGCGGTCGCTCAGCGCCGGCTTGAGGGCGCTCAGGATTGCCAGCCTGGCGGCGCCGCCGAGGGCGGCCGCGATCTCGCGGAACATCCGCTCGACCACCGGGGTGACGTGAACCGGCGTCAGCTTCCGGTCCAGCGCCGTCAGCGCCCGGCCCAGCCGGGCCATCGCCCCGCCGCGGTGAATCAGGGAGCCGTGGCCGGCGGGCCCCTGGAAGGTCAGCTCGAGCCAGCAGATCTGTTTCTCGGCGACCATCACCGGGTAGAAGCGCTTGCCGGCTATGTCCAGGCTGAAGCCGCCGAACTCGCCCAGCGCGTGCTTGATGCCGGCGAAGCGCTCGGGGTGCTGGCTCACCAGCCAGCCGGCGCCGTAGTCGCCGCCGGCCTCCTCGTCACTCAGCAGCACCAGCAGCACGTCGCCCGCCAGCTCGCCGGCGGCGTGAGCCTCGAGCAGCGAGACGATGAACATCGCGTCGGCTCCCTTCATGTCGAGCGCCCCGCGCCCCCAGACGAAGCCGTCTTTCAAGACGCCTTCGAAGGGCGGCTGGCTCCACTCCTGCCCCTCGGTGGTCACCACGTCGAGGTGGCCGTAGACGAGCAGCGGCGGGGCCTGGCCCCGCCCGGGGATGCGCACCAGCAGGTTGGGCCGCTCGGGGTCGCGGGCCAGCAGCTCCGGCGCCAGCCCCCGTTCCTCCAGCAATCCCTTGAGCCATAAAATCGCCTCGCGCTCGGCGCCCGGCGGGTTGGTGGTGTCGAAGCGTATCAGCTTTTGCAGGAGCTCAACCACGTCCAGTCTTTCCATCGCGTTCTCCTTGGGCCTTACTATAAGACCCGTGGAGATCGTCGAACTGCCCGGGGCGCGCGTCTGGCTGCTCGACTCGGTAACCGAGGGCGGCCCCCGCCAGCGGGGCGAACTGGTGGTCACCGGTTCCCACGGCGGGGTCAGCGCCGGCCGCTACGCCGCCGCCTACCGGCCGCTGCTGGTGGTCTTCAACGACGCCGGCGTCGGCAAAGACGAAGCCGGCGTCGCCGGTCTGGCGCTGCTCGAGCGCCAGGGGGTGGCCGCCCTGACCGTCAGCGCCGCCAGCGCCCGCATCGGCGAAGCCCGCGACACCTGGGAAAGCGGCGTCATCAGCCGGGTCAACGCCCCGGCGGCCGCCCTGGGATTTGCGCCTGGGGCGCGCCTTCGCGAAGCGCTGGAACGCTTCGTCGCCGGCGGTGGTGTAGCATAGTCGTGGTGAAGGCGCCGGTTCTCCTCAAGTACAGGCTCAGCTACGCCGGGCGCGAAGCCGGTGAGCAGCAGCTCCGTTTCGAGAAGACGGGGCGCGGCCTGCGCATGACCCTGACCGCCGAGGTCGCCCTGCCGCTGCCGCGGACCAAACAGCGCTGGGTCAGCGAGATGGACGAGCGCGGCGTTCCCCTGAAGTTCAGCGAGCGTGTCGAGGGGCGGCAGAACAGGGTCTACGAGGTCGAGTTCCTGCGTGAGGACGGGGTAATCGTCACCAAGGGGGAGCCCGAGTTCCTCCTTCCCTACACCACCGACTACCACGACCCGCTCTCCCTGATTCTGGCCCTCGGCCGCGCCGAGGAAGACGTGGTCACCCTGCCGCTGGTCGGCGGCCGGGTTCACGCCGAGCGGGTGCGCCGCGAGCCGCTGGAGACGCCCTGGGGCCCGGTCGAGGCCACCGCCTGGCGGCTGCGGCCGGGAGTCAGCCTGATTTACTACGACCCCGAGGGCTATCCGCTCAAGTTTTCGCAGCAGGTCGGCGGGCACGTCTTCGAGTCGAACCTGCAGGAGATAGTCCACCAGCCGGAGCCCGAGGAGAAACCCAAAAAGAAATCGCGCCGTCGCGGCGGCCGCCGTCGGCGACGCCGGAGGTGAAGCAAGTGGTTCCCAGGTACACAGCCAAGGAGGTGCGCGGCCGCTTCGCCGCGCGGAGGTTGAGGTTTTCGCTGAGCGAGCGCCTCAAGAACTCGCTGGCCGAGCTCTTCGGCGAGCCCGTCGGCGCCGAGGAGGCGGTCCGGCGCATCATCGCCGACGTGGTCGAGCGCGGCCAGATGGCCCTCGACGAGTGGAGCCTGACCCTCGACAAGCACGCCACCTACGAGGTGCCCAAGCGCGAGTGGCGCGAGGCCTATGACGACATGAACTCGGAGCTGCGCGAGGCGCTGGGAATAGCCCGCGAGCGGCTGGAAAAGTTCCACCGCAAGGAGCCCAAGGGCGGCTTCATGGCGGCCACGCCGGCGGGGATGCTGGCCCAGGTGGTGAGGCCCATCCGCCGCGTCGGCGCTTACGTTCCCGGCGGCTCCGCCCCGCTGCTATCCTCCGTTCTGCACACCGTCGTCCTGGCCCGGGTGGCCGGGGTCAAGGAGGTGATCATCGCCACGCCGCCGCCGGTCCACCCGGCCATCATGGCCGCCGCCTGGGCCGCCGGAGCCGACCGGCTCTTCGCCGTCGGCGGGGCGCAGGCGATCGCCGCGCTGGCCTACGGCACCGAGAAGATTCCCCGGGTCGACAAGATAGTCGGCCCCGGCAACCTCTTCGTCACCCTGGCCAAGAAGCAGGTCTTCGGCGACGTGGGCATCGACGGCCTGGCCGGCCCCACCGAGACGCTGATCATCGCCGACGACAGCGCCAACCCGGCTATCGTCGCCGCCGACCTGCTGGCCCAGGCCGAGCACGACCCGGCGGCCGAGCCCTGGCTGGTCAGCCCCGACGAGGGGGTGCTCGAGGCGGTCGCCGCCGAGCTGCAACGGCAGCTCGAGACCCTTCCCCGCGCCGGCATAGCCACCGCGGCGCTGAACAACGGCGGGCTGGTGCTCGCCGAGGACATGAAGAGCGCCCTGGAGCTGGCCGACCTCTACGCGCCCGAACACCTCTGCCTCTCGGTCGCGCGGCCGACCGACTGGCTCGGCTACGTCAACAACGCCGGCGGTATCTTTCTCGGCGAGCACTCCGGCGAGGCCATCGGCGACTACGTCGCCGGCCCCAGCCACGTCATGCCCACCTCGGGCTCGGCCCGCTGGACCGGCGCCCTGGCGGTGCGCGACTTCTTGAAGATAGTGCCGGTGGTAGCCTTCAACGCCGAGGCGGCCGCCGAGCTCTCCCGTCTCGGCGCCCGTCTGGCGCGCGCCGAGGAGCTGGAGGCCCACGCCCGCGCCCTCGACTTCCGCGCCGCCTCAGTCGAGTAGATAGCGCCAGTGGCGCAGCATCAAGATGGCGCTGGTAATCAGCCCGGCGGCCGCCAGGTCGGTCGAGCGGGTTATCGCCCAGGCCGCCGGCGCGACCGTCAAAGCGGCAATGGCGAACGACTTGTAGGGGTCGCGGCTGCCCAACCAGGCCCCCAGCCAGGCGGCCAGGACCACCAGGACGACCAGCGGGTTGATGGCCAGCCAGACGCCGGCGGCCACGGCTATCCCCTTGCCGCCCCGGCAGAGCAGCCAGGGCGAGCAGACGTGGCCGAAAATGGCCGCCGCCCCGCCCAGCAGCCCGCCCCAGAAACCGGCCAGCAGGCTGCCGTAGAAAACCGCCGCCGCCCCCTTGAAGGCGTCGAGGACCAGGACCATCGTTCCCGACACCGGCCCCAGCACCCGGAAGGCGTTGATGGCGCCGGGATTGCCCGACCCCTCCACCAGCAGGTTCTTCTTCTGCAGCCAGCCGAACCAGATGGCGAAGGGCAGGCTCCCCAGCGCGAAGCCCAGAGCAGCCGCGTAGAATAGCGGGTTCAAGGTTTCTCGGCTTCCCAGCGGGCGGCCGTCGCCTGGCGGATGAAGCTGACTATCTCGGAGGTGGGGCTGCCGGGGCCGAATATCGCCGCCACGCCCAGCTCCTTGAGCCTGGGAACGTCTTCGTCGGGGATTATCCCGCCACCGAAGAGGAGGACGTCGCCGGCTCCCTGCTCCTCCAGCAACCGCTTGACCTCCTTGAAGTAGTGCATGTGCGCGCCGGAGAGCACCGAGAGCCCGACGGCGTCGACGTCTTCTTGCAGGGCGGCGCTGACTATCATCTCCGGCGTCTGCCGCAAGCCCGTGTAGATGACCTCCATGCCGGCGTCGCGCAGGGCCCGGGCGACCACCTTGGCGCCGCGGTCGTGGCCGTCGAGACCCGGTTTGGCTATCAAGACCCTGATTCGGCGTTCCATTGACCGTATTCTACCAAGCCGCGTTTGCCAGCGGCGGGCCGGCTCGCCGATAATGCGGCCATGGACCTGGGCATCGAGGGAAAAACGGCGGTCGTCACCGGCGCCTCGCAAGGCATCGGCCGCGCCATCGCCATGGCGCTGGCGGCCGAAGGGGCGCGGGTGGTGCTCTCCGCCCGCAACCAAGAAAAGCTGGCGCGGGCGGTGGCGGAGATTCGCTCCCGCGGTCAGCAGGCGGCCAGCTTCGCCGCCGACCTGAGCCAGCCCAAGACGGCCGGCGCGCTGGTCGAGTTTGCCGCGGCCGAGTTCGGACCGGTGGAGATCCTGGTTGGCAACACCGGCGGCCCGCCCCCCGGCCGGGCCGACGCGCTGGGTGAGGAGGACTGGCGGCAGGCGGCCGAGCTGCTCTTCTACCCGCAGCTGCGCCTGACCCGCGCGGCGCTGCCGGGAATGCTTTCCCGCGGCTGGGGGAGGATTCTCTACGTCACCTCGATTTCGGTCAAGGAACCGATCGAGAACCTGGCGCTCTCCAACGCCCTGCGCGCCGCGGTCACCGGCTTCGCCAAGACGCTGGCCCGCGAGGTGGCCGGCGCCGGGGTGACCGTCAACACCCTGGGGCCTGGTTACACGGCCACCGAACGGGTGACCGACCTTTTCGAGAAGAACGCCGCCCGGCTGGGCCTCGAGCCCGCCGAACTCCTGTCACGACAGCTGGAGCAGATTCCCGCCGGCCGCCTGGCCGACCCCGCCGAAACCGCGGCGGTGGCCGCCTTCCTGGTCAGCCAGCCGGCCGCCTACCTGACCGGTCAGGCGATCATGGTCGACGGCGGCTACACCCGCGGCCTGCTGTAAAGTAGGAGCCTGTATGGCTAGCCAGAAGACGATCGTCATCCACCAGCTCTGCGACAAGCGCTTCATGGCCGAGAACGAGGCCGGCGACCGCAGCGTCATCGACGGCAACGACCCGGCCGCCGGCCTGCGCCCGATGGAGATGCTGCTGGCGGCGCTGGGCAGCTGCACGGCCTACGACGTGGTGGACATCATGAAGAAGAAGCGCACCCCGCTGGCCTACTACCGGGTCGAGGTTAGCGGCGAGCGGGCCGACAAGCACCCCAAGCGCTACACCCGCATCCACGTCGTCCACATCGGCGGCGGCGAGGGGGTGAGCGAAAAGCAGTTCGCCCACGCGGTGCGCCTCAGCCACGAGAAGTTCTGCGGCGCCTCGGCCAGCCTCAACGCCGAAATCACCTGGGAGGTGCGCATCGAAGAGCCTCCGCGAGGGTGACCGCGCGGCGCTGCGGCGGCTGCTCGAAGAGGGGCGCGAGCTGGAGGCGGCGCGGCTGCTGGAACGCCTGGCCGCCTCAGCCAGTGGGGCGGAAGCGGCGCGGCTGGCCTGCTGGGCGGGCCTTTTGCTGGTCAGCGCCGGCCGCGAGGTCGAGGGCAGCCTGGCGCTGGAGCGCGCCGGCGCGCGTCTAGACCTCCTGGGCCTGGCTCAGCCCTTCCTGGAAAGCCTTTTCGAGGAGCTCGGGCTCGAGCCCGACCACCTCGCCGAACCGTAAGAAAACGAGCTGCGCCCGCGGCTCCACTCCCCAGGCCTCGCGGACGGCCCGCCTGTACAGGGCCAGCTGGAAGTGGTAGCGCTCGGGGTGGAGCTCACGGTCGGTCTTGTAATCTTCCAGCACCCACTCGTCACCGACACGGTAAAGGCGGTCGATGACGCCCTCCCAGACGGTGTTCAAACCACCGGCTACCGTCGGCAGGGCCAGCGGCAGCTCGGCAAAGTCTTCGGCGCGCTCCTCCAGCGGCGGCAGCCGGTCGCCCAGCAGGCGCCAGTAAGCCTCCAGCAGGCCGGCGACGTCCTTTTTGACCAGCTCCAGCTCCTCGGGGGTGAGCAGCAACGCCGCTTCCTGGCTCCAGAGGTCTTCGATCCGTTCGGGGCCCCAGTTCTCGCCGATGGCGTAGTGAACCAGGATGCCGGTGGTCCGCGCCACCAGCCCCAGGTCGGGGCCGCCGCCCGTCTCTATCAGGGTCTCCTCGCCGTCCTCGACCTCCCCCGTAAAGCCCCTCTCGGCCTTCAGGGCGCTGGGCGAGTAGACGGGCGGACGCGCTAGCGGCTCCACCGGCTGCCGCAGGCGCTCGTCCACCGGCTCCTCTTCGCGCTTTCGCGGCCGTGGCTGGACGGGCTGAGGCAGCTTGTCGGTGCGCAGGTCGTGAAGTTGCACTTCCTCCCAGGCGTGCATGGCCATCTCTTCAATCAGGCTGCGACCGGCGGTGTGCCGCCAGAACCTGGGCGCCAGCCCGCCGCCGGCGTCTTTCAACTGGACGCTGAGGCTCACCAGCAACCGCCCGGCCGCCCGGCTGAGGGCGACGTAGAGCAGCCGGTAACTCTCCCAGGCCTCGCGCTCCTTCCACTCCCCGGCGAACTCGCGATAACGGGGGTCGCCCTCGCAGGCGTAACGGCCGGTCCCCGGCTGTACGTAGAACGGCTGCCGGGAGTCAGGGTGGGCGCGGTTGAGGTCGTAGACGGCCACCACCGGCCACTCCAGGCCCTTGCTGCCGTGCATCGTGTAAACGCGGACCGCGTCGAAGCCGCCCTCGGGAACGCTGGCCTCGTCGCTGCCGCGCAGGTCTTCCAGATCGCGCAGCAGGAACTCCAGGCGGCCGTAGCGGCGCTGCGCCATCTTGAAGAGGAGCTGGTCGACGTTGGCCCGGGCGGCCGGTTCCAGCCTCTCCAGGTAGCTCCGTCCGTCGAGGAAGGGCGCGCGAACCATCCTCTCGAAAAACTCCAGCGGCCTCAGGGCCTGGACCCACTCGCCGAGCTGAGCTATCCGCCGCAGCACCCCGGGGGCGATCCGCCCCAGCTCGTCCAGCGGGTCGGCGGCGGCCAGCACTCGCTCGACCTCCGCCAGCTTCAACCCCCCAAAGGGCCCGCGCAGGAAGGCGGCCAGGCTGAAGCGGCCGCGGGGGTCGAGGGCCACCCGGGCGGCGTGGACCAGGTCGCGGACCTCGGTCAGATCGTAAAAACCGCGGCCGCCGACCACCACGTAGGGGATTTCGTGGGCGTTCAGGGCGCGCTCGAGCAGCGGCACCGAGTTATGGCTGCGCACCAGAACGGCCATGTCCCGCCAGTCGTGGTCGCGGTGGCGCTCGTGCAGCCAGCGGGCGGTCTGGTCGGCCTCGTAGGGCCGCAGGCCGTCCATCCGCTCCCTGCCCTGAATCAGGTTCATCTCCACCAGCCCCTCGCCGGCCTCCGGATAGGGCCTGACCTCGGGGGCCTCCTCCCGCCTGAAGGCGGCGGGGCGCTTGGCGGCCACCCAGCCGGTGTAACGGTTGAGGAAGCTCACCAGCCGGCGGTCGTGCCGCCAGCTGACGTCGAGGGGCGGCAGCTCTTCGCCCTCCGCCATCGCCCGGCGGAAGACCTCGACGTCGGCGTTCCGGAACGCATATATAGACTGTTTGGGGTCGCCCACCACCTCGATGGCTACCCCCAGGCGGTCGAGCGCCGCGAAAACCTCGCCCTGGAGAGGGCTGGTGTCTTGATACTCGTCTACGAAGACCCGGGCCAGGCGCGAGCGAATCCGCCGGGCCAGCGCCCCGTCTTCGCCGGCGCGGCGCAGCAGCGTCCAGGCCCGCAGCTCGATGTCGGCAGGCCCCAGGGCCTCGCCGCCCAGACGCTGCTGGTAACGGCGGCAAACCTCTTTGAAGTGCCGGTGCAGCGCGGCCGCCCTCTCCCCTTCGGGCCGCAGCTCGGCCGCCAGCGAGCGCCTGGCGAAGAGCTCCTGTAAAACCCCGACCAGCTCGGGCTGTTCGTCGTCCAGGTCGTTCAGGAAGACGTAGGCCCGCGCCTCCTCGGCGAATATCTGGGCCGCCTCGCCGGCGTCCAGGCGCAAAAAGGAAGGGTCCAGCCCCATGGTCAGCGCGTTCTGCCGCAGCAGCTCGGCAAAGAAGCCGTGGATGGTGGTCACCGTCGCCCCCAGCACCTCGCTCGCCAGCTCGCCGGCCCGGGCGAGCACCTCGGGCGGCGGCCGGTCTTCCTCGCCCGTCGGCGTGAAGCTGCCGGCGGCGATCTCCAGCAAGCGCTCGCGCAGGCGCGTCTTCAGCTCGGCGGCGGCGGCGCGGGTAAAGGTGACCGCCGCCAGGCGGTAGGGCGGGTGCTCGGCCAGCGCGGCCACGAAGCGGCTGGCCAGCGCGTAGGTCTTGCCGGTCCCGGCCGAGGCGACGCGGACTTTCATGACTCCTCCTTGCGGCAGAGGTCGGCGAACGGGCAATTCCGGCAGTGCCAGCCGGGCCGCGCCTCGACCCGGGCCTGCTCGTAATCGGCGATGGCCCGGCGGGCCCGCTCCAGCTGCCTGTCGACCATCTTGCGGAACTGCTCGGGCCACCTGCCGCCGCCGGCCTCGACCGAATAGACCCTCAGGGGCGGCCCCTCCAGAGGCCAGTACCATATCTCGACCCCGAAGCCGCGCTCCAGATAGTACCCGGCGAAAATCAGCTCGGCCCAGCGGTCCTTGATGAGCCTGCGGGCCTCGTCCTCGCTCAGGGCGTCGGCGCCGAAACGGTAGATGCGCGCAATGCGGCCGCTGCGGGCGCCGGCGTGAACGCTGACGGGCAGGCCGAGTACCTCCACCCGCGGGAAGAAGCTGAGCTCCTCCCACGCGGCCCGGCTCATCCCGAAGCGCCGCAGCGCCTCCGCGTCGGGCCCGGCGGCGCTGCCCTTGGCGTCCGCCAGCTGGCGCAGCCAGTAGTACCAGCCCCGCCCCTCCTCTTCAGGCGGCCGCAACCCCTCCTGGCGCTCCAGCCAGGCGCGGAATCCGCAACCACCGTAATAGCGTTCGTATCCGTAGACCTCGTTCAGGCTGCGGGGCGGCGGCAGCGGCAGCGGGTCGCGGGGCGCCCGGTAGCCCGCCCCCTCCCGCGATAGCGCCCGGCTGACCAGCGGCACCCTGCCCATCTGCCTGACCGGCGCGCCTTCCACCAGGTCGCGCTCCGGTTGCAACGGCTGTCCCGAGTCGGCCTCCGGGTAGGTGATGAGCACCTCGTCGCCCAAACCGCGCAGCCGCCGCCAGAGGTAGAGGTCGCGGCCGCGCAGCCGCCGCGGCAGGACCCCCCTCTCGGCGTAGACGGCCTCGAAGACCTCCTTCCAGGGGCGGCGCGCCTCCTCGGGGATAAAGTAGTCTTCCGTCTCGCCCAGCGAGTAGGCGCCCTCGGCCGCCCCCAGCACATAGGCCCGCCGGTAGCGGCGGCCGCTGACGTCGCGCAGTGAAAGGAGGGCCAGGCCCGCCGGCTGGCGCGAGTGCAGGCGGACGCGCTGCAAAAGGCCCAGCCACCAGCGGCGGAAACCGCCCGGGCCGCCGGCCTCGAGCGCCTCGCGCGCCCGCAACAGCAGGGCCTCCCGCCAGTCGCTATCGGCCAGCAGGGGGCGGCTTTCCAGCAGTCGTTCGGCCCAGCCGAGCACGTGCGCGTCCAGCTCCGCCCCCTCCGCCGGGGCGCCGGCCAGCGGGTCCAGCTCGCGCAGCACCTCCTCGAGCTCGCGCGCCAGGCTGGTGCCGTTTTCGGCGTCGAGCTGCTCCGCCAGCTTCTTGATAGCGTCGAGGCCGGCCAGGCCGCGGCTCAGGGCCTCGCGGCCCAGCGGCGCCAGCTGCTCGAACAGGAAGAGCCCCTCGGCCGTCGGGTGGTCGGCGAAGCGGAGCAGGTCGGTCAGCAGCTTGCCGGGCTCCTCCTCCGCCAGGCTGCGGTAGGTTTCGTCCATCAGATACAGGTCGTACTCGCGGGCCAGCATCTTGACGGCCTCGAGCCGGCCCGGCGGCACCACCAGCGCCGCCTCCAGGGGGTCCATCCCCTCCACCAGCAGGTCGTGCTTGATCCGCGCCAGCAGCCAGCGCAGCTCGTGGACCGGGTTCTCCGCCCGCCATACCTCCACACTGGCCGCCAGCGGCGGCGGGGTGCGGGCCCCGGTCGGGGGCTCGGGAAGCGAGGCCCATACCTCCACGCCCGCCTTCTCCATGGCCGCCAGCAGGCTGATGGCCACCGGAGCCAGCTCCCAGTAGCCGGAAACGAAAACCGCGTCGGTTTCTGGCCGCCAGCGTCCGGCGGCCACCAGGTCGCTGGCCAGCCAGGCGACGTCGTCGGGGTCCAGCTCGTCGCCGCGCCGCTCCTCGTAGGCCGCGTAGACGCGCTGCAATTCCAGAGCGGCGGCGTCGGGCAGGGGCATCTCCTGCGGCCGCACCTCGTAGCGCTTCAGCTCGGCGATCGCCCGCGCAAAGAGGCCCGCCTCGCCCAGCTCCGGCGGCCGGTCGTTCAATTCTTCCAGCACCCGGGCCACCCGGGCCACCCGCAGGCCGCTCGAGATGAACCTTCCCCGCACCCCCGCCTGCGCCAAAACGCGCTGGCGCAGGCGTTGCAGGTGCCCCACCTCGAAACCCAGCCGGCCGCGGCCGCCCGCCAGCTGCCTGATGGTCCGGTTGCGGGCCGCCGGCAGGGTAATCCACCAGACCCGCTTCCGCCGCTCCATCAACTCCCAGGCGCGCTCGCGCATCAGTCGCGCCGCCCCGCCGTCGCCGTTATCGACCAGCCAGTTCATCCAGACGCATTCTACGCCGCCGCGGCTGGCTCAGAAATACCTAATAGTAATGACTTGCATTTAAGCGGGCGTTAGGCTATAGTGCAGGGCGGAGGTAGTTGATATGGAAAACAACGAGACCACAGTCAGCCTTCCCAGGCTAAACGAACCGGCCCCCGACTTTACGGCCAAGACCACCAAGGGCGAAATCAAGCTCTCCGACTACAAGGGCAAGTGGGTCGTGCTCTTCAGCCACCCGGCCGACTTCACCCCGGTATGCAGCACCGAGTTCCTGGCCTTCGCCCGTAAGGCCGACGAGTTCGCCAAGCGCAACGTCCAGCTAGTCGGCCTCTCGATCGACAGCATCTACAGCCACCTGGCCTGGATCAAAGACCTGGAAGACCTGACCGGCGTGACCATCGACTTCCCGGTCATCGCCGACCTCGACATGAAGGTCTCCAACCTCTACGGCATGGTCCACCCGGCCGCGGCCGACACCGCCGCCGTGCGCACCGTCTTCATCATCGACGACCAGGGCGTCCTGCGGGCGATGCTCTACTACCCGCTGACCAACGGCCGCAACATCGACGAGGTCCTGCGCCTGGTAGACGCCCTGCAGTTCACCGACAAGACCGGTCTGGCCACCCCGGCCGACTGGCAGCCGGGCGAGCAGGCCATCGTGCCCCCGCCGGCCACCATCGACGAGGTCAAGGCCGACGAGGCCAAGAAGGGCGATTACTCCGAGTTCAAGCGCTGGTACCTGCGCTACAAGAAGGCCTGAGCCGGCCGCGACGCAACCCCATAGCGAGAACGCCGCCCCACCGGGGCGGCGTTTCCCTTGGGCGGGGCTCAAGCGCCCAGGGAAGCGGCGTAGCGCAAGATCTTGCCGGGGATGTCGACGCCGGTGGTGGTCACCGAGTTCTTGAACTCCATGGTGTGGTTGACCTCGTTGACCAGCAGGCCGCGCTCCGACTCGAAGACGTCCACCGCCAGCACGCCGCCGCCGACTGCCGCCGCGGCGGCCAGGCTGATCTCCGCCAGCTCGCTGGTGACCGGACAGTTCTCGGCCACCGCGCCGCGGGCGGTGTTGGTGATCCAGTGGGCGCTGGAGCGGTAGATGGCGGCCACCGGCTCGTCGCCGACCACGAAGACGCGGATGTCGCGCCCCGGTTTTTCCACGAACTCCTGCAGGTAGTAGAGCTGGTGCTGGTAGCCCATGAACTGCTTGTGCTCGAGCAGCGCCTCCAGCGCGTCGCGGTCGTTCACCCGGGCCACCATCCGCCCCCAGGAGCCGACCACCGGCTTGACCACCAGCGGGTAGCCCCAGCGTTCGGCGGTTTCCAGGGCGGTCTCGGGGTCGAGGAGCAGGGCCGTGCGCGGCTGCGGCACGCCGGCGCGCGCGAGCGCGGCCGAGGTGGCCCACTTGTCGCCGGCGGTCTCGATGACCCCGGGGCGGTTGACGGTCGGAATGCCCAGGGCGGTCAGGTAGCGGCTCGCGGCCAGGCCGCGCGACTGGCTGACGGCGCGCTCGAGCGCCGAGCCGACGCCTCCCAGCTCGTCCGGCCGGTTCTCCAGGTCCATGACCAGCCGGGGCAGGTAGACCTTCTTCCAGGCCAGCCCCAGGCGGTCGGCCGCCTCGAAGAGGAGCTTTTCGTCGCCGCGGATGCGGTCGTAGAGGATGGCTAGCATGGCTCCAGGGGCGGGACGCGGGAGGCGGGATGCGGGAGAACCTTCTTCTCGCAACCCGCCTCCTGCCTCCTTATTCGCCCCAGTCCTCCGCCTCTTCCGGAGCCAGCTCCACCTTTAGCGGATCGAGGGAGACCACCTCGAGCTCCGCGCCGCAG
>Ga0256914_1000802_pt1 | contig 30371 bp, 30 predicted proteins | sample HulkmetaG_FD_191571 | JGI IMG/M metagenome (GOLD analysis project Ga0256914, IMG submission 191571) | Hydrothermal chimney microbial communities from Main Endeavour vent field at the Juan de Fuca Ridge, Pacific Ocean - Hulk | ecosystem: Environmental > Aquatic > Marine > Hydrothermal vents ... | reverse complement strand
TGGCACTACGAATAATAATGGCCTCGACCTCTTTGATGGCCTCCAGGAGTTCTTCCTTAGGAAGCCCTGGTCTTTCGATGACCTCAAGCCCGGCTTCCTTAAGGATATCAATACCCTCTTTGGCGATGGGATCACTGATAAGGACCTTCATTATTTAGACCTCCTTGTTCTCCAAGAAATATTTTTGCGCCGCCGCTACTCCGGCTCCGATAGATACCTGATAGCCCAACTCATTCAAGGCCATTTCCAAGGCGGAAAGGGCCAAAATCACATCAAAGGGGCTTTGGTATCCCAAGTGGGCAATACGGACCACTTTGCCCTTTAATTTGGCCTGCCCACCGGCCATGGTCACCTGATATTTGTTACGCATAAGCTTCATCAAGGCCAGGCCATCGACCTCTGCGGGGACCTTGACGATGGTCAAGGCCTCACAAGGGGCCTCGGAGAAGAGTTCAAGCCCCAAGGCCTTTATGCCCGCCCGACAGGCCCCTGAAAGACGGGCGTAATGGGCAAATAACTTCTCTAGCCCTACTTCTCGAATACGGGTAAGGACCTCACTGAGACCAAAAAGAAGGGATACCGCCGGGGTAAAGGCCGTAGTCTCTTTGGCCAAAGCCTTTTTCTCCCGCCGAAAATCAAAGTAATAACGGGGCAATTTGGCCTCTTCCACCCGTTTCCAGGCCCTTTCCGAAAGGGCTACAAAGGAAAGCCCAGGAGGCAGGGCTATACTCTTCTGCGAACCGGCCACCACAGCATCAAGCCCCAGTTCGTCCATGGGCAAGGGATAGACCCCAAGGGCGGAAATGGCGTCCACCACCAACAAGGTGTCTCGTTCCTTGGTCAGGGCTGCTATCTCCGCGACCGGGTGTTTCACACCGGTAGAAGTCTCATGGGCCTGAATCATGACCCCTTTGGCCTCTGGATGGGCTTTAAGAGCCTCTTCTACGGCTTGAGGAGTAACCGCCTTTCCCCATTCCACGTCGATGTATACCGGATCAAGACCGTAAGTTTCGGCTAATTCACCCCATCTCTCACCAAATTTACCCCCGCGGACAATGATGACTTTGTCTCCGGGGGAGAAGAGATTGACCACACAGGCCTCCATGGCCCCTGTACCAGAGGAAGCAAAAAACAAGACGTCGTTTTGGGTTTGGAAGAGATATTTGAGGTCTTCCCTGATCTTGGAAAGGATGGCCGAAAATTCGGGTAATCGGTGGTGAATAATGGGTTTGGCCATGGCCAGGAGGGCCTTTGGTGGGACAGGTACCGGACCAGGAGCTAAGAGATACTTCTTTTGTAAAAGATCCATTTTGTAGCCTCCGACAGATTTTTATGCTGCAGATATTGCCTCAAAGATGTTAAATCTTCAAGTGATGAGGCCGAAAATGCTATAAGCGACAGGGACCTCTTTCAAGATGTAATTCAAAAAACAGGCCAATTAAGATAATTTACCTAGATTTATTGATGAGGCGTTGACTCTTTATTCGTTGGAAAAGTAGGCAAATCGTGACCTTTAAAAAGGTGTATTAAAGAAGCAACAGAGTAGGTTTTTTCTGAAGTCAAAAAACTACGGTTTGTCGCGGGAGGGGAACCAAAGAAAGGAGGTCTTATGCTAAAGGGTTTTTTTTCGTTGGTGATGACCCTGTTTCTGCTTGGTTCGGCCTGGGCTTGTCCTACGGTCGAAAAACTTCAGACCATCTTCAAGGGCCTTTTTGTGGGAGGCGAAGTAAAAGTCCTCGGGGTCAACCAAACTCCGATCAAAGGTGTTTGTGAAGTAGTCATAGAGATACGGGGACAGAAACGCCTTATCTATGTAGACGATACCGGGCGCTATTTATTCATAGGTCGCATCATCGACATCCTGACCCGAGAAGACCTGACCCAGGCCCGTCAGGCGGAATTAAATCGCCTTAGTCCGGAACAACTCAAAAAATTAGACTCCCTGGTGGCCTTTGTCGAAGGGAAGGGAGGGCCGGTGGTCTATCTAGTCACCGATCCGGATTGTCCACATTGTAGACGAGCCGAAAGAATCCTCTTGCCCTTGGTAGAGGAAGGGAAGATCACGGTAAAAGTGATCCTTATGCCCTTGGAAAGGCTTCATCCTCACGCCAAAAAGAGGGCCATTTCTATTATCTGTGACAAAAAAGGGCTTAAAGAACTCATTAGCGGCTATGAGGGCTCAAGTTGCCCGGAAGGGGAAAAGAAGGTCACCGAGGCCCGTAACCTCTTACTTTCTATGGGCATTCGGGCCACACCGACTTATATTTTTAGTGACGGTCGGTTCATCTCCGGAGTACTAGAGGCCGAAAAAATTCTCTCTTTGGCGAGGCAAAAATGACCAAAGTAGCTGATTTAACCGATCAGGAAAAGATACTCTTGCTTTATATCGCCCGGGAAAGTATTGCTAGCGCCCTTGAGGGGCGCTCTCCCCGGCTACCAGAAGACCTTCCCGAAGGGCTCTTAAAACCCTTTGGGGCCTTTGTTACTCTTCACAAGCATGGCCAACTGCGGGGGTGCATAGGGACCTTTCAGGCGGATAAACCTCTTTATCTCACGGTGATGGAAATGGCCCGTTCTGCAGCCTTTAATGACCCTCGGTTTCCACCCCTTGCCCCAGAAGAACTAAACGAGATAGACATCGAAATTTCGGTCCTTTCTCCTATGTGGCGGGCCAAACCCGAAGAGGTTGAAGTAGGAGTCCATGGAATTTATATCATTCGCGGCCTCAACCGTGGTGTCTTGCTCCCTCAAGTAGCCGTTGAATTCGGGTGGGATAGAGAGACTTTTTTAGATCATACTTGTCTTAAGGCCGGGTTGCCTCCTGGCTGCTGGAAAGACCCGAAGACCGAGGTCTATCTCTTTACCTCTGAAGTCTTTGGTGAAAAGGACTTTGGCTTTGAACCTTCGAGGCCTCATTAGGTCTTGACAAATTCGGTTAAAGCTTTTATATCACCGCCGCACCATAACTAAACTTTTGGTTTAAGGACGGTAATCCTAATGGCCAGGTGAAAAGTCTGGCCATATTTTATTGGATAAAAGATGCTTAAGATCGGCGATAAGCTGCGAAAATTGCGCGTCGCCAATGATTTGACGCAGGAAGAACTTGCTAGTCGGGCTGGATTGACTAAGGGCTATATTTCACAGCTTGAACGAGATTTAACTTATCCTTCAATAATTACTTTGAAGGATATTTTAGATGTCTTGGGCACAGATCTGGCCACCTTCTTTAAGGAGGATGGTCAAGAGCGGGTGGTCTTTCGCAAAAGAGATCGCCAGAAGATAGAGGGGCGCGGGGTTGAATTCCTCGTCCCGGGCTCTGGTCGACGGATTATGGAACCAGTCTTGGTCACCTTGGAGCCCGGAGAGAAGACGCCTCCAGATGCGCCCCACGAGGGCGAAGAGTTTGGGTTCGTGATGAAAGGTTATGTTGCACTTTGGCTAGAAACAGAAGTCCAAAAACTGCGAAAGGGTGATTGTTTTTATTTTCGGGCCGACCGGCGCCATTTCGTGGAGAACGTGGGGCGCACCATGGCCCAAATCCTGTGGGTGGTCTCTCCACCCACCTTCTAAAAAACAAAGGAGGGACGGCCATGGAAAAGATCGAGTACGGGTTTGGACAGCACTTGATTCTGGATGGCTATGGGTGCAATCGGGAAAAGTTGATGGACATTGATTTTATCTATGATTTCCTGAGCAATTACCCGGCGGAAATCGAAATGACCAAGATTATGCCGCCGTATGTCTTCAAGTATCATGCTCCGATTCCAGAAGATTGGGGAATTTCAGGGTTCGTGATCATTGCCGAAAGTCATATCAGCATCCACACTTTCCCGGAAAAGCTCTATATGAGCCTTGATCTCTTTTCCTGTAAGCCTTTTGATGTGGACAAGGCCATTCAAGACATCACCAGGATCTTTGAGGTCAAGAAGAGCGAGATCAAGGTCCTTGATCGCGGACACGAATTTCCCCGCTCTATCCGCACCGTGGAACGTTTTATTCGTGCGGAACGCAACCAATTGACTATGTAATCTCGGGGGCTTCGGCCCCCCCCTTTCCCCCCTCTTTTTAGAAGAAAAAAGTATTGCTTAGTGCTAATATGGATCACTTATGCATAACTTTACCTTTTTAGGACTACCCGAAAACCCGGACACCGCTGAGGTGGTCTTTATCCCGGCCCCTTATGATGCCACTACCTCTTACAAGGCCGGGACTAGAGAAGGCCCGAGGCGGATCCTTGAGGCCAGTCGATACCTTGAATTCTATGACGAAGAGACCAAGACCGAGGTTTATCGCCATAAGGGTTTCTTAACCCTTGCCGAACCGGAACTCCCCGTGGAGCCAGGGAAGGCCCTCATGGCCCTGGAAAAGATGAGTAAACCTTATATAGAGCGGGGGCTTTTCCCCGTCCTCCTCGGCGGGGAACATACCGTCAGTCTGGCGACCATCAAGCTTTTGAAAGATAAATATCCAGACCTCTGTCTCCTCCAGATCGATGCCCATGCTGATCTTCGTTTTCGCTACCAAGATTGTCTCTTGAGTCATGCCTGCGTCATGCGCCGGGCCCTAGAACTTGGCCTGGAGATCTTCCCTGTGGGTATCCGTTCTCTTTCCAAAGAAGAAGCCGATTTTATAGAGGAAAAGGGGCTGCGTCTTTATTGGGCCCGGGAAGTAGTGGCCAAACCCAAGGCCGTTGCCCAAGAAATAGCCCGGTCCGTAGGAAAAAGGCCCCTTTATGTTAGTATTGATCTGGACGGCCTTGATCCCTCAGAGGTCCCCGGAGTAGGTACACCTGAACCCGGAGGGCTCAGATGGTATGACCTTTTAGACATCCTTCGTATCATAGCCCACGAGACCAAAGTGGTCGGTTTTGACGTAGTAGAACTCCTCCCTTTGGCCCATGATCATCGATCCGAGTTCTTGGCCGCTAGGCTTATCTACAAATTCCTTTCATACCTATTTTCTTAGCCATGTCTCCCTTGATCAGCATCCAAAATCTCTACTTTGCCTATCATGACCAATTGGTCCTGGAAGACATAAACCTTGAGATCCATGCTGGGGATTTCTTGGCCATCTTAGGACCGAATGGCTCGGGTAAATCTACCCTCCTTCGTCTTATCCTCGGCCTTCTGAAACCCAAACGCGGCCATATCTACCTCTTTGGACAAGAGATCTCCCATTTCAAAGAATGGTGGCGTATCGGTTACGTGCCCCAAAGGGCCACCTATCATGTGGACCCGGTCTTTCCTGTCTCGGTTAAAGAAGTAGTAGAAATGGGGCGGCTTTCGCGCAAAAAGTTTCCGCGTTTTTTGGACGCCGAAGATGAAGAGGCGGTGCTCAAGGCCTTGCGTGAGGTAAAGATGGAAAATTACTTAAATCGACGCATCTCCCAGCTCTCCGGTGGTCAACAACAGCGTGTCTTCATCGCCCGGGCCATTGTTAGCGAACCGGAAATCCTCCTCCTTGATGAACCGACCACCGGGGTCGATGCCGCTACTCAAGAGCGTTTCTACGATATGCTGGCTGATTTAAACCAACGGGGGCTGACCATCGTCATCGTCACCCACGACATCGGTATTGTCAATCGCCACGTAAGACAAGTGGCCTGTCTCAACCGACGCCTGATCTATCACGGTACCCATGAAGAATTCTGTTCTTCACCGAGGCTCATGGAAATTATCGGTGACCATCACTTGGTCATCCATAGACACTAGAGATGTTGTTAGAGCTCTTTACATATCATTTTTTTCAACGGGCCTTCCTGGCCGGAGTGTTTCTCGCCTGCTCGGCCTCGCTCTTGGGGCTTTTTCTCATCCTGCGTAAGGACGCCATGCTCGGACATGGTCTGACCCACACCGCCTTTGCCGGGGTGGCCCTAGGGCTCTTCTTCCACGTCAGCCCCTTTCCTGTAGCCCTGGCGGTCTCAACCTTGGCGGCCTTTCTCATCTTGGAGGTCCGGGAAAGGGCCGGTCTTTATGGAGACACAGCCATTGCCATCCTTTCAAGCCTGGGCATCGCCATCGGTGTCATCTTGGCCACCTTAGGACGCAGTTTTAACGTCAATCTCTTGAGTTTCCTTTTTGGTAACATCTTGGCCGTAGGGCGTTTTGAACTCTACGGCTCGGTGATCCTTTCCTTGGCTGTCCTCCTGAGCCTTATCTTTTTTTATCATGAGCTCATCTTTGTCACCTTTGATGAGGAAAGTGCCAAGGCTAGCGGCCTTCCGGTGGCCAAACTCGATGCCCTCCTGGCCTTGCTTACCGCGATAACGGTGGTTATCGGCATGAAGGTGGTGGGGTTGCTCCTTATCTCTGCCCTCCTGGTCCTCCCTGGGGCCGCGGCCCTTCAGCTCTGTAATACCTTCCGTCAGACAAGTATAGTCGCCGCCATTCTGGCCCTTTTTAGTGTCTGTGGTGGGCTCATCATCGCTGGTCTCTTCAATCTCCCGGCCTCGGGCTCCATTATCCTCCTCGGGGGATTCATCTTCGCTCTTTGTTTCTTGCTCAAACGTCTAAAATAACTTGTTCAAAGACCAAGGCTTCGTTATCTTTTCGCCCATGATCGAACTCATCGACACCCATGCCCATCTAAATCTCACCGATTCTTACAAGAAAGATTTGGAAGAAGTAATCCAACGGGCCAAAGAGGCCGGGGTCTCAACGATTATCAATGTTGGTATTGATCTGAAGACTTCCATTCGAGCCCTGGAATTGGCCTATCAATACCAAGGCCTTTACGCCACGGCTGGGATACATCCGCACGAGGTGCGTAAGGCCACTAAGGAAACCTATGCCACCCTTAAGGCCTTGCTCCAGGACCAAAAGATGGTCGCCGTCGGGGAAATAGGCCTTGATTATGCCAAGGAGTACAGCCCCCGAGCCCAACAACAGGAACACTTCCTCCGCCAATTGGCTCTAGCCAAGGAACTGGAGCTTCCGGTGGTCATTCACTCTCGGGAGGCCTCTCCTGATATTATGGACCTCCTCAAACAAGAACTCCCGGAAAGATTCGTCTTTCATTGTTATGCTGGCTCGGTAGAAGAAGCCCGAGAGATCTTGGATCTAGGTGGTTATATCTCCTTCACCGGGATCGTCACCTTCCCTAAGGCTGAAAACATCCGCCGCCTCGTTCGCTTTGTCCCTTTAGAGAGACTAATGGTGGAAACAGATTGCCCCTTTTTGACGCCGGTGCCCCATCGGGGTAAACGTAATGAACCGGCCTTTGTTAAATTTGTGGCTGAGGCCGTGGCCCAGATAAAAGGGGTTAGCTTAGAAGAATGTGCCCAACAAACCACCGAGAATGCACGCCTATTTTTCAGACTCTAAAGCCCTTGGTCTTGGCCTCAAAGAGCCCAAGGCGCCAGGAATTACTCAAGGCCTTAGGACTTGAGTTTGAAGTAGTACCTTCTCGGTTCAAAGAACCACCTCCAGGAGAGGAGCCTCCTAACAAATACGTTCGGTTTTTGGCCGCGGCCAAGGCCCGAGAAGTAGCGGACCGAAGACCAGAAAAAGTCATCCTGGCCGCAGATACCATTGTCGTCCTGGATGATCACATACTGGGCAAACCCAAAGACCAAAACGAGGCCCAAAGGATACTCGAACGGCTTTCTGGAAGGGCACACCAAGTATATACCGGCTATACCATCCTCTATAAAGGGCTTCAAATCTGCAAAGTAGTCACTACTGAGGTAATCTTTAAGAGACTAACTCCCAAGGAAATCAAGGCTTATTTGGCCACTGGGGAGCCCATGGACAAGGCCGGGGCCTATGCCATTCAAGGCCTAGCCTCTTATATGGTCCAAGAAGTTCGCGGTTCGGTAACCAACGTTATCGGGCTTCCGTTAACCGAAGTAATAGAAGATTTGTTATCTCTGAAAATAATCGATTTCGAGGAAAACTCATGAAGCCTTTATTCAGCCTTGAAGAATTAGTTCAGTACACCAAGCATCGTAGTCCCTTGGTTCGCCGATGGGCGTTGGAGCAAATACAGACCGTTTTCCCCAACCAGGGAAAAGAGGTCGCTTTGCATCTTCTGGAGGATCAGGACCCTATTGTCCGCGATAAGGCCTTGCAATATATCGAAAACCACCCCCGACTATTTATTCAAGAGGCCTATGATATATCTCAAAAAATCATCCGCTTGGCCCCTAAACTCCCTCAACTCTCTCTCTTCTTGGCCTTGCGTGTCCTAGAGGCCCTGGATACCGTGGAAGACTTTTTCGATGAATTCATCAGCCTCTTCAAGGATAGAAAAGAATCTTGGGTAGGAGAACTAGTAATTCAGTGTTTCTCAAGCCTCTTTGAGAAATCTCCAGAGAGGGCCCTGGATTATCTAATCGATATCCGGGGAGAGCTCGAAGAGGAGCTTAAAATCAAGGCTCAGGCCCTTTTAAGCTGGTTGAAAAACGACGAAAATTTTATTGTCTCAGTATATCAAAAAAACCCCAAATATTTGCCAATCTTTGTCAAAAACCTCCCCCTAATTTTCGACCCTCAGAAATGGGAAGATTACTTGGAAATAGTACCCCAGGAAGTCCGCTCTTTATGGAAAAAACGTTCCAAGAAACAGGCTCAAAAAAAGTTAAAAGAGTGGCTCCTTTATACTTTATCTTCCCTCAAGGAAGAGGCCATTTCGCGTTACGGTGAGGTCAATTTTCGGCGTTTTTTATCACGAGAAAAGGGGCTTGGTTTTGTCTTTCGTTTGGCAGAAAAAGTGGTCCAGGGAATTTCTACCGCCAAAAAGAAAGAAACCTCTTTCTTTATCGAAGCCCTTTTTCTCTTGATACTACCATTGCTATGGGGAAGGAGATTTATTGGCCTCCCAGAACGACCTTCCCTTGAAGAGGCCCTAGAAATTTATCTGGAAAGGGATCGTCCGCTCTTTAGAGAAGATGAACTATTAAAAGAGTTACTCCTCTCGTCTCTTCATGACCAAGAGGCCAAAGAGAAGATCATCTCCAGTCTTAAGGAAGCGCTGATCGGGGATACCTATGCAGGTGAACGGGCGGTGCTTGTGATCAAAGAAGGCCGAATAGAAGAGCTTAAGAAAGATCTTGTTGGGCTTTTAGCCCAAAGTATCGATGAAGATTGGCCGGAAATAACCTATCTTCTCGACGCTTTAGTAGTCTTTTTCCCTGATCAGGAGCTCGAAGGGGCCCTCTTAGATCTGCTTCGTCAGGAACAAAGTATCGATCCCCTCTTTGTTCTAGAACATTTCCCTACCGAAAGGGTGGCTGAGGTCTTTTGCCAAGAATTTGACTGGCTTATCAAGGACCATACCTTTATGCGAGATGAAATCCTTTATTTCGCCCACCCATGTGTCCTGCGGCGGCTCAAAGAAAAGATCCACTGGCAGGCCGAGGGCTGGGAAGAGGCCTTTACCGTACTGTTCCATCTCTTTGAACCGGATTTCCCCCATCTCTCTGAGATAGAACACCGAGCCTATGAGAAAGAATTGGAGTTCCTTTCACAAGATCTCTCCAAGGCCACCGAAGAACCCGTTGCCATAGGGGTGACTTGTCGGCGGTGCGGTCTTTTCTTTACTTTCCGCCCACGAACGATCTTCCTCTATAGGGATAAAAATATAGAAATTCCCGAAGAGATAACCTGCCCTGGGTGTGAAACAAAGGATGACTATGAAATCGAAAAAGAAAGTAAGCTCAGGATAGAATCACTGGCCTTTCTTGATCGCCCCCAAAAAGAAGATCCTTTCTTACGACAAATTATCCCTATAGATAAATTTTTCTTTGAAGTAGGGGGGCAGATCCGAAAAATCCAATCTTTTAGGAAGATAAAGACGGTTTATCTCAAAGCTATCCGTAATAACCCAGGAGATCCTTCTATCATCGGAGGTTATATCTTTGTTCTCTTACGGGCCAAACTCCTCGAAGAGGCTGAAGAATATATTGCCCGCTTAGAAAAGATAGCCCCCACGTCGGCGGATCTATTTTATGTGAAGGCCTTGTACTTCCGCTTGAGGGAAAGAGCTAAAGAGGCCTTGAAATATTACGTTAAGACTTTAGAAGCCTTGGCCTCCGGAGCCCCTACTTATCGTTTTAAGGGGGCTAAACAAACCCAATTTTTACGCCAGATATTAAACGAAGCCAAAGAATATGCCCGCCTTGTTGGAGAAAAATTACCTCTTGAGGAACATAAACTCCTTCAAAAACCGCCCAAAAAGATAGGCCGTAATGATCCTTGTCCATGCGGCAGTGGCAAGAAGTACAAAAATTGCTGTCTGAAAAAAGAAAAATCACTTAGAGAACAAACTTCTGTGACCCCCACCGAAGAACGAGTCGAAAGACTTATCTGGGGTTTTATTTATAAAAAGGCCAAACCCGACCTAAAGGCCTTTATCGCTGATTTTTTAGAAAAGATGAGACCGCTACAAGAAAAAGATCAAAACAACCAAGACTTCCTAAAAAATAAATTTTTACTAGAGCTAGGGAATCTTCTCTTTTTCTATTTCGGAACGCTATCGTCTAACCAATACGTCCTTGAAGAATTCCTTCGCTTCAAGGGTAAAAATCTTTCTCCTGAAGAACAATCTGTGGTCAAAGGCTATCTACAAACCTATCTTACTCTATTTGAATTGACCGAAACCGACAAAAAGTGTTGGATAACCCTTAAAGATCTCTTAACCGACAAAGAATATCGCGTAAAGGACTTCCGCGCGGCCACGCTTTATCCCGCAGGGGAATACATCTTAGGCAATGTAGTAAATATAGGCCCTTATTTTAGATTTGGAAAAATAGGCATTATCATACCTCCTGTATTTATCAGTGTACTCAAGGATAGACTTGAAAGGCTCTTTTCCTCTTCAGGAGAGAAAGATTATGTCTCCTTTGCTAGAAAATATGCTTCCAAGATCGTCTTCACCGCTTTTGAACTATTAAGTCAAGGCTTTGAACCTCGATTTATCACTACCGAAGGAGACAAAGTGATATTTCTCAAGGCCGTCTATAAAACAAAAACTCCAGAAGAAATTAAACAGCTTTTGATCACCGCCAATTTTATATCTCAGGATGAAAACACCTTTTCTCTAGCAAAACCAGCGGAAATGAGCAGCTTGGCCTCACCCTTTTCCGAAGCTGCCCCAGGAACCATTATCATCTCCAAAAGAATCGCTGAAGACTTAGAAGAAATAGGCATGGTGACCTTTGAAAAAGACCTTATAGTGCTTGAAGCCCTCTCCGAAACACGAATGAAAAAACTCAAAGAAATTTTTGAAAAATTGGCCGGATCTAGGGCCTCTTTTGTCTTCGATGTCATTTCAGAGCCCAAAACAAGAGTAAGCACCTCAAAAGAAACTTTTCTACAGGAAAGTAGAGAACTTCCGCCGGGAGAAGATGCCGAATGGCGTCTCAAAGAACTACTGGCTTGGCTTGATTCCCCTGATGCGGCCCTAGGAGGCAAAACGCCACGGGAGGCCTGGCAGGACCCTACGTTACGGAAGAAAGTAGAAGATCTTCTCCGACGCTTTGCTTACGTCGAGGAACAATATCAGCGTGAAGGAAAACCGAGTGTAAATATAAATTTATTACGCAAAATGTTAGAAAGGCAAAATTATGAGTTCTAAGTTCTCTAGACGAGGCCTCATGGCTGATATCAACGTTACTCCGTTAGTGGATGTCATGCTGGTCCTTTTGATCATCTTTATGATCACGGCCCCAATGATGACCACCGGCCTTGAGGTGGATCTGCCCAAGACTAAAGCCGGCGAGCTTAAGGCTGAAAAACCACTTTTGATCACTATAAATGCCCAGGGAAAAATATTCATCAACCAGCAGGAATTTCCTCTAGAGAGGCTGGGGATCTGGCTCCAGGAAGCCCGAAAAAGGGGTTGGCTCAAAGAAGTAACTCTTAAGGCTGATCGCCACTGTCCTTATGGAATAGTGGCCAAGGTACTTTCTGAAATCCAGGCGGTGGGCATCACCAGCATAGGGTTAGTAACCGAACCAGAAAATCATGTCCGCTGAATGGCGAAGGGCCTTGATCTTTTCCTTAATCTTCCATTTGGGTTTTGGATTGGGGATTTGGGCCCTCTCCCGTCCAGTAACCCCCTCTCCCCCCAAAATCGTCAAGATTAGTCTGAAACCAAGCCCGAGTTTGGGATACGAACCAGCCCCCAAAAGGCCTACTTCTGCCTCTAAAACTTCAAAGACCAAGCCTAGGCCATTAAAGAAAAAAAAGAGTAGGAAAACAACGACTAAGGTCCAAAGAAAAAAGAGGGTCAAGGCTACAAAAAGAAAAGCCCCTTCTTCTCCCAAGAAGGTGGCCTCCTCTTCTCCCCGATTATCCAAAAAGAAAAGTAAATCCTTGGCTAAAGCTCGGCCTTCTATTACCTCCAAAGACGAAAAGCTCTTAGCCGAACGTCTTGCCGAACTCAAGGCCAAGGCGGAAGAAAGAAAACTCGAAGAAAAGTTAGCCGCTCTAAAAGAGAAAATCTCCGGAAAAGGCACAGGCATTTCTATTTCTGGGCAAGGAGTTTCCCGTGACCTTTTGGCCCGAATGGCCGCCCATTTAAAGGCCTTTTGGGAGGTCCCGGTTATCCTAAAGGATAGACAAGATCTTTGGGCTGAAGTCGAACTCAAGATCGCTCCAGATGGAAAGATCCTTTCTTGGCGTTTCCTGAAATCCTCCGGGGACTCTCTCTTTGATCAAGCGGTTAAAACCACTTTGGAGAAGGCCAATCCTTTACCTGCTCCTGGGAAAACCCTTATCATCCCGGCAATTTTTAAGATCGAGGAGGAATGAATGCTGAAAAAGGCCTTATTTTTCCTCTTTTTGCTCACTTTGAGCATAGGAAGAATCTCTCTGGCTGACGAGCCCGTACATCTTGAAATTGCTGGGGCTGAAGTGGTCAAGATACCAGTAGCCATCCCAGACTTTGAAGGTCCTTTGTCCTTGGCGCGCACCCTTTCGGAAACAGCTCGAAGAGACTTGGCCCTTCAACTTATCTTTAACGTTTTGGGTGAAGGCCTCAGTTTTCAAGAGGCCTCACTCTTTTCTTCCTTAGGTGTAAGGTATGTAATCAATGGTAAGATCTATCAAGGCGGGCAATACATCCGTACGGAATTTTATCTCTATGACGTTTCGGCCCCAAAACCCATCCTGTCACGCGCTTATCGAGGCCCCTTGGCTTCGGCCCGTTATATGGTTCACCGCTTCTTGGACGAAGCTGTAGCCAAGATCAGCGAAGCTCCAGGGGTGGCCTTTTCCCGGGTGGCCTATGTCAGACGTACTCAAGAAGGAGATCAATTAATCGTCGCTGACTTCGATGGTTATCGCCCTACGATAGTTGCTGCCCGTGAAGGTTTGATTTTATATCCCAAATTTTCTCCTGATGGAAAAAAGATAGCCTTCGTCTCCTATCAACACGGACGCCCAGAAGTGGATATATTAGATCTTACCAGCGGCAAACGTTGGACGGTTAGCCGCTATCCAGGCCTAAATGCCTCCCCCGCCTGGCACCCTTCTGGCCAAAAACTGGTGGTAACCTTGAGTAAAGACGGATGCATTGATCTATACCTTATTGACCTTCGAGGTCGTATCCTAAGACGCCTGACCCACGGAGAAGGGGTCAATACCGGGGGAAGCTTCTCTCCGGATGGCAAAGAATTGGCCTTTGTCTCTGATCGAGGAGGTAGCCCTCAGATTTATATCCTAAACCTCTTAACCGGGGCCGTCCGTCGACTTACCTTTCAGGGGTCTTACAATACCTCTCCCTCTTGGTCCCCTATCGGGGATCGCCTCGTCTATGCCGGGCTGGTCAAGGGAAGATTTCAATTATTTACCATTGATCCTAATGGAGGAGAACCGATTCAAATCACACAAGAAGGTAGTTTTGAGGCCCCGGTCTTTGCTCCAAATGGTCGACTTATTTTATGCCAAGGACAAAATAGACAAGGCCGAGGATTGTTTCTTATGTTATCAAACGGAGCACTCAAAACCCTATACCTACGCGGGGAAAAGTTACTCTTTCCGGCTTGGACGACTATCAGGTAAATGCCGATTACAAGGAGCGCTCTCAAAAAGTGCTTGCCATCTATAAGAGAGAACAGAATACTCTCGGCGCGTCTCTTGCATTATCTGACAAGCCTTCCTCGTCTTTCCGCTATTGAGATAGGCTAAGGCTAGGTTAAAGGCTATTTCTGGGTCTTTCTTTTGTTGATAAGCTTCTTCAAGAACTTTTATAGCTTCTAAATTTTGTCTAAGAAGTAGGAACAAAGCCCCTAAATTATTAAGCACTTGAGGATCTTTTCGATCTCTCAAATAAAGACGATAATAGCGAATGGCTTCTTGATAATTTCCAGATTGACGAGCTTCTTCGGCCATAACCAAAAGGGTTTCTTTTGATTCTCTCTTAATTGATTGCAAAGAAAATCTTTTTTCTTTGTTAAGATTTTTAGATTCTGAATTATCTTTAGTTTTAATTTTGAGAATTTTAGATGCAGAAAGATTACCTTTACTGTAAATAGGTAACTTTTTTGGATATTTTTGCTTTGAATTACTTAAATTTTTCTTTTTAGAAACAGTTGTTAAAGATGACAAGTTATTCTTATCTTTTTTTGTTTTAGAAGCAAGTAATTTAGAAGTCTTAACTTTAGAAGATATTTTTTGAGAATTATTTTTCGAATCACAACTCGATAAAGTGTCTTTCTTAGAATTGATTCTCTTGTTTAAAGATCTAGTTTGTTTATTTGCAACTAAATCTTTAGAAGATAATTGAATTTTAGATTGAGCAATTTCTTTATTAAAATGCCATTCTACCAAATAAATTAAACCCGCTCCAGAAACAATTACGACCAAGAAGAGAAACAAGAAAACTAAATATTTTTGTCTATTTTCAATAAAAAACTTATTATTGGAAATAGACTTTTCTTCTATTCTTGAAAAATTTCTGTTTTCCAAATTTTTTAAAGCTTCATAGAGTTTACTCATCCTATCAAGCTAACCTTCAATAAAATGATAAGTTCCACTTTATTTGAATCTTGGTTCGTATGACGAAATAATCTACCTATACCAGGTATACGGCCAAGTCCAGGTACATAATGTTCGTGTACAGAACTAGAATCAAGAATCAAGCCACCAATAATAACCAGATCATTAGGATGCACTCTAATAACAGTGCTTGTTTCTCTCAAATTAACTTGGGGCAGAGTAACAGTATAATTCTCTCCAACCTTCACTTCCTGTAATTCAACAATGTCACTTTTGATAGGAATAATATGCAAAGTAATATCTCCATTATTATCGATATATGGGGTAACCCCAAATAATAATCCATCAAAAACAGCGCTTGTTTGGACCTTTGTTTCAACAGTACTAACATTTTCTGAACTAGTAAACTGTCGATCTATTTCTTTAATATAGGAAATTGATCGGCCAACACTAATCAGAGCTGGTTGTCCATGCATAACTCTTAATCTTGGATTAGAAATAATTTTAATGTGACCGTAAGATTCCAAGGCTTGTAAAATAATATCAAAATAAGGCGAACCTGTTAATTGAAAAAGAAAAGTCTGTGAATCACCCCAGAAAAAACTGGATTGAGACTCTAAATAAAGAGTATCTTTTAAATCATTATTTAAAATACTCTGCCAATTAATACCAAATTGATACTGCTTTGACAATTCTAGTTCAATTATTTTGGCTTCTATAAGGACTTGCCTTTGATAACGATTACGTAAATTATTAATAAATTCAGCAATTATCTTAACATTTGGTGAATAATCTCTCACAAAAAGAGTACCAGTAAAAGGATTTATAGTATAAATCCCATCCTTCGAAAGAAAACTCTTAATATTTTTTTCTAAAGATTTATAAATATCATTAACTTCTACTTTAGACTCTCCGGTTAATTGAAAATTCCCCTTTAAGGGATTCATAATTTCTCCGGATGTATAGCCTGAACTATAACTAGTACCTGATGAAACTCCCACACCGGAAGCTATACTTCCACCTAATACATCACCACCTAAATCAAACTTAGTGCCCCGTAAACTGGTTAAAAATCCTAAATCAAAAATACGTTCTTCAAAAGCTTTAATATATAAAACTCCATGATTAATCTCATAATGCAAACCTAAAGATTCAGTAATCGCATCTAATAAATCTCTTAAAGAGAATTGATGAAATTCAGCTGTAATTAAAGCATTTTTATTAGAAATAACTTTATCTACATCTTTGCTAATAACAAGATTTAAACCGGATTCTTGGGCGATCATCTGTAAAATATTTCTAAAATTTTCATTTTTGACTGAAAGAGAAACAACTTTTGTATCTAAAGGTGACACCTTTTTGAAAACTGGTTTTATTTTATTTAAAGAAGAAAATTTAGAAAAAGTTTTTTGAGAATTACTAAAAAACAAAGGTGATTTCTGTGGCACATCATGAACAGATTTAGAAGAAGAGGCACACGATGATAAAGAAAAAACAATAACAATAAAAAAAAGTATTAAATTACTAAAGTAGTATCTCTTCTCCCACATTTAAAACCACCTTTTTTCCTGTAGGAAGTTCAAAAATTACACAAGAAGGAAAAATCTTTATTATTTTGGCATAATCTATTATTTCACCAAGATGATAAATATGACCATTAATTAAACAAGCTAGATTATTATCAACTTGAAAAATAGCCGAAAGATATAATTTAAACTTAGGTTTAATATTGATTTGCTTTGCAAGCAAAATCTCCCTTTGACCAATAAATGGGTTCCACTTACGAGAAGTATTTCTTTCATAGAAAGAACTATTTGGACTAGAAAATGACAATTGCGGGAATTCCAAAATCTTATTAAGACTAGACATATTTAAAGAAAAAGAATAAAGAAAGCTGTTCTTAAATAGAAGAATATAAAAAAGAACAAAAAATAGAGATAAAAAAAATGGTAACCAGATAAGAATTATACCCAGGTTTTTTTCTCTAATTACTCTCATTATTCAAATACTATCTTTTGTCCTGAAATTTTTAATAAACTTTTACACTTATTATCTTTTGATAAATTAAAATCTAAACACGTATTTAAATCCAGAGACTTCAAAAAGAAAAAACCAGGAGAATCATAAATAGAAGATATTTTATTTAATAAATCACCAAAAGGATAAACATTAAAAGTCTTATTTACTGAAATTATATAAAATTTATCAAAATTTTTGGGAAGGCTCAATTCAGTATCCATAGCATGAATTATCTTTTCTATTTTATAGATCTGTTTTTCTTTTTGAATAATCCTTTCAAGACATTCTCTATTATGTTTATATTCATACCAAGATCTAAAGAAAAAAAGAGAGCTGAAAACAAAAACAATAGCGCACAACCAAAAAGCAATAAGATCATAAAGATAAATCTTTATAAAATTTTTAAGGAGTGTAGTAATCATGGCTAATCATCAGACCAAGAGAACCCATCCCATTTTATCATTCCGTCTCGATCACCGGACCAATCAATATTTCGTAATTCATCAAAAGTTTTTAAATCACCACTACAACTGTTTTCTCGTATTGTTTCACCAGAACCTAAAAAAATATAACCATGCGAACTATCGTAAGTATTACCGTTATAACAAAGATTACCACCAGAAATACGAATTTTTAATTTCCGCAAATTTGTATCACAAGCGCGGCTCAGCAACCAGGCCAAAGAAATTTCTTTGGTAAAATCATCATAATTATTAGAAATAGATACACTCTCTTGAACAAAACAAGAATCATTATCTGCGTTCTCACCGTCTAGTATTAGATTATCACCATCGGAATCTTTTCGACCACCGCTAATAACAATAGCTGCTATATAATAGCCAGAAGAACAATCAGAATTACCAGATACTTGAATACTTGGGGTTATATAAGGAGCATGAACACAAAATCCTCTCAAAGTAGAAAAAGTAGTAAAAATACTATCAACATTATAATATAATTTCCGTCCATAAGCATCACTACCTCGCACATTTATGGTTACATAAGGCAAGAAACAATCAGGCAAACTACAAGTACAACTGCCGGAAGAACTATCTTCGTGACCATCTCCATCGGCATCTGGGCAAGGTAAACGACCATTAGTCATCACATAACCTACTAACGATTCACGAACTTCTTCCAAAATAGATTCTGTTTCTCTCATTTTATTATTTTTTACTATAGAACTCAAAACACCAACCCCTAAAGTCATTATAGCACCCAACACTACTAAAATTAAAGCCAACTCAAGTAGAGAAAAAGCTCGAAAATTTTTCTTCATAACAAGACTTTTATAATTAGATATCCACCCAACCTGAACCATTCCAGCCAACTATACCATCTCGATCACCGGACCAATCAATATTTCGTAAATATTGGAAATCTCTTACGGCACCACCGGTGCCTCCTCCATGTCACCCTCAGCCCCCACCACAATCACCCATTTCACAATTACATGAATATTCTTGGACCGTATCTCCCGACGATAAAAAGATATTATTATCACTACTACTATAAGTTTTACCATGATAACAAAGATAACCATTTGAAATTTGAATCTTTATTCTTCGTAAATTAGTATCACATATACGAGCTAATAACCAATCAACAGAGATTTCCTTAGTGAGATCATCATAGTTATTAGAAACAGAGACACTCTCTTGGACAAAAGGAGAACCATCTGCATTTTCTCCATCAAGTTTGTTACCATCTCCGTCAGCATCTCGAAAGCCAGGACTAATAAGTATAGCAGCAATAGCATACTCAGAAGAAGAATCGGTAACAGAAATATTCGGTGTTATATAAGAAGCATGAACACAAAACCCTCTCAAAGCAGTAAAAGTAGTAAAAATATCATCAACTTTATAATATAATTTATGTCCATAAGCATCACGAGCCCTGACTCCTACAGTAACTTCCGGCAAAAAACAATTAGACCAACTGCAACTACAAGTACCAGCAGAGCCATCTTCTTGACCATCTCCATCAGCATCTGGACAAGGCAAACGACCATTAGTCATTAGATAACCTACTAGAGTTTCTCTTGCTTGTTCTAAAATAGAGTCTGTTTTACGGAACTTACTATTCTTTATTAAAGAACCAAGAATACCAACACCAAAACCCATTAAAATACCAATAACTACTAAAATCAAAGCTAATTCTAGAAAAGTAAAACCTGTAGCTTTTCTTTTCATAAACTAAATCCTTTCTTTGGTTTTAATTCAAAATAAAACGAACCTATACCTTGAGCTTCGTTATAAACTAATCGGCTTTTTTTGAGGATCATTTTAGTGCTTAAAGCTTGAAACATTTGATAAAAAGCCTTTTGAGCCTCCTTGGCTGGGGCTTTTATTTGGGAGGTCAAGGCAATGGACATTTCGTAAGAATAAAGATCTATAGATTTTTTACTCGAATTTTTATTTGATTCATTTTTAGAAAGACTTTTAATTGATAATTTTGTAATTTCGACTTTATCTGGTACGACGTCGACTAACCAAACAAGAAATTCATCAATTCGAGGCTGATTATAAAAATTTTGAACAACATCTAAATATCTTTTTAATTGGTCTAATCTTTTAGAAGGAAATTCCTTCTGAATTTCTTTTACTTTCGAAACTAAAATACGTTCCTTATAATTCATTGTACTTGATAATATGGTATTCTGATTATAAAAGTAATACCAAGCACCATAATTGATAAAAGAAAAAAATAATAATATACAAGCTGCCAATCGAGCAAAACGTAAGTTAGCAAGCCACAAACGATGATTCTCTGGAATTAAATTAAACTCAGATGAAACAAATAAAGCGCCATAGAATTCTGGCCATTGCAAAATAGTTTCTGAATCAACACCTTGCAAATTATTCCATAAAGGTTCAAGTCGCTTTAAGCCTGCTAAAGATGGTGCTAAATCTCTTCGTGGACCATAAGCAATAAAATATTCTATAGGACGATTAGTAAAACGATGATAATAATCAATAGTAGTTAAAACACCCTCTTCAACTTGAGATTCTGTAAGAGTAGTAAATTCATCTAATGGGTATTTACGAATATAAACAATATCAGTACCTTCTGTAATCAGAATCCAAAAGTTTTGATCAGCAAGATATAAAGACATAACCGCACTTGAAGATAATTGCAAAGACAAACTAGCGACACAACATACAAAATGATATTGTGATTCCACACGAGCTTCATTTTTTAGAAAAAATTCTAAATTATCTTTGGTATTTTTTTTGTCAATAGCAAGATAAATAAGATCAACATCTGTCATCGTCTCATCTAAAATTTTGAAGACAATATAAGGTGTGCGCGAAAAAATAGCCAATGGTTGAAGTTTTTCGTTAATTTGAAAAATTAAAATTTCCTTGGGCCCCTTAGTAAATGTTTCCCTCGCAAAATATATTGGTTCAGTATTATCAACTATTATAGCATGACGACCTCGCCAATCTTTATTAGACATTTTTTGCGGAGAAGAAACACGAAAAAGAGAACCATCTTTAACAACCTCTACTCCTAAAACTTGATTAGCAATTTTTTCTAAAACATAGAACTTTTTCATAATTTTATCAAATCACAATTTGGTAATATTTGATAAAAATAAAAACGCAACTTATTAAAGAAATTAAAATTTTTCGGACCAAAAGTTTCAAAAGCAGAATATACTAGCGAAGGAGAAATATATTTCTCGCCTTTCGATGCAGCAAACAATAAAATTCTATCCATTAACTTATTAATTAATCTAGGAAGACCTTTAGTAAAAAATTTTATCAATTTAAAAGATGAATCATCAATAAAAATATCACTACTACCTGCTATTGATAAACGATAAAGAATATAATTTTTAATTTCATTAACAGACAATGGCTGCAATTCTTCCCAAATTGTAATTCTTTGAAAAAGTTGAGAAAGTCTTAAAGAAGAAAGTTTATGTTTAAGAGAAGGCTGTCCTGCTAATATAATTTGCAATAATTTCCTATCCTCTGTTTCCAAATTGGATAATAGACGTATTTCTTCCAAGGTATCTTCAGGTAAATTTTGAGCCTCATCTATAATTAAAAGTAAACGTTGTTCTTTAAGAGACAAAGAAATTAAATAATCCCTGAAATAACGGAACAATAACTCCTTAGAAGAATTATTATAATCTAAACCTAGATCATCTAATAAAGCCTGCAACAATTCGACAGGAGACAAGGAAGGCGTAAGAAGAAGAGCGGTCTGATACCCTGGATTAATGTTATTCAAAAGGTATCTTAATAACATTGTTTTCCCAACACCAGGCTCACCAACTATGACTGAAAAACCATCACCTCTCTTTAAAGCATAAGTCAAAATATGCAAAATTGCTTTGTGAGTATAGGATGGATAAAAATATTTAGTATCAGGAGTAAGACGAAAAGGATAATCTTTAAGACCAAAAAATTCTAAATAATCAACAGAAAACATCAAAAACTCCCTAAACTAGACATCAAATCATAAATTGGTCCGAGGAGGGCTAAAGCTATCAACAAAAACAAAAAACCTGCTACAACAATTAAAACCGGTTCAACAATTTTTGACATAGTTGCTACAAGATTTCCCAAAGATCTATAATAATAATCGGCCAAATAACGGAGTTGTTCAACCAAACGCCCCGTTTCTTCACCAACATAAATCATTCTTTGTTCTAAAGCATTAAAAAAACCAACCATTTCGCAAGCTTTAGAAAAAGAAAAACCATCGATAACATATCTTCTTAAATTCTGAATAAGTCTTTTCGTAAAAATACTTTTTATACTATCTTCCAAAATTTGTGTACTTCTAATAAGTTCAATTCCAGCCTGTAAAAGAAGAGATAAATATTCAAAGAAAAAAGCCATTATTGAATGTCGGTAAATCGTTTTTATAAAAGGCAACTTTAAAGAAATCTTTTCTAAAAGATATCTAGATTTAGAAAAACGTAAAGAAAAAACGATCAAAACGATCAAAACGAAACCAGAAAAAAGAATAATAGGCCAATAAATAGATAAAAATTTTACCAAGATCATTAAAATTCTCGTAGGCAAAGGTAAAGCGATATTTAATTCTTTAAACAAGGTTAAAACCTTAGGTAATACATAAAATAACCAAAAAACAAGAGCACCGGTCATCGAAAATAGAATAAAACTTGGATATAATAACGCCCTTTTGGTATTAACCACAATTTCATGAACACGCATTAAATGATCTGCTGCATCCTCCAAGGTTTTATCTAACTGACCGGTCTCTTCTCCTAATGAAACAAGAGCCTGAACAATAGGACCAAAAGTCTTGCTATGCTTTTTTAAAGCTTCGGAAAAGGAACTACCTTCATTAATATACTGGATAATATCTCTAATAGCTCTGCGCAAATTAGGATTTTCTACTGACCTATGTAAATCTAAAAGAGCTTGCTGAAAAGGAACACCACCTTTGATAAGAAAAGAAAGATTACGACAAAATTCAGCAAGTTCAGGCCTACTTACTCTACGAAATAAGCTTAAATAAAAAGAAAATCTTTTAACTTTAAATTTTATTAAAATAAGACCTTGTCTTCTCAAAAAATAAAATAATTGAGATAAATCATAAAAATTACCACTTTCTCTTATCACTTTTCTTGTACGAGGATCGTATGCTTGATAAGTAAAATAGGGCATTATCCCAACACCCTTTGTAATTCTTCTACGGTTGTAATACCAGATAAAACCCTTTTTTTAGCTGCTTCCAAGAGGGGTTTATATCCAGATTTATAAGCTTCGCTGGTAATTTCTGATAAAGGAGCATCTTGAGATATTAATTCTCTAATTTTTTTAGTAACCAAAAAAATTTCTGTAATTGCAGCTCTACCTACATAACCAGTACCTCGACAATTATCACAACCAACACCATGATAATATTCATAATCAATAGGCAGATCATATTTCTTAAGCAAATTAATAGAAGGAGAATAGCTTTCTTTACATGATGGACATATTTTTCTAATTAAACGTTGAGCAGTTGCCCCCAAAAGGGTAGTCGCTAATAGAGAACTACTCAAACCTAAATCTCGCAAACGAGGAATAATAGAAATCGCATCATTTGTATGCAAAGTAGACAAAAATAAATGACCAGTCAAAGCAGCTCTTACTGCCATAGTAGCCGTTTCTTGATCTCTAATCTCTCCAACTAAAATAATATCAGGATCTTGACGCAAAAAATGACGAATAGCAGAGGCAAAAGTGTAACCAATTTCTTCATTTACTTGAGTTTGTCTTATTAAAGGAAAATAATATTCTATAGGATCTTCAGCAGTAACCACATTTTTATGAATCACATCTAACATACGAAGAGATGAATATAATGTTGTAGTTTTACCACTGCCTGTAGGACCTGTTACCAGAATCATTCCATGAGGCTTACTAAATAAATCTTGTAATATTTCTATCTCTTCTTCATCAAACCCTAAAGAGGAAAGATGAAGAACGGTAGATTTAACAGGCAATAGCCGAATAACTACATTTTCTCCCTGACATGTTCTAACAGTAGAAACACGCAAATCATATTCTTCTCCAAGAAATTCAAAATTAAAACGACCATCTTGAGGAAGACGTTGTTCAGCAATATCCATCCCAGACCGAATCTTTATAGTTCCAACAAGACGAGAATGTATTATTCTAGGAAAAACAAAAACCAATTCTAATAAACCATCTAACCTAAAATATATCCTAGAAGTTAAATCAGAAGGAACAAAGTGAATATCTGTAGCTCTTTTAGTAATAGCTAAAACCAAAATTTGATTTAATAATTCTTCTGCACCAAAATCATAATTTGGATTCAATTTGAGACGAGTTAATACCTCTTCTAATTTCTTTTCTGGAGGATTTTCAAGAAAGTAATAATACCATTCAGATACTCTTTTAATTTCATTTTTGGGAGCAATAAAAATGTCAAGTTTCATTTCAGCAAAATGCAGTAAACCATCTAAAGTAGCTTGATCAAAAGGATCGGAGATAGCTACTAAAAGTCTTTCTCCTTTAATTCTAAAAGGGAGTACATTTTTTTCTCGAGCAAATCTAGCTGGAACTCGAATTAAAGCTTTACTTTCGGGGATTATTTCTCTTATATCTAAAAAGGGATAGCCTGTCTGTTCTGCTAAAACTTTGGCAATTTCAAAATCGGTAACTATTCCAAGCCTAACTAAAACTTCTCCAAGACGCTCTCCGCTGGCCTTTTGCTCTTTAAGGGCAAACTGAATGTGTTCTTCGTTGATATAACCCTTTTCTTTCAATAATTGCCCAATAGGCTTGTTCTCAGACATATGACTCCTGTTTCGTGGGCTCGCTTCTTTTTTCGGCCTGAAGAGAAAAAAATTAAAATTCCAAGAAGTTCGAAAAGAATTTTTAGAGATCCCGAGCCTTACCGATAAGTATCTCGAAATCCCTTGACAAAGGAGGTCGCTGGGGCATGCTTGCAAAAAGAAGAATGGGATCTCTGGGTTTTACTTTGGTAGAACTGGCCATTGTTTTGATCATCATCGGTATCATCGTGGGAGCGGTACTTAAAGGACAGGACTTAATTCAAAATGCTCGCACTAAAAAATTCATAAGTAAAGTCAGAAGTTGGGAAGTGGCCCAATGGACTTTTTATGATCGTGAAGGACGTTTTGCCGGAGATAGCGATAGAGACGGAAAGATCGGAGATGGTAGCGTCAAAACCGATCTAACCGGGGCCAATTTTATAAATCCTCCCTATGAAGGCTCTTCCGGATCAGAAACAAATACTATCACTATGGGTTCTTACACCTTTTATGTCTTTTTTGGTACTGATAACGGCCAAGAGACGGGAAAAAATGTCATGATTATTTGTAATAGTAGCGATTGTAGCACATCTTTTTCCTCAGAACAATTAACTTACATTAAAGCTTTGGATACCGCCTTTGATGGAAATGCAAACGGGGCTGACGGACAATTAGTTGGAGCAGGAACATCTGATACAATAACAGCCAGCACTACTACGTGGGTAGCTTATGCTTCTTCAGTGAATGCTACAGATTTCAGTACAAGCACAAAGGCTATTATTTATTATTTTGATGCCAAACGTTAAAATAAAAGGGGGGCATTTGCATGTCCCCCCCTTTATTTACTCCAATTCCTCCCACGTGCGTTTAGTAGGCGCCTGCTTCATAAGGAGATAAAGATCCTTTTCTTTGCCAATATAATAAACATTAGGGCCAATATTTACTTCTTTACTTACCAAGCGTTTAGCTCCCTTCTTATGAACTAATTCATATACTTTTGATTTAGGATCAGAAAGATCACCAAAAATACGTGCATCAGCAATACAAGTTTTCACACAGGCAGGCTCTTCTCCTCTAATAACTCTATCAAAGCAAAAAGTACATTTATCAGCCTTTGGTTCCTCTAAATCTTCATTAAGATACCGAGCATTATAAGGACAAGCCTCTACACAATTACCACAACCAAGACAACGCTCTTTGTCAATTAATACTGCCCCGGTAAAAGGATGTTTATAAGTAGCCTTAACAGACATCTTTTTGGTCTTATTAGAATAAGGATCTTTAAAAACTACTTCTACTTCATCAGCTGGACAGACTTCTACACACACCGGATTATCACAATGATTACACAGACCCGGATAAAAAGTAAAAGCCAATCCATGAGGTGTCTCTTCTGGCCCCAAATGTTTTACCCAATTTCGACGATATCCATTACCTATGGGAACCTCCCATTCTGCACGACAGGCAATGGTACAAGCATGACATCCTACACAACGATTTAAATCTATAACCATGGCCCATTGGCGCATTGTTTACCTCCTTAAGCACTTTTTTTAAGCTCAAAACGAGGAATCTCCGGAGGCACCGGACGCAACTCCGGAATGTTGATCACCTTTCCGTCTTTTATAAACCGCACAAAATTATTACGGTGACTAGAAGCTCCCATCATGGGATCATTCTCATAATGGGTCATTAAGAAGGTATCACTAACGCCTTTCTTATAAGCTCTTGTCATCATAGGAGAGCGACTACCAAAACCATGAGCAAGATATACCGCATCTGGTCTAATACCTGGAGTAACAAAAATTTTAATTGGATCAGAACGAGTACCATCCTGATTCTCTAAAATTACTTCATCACCATCTTTAAGACCTAACTGTTTAGCTAATTTATCATTTACCCAAAGTTTATTTTCAGGCCATTCGTGATTAAGCCATAAATTGTTCATTGTTTTAGCAAAGGTATGAACCGGCACTCGACCGTAAATCAAACGTACATAGCCCTTGGGAGGAGCTGGAGCTGGTATAAACTTGGGAACACCGTCAAAATCTTCATCTTCAAAGGCTTCACAATATAATTCTACCTTTTCAGAATCTGTTCCAAAAGAAAGATCTTCTTTATCACGGAAAGGCTTAGCCGGAAAAACAGCAATACCACCTTGAGCACTCAACTTTTCTACATCAAGTTTTAATGGTTCTAATTGATGGTTTAGATATTCAACTTCGTCTTTAAATCTTACTTTAAAACCAAGACGCTTAGCCAATTCTTTAGCAATCCAGAATGGGGGACGACTTTCAAACATAGGTTTAATAATAGGTTGGCGAAGAGCAACATAACATTTGTTTTCTTTACATACATAAAGTCTATCATATCTTTCGAGGTATGTGGCATCAGGCAAAACAATATCTGACCAAAAGGAAGACTCTGTAGGCATAATATCTATAGTAAAAATAAAGTCTAACTTTTTAATAGCTTCTATAGTCTGATAAGGATTTGGGATCGTTTGTAAGAGATTGACACCACATACACCCCATAATTTTACTGGATAAGGTTCACCAGTTAGGGTGGCTTTGATGATACAATCAGTGGGACTTCCATGAAAAATATTTGCAAAAGGAATGTCTTCTTTTAAAGACTCTTCAGGAGGTTCAACTTCATGATCTTCTTCTAGCTCCAAAAACTCGGCCTTTTGTAGATGGGGTTTGGTGGGAAAGTACATGCCGCCCGGGACATTTACCGCCCCTAAAAGCGCCGTCAAAATGGCCAAGGCCCGGTGACGTTGTACATCCTGAGGTCCGTACCAAGCGGTGTGTCGTCCAGGGTGAATGGCTACATGCGGTTTGGCCTCAGCCAATATCTCTATAGCCTTCTTGATATCCCTCTCCGGGAGATCACATATCTTGGCCGCCCAAGAAAGGGTATACCCCTGAACAGCCTCTTTTACCTCTTCAAAACCCTCACAGTAATTTTTGACAAAATCTTTATCATAAAGCCCTTTTTCGATCAGGTAGTTCATCCAAGCCAAGAGGAGGGCCATATCTGTTCCGGGACGGATAGGTAGCCAGAGATCTGCTTTACCAGCGGCCACCGAAAAACGCGGATCCACCACTATTAATTTGGCCCCTTTCTCCAGAGCCGTAATCCAAGATTTGATCATAGAGACCTGAACGTTTTCACCCAGGTGAGAACCGACTAGAAGAATGGCCTTCGCGTTTTCAAAATCAATCTTGGCCGGATCTACGGCTTGATAACCGTAGGTAAAAAGATAGGCCAAAATAGTGGGACCCACGCACTGGAAAAAGGCCGGTTCATTAGAAAAGTTTTCCGTGCCTAAAGCCTCAAAAATCTCCCGGAAAAAGCCAGCCGAAGCTCCATGATCAAACAGGGCCAAGGAATGGACCCCGTATTTTTCCTTTACTTTTTTGATATTATAAGCGATCTCGTCTAGGGCTTCCTCCCATGAGATCCTTGCCCATTTACCTTCTCCGCGGGCCCCGGTCCGTTTTAAGGGGTACTTAAGACGATCCTTATCATAGACCGCCTGGATACCGGCATTTCCACGGGCACAAATTCTAGTCCCATTGGTGGGACTCTTAGGATTGCCTTCTATCTTGACTATCTTTCCATTTTTAACCTTTACGATGATCGGACACCGCCAAAAACACATATCACATACCGAGGGGATCTCTTTAGCCCCAAGGCTCCCTGGAAGCTCAGAGACTTCTGCCGCCTCCAAACGCCGGAGAAACCGGTTATCAAGTTCCAGAGAGGCCAGAGCCAAACAAGTGGCTCCAGATAGTTTTAAAAAGTCTCGCCTTTTCATGCACTAACCTCCTCATTTAATTTGGAGAGTAGGGCCTCGGTAAGAGAGACCAAGGCCACAAAAAATTGATGGGGTTGGGCCTTTAAAAGGGCTTCTCGAAAGAGGGGAAACCACGATAAAAGGTGTTTGTTTAAAAACTCTCTCAAAAGCTCAGTCTTGCCTTCGGTTAAAAGATAGGCCACAAAGGCCAGTTCAAGAGGAAGATAATCCGCCGGCTCGTTTTCCGAGGCCGGTCCCACCCCCGCTCGACGATAAAAGGCCATGGCCTCTTCCATGGGTTTTTGACAGAGTAGACCTCCTCCTTTATACACAGAAGCAAACGGCGGGGCTGGCACTCCTAAGGGGGTGTTAATAAAAAGCCTGGTATACTCTTCTCTTAATTCTTCATCTTTTATCGAAAAGGCCTCTTCCGAAGTAGAAAGGCCCAAATCTTCGTGTAATTTCTCTAGAACTTCCTTTGTCTCTGGGGAAAGATTGGTAGGATAATCCCATAATTTGGCTAATAAAATAAATAATTGACTCAAATCGGCCCCTTTTTTCATTTTATAACTCGTATTTTCCTACAAACCTACCGGTAAATGATGAGATTTTAAAATAATATTTTGCTTAAAATTTTGTATTTAAAGATTTCCTTTTTAAATGTCAACCAAATTTTGTCTAGTTTCTGGAAAAGATGCTCTTTATTTTTAAATATTTTTAGATTTTGCCTAGTTTTGCGAATGTTTTCTCAAATTTGTTATAAGAGAAAATTTAAAACCGAAAACACAAATCCTTGAATTAAGAAAGCCCCCTGATTAAGCTCTCAGACGATGCAAGAAGGCATTATTCTGAAGGTTGAAAAACTATCCAAGTCCTTCGGGGGATTGACCGCAGTCAAAGAGGTCTCATTCGAGGTCAAACGAGGCCTTATCACCGCCCTCATCGGTCCCAATGGTTCGGGGAAGACCACCATTTTTAACATGATCTCCGGTCATTTGCGTCCAAGTAAAGGGACTATCTATTTTAGCGGGAAACGAATAGATGGGTGTTCGGCTCATGAAATTGCCAGACTTGGCCTGGCCCGAACCTTCCAAAACTTAGAGATCTTCGGCCATCTTACCGTCTTAGAAAACGTACTTTTGGCCATTTACCAACATGAAAGGATCAGCCTTTGGGAAGCGGCCTTACGTTTACCCTCCTTCTTTCGTAAAGAAAAGAAGGCCCACCAGGAGGCCATGAAATATTTAGAATTATTGGCCTTGACCGATAAGGCCCACCTACCAGCGTCTAATCTCCCCTTCGGGACCCAACGCTACCTAGAGATCCTTCGAGCCTTGGCCACCAGACCTCGCTTCCTCCTCCTTGATGAAGCAGCCTCTGGTCTGGACGCTTCAGAAAAAGAAACCCTGGCCCAACTCATTAAAAAAATCAAAGATCAAGGCGTTACCATCTTTATGGTCGAGCACGATATGAACCTCACCATGGACCTGGCCGATGAAGTCATCGTTCTCGATCAAGGAGAAAAGATAGCCCAAGGCCCTCCCCGTGAAATTCAGCGAGATCCTAAGGTCATTGCCGTCTATCTCGGAGGAGAAGATGCTCTTCATTAAGAACCTAACCGTTGCTTATGGCTCGGCCAAGGCCTTAAAAAATATCTCCCTTCATCTTGGAGCCGGTGAAATCGTCTGCCTCATCGGGGCCAACGGGGCAGGAAAAACGACCTTGTTATTGACCGTCATGGGGGTGGTAAAGCCGTTGAGCGGAGAAATCGTCTTTGAGGGTAAATCTATCGTGAATAAAGAACCTCCGGAGATCGTTTCCTTAGGGATCAGCCTTGTCCCCGAAGGACGCCAAATCTTTTATCCCCTCACCGTGGAGGAAAATCTCGAATTAGGGGCCTATCTTCGCCGGAAAAAAGAACCCAAAGAGGCCATCCAAATGGATTTAGAGCATGTCTACGAATTATTTCCGCGGTTGAAAGAGAGGCGGAAACAACCCGCGGGGACCCTTTCCGGAGGAGAACAACAAATGCTGGCTATTGGGCGGGCCTTTATGGCCAAACCTAAGCTACTTATGCTTGATGAACCCTCCTTAGGACTGGCCCCTCGATTAATAGACACCATCATGGAGACCATTTTGACCCTTAATCAAGAGGGGCTTTCCATTCTCCTGGTTGAACAAAATGCGAGGAGGGCCCTAGAGATTGCCCATCGGGGCTATGTCTTAGAGACTGGACACATCGTCCTTCAAGGACCTACTGAGGAACTCGTGGCCGATGAAGACGTACGTCGAGCCTATTTAGGACGAGATTATCGAGAATTTACCGAATAGGAGGGGAAAA
>Ga0256914_1000801_pt1 | contig 30377 bp, 29 predicted proteins | sample HulkmetaG_FD_191571 | JGI IMG/M metagenome (GOLD analysis project Ga0256914, IMG submission 191571) | Hydrothermal chimney microbial communities from Main Endeavour vent field at the Juan de Fuca Ridge, Pacific Ocean - Hulk | ecosystem: Environmental > Aquatic > Marine > Hydrothermal vents ... | reverse complement strand
CCTTTTTTTTTGTTGAGAAAACCCGCCGAAAATGACCGGAACCGGAAAAGAGACTCGTTATCGATTCGTCATGGGAAAAAGGATCCAGACAGGAAAATCAGATGCTGAAAAAGATTCAGACGAAACGTTTCCTGTACTGGCCATTAATACCATGTCCGTCGAACGATCACTTTCGACAAACCGCTTACTGGGGAAGGATGATATTGCGTACTTTGCAAGAAGAGAGGACGGCCATTACTTGTGTCAGCTTCTTTTTTTACCCGCCTCTTTTTAATTTTTCCCTATCATATCGTTGCTTAGGGGGCTTTGACAAGACAATGATTTGTGAAGGAGACATCTGCTTACGATTTTGTCATTCGACGCAGCCTTCAGTACACGAAGAAATGCCGACACCCGTCCCGATCCATGAACCGGATTTCGACAGGTAGCCGGCATCTTGGAAATGAAAAAAACGATCAGACTTTCTCTTTCAGTTTCTTCAATGGTGTAATCTTCACCACATTGTGGGCCGGTTTGGCCTTGAACATCATCTCCTCACCGGTAAAGGGGTTGATGCCCTTGCGGGCACGTTTGGCAGGCTTGCGCACCACCTTGAGCTTCATCAGCCCGGGCAGGGTAAATACACCAGCGCCACGCTTCTTGAGATGCCCTTCGATGATCTCGTCCAGAGCCTCAAAAACGGCATTGATGTCTTTCCGTGCCAGCCCGGTCTTTTCCGCGAGTGTCCGGTAGAGCACCGTTTTGGTCATCGGCTCCGGGATCGCTTTTATCCGCTTTTTCGCCGGCTCGGCTGCCTTGGTGATCCTTTTTTTGGTGGCCGTTTTGGTTTTGGTGGCGGTTTTTTTCTTTGCTACCATTAGTCCTCTCCTGTCGGTTTGTTATGAAAGGCTTTGCCTGCCTGCAAATATCGGCCGCTATGCTAAGTGTTTTTATCACTTAGTTAAATGTTATGAAACTGGTTTTGTTGTAATATAGCAACAAGGAAATCTTCTATGCACGATCGGCTCTTCATTCAGACCCACCGGCAGGGACTCCATGATTTCACTTCCGAAGTCGCCGAACGGGTGAACCGGAGCGGCTTCGATGAGGGGTTGTGCACGTTGTTCGTCCAGCATACCTCCGCCAGCCTTTTGATCCAGGAAAATGCCGATCCCTCCGCCCGCCACGACCTGGAAAACTGGCTGAACCGACTGGTGAAGGAGGGGGATTCGCTCTATACCCATACCCTGGAGGGAGCGGACGACATGCCGGCCCACATCAAGAGCGCCTTGACCAACACCTCGTTGACCATTCCGGTCGTCGGGGGGAAGCTGGCATTGGGAACCTGGCAGGGAATCTATCTCTGGGAACACCGTCGCCACGGAGGCCGGCGCTCCGTCGTCATGCTGCTCCGATGAACCAGGCCATCGCCACGGCGGCGTTCCTCATCCTGAGCGGCGTGCTGTGGCGCCTGATCCGGCCGTTCGGCGGCGAAGCCGACACGATGCGCCAGGCGCTCACTTCCCTGGTCTATGTCTATCTTCTGCCGGCGCTGGTACTGCTGGTGCTGTGGCGGGCACCTCTGGGGCTCGATGCCGTCCGTATCGCCTTCATCTCCGCCGGTTGCATTCTCACCGGGATGGCCATGGCCTGGATCTGGTTCCGCCAGCGGCGCACCCCCGATCGAACACTGGGTACGGTTTTGCTGGCTGCCGGCTGGGGCAATTTCACCTATCTCGGTCTGCCGGTGCTGGAAGGGGCTCTGGGATCCTGGGCCCGTGCGGTGGCCATCCAGTTCGATCTGTTCGCGGCCACCCCGCTATTGTTGAGCCTGGGTATCATCCTGGCCAGCCGCTTCGGCGACCAAGCTGCCCCGGATGGTGTCTTCAAGGAGCTGATTCGGGTACCACCCATCTGGGCGGCCCTGGCCGGCGTTACTCTAAATGTCCTGCGGGTTCCCATGGGGCAATGGGTCGAGCAACTGCTGGAAATGCTCGCAGCGGGGGTCATTCCACTGATGTTGTTTTCCACCGGGTTGGCCCTGCGCTGGGTCTCCGGGTGGCAGGAACGGATTCCGGCCATCATGCCGGTGATGGCCATCCGGTTGCTGCTGGTTCCGGCGCTGGTCTGGGTTCTGGCCGGCGCTCTTGGAGTGGAGGGGAAGTTGCGTACCGCCGTCGTACTGGAGGCGGCCATGCCGAGTATGGTGCTCGGACTGGTGATCTGTGATCGCTTCGGTCTCGACACTCGACTCTACGCCGAGATCGTGGTGCTCTCCACCGCCGCTGCTGCGATCACTCTGCCAATCTGGTTTCGATTGTTGGGCTGAACCGTTTTTGGGCCGACCGAGGGTTGATGTTACAATTCCTCTCATTTTCGGAACCCGAGGAGATCACGTGGAACAGTACCATGGCACAACCATCCTCTGTGTACGGAGGGACGGCAAACTGGCCGTCGGTGGCGACGGGCAGGTCTCCATGGGCAATACCGTGCTGAAGGGCAATGCACGAAAGGTGCGTCGTATCTACAAGGAGCAGGTGATCGCCGGTTTCGCCGGCGGCACCGCCGATGCTTTCACCCTGTTCGAACGCTTTGAAGCGAAACTAGAGAAACATCAGGGCCACCTGCTGCGCTCCGCCGTGGAGCTAGCCAAGGATTGGCGTACCGATCGCATGCTGCGCCGGCTGGAGGCGCTGCTTATTGTGGCCAACAAGGATGCCATGCTTACCATTACCGGCAATGGCGACGTGGTGGAGCCGGAACATGATCTGATTGCTATCGGCTCAGGCGGAGCTTTCGCCCAGTCCGCCGCCCGTGCACTACTGGAACACACCCAGTTGGGTGCGCGGGAGATCGTGGAACGCTCCCTGCACATCGCTGCCGACATCTGCGTCTACACCAACAGCAACCTGACCATCGAGGAGCTGGAGACCCGCTGATCCCATGTCCCAGATGACCCCCAGAGAGATTGTCCAGGAACTGGACAAACATATCATCGGCCAGACAGCAGCCAAACGAGCCGTGGCCATTGCCTTGCGGAACCGTTGGCGGCGAGCCCAGGTCCCCGAGGCGCTGCGCAACGAGATCACCCCCAAAAACATCCTGATGATCGGTCCCACCGGTGTGGGCAAAACCGAGATCGCCCGTCGCCTGGCCAAGCTGGCCAACGCCCCTTTCCTGAAGGTAGAGGCCACCAAGTTCACCGAGGTGGGCTATGTGGGTCGGGACGTGGAGTCCATCATTCGGGATCTGACTGAAACAGCGATCAAAATGACCCGTGAACAGGCGATGTTGAAGGTGCGTCACCGGGCGGAGGAGGCGGCTGAGGAACGGATCCTTGATATCTTGCTGCCACCACCACGCAGCGTTGGCTTTGCTAACGAGCCAGAGCCGGATCGGGAAAAGGAGAGCGCTACCCGACAGAAATTCCGCAAGATGCTGCGCGAGGGCAAGCTGGATGAAAAGGAGATTGAGATAGAGGTCTCCGCTGCCCCTTTCGGTGTGGAGATCATGGCCCCGCCGGGTATGGAGGAGATGACCAGCCAACTGCAGAGCATGTTCCAGAATCTCGGCAGTGGGCGCACCAAGACCAAACGCCTTCCCATCGGCGAAGCGCGCAAGGTGCTGACCGATGAAGAGGCGGCCAAACTGATCAACGACGACGAGATCAAGGCCAAGGCACTTGAGGCAGTGGAACAGAATGGCATCGTCTTTCTCGACGAGCTCGACAAAATCGCCAAACGGGGCGAGGGAGGGGGTCCGGATGTCTCCCGAGAGGGAGTGCAGAGGGATCTGCTGCCGCTGGTGGAGGGATGTACCGTTTCCACCAAGTACGGCATGGTGAAGACCGACCATATCCTGTTCATCGGTTCCGGCGCTTTCCACCTGGCCAAGCCCTCTGACCTGGTTCCGGAGCTGCAGGGGCGGTTGCCCATTCGGGTGGAACTGAATCCCCTCGATGTGGAAGACTTCGTGCGCATCCTTACCGAACCGGACGCCTCTCTTACCGAACAGTACAGCGCCCTGATCGCAACCGAAGGGGTGGAGCTGACATTTACCGCAGAAGGCATTCGGCGTATCGCCGAAGTGGCCTGGCAGGTAAACGAGCGGACCGAGAATATCGGTGCTCGCCGTCTGCACACGGTGATGGAGCGGCTGCTGGAAGAGATTTCCTTCAGTGCCTCTGATCAACCGGAAAAACGGGTCACCATTGACGCTGCCTATGTGGACCGGCACGTGGGAGAGTTGGCGGAGGATGAAGATCTGACACGGTATATATTATGAGCAACCCAGAAAAACCTGCTGCGACCACCCATTTTGGTTATCAACAGATTCCCGTAGAGGAGAAGGAAAAGCGCGTCGCTGGCGTATTTCATTCCGTCGCCGCCAAGTATGACCTGATGAACGACCTGATGTCATTCGGCATCCACCGGATATGGAAGTTCTTCACCGTGCAGCTGGCCGGGGTGCGCCGCGGCCAGCGGGTGCTGGATCTGGCCGGGGGAACCGGAGATCTGGCCGCCCGCTTCTCCTCACTGGTTGGCCCGCAAGGTGAGGTGGTGCTGGCGGACATCAACGAATCGATGCTCAGGGTGGGGCGTGACAACCTGACCAACAAAGGTGTGGTGGGCAACCTGGAATATGTGCAGGCCAACGCTGAATGCCTGCCCTTCCCCGACAACCATTTTGACTGCATTACCATTGCCTTCGGGTTGCGCAACGTGACCGACAAGGAGGCTGCGCTACGCTCCATGTTCCGTGTGCTGAAGCCAGGTGGGCGTCTGTTGGTGCTAGAGTTCTCCAAACCAACCGTTCCGGGTCTGAACAAGCTCTATGATGCCTACTCCTTTACCCTGCTGCCATTGATGGGCAAGCTGGTCACCAACGATGCCGACAGTTACCGCTACCTGGCAGAATCCATCCGCATGCATCCGGATCAGGAAACCCTGCGTGGCATGATGGAACAGGCCGGCTTTGAACGTTGCGACTACCACAACCTCACTGGAGGGATCGTCGCCGTACATCGGGGCTTCAAGCTGTGAAAGGAAAACCCTACCAGCGGAAGCCGGAAATCCTGCACCGGTGGCGGTATTTTGAGAGAAGAAGATGAACATGTTCTCTTCCGCACTGCTCACTACACTGGAAACCGCCGTCAACTATTATCTCCACCTGGATCCGGAGATTCTGGAAAAACTTGGCAAGTTGCAGGGCAAGGTGATCGCCATCGAGCTGCGCGGTCTTGGCATCACTTTCTACGCCCTGCCTGGCCGATATGGGTTGCGCCTGCACCCTCACTGGGAGGATGAGGTAGACACCACCATCAGCGGTACCCCACTGGCAATGACCCGGCTTGGATTGGGGGATTCCAGCCAGGCACTCTTCTCCGGCGACGTCACCATTACCGGCGACATGGAGACCGGCCAGCAGTTCAAGCGCATTCTGGACAGTATGGACATCGACTGGGAAGAACAGCTTTCCCGTCTTACTGGTGATATCATCGCCCATCGCACAGGCGACCTCGTGAGGGACGGATTGAAATGGGGGCGCCAAGTGCTAGAGAACCTGCGACAAGACATCGGGGAATACCTGCAGGAAGAGAGCCGCATCTTGCCCAGCCGTACCGAGGTTACCGCCTTCATGGATGAGGTGGATCGGCTACGGGACGACACCGAACGGCTGGAGGCACGGGTACGACGTCTTCAACGGCGCCTCACCGAAGCCGGGGAGAAACAAGAGTGAGAGCCCTGCGACCCGGGAAGGCACTGCGGCTGTTCAAGATTGCCTGGGTATTCTCTCGGCACGGAGTGGATGAGCTAGTACTTACTATCCCCTTGTTTCGCAGGCTGCGGTTTCTTGTCTACCTGGTTCCAGGATACTGGCTGCGAGACCGGGAAGCACCCCGCGCAGTCCGCATCCGTGAATCACTGGAGGAGCTAGGCCCCATCTTCGTCAAGTTTGGCCAGATCCTTTCCACCCGCCGCGACCTCCTACCAGATGATATCGCCGTGGAATTTGCCCGGCTACAGGATAATGTTCCCCCCTTTCCCAGCAAGCAGGCAAAAGAGATCATCGAAGAGGCCTACGGTAAATCGGTCTCGGAGGTTTTTCGGTGTTTCGAGGAAACGCCGCTCGCCTCGGCCTCCATTGCCCAGGTTCATGCCGCAACCCTGCACGATGGCAGCGAAGTGGTAGTCAAGGTGGTCCGCCCGGACATTGAGCAAACCATTCGCCGGGACCTGGAGCTGATGTACGTATTGGCAGGGATGGTGCAACGTTACTGGTCGGAAGGGAAGCGATTGCGACCGGTAGAGGTGGTCCGGGAATATGAAAAAACCATCTTCGATGAGCTGGACATGCTGCGGGAAGGGTCCAACGCCTCCCTGCTGCGTCGCAATTTTGAGAACTCGCCGTTAATCTACATTCCCAGGGTCTATTGGCCCTATGTGCGGCGCAACGTTCTGGTGATGGAACGCATCTCCGGTATTCCCATCTCCAACATCGAAGCCATCAAGGCAGCCGGGATCGACCTGCAGGGGCTCGCTGAACGAGGCGTGGAGATCTTCTTCACTCAGGCATTCCAGCACAATTTTTTCCATGCCGACATGCACCCCGGCAACATCTTTGTTGCCGACAACGGGCAGTATATCGCCGTGGACTTTGGCATCATGGGCAGCCTGAACCCGGAAGATCAACGCTATCTGGCGGAGAACTTCCTGGCTTTTTTCCAGCGGGACTACCACCGGGTAGCCGAGCTGCATGTGGAGTCTGGCTGGGTGCCTCCCGATACCCGTGTGGATGAATTCGAATCTGCTATCCGTGCCGTGTGCGAACCCATCTTTCAACGACCACTGAAAGAGATCTCTTTCGGTCACCTGCTGCTACGCCTGTTCCAGACTGCCCGCCGTTTCAACATGGAAATCCAGCCGCAGCTGGTTCTCCTCCAGAAGACCTTGCTCAACATTGAAGGACTGGGGCGCCAACTCTACCCGGATTTGGACCTTTGGAAGACTGCAAAGCCTTTTCTCGAGCGCTGGATGAACGAACAGGTGGGCGCTCGCGCCTTCATGCGCAACCTCAAACGACAGGCCCCCCAGACCCTGGAGCGGATGCCGGAGATCCCTCTACTGGCCCATTCCGTGCTGAAGCAATTGCAACAGGGGGCCCTTGAACTGAAAACCCGGCCGGAGGGGCTCAAGCAGCTGCGCCGTGAGATTCGGCAGGCCAACCGACGCACTGTAAGCGCCATAGCCGGTGGCAGTCTGATCCTTGGTGCCATCCTGCTACTGGAAGCTGGTGGTAATGAGGTCCACTCTCTGGGTGATCTCCCGCTGGCCACTTGGCTCTTGGGAACGGTTGGTGCCTTCTTGCTGCTGGCAGCTTGGCCGTTGAACGAGAGTGACTGAATACTAGCGGCGGACTGGCTGCAACCCTTGAGGCTTCGCCTTACCCCTGTTAGAAGCCTCAAAAGACCATGAGCATACAGAAAGAAATCAGCCAATGGGACGGAAAATCAATCACCGGTATTGATGCGATATATGAGCGCCACGGTCAAGAAGCTTCTTTTTCCTCTGAGGTAATCGATCTTCTTGGGTGTGATCCTTTGCAAAAAGGGGCGACCTGGCTGTTGAAGCGATATCTCGAAGGAGGCAAGCAGTTAAGGCATCATCAGGTTGACAAAATCTACGCCGCCTTACCCGCATTGAAACAGTGGGAATCAAAACTTCATGTTCTTCAATGCATCCCGTACATGCCAATACCCGAATCCGGAAAGAGTACGGTGGAAACATTCTTGCGAAAATGCCTGGTGGACGACAATAAATTCATCCGGGCATGGGCATACAACGGGTTTTACGAGCTTTCCATACAATATCCAGAGCATGAAGAAGAAACAAAACAGTTCTTTGAAATGGCTATGAGAGACGAAGCCCCCTCGGTAAAATCGAGAATCAGGAATATAAGGAAAAAAGGCTTCTGATGCGGATTCATTCAGGCAGTCAAAAGCACTGCCCATTCGTCCCGGTCACAACATTGCTGTTTCATACAAACATCTCCTTTGCCTGCCGGTAATATGCAACGTTATCATGGGGAAAGGATTTCACCTTTGCTGCCTATCAGGTTTTTGAATTCGCAGGAGCTTAAATAGTCAAAGGAGGTTCCCCCATGTATGGCGCAAAACGGTTTCTTGCCACCCTGTTTCTTGGCGTACTCCTCTCAGCCTGCGCCACGGTACCCGACACCGGACGCAAACAGCTACTTCTGATCAACCCTTCTCAGGAGATGCAGCTGGGGCTCGAAGCCTTTGAAAAGATCAAGAAAGAGACCCCCATCAGCAAGGACCCGGAAATCAATGCCTTGGTGCAACGGGTTGGAAAGCGAATTGCTGCAGTGGCTCCATTGCCCAACGCCCAGTGGGAGTTCGTGGTCTTTGACGAGCCCAAAACCGCCAACGCCTTCTGCCTACCCGGGGGAAAGGTAGGGATCTACACCGGGATCCTGCCCATTACCAAGGATGAAGCAGGCCTGGCCACTGTAATCGGCCACGAAGTGGCTCACGCCGTCGCCCGTCACGGGGCCGAACGGATGTCACAAGGGCTGCTGGCCCAACTGGGAGGTCAAGTGATCAACATCGCCACCGCCAGCAAATCTCCCCAGACCCGCCAGCTGATCCAGATGGCCTACGGGCTAGGCGCCCAGTTGGGAGTGATTCTTCCCTATTCCCGCGCCCATGAGCTGGAGGCTGACCGTCTCGGCCAGCTCTACATGGCCCGCGCCGGCTATGATCCCAAAAACTCCATCGAATTCTGGAAACGGTTTGCGGCCTGGGCAGCCAAGCAGGGCAAGCGACAGCCAGAATTCCTCAGCACCCATCCGCTGGGAAAGACCCGCATCCGGCAGCTTGAGAAGTTTCTTCCTGAAGCGGAAGCGGAATACCGCCGCGCCATTCGACAGCGCAAACCATAGACGAAAACCTGGAACAAAGGTATCCTATGCGCTCTTCGCGCCCGTAGCTCAGCTGGATAGAGCGCTGCCCTCCGGAGGCAGAGGTCAGAGGTTCGAATCCTCTCGGGCGCGCCATTCTCTCCGGATTTCCAATCCCTCTCCGGCGTTCGCCAGGCTGCACCAATTCACCATCCATCCCGCCCTCTCGGATACGCCGGTTGCTGGCCTTGATACGCCTGTGTTTCCAAGGTTTCTCTTGCAAAAGATATCATTCTTCCCCGCCGACTCGACAGACTGAACAAGACCCTTTCCCTTCCCATCTTCAAGCGAAAAGACATTTCTGCCGACTCTATCCAAAAAACCGGGTCACACCCAGCCATTGAGAGAGAACCGTCAGAAATGCACCCCGATTACACCTTCACCATCGTCACCTGTACCTTCAATCGGGCTCATACCCTGCATCGTCCCTACCAAAGCCTGAAAGCGCAGACGTTTCGCGATTTTGAATGGATCGTTTTCGACAACGGATCCACCGACAACACGCGCGAGCTGGTAGATGGGTGGTCAAACAATGCATCCTTCCCAATCCGCTATCTTCACTGGCCGAACAACACCGGCTATCAAAACACCTTCAACGAAGGGGTGAAGATAGCAAAGGGGAGATTCTTTCTAATCCTGGATTCAGACGACCGTTGCATCCCCACGGCACTGGAGCGTCTCTTCGATCTATGGGAGGAAATTCCCTCTCTCAAAAGGGATGAGTTTGCTGGCGTCACAGTGCTTTGCCGGGACCAAAATGGAAAACTGGCCGGAGATCCGTTTCCAAACGATCGCTTCGTTTCCGACGCTCTTGAACTGCAATACCGTTACAAGGTAAATGGTGAAAAATGGGGATTCATACGCATGGATCTGCTGCGAAAATACCCCTTTCCCTCCACTCCTCATCACGTCATGCCTCATGTGGTCTGGCACCGTATTGCCAGGCGCTATAAGACCCTGTTTGCCAACGAGGTATTGAGGATCTACTACAACGATGAAACCGGCGATGTGGATCAATTGACTGCAGCACCTCCACGAACCAACGCCAGGGGAAAGGCTATCGGCCAGCTCGCCATTGTCAACAACGATCTGATCTGGTTCCCTTACGCTCCCTGGGCCATCTCCAAGGCTTGTCTGCAATATATTCGTTTCTCCTTTCATGCCAAGCGGGGAATCAATATCCAGTATCGGGAGATGGAAGGATTGAGCGCCAGAATGCTCTACCTCTTCTTGTTACCTGGAGGTGGTTTCCTCTACCTGCTGGATCATCTCACTGAAAAACTGGCTGCCCTCAAGGCTCAAAAGGCAACTCCCGGCTCTTTACCCAGAGGCTCTTGATCGATATCTAAGAAACCGGTTAAGTGCTGGCATAAACACTCCTTTGTTGCTACTCTTTCGCGGTTATGAACGATAGTGAAGCAACCACCGCCGCAAAGCGCAGGATCCTGGTCACCAGCGCCCTCCCATACGCGAACGGACCTATCCATCTCGGTCACCTGGTGGAATATATCCAGACCGATATCTGGGTTCGTTTCCAGAAACTACGTGGCAACGAATGTATCTACGTCTGCGCAGACGATGCCCATGGCACCCCTATTATGCTCAAGGCAAAACAGGAAGGGATCTCTCCGGAACAGCTGATCGAGCGTATTGGGAAAGAGCATCGGGCTGACTTCGCCGACTTTCTAATCGATTTCGACAATTACTACTCTACCCATTCCGAGGAAAACCGCCGCTTCTCCGAGCTCATCTACCGACGGCTCAAGGAAGGCGGACATATCGTACGCCGTACCATCACTCAGGCCTACGATCCCGAAGCCGGGATGTTCCTGCCGGACAGGTTCATCAAAGGGGAGTGCCCCCGCTGCGGCGCACCGGACCAGTACGGAGACTCTTGCGAGGCATGCGGCGCCACCTACGCCCCCACCGATCTGAAGAATGCCGTCTCGGCAATCTCCGGAGCAAAACCGGTGGAAAGGGAGACGGAACACTACTTCTTCAGGCTGAGCGATTTCAGCGACATGCTAAAGGGCTGGGTAAATCAGAAGGATCGATTGCAGCCGGAGATCCGCAACAAGCTCAAGGAGTGGTTCCAGGCCGGGCTGCAGGACTGGGATATCTCCCGTGACGCCCCTTACTGGGGATTCGAGATCCCGGACGCTCCTGGAAAATACTTCTATGTCTGGCTGGATGCCCCCATCGGTTACATGGCCAGCTTCGAGAATTATTGCCAGCGAAGCAAACTTTCTTTCGAAGAGTTCTGGGATCGGGGAGCGGAGAAGGAGACCGAACTATACCACTTCATCGGCAAGGATATCGCCTATTTTCATACACTGTTCTGGCCAGCGATGTTGGAGGGTGCCGGCTTTCGCAAGCCCTCGGCGGTATGGTGCCATGGTTTCCTGACTATCAATGGCCAAAAGATGTCCAAATCCCGGGGCACCTTCATCCGCGCCCGCAGCTATCTGCAACATCTCAACCCGGAGTACCTTCGTTACTACTTCGCCGCCAAGTTGGGATCAGGAGTGGACGACCTCGACCTTAATCTGCAGGACTTTATGGCCCGTGTTAACAGCGATCTGGTTGGCAAATTGGTCAATATCGCATCCCGTTGCGCCGGCTTCATCAATAAGAGGTTCGACAACCGACTCACCGACACCCTTCCCGATGTCGATCTGTATGACGCTTTCATCCGCTCTGGCGAGGAGATCGCAGCCCTTTACGAGCAACGAGAATATGGTCACGCCATGCGCGAAATTATGGCACTGGCGGATGTGGCCAATCAGTATATCGATGAACAGAAGCCTTGGGTAGTTGTTAAGGAGAGGGGGCGAGAGGAAGAAGTAAGGGCAGTCTGCAGCCAGGGAATCAACCTGTTTCGCGTACTTGTCACCTACATCAAACCAGTGCTTCCCCATTTGGCGAAAAAGACGGAGCAGTTCCTGGCGTGTGGTGACCTGGATTGGGAGGCAATCCAGAAGCCACTGGTGGCTCATCGAATCCTTCCCTTCAAACCCCTGTTACACCGGGTAGAGGAACATGCCGTCAATGCCCTGATGGAAGAGGAGAAGACCCCGGTTACAAAAAGTGACAAAGGGAAGCCAAGTACCGATAAAACCATCTCCATCGAGGATTTTTCCAAGCTGGATCTGCGCATTGCCCGCATCATCAAGGCCACTCCAGTGGAAGGGGCTGACAAGCTGCTACAGCTGACCCTCGATCTTGGAGAAGAGACCCGTAATGTATTCGCGGGTATCAAATCGGCCTATTCCCCGGAGCAGCTGGAAGGCCGTCTGACAGTAATGGTAGCCAATCTGGCGCCCCGCAAGATGCGTTTTGGCGTTTCAGAAGGGATGATCCTTGCTGCCGGCCCGGGGGGAGAGGAATTGTTTCTGCTTTCACCGGATGAGGGTGCCCGACCAGGTATGCGAGTCAAATAGCGACAGATTGTGTGATATCCCCCAGCTATCGACAAAAGCATTCAGAAACTGCTGTTTTCAGCTCGATTTCGCGATCAATGAGGTGATACCTGACCAAAACTATCTGGTATCATTCACGATATGACAGAGTACGCCCTAATCCTTATCAGCACCATCCTGGTCAACAATTTTGTCCTGGTAAAATTCCTCGGCCTCTGTCCGTTTCTAGGGGTATCGAAAAAACTAGAAACCGCTATTGGCATGGGTCTGGCCACTACCTTTGTGCTGACACTCTCCTCTATCTGCAGTTATCTGGTAAACGAATACCTCCTCTCTCCGCTGGGGATCGAATATCTGCGCACCATCGCCTTCATCCTGGTGATCGCCGTGGTGGTTCAGTTTACCGAGATGGTCGTACACAAGACCAGCCCATTACTCTACCGGGTGCTAGGCATCTTTCTGCCCTTGATCACCACCAACTGCGCTGTGCTCGGTGTTGCGCTGCTCAATGTGCAGGCGGATCACAACTTCGTGGAATCCGCCCTCTATGGATTCGGTGCCGCGGCTGGATTCTCCCTGGTTCTGGTGATGTTCGCCGCCATGCGGGAACGTATCGAAGTGGCTGACGTGCCTGTAGCATTCAGGGGGCCGGCCATCGCCCTAGTAACCGCTGGACTGATGTCTCTCGCCTTTATCGGTTTTTCCGGATTGGTGAAAGGATAGACCATGCTGAGTGCGGCACTGGCTCTCACCTTACTGGCCCTGGTTTTTGGGCTATTGCTGGGTTACTCCTCCATCCGTTTCAAGGTGGAAGGTGATCCGGTGGTGGATCAGATCGACGCCATCCTGCCACAAACCCAGTGTGGTCAGTGTGGCTACCCCGGATGCCGCCCCTACGCCGAGGCCATTGCCGCAGGAGAGGCGGATATCAACCAATGCCCTCCCGGAGGGGAACAGGTGATCCTGGCACTGGCCGATCTGCTGGGCCGGGAACCCAAGCCCCTGGATCCGGAGCGGGGTGAAGAAAAGCCTCCGATGGTTGCATTTATTGATGAATCGGAGTGCATCGGCTGTACATTGTGTATCAAGGCTTGCCCGGTGGATGCCATCTTGGGTGCACCAAAGATGATGCACACCGTGATCGCTGACGAGTGCACCGGTTGCGAGTTGTGCGTGGAACCCTGTCCCGTGGATGTGATCAGTATGGTTCCGGTCAAGGAGGATATCACCCACTGGAAATGGCCTCCTCCGAAGGTGGCAAATGGAGATAGCGCATGAAGTTGTGGACCTTTCACGGTGGGGTTCACCCCCCCGGACATAAAAGAGAGTCCACCCTCCGCCCGGTGAAAGCGGCTCCGCTGCCGAAAAGGCTGGTTCTTCCACTGCTCCAGCACCTGGGCGCGCCAGCCGAACCGGCGGTGATGGTAGGTGCAGAGGTACTCAAGGGGGAGCTGATCGCCCGACCGGGCAATTTCGTCAGCGCCCCGGTACATGCCCCAAGCTCGGGTCGGGTGGTGGCCATCGAGGAATTTCCGGTCCCGCACCCTTCTGGCCTCTCCGCACCTTGTATCGTCATCGAGCCCGATGGTGAGGAACGCTGGCACCCTGCCTGTCAGGCTGCCGATTACCGGGATCTGGAACCCGCAGAGATCCGCGAGCGGGTCCGCATGGCTGGTATCGTGGGCCTTGGTGGCGCCGGTTTCCCCGCCTTCATCAAACTCAACCCGGGCAGAACGGTAAAGACCCTGATCCTCAATGGAGCCGAGTGTGAACCCTACATCACCTGTGACGAAATGCTGATGCGTGATCGGCCTGAAGAGGTGCTTCGCGGGGCAATGGTCATCCGCCGGGCAGTGCAGGCACAACACTGTGTTATCGCCATTGAGGATAACAAACCCGAGGCAATCGAAGCACTGCAGCGCACGAAACGGCAGATTGAGGAAGCTGGCGATATCGAGATAGTCACCGTTCCAACCCGTTACCCCGCCGGTGGGGAAAAGCAGCTGATCAAGATCCTTACTGGAAAGGAGGTTCCCAGCGGTGGGCTCCCTATCCAGCTGGGAATTGTTTGCCACAACATTGCCACCGCAGCTGCCGTCCACCAGGCGGTGGAGAAAGGAACGCCTTTGCTTTCCCGCTTGGTGACGATTACCGGCAGTGCGGTGGCAAAACCCCGTAATATCGAGGCCCTGATTGGAACACCCATTACCGAGTTGCTCAACTTGTGCGGTACCGACTTTGATGGCCTAGGGGAGATCATCATGGGTGGCCCCATGATGGGCATTGCCTTGGCCAGCTACCAGGTTCCATTGATCAAAACCGGTAACTGCCTGCTGGCCATCAGTCGCACCGAGATCGAGCAGCGTCCTACAGTATTGCCATGTATCCGTTGCGGAAACTGCGCCGAGGCTTGTCCCATCAATCTGCTGCCCCAGCAGCTATACTGGCATGCCCGTTCCAAGGATTTCGACAAGATCCAGGAATTCGATCTGTTCGACTGTATCGAGTGCGGTTGCTGTGCCTACGTCTGCCCCAGCAGCATTCCGCTGGTTCACTACTACCGCTTCGCCAAAAGCGAGATTCGGGCACAGCAGGAGAAAAAACGCAAGGCCGACATTGCTCGTGAAAGGCATCGGAAGCGAGAGGAACGACTTGCCCGCGAGAAGGCCGAGCGGAAAGCCCGCCATGCCCGCAAACGTCCTGCTACTGACGAAAACAAGAAAGCGGCTATTCAGGCCGCTTTGGAACGTGCCAAGGCTGCCAAGAAGGAATCCTCGCCCGATGAAGTTTAGAAAGGCGCTCAGTTCCCCCTACATCCATCACCCACCATATTCAACGGCGGGTATGATGTTTACCGTCATTCTGGCCTTGATGCCGGCACTGGCTGCTTACACCTTTTTATTTGGATGGGGTGTCCTGATCAATGCCGTGCTCGCGGTAACGGTAGCATTGATATGTGAAGCTGGGATGTTGGCAATCCGGGGCCGATCCTTGTTTCCCGCCCTTCAGGATGGCAGCGCCGTACTTACCGCCCTTCTGCTGGTATTTGCGCTGCCCCCTTTGGCCCCATGGTGGCTAACCACCATCGGCGTTGCCTTTGCCATTATTGTGGCGAAGCAGTTATATGGAGGTCTGGGATTCAACCCCTTCAACCCCGCAATGATCGGATATGTCGTCTTGTTGGTGTCCTTTCCGAGAGAGTTGACCCTCTGGTCACTTCCATCTTCTATTGCCGATGTTTCCCTTAACTTTGGCTCAACCTTGAGTTATATCTTTGCCGGCAGCTTGCCTGCCCACCTTTCCATAGACGCACTGACCTCGGCTACACCACTGGATACCATGAAGACCCAGCTTGGACTTGGCAATACGCCAGCCGATATTATGGCAGCCGAGCCGGTATTTGGATTTTTGGGAGGAAAAGGCTGGATCTGGATCAACTTACTTTTGTTGGCAGGGGGAATTTGGCTCATCTATCGGCGAGTGATCAGCTGGCATATACCCGTCGCCCTGCTAGGCTCCCTCGCTACCATTTCCGGATTGTTCTACCTCTTCGATTCGACACACAACGCCTCACCGTTGTTTCATTTGTTCAGCGGCGCTGCCATTCTGGGAGCCTTCTTCATCGCTACTGACCCGGTAACTGCCGCCACCTCGAATCTTGGTCGACTGTGGTATGGCGCCGGTATCGGCATTTTAATCTACATTATCCGAAGCTGGGGAGGTTTTCCCGATGGTGTGGCTTTCGCCGTATTACTGATGAATATGGCAGCTCCCACTATCGACCATTATACGAAACCCAGGGTATTTGGACATGACCAACAAGATGGTTAAGAAAGTCCTCACCAGTGCCCTGCTTCTCGCCCTGTTTGGGTTGACGGGGGCCACCCTGGTTGCCTTTACATACAGCATCACAGCGGAGCGTATCGAAGCCAATCATCGGGAAGCAATGCTGAAGCGGCTTAATGCGCTGGTTCCCCCTGCTAACTATGACAACGACATGGTCAGTGACACCATTCGGATCACCGATCCTGAACTAGCCCCAAAGAAGTATCCGGCTACTGTCTATCGAGCACGTAGGATGGGAAGGCCTGAAGCGGCTGTCTTCTCCGTGGTGGCACCGGATGGATATAATGGTCCTATCTATCTATTAGTTGCAATCAAACACGACGGCAGCCTGATTGGGGTACGAGTGGTATCTCACCATGAAACGCCAGGATTGGGAGATGCTATCGAGGAGCGAAAATCTGATTGGATTCATGGATTTGACGGTCGCAGTCTAACAAACCCCACAGAGGACAAATGGAAGGTCAAAAGAGATGGCGGCGTATTCGATCAGTTCACTGGCGCCACCATTACCCCTCGTGCAGTGGTCAAAGCTGTCTACAAAACACTTAGGTACTACTCTCAGCACCGCAACACCGTTTTCACGCGAAAAAAGACTGAGGAGGAGATCCAGCATGACTAGCACCCATTATGCCGAAATCACCCGTAATGGTTTCTGGTCCAACAATGTGGCGCTGGTTCAGATCCTCGGTCTTTGTCCACTATTGGCGGTTACCAACACCACAATCAATGGACTGGGGCTTGGTCTAGCCACCACTTTGGTGCTGATGGCCTCCAATCTCATTGTTTCCTTGATTCGTAATATTGTGAGGCCGGAAATTCGCCTCCCGGCTTTCGTAATGATCATCGCCTCACTGGTTACCGCCATTGAACTAGCGATGAATGCTTGGTTTCATGATCTCTATAACATTCTCGGTATATTCATCCCCCTCATCGTCACCAATTGTGCGATTCTCGGAAGGGCTGAGAGCTTCGCAGTAAAAAACCCGCCTTTACCGGCACTGGTAGATGCATTGGCCATGGGGCTTGGTTTTTGCGCCGTATTGGTAGTATTGGGTGGCATGCGGGAGGCCATTGGTTCCGGCACCTTGTTTGCCAATGCTTCGCTGATGTTTGGCGAGTGGGCCGATATCCTCACCATTACTTTGGTAGATGAGTATCGTGGGTTTCTATTGGCGATTCTTCCTCCGGGCGCCTTCATTGGTCTAGGTGCCTTGATCGCCATTAAGAATGTCCTTGATACCCGGAGCAAGCAGCGCAAAAAGAAAGCCTCAACATCCCTTGCAAAGACGCTGGAATCCTCCCCCACCACATAATGAATGCAAAAAAGCGCAGAGAGATCTTTGAGAGGCTACGGGCCGAAAATCCGTCCCCCACTACAGAACTGAATTACCGCAATCCTTTCGAGTTGTTGATTGCAGTCATCCTCTCCGCACAGGCAACTGACAAAGGGGTCAACAAAGCGACCAGGGAACTGTTTAAAAAAGCCAATACACCAAAGGCAATGCTGGAGTTAGGAGAGGAAAAACTGAAGCATTACATCAAAACTATTGGGCTATACAATAACAAGGCAAAAAATATCATTGCTACCTGCCGCATCCTCACGGAAAAATACGGCGGCAAGGTTCCCAACGAACGAAAGGCACTCGAATCACTTCCTGGTGTGGGCCGGAAAACCGCCAATGTCATTCTCAATACCGCTTTTGGTCAACCAACCATCGCCGTGGATACCCATATCTTCCGGGTTGCCAACCGAACTGGCCTGGCAAAGGGAAAGACACCCCTGGAAGTCGAGAAAAGACTGGAAAAAGTGGTACCCGAAGAGTTCAAACAGGACGCCCATCACTGGCTCATACTCCATGGACGCTATGTCTGTACTGCGCGCAAACCCCGTTGCGGCGCGTGTATCATAGCCGATCTCTGCGAATACCCGCATAAGCACCTGGAACAGAATGCTCTTCAGTCAGGATAGATCCCAGTTACGCCGCTTTTATTGCCAGGCTTGGAAACGTTTCCGGGGTGGGGAAAAATTGCAGCCTTTGGAACAGCTCATTGCCGAAGTGGTCACTATCCATCCCGAGTATCACTCCCTGCTTGAACAAGAGGCAGCAACCGAACAAGAATTCATCCCCGAGCTGGGAGAAAGCAATCCTTTCTTGCATCTTTCCCTCCACCTGGCAGTTCGGGAGCAAGCAAGCAATGATCGGCCGCAAGGTATAGGGACTCTCTATCAACAGTTCATATCAAAAACCGGAGATATCCATGAGGCAGAACATGGAATGATGGAATGCTTAGCCGAAATGCTTTGGAAATCAACCCGGAAAGGGATTCCTCCAGATGAGGCAGCTTATCTAGATTGTTTAAAAAAATATTTAAAAATCAAAAAGATATAACAAATCAAACATCCAGGTTCGTCACTGACAGTGCATTGGTTTCAATAAACTCCCGACGCGGTTCCACCTGATCCCCCATTAGGGTAGTGAATATCTCATCAGCTGCAATGGCATCTTCAATCTGGACTTGCAACATCCGCCGGGTATCCGGATTCATCGTGGTCTCCCATAATTGTTCCGGGTTCATTTCACCCAACCCCTTGTAGCGTTGAATATCTTGCCCACGACGCGCTTGTTGCATCAGCCACTCCATCATCTGTTTAAAGCTAGATATCGGCTGTACCCTCTCTCCACGCTGGATATAGGCCCCCTCACCCAGTAATCCTTCAAGAGAGTTATTTAATTTCTTGATATTCAGATATTCTTGAGATTCAAAGAACTCCTTATCATATAGATAACTACTTTCCGTACCATGCCGCACCACCATTGCGTGAACTTGCAGGGTCTTCTGGCCCTCTTCCTTCTGCAACGAAAACTTATAATTGGCTGCACCGCTATCCTCGCTGTTCAACCGATCCTCCATCTCACGGCACCACTGTTTCATTCGAGTCTCATCCTGGAGGTCATCGGCCGAAATCGGTTCTACATAGATCATTTTTTCCAGAATATCTGCGCAGAAGCGGGAACCAAGCCGCTTGATGGTCGCATTGACCATCATGAAATCCCGAGCCAGATTTTCCAATGCAGACCCCTTGATCACTGGACCTTTTGCACTGGCATGCAGTTCAGCATTATCCAAAGCAGTCTGCAGTAGGTACTCGTTTAATTCCGCATCATCCTTTACGTATCGCTCCCGCTTTCCTTTCTTCACCTTGTAGAGCGGAGGCTGAGCGATATAAATATGGCCCCGTTCTATCAATTCCAGCATTTGACGATAGAAAAAAGTCAGCAAAAGGGTGCGAATATGAGAGCCGTCCACATCCGCATCGGTCATGATGATGATCCGATGATAGCGCAGCTTATCGGGATTATATTCGTCCTTACCAATCCCACAGCCCAGTGCAGTGATCAGGGTGCCAACCTCCGCAGAGGAAAGCATTTTGTCAAACCGAGCCTTCTCAACGTTTAGAATCTTCCCCTTCAACGGCAGGATCGCCTGAAAATGGCGGTCACGCCCTTGCTTAGCTGACCCCCCCGCAGAGTCACCCTCGACCAAAAATAGTTCGGAACGGGCCGGATCCTTCTCCTGGCAATCCGCCAGTTTTCCAGGCAGACCCGCCACGTCCAGCGCTCCTTTTCGTCTTGTCATCTCTCGTGCTTTACGGGCCGCCTCCCGAGCTCTAGCCGCTTCGACCACTTTGGCCGCGATAGCACCGGCTTCTGCGGGGTTCTCCATCAGAAACTCTTGCAATTTTTCTGCGAGACAGGCCTCAACCACCCCTTTTACTTCGGAAGAGACCAGCTTGTCCTTGGTTTGAGAAGAAAACTTGGGATCCGGAACCTTCACTGAAAGAACCGCGGTCAGCCCCTCTCGGATATCATCTCCAGTGGGGGATACCTTGGCCTTCTTGGCGATCCCCTCTTGCTCAATATACTGGTTGATGGTACGAGTCAGGGCACTACGAAAACCCGCCAGATGGGTTCCTCCATCCCTTTGAGGAATATTGTTGGTATAGCAGAAGATGTTCTCTTGATAGGAATCATTCCACTGTAGGGCAGCTTCTACAACGATACCATTCCTTTCCGCAGTGAAGTGGATAACCGTATCATGAAGAGGGTTTTTCTTTCGGTTCAGGTGTTCTACAAACGCCTGAATTCCCCCTTTATATTCAAATACATCACGCTTTTGAGTACGTTCATCCGATAGTACGATACGCACACCAGAATTCAAAAACGATAGCTCCCTTAACCGCTTGGCCAGGATATCATAATGAAATTCCACATCACTGAATATCCTTTCACTGGGCTTGAAGCGGATCTCGGTGCCGCTCTCCTCTGTTTCACCGATCTCCTTCAGCGGAGCGAGCGGCTCTCCCATCCGGTATTCCTGGCGATACACCTTTCCGTTTCGACGGATAGTGAGTTGCAGGCTCTCCGAAAGTGCATTGACCACAGACACACCTACACCATGCAGCCCGCCGGATACCTTATAAGAGTTGCTATCGAACTTCCCTCCGGCATGTAATACGGTCATGATGACCTCCGCTGCAGAGCGCCCCTCTTCTTCATGGATATCCACCGGGATTCCCCGGCCATCATCCTTTACCGATACAGAGCCGTCACTATGGATCGTAACCTCAACCGTGGAGCAATACCCAGCCAAGGCCTCATCGATGGAGTTGTCAACCACCTCAAATACCATATGATGCAATCCAGTGCCATCATCCGTATCACCAATATACATTCCCGGACGCTTTCTTACGGCATCCAGACCTTTCAACACCTTGATATTTGAGGAATTGTAGCTTTCCTGACTCATGACTACTCCAATTGTGGATTCAGCAAATGCGCTCCCCCTTAAGAGAACGTAACTTCCGGGAATACTTGATAAAATTATACCATTTTTTGAATGATTCCGTGTTCCACGTGAAACAACCCGTCTTTTTCCCCTAGCGGATAGCCGGAAAATAGAGCCTTATCCGTCGCGGTAACGAACACCTGGCACCCCAAGGTGCTCAGATAGGCTAGAAACCTCTCTCTGCGCTCCTTATCCAGCTCGGATGGCAAATCATCCACTAGAACAACACAAGCTCGATGATAGCGCTTGATCATCAACTCAACTTGCGCCAGCCTCAATGCGACCGCCAGGAGCTTCTGTTCCCCCCGGGATACCCGCTCCCTCGCCAGTGTATCCCCTAACATGATCAACACTTCTGCACGATGTGGCCCATACCGTGTATAGCCCTTTTCACGATCACGTTCGAGAGAACTGTCCAACTGCTCCTCATACCCTTTTTCCTGATTCCACCCAGGAACATAACGAAGCTCCAATCCCTTTTGATCACATACCTGTGCCATGACATCAACCAGAAAAGGCATTAAATTTCCAATGAAATCCCTTTGCCTAGTCGCTATCCAGTCCCCATATCTGGCCATTTCCGCGTGCCAGATGCGGACCTGTGGGTCAGGTAGTCGAGCTCTGATGGCCGCGTTTCGCATTTTGAGGGCGCGTTGAAATTTCCTCCATACGGGGAAAAAACCTTGTTCCACGTGAAACATGCCCCAATTGATATAATGGCGCCGAAACCGAGGTCCACCCTCTATCAACAGATGAACGTTGGGATCTATTAATTGTAAAGGCAGCCTTTTTGCCAGTTCAGACAACGCTGTGATGCGACGCCCGTTTATGCGTATTGAGGTGGTACCCTTGCTCTTTTCGATTCCAAGTGTCGTAGAAATTCCTTTCTTTGAGAGGCTCTCCCCAAAAACTACGGCACTTTCCTTGCCAGCCGATATAAACTGCCCAACATGGGAAGTACGAAAAGAGCGGCCCATTCCCAGCAAATAGATAGCCTCCAAGAAACTACTTTTCCCGCTGCCATTTGCCCCATACATTAAATTAATCCGGGGCGCTGGGTTAATTGACACGCGCTCCAGGTTACGAACGCCGGTAATTTCTATCCGGCTAAGAAAGCCGCCTCCCATGAAAAATCAGGTTCACTCGCCAAGTTTATATACGCATGGGCATGATGACATATTGGCATTCCATACCTTCTGTCTTTCTTACGACAAGGCAGCTACTATTAGAGTCGCCAAACAAAATGTGGACATCGTCTTCTTCCAATACCTGAAGGACCTCAATCAAATAGTAAACATTAAATGCGATCTCCTGTTCCTCACCTAGATAACGCGCGTCCAGCTCTTCCTCCGCTTCCTCCTGTTCCAGATTGTGTGCAACAATCCGTAACATGCCATCAGGACGAAGCCCCAACCTGACGCTACGAAACTTTTCGTTGGAAAGGATCGAGGTCCTTTTCAGCGCCTCCAGAAACGGTTCCCTTTCAACAACCAGCTCGTTCCGATTACTTCCCGGAATAACCTGTTGGTAATCAGGATATTGCCCCTCAACCAACTTAGAAGAAAATATCGTACCTGTGTCGGCCAACAAAAACCGAACATGATTATCAGCAATCTGAACGATAACCGGCTCTTGCACATCCTCAATCAGCCGGGAAAGTTCCAAGACCCCCTTACGTGGAATGATGACCCGGTGTAATTCTGGTCCTTCGATACCTTCATTGTGCAACAAACTGCAATATGCGAGTCGGTGGCCGTCTGTGGCAACGGAACGTACATGACCCTCTCCTATCTCCAGACAGATGCCATTAAGGAAGTATCTCACATCTTGGTGAGCCATGGAGAAAGCCGTTGAATCAACCAATTTTTTTAGTTCTTTCTGCGGAATGGAAAACTGCGTCACGACGGCTGGCTCTTTCAGCTCTGGAAACTCGGTTGGGGGCAATGTCGCCAAGGTAAAGCGACTGCGACCACTACGTATAGTTGCCCGATCCGCTTCCTGCGTTATGTCGATACGGGATCCCGATGGTAATGCTCGACAGATGTCTATCAGCTTCCTGGCGGGTAGTGTGAGCTCCCCTGGTTCTGCATTATCGATATTGATATGCATTATCATTTCCAATTCCTGATCGGTCCCGGTGATAGAAAGCGTTTGCGGTGTAAGCCGGAACAGAAAATTAGCCAGAATTGGATTGGCTGGTCGCCTATCGATAACGCTACCGACGATCTGCAAAGGTTTGATTAACTGATCCTGCTTGATGGAGAATCTCATCTGATTTTCCTATCAATTACCTTTAAAGATTAATAAAGATTGTAGTAACAAGCTTGACTCTCCTTTGTTGATAAATCTTAAATTTCATTTAAAATCAATCAGTTATTCAATATTTACCGTGTTAATAACGACCCTGTTCCATCATGGAACAGCATGTGGATAACCTGTGTTTGAATCCGGCCACGAAAACCTTCTCCATTTTATCCACAGGTTACCCCGATCATGTGGTCAAGGTTCTCAACAGGTTTTGATAATCTTCTTCAATCAGGCTGTCTGAATTTCTCAGTTCCGATATCTTTCGGCAAGCATGTATGACCGTGGTATGGTCTCGACCTCCAAAGGCATCTCCAATCTCGGGCAAGCTGTAGTTGGACAGCTCCTTGGCCAGGGCCATGGCAATCTGTCTCGGTCGGGTAATGGAGCGGGTACGCCGTTTGGAGAGCAAATCAGAAACCCGAATCTTGTAATAGCTGGCGACAGTCTTTTGGATATTCTCGATAGTTACCTGCTTGGCTTGCAGGGCAAGCAGATCCTTCAGTGCCTCTTTGGCCAAGCTCATATTGACGGGCTTGTCCACGAAACGGGCATGAGCAATAACCCGTCGAAGTGCGCCTTCCAGTTCTCTGACGTTAGAGCGAATCCGTTTGGCAATGAAAAAGGCTACCTCGTAAGGGATGTCGGCACCGAACTGCTCGGCCTTGCTGATCAAGATTGCTACCCGGGTCTCCAGTTCGGGGGGTTCTATGGCCACGGTCAGTCCCCAGCCAAAACGTGACTTGAGACGCTCCTCAAGACCGTCCAGCTCTTTTGGATAACGATCACAGGTAAGAACAATTTGCTGTTGCCCTTCAAAAAGAGCGTTAAAAGTATGAAAAAACTCCTCCTGAGAGCGCTCCTTACCGGCAAAGAACTGGATATCGTCGATAAGCAGTGCGTCGACGGTACGGTAAAATCGTTTGAAGTCATTGATCCGATTATGCTGCAGTGCCTTGATCATCTCTGCAACAAAACCTTCGGAATGGAGGTATATGACGCGGGACTCCGGTGAGCGCTCAAGAATGAGGTTGCCCACAGCATGCATCAGATGAGTTTTTCCTAGCCCCACGCCTCCGTAGATGAACAGCGGGTTGTAGGCAGAACCCACATTCTCCGCCACTTGGGCGGCAGCGGCTCTGGCCATCTGGTTGGATTTTCCGCCTACGAAGTTGGCAAATGTGAAGTTTTTGTTAAGGCGGCTCTGTTTGAGGGGTGGGGCTTTATCCTCTGTCGCATTTCCCCTTCCGTGGGTGGATATGGCGACATCCGAGGGTTCCTCTTTGCGTTGTGTACCGATGCGAATGTTGATTTGGGGAGCAGATCCATTGGAATGCTGCTCGATAAGCTGCTGAATTCTCTCCAAAAGATGATCGCTAACCCACTCAAGCACATATTGATTGGGAGCCAATAGCTCAAGTTCCCGTTCGCCCTCTGTAACTTGGAGTGGCCGGACCCAGGTGTTGAACTGCCGTGCACCCAGTTCTGTTTCCAGGTGGTTGAGGCATTTGTTCCAGAGTGACGTGGGCATAAGGTGATAAACCGCTGAATGTGTTACCGGCCGGACAGGGACATCTGGCAGCATTATACCCTAACCGCTGAGTTATCCACAGCACACACTCCAGAAGCTTCTTTGGTTCTCTTGCTATCGTTGATTCGTTACAGTAAAGGGGAAATTTTGTCTGGTTGATGGCGGTAAGTGGTTGACATCGGATATACTGTATCGCTATTTTTCTTCGCTTTTTGGTACTCAAGTGCCATTGTTGAAAGGACGTGAACGGAAACAGCCATGAAGAGAACATTTCAGCCAAGCAATCTGAAACGCAAACGCAATCACGGTTTTCGTGCTCGCATGAAAACCCGCAGCGGGCGGAAGATCATCAATGCCCGACGGGCCAAGGGGCGCAAGCGGCTTGCAGCCTGAATCCTTTCTTGGACGCTCAGGGCGGTGGCAGGAATCGGTTCAAACGATTCCAAAGAATCCTCAAACCGTCTGAATACAAAGCGGTTTTCTCAAGAGCCAGGAAAAGTGTCGATGGGTACTTTACCGTGCTGTTCATAGATAGTCAGCTGGCCCGCCCCAGGCTGGGGATGGCGATTGCAAAGAAGCAGGTAAAATCAGCCGTTGTCCGCAATCGGATCAAGCGGGTGATACGCGAGAGCTTCCGCATTCATCAACACACCCTGCCTCCGTTGGACATCGTGGTACTGGCTAGGCGAAGGGCAGCGGAGGCGGATTCGAGAGCGCTGCATCGCTCCTTGCAAAGGCACTGGAAAAGGTTGGCTTGCCAATGCAGAGATTAGCGATTTTATTGATAGATGGCTATCGGCTGGCGATCAGCCCGCTATTGGGTAACAATTGCCGCTTCCATCCCAGCTGTTCCAGCTATGCTCGTACAGCCATCCAGCGATTCGGTCTTATCCAGGGGGGCTGGATGGCTTTCCGCAGGGTGATGCGTTGTCATCCTTGGCATGAGGGCGGGGTCGACCCTGTACCGGAGAACAAGAAGTAAGTAACCAATGGAAACACAAAAGATGATCCTGTGGGCAGCATTGGTCTTTGTACTGATGCTAATCTGGCAAGCTTGGGAACAGGAGTATGGTCCACGGCCCCAGCCTATCTCCTCTGCGCAGCGAGAGGCTGCCGTTGATACAGTCTCGACCCCACCTTCAGAAGAAGTGCCGGCAGTCCCCGCTGCCAAGACTGCGCCAGCAGTCTCGACCGACAGCCTAAAGAGTGGAGAACGCATCCGGGTACAGACCGACGTTCTGGACCTGGAGATTGACACCGTAGGGGGGGATCTACGCCGTCTGGACCTACCAGCCTATCCGGTTTCTATCGAGCAGCCGGATGTGCCGCTCCGGTTGATGGCGGATAGCGATGGCCGGCTGTTTGTGCAACAGAGCGGATTGTTGCCAGCGGACAAAGAGAGCCAGCTCGTTGACCACCATATGTTGTTCGAGGCAAAGCAGACCGAATATCGGCTGCAAGAAGGAGAGGATCAACTTGAGGTACGACTCCACTGGGCCGGCAGTGACGGCTTCCAGGTGGACAAGGTTTACACTTTCCGTCGGGGAAGTTATGCCTTCGATGTTCGCTATGAGGTAAAAAACGGCACTGACCGGGAGTGGAAGGGGCATTTGTATCGCCAGCTGCAGCGAATTCCTCCAGTACAGAAGCGTAGCATCTTTGTGATGCATACCTACACCGGTGGAGTGATTTCCGGGGTCGATCCAGTAACGGGCGAGGAGTTGCGTTACGAGAAGATAGGTTTCGAGGATATGGCGGAAACCCCTGTCAACCGGGATCTGAAAGGTGGCTGGGAGGCAATGATTCAGCACTATTTCCTGGTGGCGATGATCCCGGACCAGGAGGAAATCAATCACTTTTACAGCAAAAGGGTTGGCGATTCCCGTTACGTTCTGGGGATGGTTGCCAAGGAGCCGTGGACAGTGGCATCCGGTGACAGCGGAGCCCTGGAATATACGGTTTATGCCGGTCCAAAATTGAAAAATGATTTGGAGACACTGGCCCCCCATCTGGAACTGACCGTCGACTACGGCTATCTCACCATTATTGCCAATCCCATCTTCTGGTTATTGCATAAGATCCATGGTGTAGTTGGTAACTGGGGATGGTCGATTATCATCTTGACTATCTTCATCAAGTTGCTCTTCTTCCCGCTGTCGGCTGCAAGTTATCGTTCCATGGCCAGCATGCGAAAGCTTGCCCCACGGCTGCAAAGCATCAAGGAGCGCTATGCCGACGACAAGGAGGGATACCAGCGGGCGATGATGGATCTCTACAAGAAGGAGAAGATCAATCCACTAGGAGGATGTCTCCCCATTCTGGTTCAGATCCCGGTATTCATTGCCCTCTACTGGGTGCTGCTGGAGAGTGTTGAGCTGCGCCAGGCTCCTTGGATTGGCTGGATCAAGGATCTCTCCATCAAGGATCCCTATTTCGTACTGCCCATCATCATGGGGGCAACCATGTTTGCTCAGTATAAGCTGAATCCTCAGCCACCGGATCCGGTTCAGGCGAAGATCATGCTGTATATGCCCTTCGTCTTTACGGTATTCTTCCTCTTCTTCCCATCGGGGCTGGTACTGTACTGGGTGGTTAACAATGTCCTTTCCATTGCCCAGCAATGGTATATTACCCACAAAATGGAGAACAGCAGCTGACGAAGACCAGCGTCACTGCACAGGAGACCATCGCTGCTCCGGCTACACCACCCGGAAAGGGTGGTGTAGGGATTATCCGGGTCTCTGGCCCAGCGGTCCCGGCGATTGCCAAGAAGATCCTTGGTAGGTTGCCGAAACCACGGTATGCCGACCATACTCCTTTTCTGGATCAGAAAGGGGGGATCCTTGATACTGGCATTGCCCTGTTTTTCCCTTCCCCGCATTCGTTTACCGGCGAGGATGTCCTGGAGCTCCAAGGTCATGGTGGACCGGTTGTCATGGACCTGCTATTGCAACAAGTGCTTGCCCTGGGTGCGCGGCTAGCCAGACCCGGGGAATTCTCCGAGCGAGCCTTTCTCAACGGCAAACTGGATCTGGCCCAAGCAGAGGCAATTGCCGACCTTATCGATAGCGCTACCGAGGAGGCTGCCCGTTCCGCCCTTCACTCCTTGCAGGGAGAATTCTCCCAACAAGTGAGAGATATGGTAGAGCAAGTGATCCAACTGCGTACCCATGTGGAAGCGTCCATCGATTTTTCCGAGGAAGAGATCGATTTTCTCAGTGAAAACCGTTTGAGTGGATCGATGGAACGGATTATTGAGCAGTTGCGATCCTTGTTGGACAACAGCCGACAGGGATGTCTGTTGCGAGAGGGGATTCGTCTGGTCATCATTGGTAGACCCAATGCAGGGAAATCCAGTTTACTGAACGCGCTGGCCAAGCGAGAGAGTGCCATCGTTACAGAAATTCCAGGTACTACGCGAGACATTGTACGGGAACAGATAGCCATTGCCGGTGTTCCTCTACATATCATCGATACCGCTGGACTGCGAGAAAGTGACGATCCGGTAGAACAAGAAGGGGTGCGTCGTGCTTGGCAGGCTATTCAAGAGGCGGATCATCTGCTGCTTGTAATCGACGATCGTTCTGATCTTGACCAGGAATTGCCGGAAGTGGTGAGACGTCTTCCACAAGGGATCCCTGTCACACTGATCCGGAACAAAATTGACCTGAGTGGGGGTCGTCCGGAGATTATGGACAACCCTTTGGGAAAAGCAATCCGGCTTTCTGCGTTGACTGGGGAGGGCGTGGGGTTGTTGCGGGAACACCTCAAGCGTTGCATCGGGTTGCATAGTGCGGGAGGGGGGATCTTCATGGCCAGACGTCGCCATCTGGATGCATTGAATCGGGCACTGGCGCATCTGGAAGAAGGCCATGTACAACTAAAGTTTGGTGCGGGAGAGCTGCTTGCTGAGGAGCTGCGTCAGGTACAGCACGCGCTGGGTGAGATCACCGGAGAGTTTTGCAATGAAGATCTGTTGGATCGTATCTTCTCCGGCTTCTGTATAGGAAAATGATTTACTCCTGGGGTGGTTGAACAGCTTCATCCCTTCTGGCAGCATAGTTTGTTACCAATAACAAAATAATCAAACGTGGAACGTCCACTCGTCTCGCTCATCATTTGTTGCTACAACCGCGCAGAGTGGTTGCCCAGAACCATGGAGTCGGTGTTTGCACAGAGCTACCGGCCAGTGGAGATTTTGGTATTGGATGACGGATCCGAGGATGGCACAGAGCAATTGATGGCAAAGTATGGTGACCAGATTCGTTACCATCGCCAGGATAATCAGGGGATTGCTGCAGCGCGTACCAATGCCTGCCGTTTGGCCAAAGGAGAGTTGATCACCTTTCTGGATGATGACGATCTGATCCCTCCGGACAGAATAGAACGGTTACTGACTGCATTGCAAAGCTATCCGGAAGCGGCATTTGCAGTGGGAGATCTCGCTTATATCGATGAGCATGGAAAGCCAACCGGAAAGCGCTGGTTGCCAGAGAATTACTATGGTACTGGGGATACTCTGCTTTTCAAACGGGGGGATGAAGCAGTGCTCTGGCCCAAGGTGCCTGCCCTGCCCCATACTACTCTGTTTCGCCGGATCGATGGAGAGCGGATCGGCTGGTTTAATCAGCATTATCGGTTTGCTTCAGAAGACAAAGATTTCTATGCTCGACTAGGGCGTTTGGGGCCGGTGGTCTATGTTCCCCATGTGGTCTCTCTTTACCGACAGGGTCATGCTTCGTTGACTCGAAACATCCAACGTACCCTTTTTAGCCAGCTTCGACTATTCGAGGATCATCTAAACTCCCTAGAGCCAGAAAGGGAAGCATATCGCAAGCGGCTGCAATGGCGTATCCTCAGCACGCTCAAGCAGATGGCACGTCACGGTACTGTTGAAGAGGGATCAATGGACGAGGTGCCGGAAAATTATGTGAGGAAAGCGTTGTCCCTTCTCTCTTGGGCAGACAGGGTAAGATACTACAGTTTTATAACGAAAATGGAACTGCGCAGCTGGTTGCCTGGAAAGAGATCCAGCCGTTCGAGCTTCGAAACAGGGGATGAAGATGCAAGCTGAACATAATGAAATGCCCAAACCCGGCCCTCTTTCCCGGCGTTGGAGCCGTTTCTGGATGCGTTTTGCCGCGCTCGGCCCATTGGGACGCTTGGCTACCCGATTGGCGATCCTGCCAGCGCCGCCTCACTACGCAAGAGAGTATCTGGCCCGTTTTTCACCCCAAGGTTTCATTTCACCCGATGCGGTAATATACCATTCCAAATTACTGCTGGGATCCCGTGTATTTATCGATGATCGCTGCATGATCTACCAAAATCGAAAAGGGGGCGCAATTTCGCTCGGGGATCATGTGCGCATCTATAGAGATGTGATTATCGAGACTGGTGAAGGGGGGAGCGTGGAGATTGGAGAGTATTCGAGCATCCATCCCCGTTGCCAGCTCAACGGCTATATTCAA
>Ga0256914_1000800_pt1 | contig 30428 bp, 27 predicted proteins | sample HulkmetaG_FD_191571 | JGI IMG/M metagenome (GOLD analysis project Ga0256914, IMG submission 191571) | Hydrothermal chimney microbial communities from Main Endeavour vent field at the Juan de Fuca Ridge, Pacific Ocean - Hulk | ecosystem: Environmental > Aquatic > Marine > Hydrothermal vents ... | reverse complement strand
CCCTACGCACGCACTCACCCCCAGCCCTACGCACACACTCACCCCCACAGCTACCCCCACAGCTACCCCCGCCCATCCGGTGCAGCTCTACAAAAGTAGCATCACCCTGAACACAATTCCCTGGCAAGCCTACTTTACCCCGGCTCACGATGAAACCACCGGCTGGGATTACCAAAAATTCAATCGGGATGCGTGGCAAGCCGCCCATCCCCCCGCACAACCGCAAACCTATCAGCTCATCAACCTGGAAAACCACTGGCTGCACCTAACACTGCTGCCCCAACTGGGCGGACGCATCTACCAGCTCATCTTCAAGCCCACCGGCAGCAACCAGCTCTACCAAAATCCAATCATCAAACCCTCGCCGTGGGGACCCGGGCCCCGGGGCAATGGCTGGATTGCCGCAGGCGGCATCGAGTGGTGTTTACCTGTGTCTGAACATGGCTACGCCTCCAACGAGCCGTGGGGCTTCATCACCCTGCCCGGCAGCAGCCAGCAGGCTGTCACCCTCTTTGATCACCATCAGCAAAGCGTCCACCTGAGCGTCACCGTTACCCTGCATCCCGAAACAGCTCACTTTACACTGGATTTTGCTCTGGACAACGAAAGCCAACGAGCCATTCCCATCAGCTACTGGACCAACGCCATGCTGGCTCCCGGCCCTGGCAACAGCGCCGGGCCCGATACCCACTTCATCTACCCCATCCAACAGGCCACCCTGCATTCCACCGGCAACCCCGCATTGCCTGACCCCGGTCAAGCCCTAAACTGGCCCATTCACCAAGGACAAGACCTCAGCCGCCTGGGCAACTGGCAGCAATGGCTGGGCTTTTTTGCCCGCCCCCAGGCCAGCGCCAACTGGGCCGCCATCTACGACACCGCGGCCGATGAAGGCGTGGTACGCATCTTTCCTGCCAACATGACTCCCGGCCTCAAAGGCTTCGGCTTTGGCTGGGCCGACCCCATCGACCCCCAAAACTACACCAACGATGCCAGCGCCTATGTCGAAATGCAGGGCGGCATCACCCCCACCTACGACAATACACTCACCCTGCAGCCGGGAGACAGCTACACCTGGCAAGAAACCTGGTATCCGGTGGCCGGCATCCACGGCATTAGCGCGGCCAACGCCACGGGCGCTGCCTATCTCAGCCACGACCCCTCCGGCTGGCAACTCCATCTCTTTAGCACCCGTTCCCTTTCTGGAGAAATCAGCATCCGCGATGCCACAGGCAACGTGCTGCGCTCACCCCTGACTCTGCTCCCTGGCAAAGCTGCACATCTACCCCTGGGCAACAGCCACCCCCCCATCGACTTTCAACTCGAATCCTGGCAACTATCGGGCCTGCAATGAGCTATTGCATGACCACCCTGTTGCCCCGCACCCAAACAAGGCGCATGGGCGCTGAAAAGCCTGTCAGCTATGAAAGCAGCACCTGGCAATTCACAGCTTCCAGCACCTGCTGAATTTCATCAGCCGCGCGCAAATAAGCAGCCTGGTCAGCATAGTTGTGACGAATTTGCTCCACCACTCGAGCCAAAACAGTGGGATTTACCTCAGCCAGATCACGCGTACGTTGCAGCCAGCCTGCAACCAAATCCTCATTTTCGTGGTTGATGGCGTGCATGGCCACCAGCGCGGGCATGGCCGAACTCAAATTCCAGGAAGAAACATCTACACCCAACTCACGTCCGGCATTGGCCCAATAATAGGCCAGCATCGGATTGATGAGCCCCCGCATTCGGCTCCACAGAGGATTATCCTCCTGCACCAGAGCAAAGAAAGCCAGGTAATAACGTCGGGCCTGCTTGTAATCCTTATCCACCTGCGAAAGCGCCCCTGCCTTCACCGAGGCATACGATGCAATCAGCCAGCGCAAATCTTCCAAGGTTGCACCCGGCTCCTGATTCAGCACCGCGTCCCACTGGATGCGACAGGCATACAAATAGCTGTGCGCCGACGCAGAAAAATCTTGCGAGCGCTGAATCATCGCCCGCTTGGCCAGATTAAAGGCCTTTTCATGCCCGCGAGCCGCTTTTTCGGGCAATTGCACCTGTTCAATCTCATGGCAAATACGGCGTAGCACCGGTTCATCGCACAAGGGGATGGCAGAATGGCCGGGGAGTCGATAACGGCCATCTTCCTGAACAATGAGCCCGCGGGCCTCCAACTTGTTGAGCAAAACCTGAATATAATCAGCCTGCTCGCGGTCATTGACCAGCACCGCGGCCAACTCTTCGGTATCCACATCGATGCCGGCATGAATAACAGCATAAACAAAGCCCGATTCAGCCCGGCGCACAAAAGTCGATTCACTGTCGATATCAGAAGCCAGCCACACCGGCGTGCGCACCGATGCCGGTTGATCACCATAATCAAAGGCCCGCTGTCTGAAGCCCATCTGCCAAATGTGGCGCAACATGGTTTTGCTGCGCCCGATGCCCTGCAACTCGTAGCGTTCGCGCAAAGTTTCCAGCAAACTGTCGGTGGTGTACTGCCCGGGCGCTTCGCTAATCTCACGATAAATGTCACGTAGCACATCACGGCGGGTGGTAAAATCGGCCGCCGACATTTTCAGACGGGAGAAGATGTGGCGATACTGGGTGCGCAAGTCCAACGGCGCATCTAGCTTTGCTGACGCTGGCGAACCGGTTGTCGAAAGCGCCAAATTTGCGCCAGCCGCGGCATCGCTGCCCCGCTCATTCAACGAAACATAAAGTTGCAAATTCTGAGAATGTAAATCAACCACATCGGCATTGGCAGCCAGCCAATCCTTGAACTGACGAAACCCGAAGTTGGCCTCATTGAAAGTTGGATCCATAGAAAGCATGGTCTGACGCAGGCGCACCGCGGTTACGGGCGTTTCGCCACGCTGCCCCAGCGCCCGCAGCGCCCGCCGCAGCAAGCTTCGTCCGACCTGCATGTCGGTGGCAGTTTGTTCCGAAACACCGGCATTTTCTCCCAGCAAGGTTTCCAGATACACAAATTCATCGCAAGATTTAACCAGCAGACGGTGCGTGATTTGCCGCGGGCCAATCCCCAGCGTATACTTGCCATACTCACGCAGCTTGCTCACCAGCGCTCCAAAATCGCTATCGCCCGAGATGATCACAAACGTGCGAATGTGAGGCCGGGTCATGGCTGTTTCCAGCGCATCCATCGCCATGCGAATGTCAGCCCGATTCTTGCCAGCACGCACACTGTACATCTGAATCAGGTCGATGGCGTTTTCCATCATCTCATCCCGATAATGTGAAAACCGGCTCCAATCCCCATAGGCCCGCTTGATGACCAGCGCTCCCCGGCTTTGCAGGTATTCGATGACTGGCGTAAGTTCAAAATCGAGAAAAACTTCTTCGGCCCAACGGGCGATATTTTCAAAGTCTATAAAGACGGCAATTTGTTCGATTTGATCAGTCATTTCCTGATTCCTTTTTAGAAGAGCCTGTCCCCGCGCCAAAAGACACGGGGTGAAAGGCCGAAAGAGGGATGTTCCGGCACCACAAAATGCCATTCAAATCCATCCACCTAATAGAGTACGACAAAGAAGTTTGAGTGTCAAGTATAGCTGTGCTAAAGTTAAACGACTGTCATCCTACAACTACCCTTTCCTTCGCCCCCCCAAAACGCATGTCCTCCCATTTTTCCGATGCAGACCTGGCACAACGGGCCAAAGCTCGTCAGCGCCTTAACCGCGATTGGCTGATAGCTGCCGCACTTGCCATCATCTCCCTGTTTTTAGTGGCCAAACTGCTGCTAACCCAATGGCGGCAAGAACCTTTGGGGCGCTGGGCCATTTTGACCGGTCTGGCCATTTTTTATCAGTTGCGCATCTTCAAGCAAGTTTTGCCCCTGATGCACCTGCCAGGCACAAAAACGCTGCGCATGGGCATTGATTTGCCGGTGCGTCTGGTTTGGCTTTCGGGCCTGGGCTATGCGTTGCTGGCAGGTTTTTTGATGGTAACGCAGCCCGAAAATGCCCTGGGTTGGTTGCCGGCAGGCCTGGCTGCTCTGGCCCTGATAGCAGCAGTGCTGGCCGAGGCTCAAGCCCGCGGGCACAAAAGCCTGCCCGTGGGTGGCCAGCACATGCTGTTGGAGTTTCGGGCGCTGGGCGCATTGGTCCTCACCGCCCTGGCCATCCACTACGCCCGCCTGGAGTCTTGGCTGCTAATTATCGGACTCATGCCCTACCTGCATCTTTTTAGCATTAGCTGGCTGGGACGCAAGCAAAAAATACTGCATCCCCCTCCCGCACAACCGCAACAATTTTTACAAACGCTTTATTTGGCCGCACTCAGCATTAGCCTGTGGCCCGTGGCCCCCCATGCCTTTTCGGTGCTGCTCAGTTTTCTGTTTGGATTGCCCTATTTTCTGGTCTCCCTGCGCGATTGGTTCATCCTGACAGGATTGCTGGACCCGAAGCAAAGTCAGTATCAGCAAGTGGTGGATGCCCTGACCGCAGCACTAACAGGCTGGCTGGCACTGAGTTTTCGGCTGTTGGGAGCCATGGCCTCAGCCACCGTAGCTGCCGACATCCTCTTGCACCGCAGTGATTACAATGTTTTTGCACTATCGGCAATGCCACTCGTTTTGGTAGGTGTTTTGTTGGTGGGCACGCTGCTTTTGCTGATGGCTGTTTGGCCCCGGGCCGCGGCCTTGCTGGCCTTTATCGCGCTAACAATCATTTCGTGGGTGATGGGCGGGCGCATGGTTATCTTTGCGGGCCTGGCATTTTTGGGCGCCACAATGATGCTGGGGCCCGGGCATCTGCAGAGAGAGTAGCCTCATGCCCGTACTTACGGTGCTTGTTCCTGCCAACAACGAGGCTGAAAGTGTTGATGAATTGATAGTCCGAACAGCTACTGCATTCAAGCTATTGGGGCTTTCGGGCGAACTCATCTTCATCGATGACGGCAGTACTGATGATACCGCAGCCCGCGTCCAACGTTGGCTGCCCGATGTTCCCTGGCTGCGCCTGCTGCAACATCCCCGCAACCTGGGCCTGAGCGCAGCCCTGCAAAGTGGCTTCGAGGCTGCCGCAAGCGAATACATTCTCTTTTTGCCGGCAGATTTACAATCCCACCCCGATGAAGACATTCCCAAGCTGTATCATGCCCTGCAACAGGGGCTTGATGTGGTGGCAGGTTGGCGACAGGGACGGCGTGGGCGCAAACGATTGGCCGCGGCGTTGTACAATGCGGGCAGCCGCTGGTTTTTTCATGTGCCTGTTCACGATGCCAACTGGATCAAGGGCTTTCGGCGGGAGGTGGTGGCGGGATTTCCCCCTTTGCGGCCCGGTTGGCATCGTTTTTTGCTGCACATTGCTGTGGCTCAGGGTTGGCGCATAGGCGAGATACCCACCCGCTGGTATCCCCGTCAGGCAGGACGCAGCCACTACGGCGTGGGCCGCATGCCGCGGGCGCTGCGTGATGCCTGGCAGATTTATCGCAGCCAGTTCTGACTCGGGCGCGGGCGCATGATGCGCTCAGGAAGTTTTACGAGAAACCGCTAATTTACCCGCCAGCAATGAAAGCGCAAATTTCCGTTCTCCCTTGGTCACAAAATTAATGGTCACATAGGTTTCATCGTGGCCCGGCTCGATGGCTTGCACCGTTCCCACACCAAAATGGCTATGCTTGACCCGCTGTCCCTCACGTAAACGGTTAGGATTAATCCGGCGTTTGGGCATGGGGGCGGGTGTGTTATCCAATGCAGCAATGGCGTTGGCTTCCCGGTCCCGCCACGATTCGGCAAAGGCGGCCAAATCTTCCGGCTTTTTGATTTGGCGGCTAATGGTGTCCAATTGCTTTCGGGCCCGATTCAAGCGCTCCATCAGGGCGGCCTTGCCCCGAAACCGCGGGCGCTTGGCCAGCTTCCGGGAGGAGGCGCCTAAAATCATTTGCAAACGGCGTATCTGCTCATTGGGGAAGGGATCCAGCGGAAAAATGAGCGCCAAATCAACGCCATTCATCCGGCACAATTCCTGACGAATTTCATCACGCGATTGGTCTTCCAGCGCTTCCCAATCACTTTTGCGCCGCTGACCTTTGGCCTTCATGCCGGTAAAGCGCACAGCCACGCCGATTTCGGGAAATAAATAATCCAGTTTGAGTTTGCGCCGGGTGGCAGGATTGATGAGCCAGGGGGGCGACGCATGTTTTTCGATGTGAAAGCCGTCAAAAACGCGGGCCAAAATCTCATTCCAGCCCATCAAAGGAAGATAGTTGCTCATAGTGTTCCTAACATTTTGTCCATTAGCCAGGGCGCCAGTTGCGCTCCCAGCACGAAAAAGCGATCAAACAGGGTGGCGTAGGCATCGCGCGGCTCCTTTTGTGCTGCGCGAACAATGGCCCGGGCAACCTCTTCGGCGCTACTGACCTTGGCCCGCCCTTTGCCATCCATCTTGTTGGGCCCGGTGAGTAAGTTTTCGCCAAAGTTTGTCACGGTAACACCGGGATAGAAGCTGACCACCCGCACGTTCTCATCTTTGAGTTCCACGCGAATACTTTCGGAGTAGGCATTCAGCGCAAATTTCGAGGCGGAATAGATGCCAATGCCGGGCATGGCTCGTCGCCCAACAATGGAGGAGATGTTGATGATGAGTCCATCTTTGCGGCGTCGCATCTCCGGGAGAACCGCTTCGGTCATGGCAATGGCTCCCCAAAAATTCAGGTCGAACAATTGCCGGGCGGTGGCTTCATCCATCTGACCAGCAGGGCTGTGCATGCCCACACCAGCGTTATTCACCAGGATGTCCACCGGGCCAAATGCCTCGGCGATATGCGTCATGGCCCGCTGAATGGCTGCTTTTTGCGAGATATCGGCAATTACGGGCAAGGCCTGCACGCCTGGCAATTGATTAAGCTCAACAGCTAAACTCAGCAATTTTTGCTCTGACCGGGCCAGCAATGCCAGTTTAACGGGATAGCGGGCAAAGGCTCGGGCCAGGGCGGCACCAATGCCCTGCGAAGCGCCGGTGATGAGAATGGTTTTATGCGGTAAATTCATGTCAAAACTCCAGGAATGGACGTACTTTGGCTCTCCGCGCTGCAATCCCCACCTCTGCCCCGGTTGACATCAATCGATCCATTGTCAGGATGCTTGTTTCCCCTCATCAGATTTCGGCTCATTCGGGCCGGGAACATACGTCTCCAGATTCATCACTGCGAACAGACGGTAGGCAACTTTTTCCGGCAGCTCGGGCGGAGTTTCTCGCAATTGATGCACCAGGTACAAGGTTTTGCTCAGGGTGTCGAACACCACCCGGCAATTTTCACACTCAGCCAGATGTGCTTCCAAAACATCGCAAAGTTCGGGCGAAAGCACTTCGTCGATGTAATCGTTCAGATGCGTCAGTACCAGGCTGCACGCTTCATCGTGATGTTTGTGAGAAGGGACGGTCTTCTTACTCATGGCAGGGTTCCCGGGTCAGGCGAGTTGGGTAAAGTAGGGGGCCAGCGTTTGTCGCAAGCGCAGCCGGGCCCGATGCAACCTCACCTTGGCCGCCGAGATGCTAATGTCCAGCATTCGGGCTGTTTCTTCGGTGCTGTAGCCTTCGATTTCACGCAGCACAAAAACGGTGCGCAGTGTTTCGGGCAGCTCGGAAATAGCTTTTTCCAGCGTCGTGCGGACTTCGCTGTTCATCGCATGGTCATCGGGCGCAAAGGCCCAATCCTGAATCTCGCGATAAACATCAGCCCCATCCTTGGTCTCGATGGGTGCATCCAGCGACACTTCCTGAAGTTTACGTTTGCGTAGACGCATCAGCGCAGCATTGGTGGCAATACGATGCAGCCACGTGCCCAGCGCACTGCGTCCTTCAAACTTGGTGATATTTTTGCAGGCGCTGATAAACGTTTCCTGCAAAACCTCCTCCGCTTCCTCCCTGCTGTTGACCATGCGAATGGCAATGGCATAAACCCGCGGTGCATATTGCTTGATCATGCAGGCGCAGGCCTCCGGCTCGTTGCTTTGCAAGCCAGCAAGCAAAGATTTTTCGTCAGGATAAATATCGAGGTCAATTTCGATACTGGTCATTGGATGCAACTCATAAGAAGAGCGTTACGTTGTTTTGACAACCAGATAGCCGCCAAACCTGTGTGTGGGAGACTTCATCATACACCATCCCCCATATTTTTGACGAATAAATGGCCCGCTTCGCTCCTCTGCTGCGCGCAGGAGAGGAGCTAACGGGTTACCTAATGTGCAACTTTTTATGGCGCATCAACGGGGTTACTACTAAGGTAGCCCGGCTAGAAACCACTAAAACACGAAGCCACAAAGGCACAAAGAAAGAAAAGTTTTGAAATTCTTGGTGTTCTTAGTGTCTTTGTGCCTTTGTGGTGATTGAAGCCGGATACGTTAGTCGTTACAACTTATTGCAAACTACTTCGCCAGGGACACACTTTTGCCATTGCCCCCACACACTCACCGATTACTGTTCGCTGGACGCAACAGAGGTTTCTGCACGAGTTTGCGGCAGGCGGGGCAAAAAGAGGGTAAAAGTTGCGCCCCGGCCCGGTTCACTCTCCACCTCGATGTAGCCGCCGTGCATCTCGACCACCCGCTGGGCAATGGCCAGCCCCAGCCCGAATCCTTGCGGTTGTGTGGTGTAAAGAGGCTCGAAAATAGCTTGTATCTCTTCCGGGGCAATACCTGGGCCCGAATCTTTGATGGCCAAGGTCACACCATCGGGGCGGGAGCCCAGGGTGATGGTGACTTCGCCTCCGTTGGTTCGAGAAACTTGCAGCGCATTGTGCAAAAGATGATGCACCACCAGGCGAACCTTATCGGGGTCTGCCTGAATGGGAGGAAAAACCGGGGGCTGCTTGACTTCCAGGGTGATGCGCTTGGGGATGTAGGTCTGGGTCAGCTCTTTGGCCAAAATATCATCCAAATTCACCGTCTTGATGTGTAAGTCGGTAAGCTGCGTGTATTCCTTGAGCCCCTCGGTCATGCGTAGCGCGGCCCGCACCTGCTGCCGCAATTGCTTGATGATGCGCGGATTTTTTTGAATCTCTTCCGGTTTACGCAAGATGCTGTCGATACGTTCCAAGGGCCCGCGCAGCGATTTGCTGAGCTGTTCCGCAATCTGACCCACAGTACTCAGGCGGGCCACACGTCGGGTTTGGTTTTGCACCTGGCTTAGCAGATTGCGGCTTTGTTCCAGCTCTTGCAAGGTATACAACAATTGCGCCCGAGTTTGTAGCAATGCTGCTTCGGTCTGATAAAAATAAACCACCAGCGATTCCATGAGCGCATTGATGATGAGCAACACCACAGCCAGCGCCGAACTCATCATCACCAAAAGATTAGCAGGCATGTCCAGCGGCAAAGGGATGCGCCCCAGCAGGATGAGGCCGATGTAGAGGCCAAAAATGGCATAGATGCTCATGGTGACCAATCCGTTGAACCCGGAACGGGTGACAATGAGCCCGCCTGCGATGCTCAGCGGAATGGTCAAAAACCAGGGCATAAAGGTGACGCTGCCCCAGGCAAAATCAAAGGCAATTAGCAACAGGGTGGCCAGAATAAGCTGGGTGTAGGTGCTGGCTGTGGGCCAACGTCGCACACTCAGCCGATAAAGTGCCAGGCCCAGCATATCGGCAACTAAAACGATTGCTACCACAAATTGGCGTGTTTGGCCCGCGGCTTGCAACAGGATGAAGACCAGCAAGATGATGTCGATAATCAGACGCACCAGCACATAAACTTTGGCGCGGGCCATAATCATCACACTTTTATCGAACTGAATGCGGTCCTGGCTGGGAAAAGTCATGGCATTACTCGTGATGGCCCGCCAGATGGCTGGCAAAATCGGCAAAGGCGATACGGGCAGTTAGGTTGACACTGAGGGGAACCACCGGAATTTGACGCTCTACCGCAAAAATGTATACATCGGAATTTTTCTCCAGACGATTTTCGTCGACGCGGGCCTCGTAGTCAATAATAATGGGCTCCTGGGGGGTCTTACGGCCCGAGGGAATAGAGATGTAGTAATCCAACGTGCTTTGGGTTGCCAACCGCCACGCTGTTTCGGGCGTAGCGGTCGCAGGAATATCGATTTTGAGGACGGCTAAATCCTGAGGCCAGGGCTGTGTGGCTAGGGCCCGTTGCGCAAAAAAGTGCAGCCAATAACTGGCAGCGCTCCAATCCACATCCTGTCCGTGGTCGTAATGATACTCCTTTTTGGTCTCCAACGAGATTGCCAGCGAGGGAATACCCATGTCGCCTCCCTGCAAAGCCGCGCCCACCGTGCCCGAAACCTGGGTGCTGTTGCCCAGATTTTCGCCATAGTTGATGCCGCTCACCACAAGATTCGGGCGGCGCCGGGCGCAATCCAGAGTTCCGTAAAGCACACATTGAGCGGGCGAACCCTGAATATGATAAGCTGGATACTTACGGCCCTGATGCGTCATCTGGATAGGCTGAATGCGGCCATCGAAATTCATGGGCAAGCTGCGGGCCATGCCCGATTGCTGCTGAGTGGGGGCGATAATCAGCAAATCGCCTAAATCATCCAGCGCCTGGATAGCTGCGTGTAAGCCGGGAGAATGAATGCCGTCATCGTTGGTAACGAGAATGAGGGGTCGAGTCATAAAGATAAACCTGTGAGCGTGTGTTTTACCCACAGGATAAAGGCAGAGCGCTTAGGTGTCAAACATGGCTCAGCCCGATGCCCTCACTCTCCGGCCACCAACCCAAAATCGAACGCCCCCACCCGGTTGGAAGTGGTTGTGCCGCCGCCCAACAAATCGCCGGTAATCAGATAAAAATGATTGATGGTGGGATCTCCCAGCGCAGAGTCATCATCAAACTGCCAGGGGGCAGAGCTGGTTTGGGCATAGGGAGTATCGCCCGGAGTGAAATACGGATAAACATCCCGCCAGATTTTGTAGCGCCAGTGCCATGTGTGGCCCGACCACTGCAGCCGGGCCTGATTTCCGCCGGGGTGACTGATGGTGATGATGGGTAAAAACAGTGCCTTGCCATGCTCAAAAGCGCCTAAATCGGGAGCCGCGCCGGTAAAACCATCATTGATGCCAGGGAGGGCGATGCCTTTGTCAATCATGTTGCTGCCCGCGGGCAAGGTGTAATCGCCCTGGGCCCGATTGGCGAAGATGGGCTGCAGGTTGTAGCCGTGCAGCTCCTGTCCGGTAGCAGCCCTAAACTCGGCCAGCGTGTTCAGATGACGGTCTGGCAAGTCTGCCCACCAGGCGAACTCTCCCGCTCGGGTTGTATAAAGTGCATCGTAATCAAAATCCAGAGGCTGGCTGGTGTTGGCGTTCTGAAAAGCGTAATCAGTTCCCGACCAAATGTTGTTGCGCGAAACAATCATCTGCCAGGTTCCAGGAGAGCGCAGCTCGAAACCGTCGTTGTCGGGCAAAAAGGCATCTGCGGTGTTGTGAAAGAGATACATGCGCCCCGATTGTGCGTAGCCACTATTGAATTTGAAGGCCATGCCATGATAACTGCTGTTGCCTGCGCCAATGCGATAAATGAGGTTGCCGATGGCATAAAGTGGCCCCTGATAGATGGGAGCCAGCGAAATGCCCACCAAAACATCGTGGAAACGATTGTTCCAGATGCGCACATTGCTGCACGCACCATCAGATGAGAGGCCGTCATCACCCGTGTTGTAGATGAGATTCTCGTAGAAATCAGTTTCGTTGGTTTCGGGCCCGTTGCTTTCGGGACAAGTATTGACGCCATCGAAATAATCATGAAAAACATTACGGCGAATGACATTGCCGCGCCCGGTGACCGGAGAGTAAAAGCCAATTCCCCCGGTTTCCAAATGACTGCCACCTTTTACCGAATCCCAGGGCCACAGAAAGTCGGTGTCGTAAAATTCGTTATCCTGCAACAAGTTACGATGCGAATCTCGCTTGATGCCAATACCTAAATCGTTGATGGCAAAGGTGCTTTTTTGCACCAGATTATCGTTGGCATTGTTGAAATAAATAGCTTTGGCCCAATCACCCTGGCCGTAGTGCCGAAATGTCAGGTCTGAGAAGTAAATAAAATCCTGCTCTACGTAAAAAGCATTGTTGTAACGAGAAACCACCATGCTGACATCGGCAGGATTGGCATCATTGGTCAAACGCACATAAAGGGTGGTTCCTTGAGCGTAAAAGCCCGGTAGTCCCCAGATGAGGTTTTGCAAATCGGAAAGGGACTGATAGGGATAAAGTCGGTCGCCATCCGCGGTAACCAAATGGGTATCAGCTACGTTGACAGTGGTACGATACACACCCCCGCCCTGAGCCGCCCAGCTAAACGTGGCAGGGTCGCCACCATCCAAAATAGCCTGTTCGCCCGGATAGCTTTGCAGGATGATAGGCGCGGTGGCCGTTCCTGACCGGGGCAAGCTGAAGCCACCTTGATGATAAATGCCACCACGCAGCAACACCGCATCGCCCGCCTGGGCCTGGCTGATGCCTGTGCCCAGCGCACAGGGAGCCGCGATGGTGCAGGTACTGCCACTGCCGGCGGGGCTTACCACCAAGCTGCGATTGGCCGCGGGAATCGTCACCTCGGGACGGGTGAAGCCACTGCTTGTCAGGACTACGCCATGAATGGGGTGAGCATCGGGGTCGCTGAAACTAACGCGCACATCATAGTGGGTTCCAGGGGTCAGCCAGAAGATGCTACCTACGAAATGCGTCGCATCGACGCGGGTTAGCGGAAAACCAGTCTGGTAGGAGCTGCTGCCATGAACGCGATACGCCAGTTGGGCTTGAGCATCGTTATCCGGGTCATCGGCAGCATCCAGCAGCACGGTAATGCCCATAGTATGAAAATTGCCATAAAGTGCAAGACTGGCTGTCGCGGGCGTGGCGGCATGAGCCTGGCCATTGACCAGCACCAGTAATCCAAAAGCAAGCATCGGTAAAAGTGATTTGAACATGAGAAAACACCTTGAGCGGATAAAAGTCGCCATTTTCATTGTAGCAGCAAACCCCTTTTGATGCTGTACGCTTTTCCGACAAAAAGGGGACGGCTTGCCTACGGCGTTTCCCATTCGCCACACTTTACTCTCCGGCCACCAACCCAAAATCGAACGCCCCCACCCGGTTGGAAGTGGTTGTAAAATCACCAACGAAAGGTTGACCAGTAAGCCGATACTAAAAAATGACACCTTTTTTGATAACGCATTGTAAATCCTGTGGGCGTGATGGAAATCATTGTAATGCAATTATAGTTACTACTAAGGTAGCCCGGCCAGAAACCACGAAGACACGAAGCCACAAAGGCACAAAGAAAGAAAAAGGTTTGAAATGCTTGGTGTTCTTCGTGTCTTTGTGGTGATTGAAGTCGGGTACATTAGTCGTTACCAATTATAACAGTAAAAACGCAAAGCATCTGGACGAAACAGAGGCGCTAAACAGGCGCAAAATGGAGGATGCGCCAAACATTTGCCATCTGCGCCCAAAACCATGAAAATAGTGAGAACGTGATTGCATGAGACAAAACCCTCTGCGCTCCTGAGCTGAACAAACCCATGTTTCCCAAACAAATGCTATCTGGTCGTTCCATTGGCCTTGCACTGCTGATGCTGATGTTATCCAGTACCCTTTTGCTGGCCCAGACCTCCCTTTTTGCCCGCACCATCCCTGTGGCTACCACGGTGGCGCCCGAGCAGATGGCCGCGCTGGGGCTCAACGATCATGGCGAGTATTTGGTGGTATGGCAAGTGGATGCCGGAGCTGGCAACATCGACATTTGGGCCCGACGCGCCCGCCTGACACCTGATTTTGCCTGGCTGGGTGCAGCCTTTGCTGTGGCCAACAGTCCTAAACCGGAACAAAACGCAGCCATCAGCTATAACCAGCGAGATAATGAATTTTTGGTGGTTTATGAATATGTCGATGCTCCTGATGACTACGACATTCGGGCGCAGCGCATCGATGCCGCATCGGGCGCAGCAACACCCTTGATTGGGAGTGCGCTGGCCGTTGCTGTGACCACCGGCAGCGAGTATCATCCCGATGCGACCTATCTTTGTGCCACCAACCAGTATTTGGTGGTTTACGAAATGGATGAAAACATCTGGGCGCGGCGTGTGGCCCGGCGGCAGCAGGGCGATTTTGTGGGAGATGAGTTTGTGGTGGCAGCCACGCAGGATGCCGAAACCCATCCCGCAGTGGCCGCAGCCCGATTCGAAGCTTATTTCCTGGTGGCGTACACCAGCGCATTTGGCCAGGGCGATGATGATATTCGGGCGCAACGAGTGCGAGGTCGGGCCAATGGCAGTGAAAATTTGCTAAATGCCAGCTTTGTGCTGGCCGATACCACCTATCAAGAAACAGCACCGGCGCTGGTCTACTCGCCCTGGGCCCGGGCTTTTGTGGCGGTGTGGCAACAACGGGCCGGCAGCAATGATGATGTGCATGGTGGCTGGATTGATGCGGGCAATTTTACCAACCAGCCGCTCATCGGGCCCCCTTTTGCAATAAGCACGCATTCCACCGCGGCGGAACGGGCTCCGGCAGTGGATGCCGATGCCCGCACTGGCGACATTGCCGTGGCTCTAACCTGGGGTAGCAATACGCAAAGTTGGCAGCGTCCGGCCCAAATTTGGCTGAATCGTGACCCACGGGCTACGCAGCGCATTATCCAAGCGCTGCAAGTGCTGCCAGAACGTCAGTTCATGGCAAGCGATACGACGGTACGCCTGCTGCCCGGCTCTGGCAAATTCATACAGGGCTACACCGCGCAGTGGGGAACCAGCCCCACCGCCAACACCGACGCTTATCTGCTGACCAACAGTCATTGGCCCCTCTTTCTGCCGGTCATTTGGCGTTAAGTAGATGCACATTTGAAACTTGAGAAAAGCGCTGAGCCTCTCACGAACAGCAAAAATAGCTTTAGCGCTAAAATGCGTCATGGCAACCACAGATGGCACAAATTTCGCAGATTTTTCTTGGGTGTTTCTTTGTTACTACTAAGGTAGCCCGGCTAGAAACCACAAAGACACGAAGAAAGAAAAAGGTTTGAAATGCTTGGTGCCTTTGTGCGCTTGGTGGTACGCTCTGGATAACGATGAATTGTTACATTTCAATTTTTATAGCATCACCTACTTAAAGCGGTTCACCGCTAGAATACGGCGTTGTCATCTGCCACAGCGTCTGGGCGATGGTTTGCGCAGCACGAGGCCGGGCCAATGCCCGCGCCCGCTCCGCCATCTTTTGCCGCCGGGGAGCATCATTTAGCAATGCCTGCACCGCCGCGGCTGCCTGCCGGGGACGTGGCGCCCAAATGCCCGCGCCCCCTTGCACCACTTTGGCCGGATTGTCGCGCTCTTGCCCCGGAATGGCATGAAAAAGCACTGTGGGCAAACCCATGACAAAAGCCTCGGCCAGAGTGTTGGGGCCTGCCTTGCTCACCAGCACCGAGGCGGCACGCATCCACAAGGCCACATCGTGCCGAAACCCCAGCACCTGGGCACGGCAGCCCTGCAAGTTTTGGCGCAAGCGGTGGTTGCGGCCTGCCAGCACTACCACCTGTGCCTGGGGATGCAGCATCATCAACGCCCGCACAAAGGGGGCTAGAGCCACAGCGCCATCGCCCCCCCCGGCAAAAAGTACCATCGGCTGCGTAGGATTCAGGCCCAGTTGGGCCCGGGCCTGTGCTGGTGTGAATTTGGCAGCTTGCAAAAACTCATGCCGGATGGGCAGGCCGGTGAGATGCAAGTGTGCTGCGGGCAAGCCCAATGCCTGCGCCCGGGCCTGACTTTTGGCATCGGGCAAAAAGTAGGCATCCATGCCAGGCGCAAACCAGGCCGCGGCAGAATTTCCAAAATCCTGCACCACCACAGCTTTGGCTTGGGCGGTGGATACTTGTGCTAACACCACGTTGGGGATGGGATGAAAGGAGACCAAGGCCTGATGTGGATGCGCCCGCAGCAGGGCGTTTAGTGAGGGCCGCACATGGGGCAGTAGCGCCCGGGCCATGAGTTTGACCGCGCCGCGGCTGTTGGTGGCATAAAAAAAGAACCGCCAGGGCCAGGCTTTCCAGCGCTGCATGGCTGGATACCAGGCAGGAAAGCGATAAAATGGCCAAATGCCGCTCTCGGTAAAAATATCGACCAGGGTCACTTGGGCAGCGGGGCCGTAGCGGGCGTGCAGAGCCTGGGCCACAGCCTGGGCCGCGGCCAAATGTCCCCCTCCTGTTTGCGAATACAAGAATAAAAAACGCCGCGGGGCAGTCATGGAGTGCTGAAAGGTGAGATCATTTTGTGCGGATAGCTTTGCCCACACCCAGCCAGGTCAACGCGGCCACGCTCACAATGGCTGCTCCCCACCACAACCAGGCGGGAGGTGTTTGGTGGGTTTGTAGTGGAATGGGGTCAAATTGGGTGCTGCTTCCGCTAAGCTCGATTTCTTCCAGTTGGTAGTAGTAAGTTTGTCCCGGTTGTGCCTGGGTGTCGACAAATTTGTAGCTGCCGCCACCTACAGGATCTTCGGAGGGGGGGATGAGTTGTTGGTTGATTTTTTGCCACGGGCCCTCGGGGGAATTGCTGCGGTAGATGTTGAATCCGGCGGTGTTGACTTCGGAAGCGGTTTCCCAGGTGATGGTGGCTGTGGCTGTGCTGCAACTGGTCAGCAAAAGGGCCAGCAGCAGGAGGATGAGGGTGCGGGCGTGGGTCATGGGGCTTGGATGTGGGTGAGGCGGGCCTGAATGATGACGCGGTGGGTGTTGTTGGTGGCGGGCCAGCAGGTGATGAGGGTGAGTTGTGGGAAGGTGGTGGGCAGTAGGTAGCTGGCGTTTTCTTGGCGCAGGGCGATGTCGGCTTTTTTTTCGGGGATGCGCTGCCAGGCGGTGATGCGGTAGGTGAAGGTGCGCCCCAGTTCATCTTGCAGAAGGATGGGGTGGCCCAGGCGCAGGGGGTTTTGTGGTTCGCCGATGGTGCTGAGTCGGGCAAAGATGCTGCCGTGGATGTTGTGATGTCCGGAGAGGATGATGTTGCCTGTTTCGCCGGGAAAAGTGCTGTTGATGTGGTGTCCTGCGGCGTTGTGGGGCACTTGCCACACGCTTTGGCCTTGCTGCATCTGCCAGTGCATGGGTTTTACCGGGGCATCCAGGTTTATGGCAGGGATGCGGATGCGCACCGGTGAGCGTCCAGCGCCCGGAGGCAGGGGGGCTACGGTGGCAACGGGCTTGGGGCCTGCGGCATCGATGCGCTGGGCGAGGGGTTGCGGGGTGCGGGGCGCAGCGGGTGAGGGGGTGGCCGTGGGCGCGACTGGGGTCGGGCGGCTGGAGGGACGCGCAGGCGCGGGCCCGGGCATGATGCGGGGGCGTACGCGCGGGGGTGGGGTAGGCGTCCAGGTGGGACGCAGAATCAGGGGCGGGGTGAGCGACGCTGGTGGGGAATCAGCACAATTGCTCAATCCTCCCCCAAATAGTAGGAGGATGATGAGCATCAGACTGCTGCTCATTACACGAGTCATTATCCGCGGGCGCTCCATGGGCCATTCTAGCAAAGAAATGTTCAATTCCCAAGGTTTTAAGCGTCATGCGCTCTTTTGGGTTTAGCAAGAAATGCCATTTTGCAGTATCATCCAGATAATCCTGTTCCCTGTTTTCAGGGCCGGGAATAAAGTCTGAATGACGGCATTGTTGTTTTTGAAGAGTTACGACTAAGGTAGCCCGGCTAGAAACCACTAAGACACGAAGCCTCAAAGGCACAAAGAAAAAGTTTTGAAATGCTTGGTGTTCTTTGTGCCTTTGTGGTGATTGAAGTCGGGTACGTTAGTTGTTACTTTGAAGATGGCATAAATGTTCTGACGAATATGGATGAATGTGGACGATTTTATTTCGTCCTTTCGCCTGGTTTCGTCACAAGGCCAGCAGCAAAAGATGATTGTTTCTAAGCAGCGTTGTCATCAGATTAATCCTAAAACGGAGCATCAAACCATTATGCCAAAAGAATTTATCGATGGCGCTGTGGCCATCGCCCGCGGCGCCCTGGCTGCCGGATGTAATTTTTTTGCAGGCTATCCCATCACTCCTGCCACCCCCATTTTGCTGCACATGCTCAATGAGTTGCCCAAGGTGGGAGGCGTGGGCATTGAGGCTGAGGATGAGATTGGCGCCATTAGTATGTGCATTGGTGCGGCTATGGCTGGCGCAACGCCTATGACCGCCACTTCGGGGCCTGGTATTTCTCTTTATTCTGAAAATATCGGGCTGGCCATTATGGGCGAAACGCCGTTGGTGATTGTGGATGTGATGCGCATGGGCCCGGCTACGGGGGGGGCTACCACCACGGCTCAGGGCGATGTGCAATTTGTGCGCTGGGTCACTAGTGGTGGTTATCCTGTCATTGCTCTGAGTCCTTCTTCGGTGGCAGAATGCTACACGCTGACCCAACGGGCCTTTGATTTAGCCGAGCGTTTTCGTACTCCGGTGTTTTTGTTGGTGGATAAGGCGTTGGCTTCGGCCATGGCCACGGTGGATGTGGCCGAGTATGCGCAAGTTTCGGTGGGGCATCGTCCCTTGGTTCCGCAGATTTTGCCTCAGCCTGCCAGTGTCGATGGGGTGCGGGTCAATGCTGTCACGGGTCAGCCGGATCCTCGTTTGCGGCCCGAGGAAAGTTATCTGCCCTATGCTTTTGAGCCAGTGGAGGCTGTGCCCCCCACCAGTCCTTACGGTGGCCCGCATATCACCCGTTTTACCACATCCAGCCACGATGAGCATGGCTTTTTGACCAAAGATCCTGCTGCGGTGAATCGGTTGAATGAGCATTTGCGGCTGAAAATTCTGAGTCATGTTGAGGAGATGAGCTTTGGCGAGTTGGATATTCAGCCAGGGGCCGAGACGTTGTTCATGAGCTATGGCACCACGGCCCGGGCCATGCGTGAGGGGGTTGCTGCCATTCGGGATGCAGGCGGGCGGGCCAGTAGTCTGACTTTGCATACGTTGTGGCCTTTGCCCACCAGGCTGCTGCTGGATGCCGTGGCCGGGCATCGGCGTGTTGTCGTGGCTGAGCTGAATCATGGTCAATATGTTCATGCCATCGAGGGGGCTATTTATCGCGATGCTGCGCAAAAGAAAGCATTGCCCCCGGAAATCATCTCCCTTACCCGGGCTGATGGGCAGCTCATCACGCCCCAACAATTCCGCCAGCAAGTTTTGTAGCCCATTGCCGGGCGTTACGCATCATGAATCCTACATCCTACAAACTCGAAACCTATAAAAATGAACGCCCCTTCCCTTTTTGTCCGGGATGCGGGCATGGCTTGATTCTCAATCATCTGGATAAAGCCCTGACAGCGTTGCAACTTGCTCCTACCAACACGGTGATTGTTAGTGATATTGGTTGCGTAGGGCTGAGCGACCAGTATTTTGTCACCAACACGTTCCATGGGCTGCATGGTCGCAGCATTGCCTATGCCACAGGTATCAAATTGGCTAATCCTGAGCTGAATGTGATTGTTTTCATCGGTGATGGGGGCACAGGTATTGGCGGCACGCATCTCATCAACGCGGCCCGCCGCAATGTGGGCCTGACTGTGCTGGTGTTCAATAATTTCAATTTTGGCATGACTGGCGGTGAGCATTCGGTGACGACGCCGCATGGGGCCCGCACCGCGACCACCCGCAGTGGCAATCCTGAATGGCCGTTGGATATTTGTCAGACGGTGGGAGCCAATGGCGCGGGTTATGTGTATCGCGGCACAGCTTTTGATAAGGATCTGCCGCAGCGCATGATCGAGGCGATTCGACATCCCGGTTTTGCGCTGCTGGATATTTGGGAGCTTTGCACTGCGTATTTTGTGCCCAATAATGATTTCGGGCGCAAGGATATGCTGGGGCTGGTGGATAAGCTGGGTATGAAGACCGGTTTGCTTTATCGGCGTCAGGTGGATGATTACGCTCATGTGGTGCGGGCGCAGGGTCAGGCGCTGGCTGGCAAGCCGGTGATGCCGGTCAAGGCCATCGAGCCGCAATTCGACCATCATCTTGCGCATAAGCTGCATTTGGTTTTGGCCGGGTCTGCGGGAACCAAGGTGCGTTCTGCGGCCAAGTTGGTGGGTTATGCAGGGGTGCTTTCGGGCCTGTGGGCCACCCAGCGTGATGATTATCCGGTAACTGTGAAGACGGGGCACAGTATCAGCGAGGTGATTCTTGGGCCCGAGGAGATTCGTTACACCGGTATTATCCGGCCCGAGGCTCTGGTTTTGCTCTCGGTGGATGGCCTGAAGAAGTCTGGGCAATATCTTGCCAGTATGACCGAGGAGGATTTATTGTTCACCTTGCCCCAGTTTGCAGATGTGCCCACCCGGGCCCGTAAGGTTATTCTTGACCCCAAAGATGCGGGCATGAGGGTAAGCAAGCTTAGTTTGGCTCTGCTTATGACCGCTGCCGCGCTGCGGGTGCTGCATCCATTCCCCATGGCCGCGGTCGAGGCTGCGGTGCAGCGTTTTCAGGCGCGTTTTGCCGATCAAAATTTGCCTGTTATTGCCGCCAGCAAGAGGCTGGTGGGCGATGTTTCGCTGAGCCGTTGAGGTGCGAGAATGTGGCGTGCTGGGTTTTTACGCCTGGCACGTTTAGTTTTTCTTCGTTGCTTTTTTACGATTTTTGTGAGACACTTTTTTAGATGACCGACATGAAGCTGCCTATTTATGATTTTTCGGAAGCGGTCGTGCTGGTAACGGGTGCGGCCCGGGGCATTGGTTTTGCCATTGCTCAGGATTTTGCCCGTTTCGGCGCAACGGTGTATCTTAACGATATTGATGCACAGCAAGCCAGCCGCGCCACTGCGCAATTGCTAAAATTGGGCTACGATGTTTTTGCTGCGCCCGGTGATGTTGCGGATGCAGAGCAGGTTGCTGCGTTGTTTCAGCGTATTGCCCGGCGTCATCGACGTTTGGATGTGTTGGTCAACAACGCAGGCGTCGAGCCGGTGAGCTCCATTTTCGAGCATTCGCTGGCCGATTGGCAACGGGCGCTGGATGTGAATTTGACCGCAGCGTTCTTGTGTACGCAGCAGGCTGCGCGCATGATGCGTGAGCGCGGGCAAGGCAACATCATCAACATTGCATCCATTGCGGGCAAGTCGCAGCCCCTTTATTTGCGCTCGGCGTATGCTGCCAGCAAAGCGGGCCTGGTGGGCTTTACCAAGGAGGCCGCCCGAGAATTTGCGCCCTTTGGCATTCGGGTCAATGCGTTGGCTCCGGGCGTCATCATTACCCCCATGACTGAGCATTTGCGCGACAATGCCCAGCAGATGGCCCGCTGGCGGGCTGAAATTCCTCTGGCTCGCCTGGGCCAGCCGGAGGAGGTCTCGGGGTTGTGTCTGTGGCTGGCTTCGGATGCTGCCAGCTATGTCACGGGGGTTGCTTGGCATGTGGATGGAGGCAAGAATATGGCCTAAGTGCTGCATCGTTTGACGCATATGGACGATGATTCGCTTCGTCTACTTTCCGCTTTTCGTCAATCTTCGTCCGATACGTTAGTCGTTACAAAAATGTCAGTATTCGTTACGGCTAACGTACCCGACTTCAATCACCACAAAGGCGCAAAGACACTAAGAACACCAAGCATTTCAAAGCTTTTTCTTTTCTTCGTGCCTTTGTGGCTTCATGTCTTCGTGGTTTCTAGCCGGGCTACCTTAGTCGTAACCAGTATTCAGTCAGTAATCATTCTCAAAGGAGTTTATCATGGCGTATCAGCACATTCTTACCGAAAAAAGTGATGCCGTTGGTTTGATTCGTTTCAATCGTCCCCGGGCGCTCAATGCTTTGAGCCCGGCGTTGATGGCTGAGGTGGGCGAGGCCTTGCTGGCTTTTGATGCAGATGCAGAGGTGGGGGCGATGGTGCTTACGGGGAATGAGCGGGCTTTTGCTGCGGGCGCAGATATCAAGGCGATGGCTACGGCCAGCGCCAGTGATATGCTTTTGAATGATCTCATCAGCCAGTGGGAGACTATTTTGCATATTCACAAACCGGTTATTGCAGCGGTGAGTGGTTTTGCGCTGGGCGGCGGCTTCGAGTTAGCCATGGCTTGTGATATGATCATCGCCAGCGAAAGTGCCCAATTTGGCCAGCCCGAAATCGGCTTGGGCATTATTCCCGGTTTTGGTGGCACGCAACGCCTGACCCGGGCCGTTGGCAAGGCTCTGGCCATGGAGATGGTGTTGCTGGATCGCCGTCTCTCTGCTCAGGAGGCCCGGGCGGCGGGCTTGGTCAATCATGTTTTTCCGGTCGAAAGTTATTTGGATGAGGCGCTGGCGTTGGCCCAAAGACTGGCCGGTCAAGCGCCCGTTGCGGTTCGCTTGGGCAAAGAGGCTGTGAATCAGGCCTTTGAGCTGAGTTTGCATCAGGGCCTGGCCTTTGAGCGCCGTGCGTTCCATCTGCTTTTTGCCACTGAAGATCAAAAAGAGGGCATGGCTGCCTTTATTGAAAAACGTCGGCCGCGGTGGCAGGGCCGATAGGATGTTTTTGCACGCTTTTTTTCTTGCGGATAGTTGACTGAAGTTGGCATCAGTCACATTCGAATCGCTACGCTCTTGCGCTACTCTCAGAAAGCAGTTTTATGACTTATTCCCATTCTCCAAGACTTCCCGGCCTGAACATTAGTGTTGGTTCCTTTTTGCCCCGTATTCTCTTGCCCAGCTCCGAAGGTGTCGAGCTTTCGCCCATCGATATGGTGGAGCCTGGTGGCGCACTGGGGGTGTGCATCTACAATCCTGCGCCAGTGAATCCCATGCCTCTGCCGCCGCCAGGTATTGATTATACTGCGCGGTTGGCCATGCTGGATGCGCGCAAGGTGAATTTGTTCGTCATTAGCGGGCAAACGCTGGAAAAATTGCAAACCTGGCAAAAGCTGGCGGGTCTGTTGGATGTGCCTTTTTTGTGTGATGCTGAAATGGCGTTTGCCTTCGAGGTGGGTGTGCCCATCAAAACGTTGGGCGATCAGCATTTTCGCACCCACGCGGCCATCCTCCTGCAAGAGGATCGGGTGCTGGCAATTTTGCTGGAAACTGACCTGGCGCATCATTTTGAGGAGCTGCTGGCCGCGCTGGATGTAGCAGAGGCCCGGGCTCCAGGTGTTTACGAACTTCCTGATCAACCCACTTATTGACTCATACACCGACGATAGCCCTATGCTCATTGCACGTCTGTTTTATTTCGTTATTTTTGCTGCTATGGCCTTTTTGCTGCCATTTTTGGCCCTGTACTATCAAAAGAATTTGGGGCTTTCGGGCAGCCAAATCGGATTGCTGACAGGAATGGCTCCCATCATTTCGCTGGTGGGAGCTTCTATCTGGGGGGCACTGGCTGATGCCACGCAAAAGCATAAGGCTATCCTGCTGGTGACGATTGCCGGGGTGTGGGCCAGTGTGCTGGCTATTTTTCGGGCTCCGGGATTTATGATTTTGTCTGCGGCAGTGGCGGTTTATGCCTTCATGGGTTCGCCTATTCTCTCCATTGTCGATAATTCGGTGATGACGCTATTGGGGGATCGGCAGGATGAGTATGGTCTGGAGCGGGTTTGGGGTTCGGTGGGATGGGGTGTCTCTGCTATTTTGGCGGGCGTGTTGATTCAACGTTTGGGGCTGCATTGGGCTTTTTATGGTTATCTTTTGCTGTTTGCTGTGCTTTTTTTGGTTGCCATTCGTCTGCCTATTCCCAAAGTGAGCATCGGCAACAATTTTTGGCAAGGATTACGCAGTTTTGCCACCAATTCGCGCTGGCTCATTTTTTTGTCGCTGGCACTGGTGCAGGGATTGGCACTGGGTGTTTTTTTGAATTTTCTCTTTCTTCGCCTTTCCGACATGGGGTCTAGTCGCACGATTATGAGTTATTCTCTGACGGTGGCCACGTTCAGCGAGATTCCCTTCTTTTTGCTGGGGCACAAGCTGTTGCGTCGGTGGTCGCCGGTGCAGTTATTGGCTTTTGCCACGCTACTCACGGTGCTGCGCGCTTTTATGTACGCGGGCATGACCGCGCCCTGGCAGGTGCTGGTGGTGAGTTTGCTGCATGGGCCTACTTTTGCGGTGATGTGGACAGCGGGCGTGGCTTATGCCATGGAGATTGCGCCCAAAGGACTGGGAACCACTGCGTTGGGTGTTTTTAGTGGCGTTGTGTTCGGTCTGGGCTCAGCCACGGGCGCCATGACCGGGGGATGGTTGTATGAGCATGCCGGGGGTGTCGCGCCCTTTGTGTGGGTGGGGGTGGCGGCCATGCTTGCTTTGGTTCCCTTCACCTGGGTGCATCGGCGCAGTTTGCTGCGCATTGGCGCTGACTGATTTCAGATTTCCTATAACGACTAACGTACCCGACTTCAATCACCACAAAGGCACAAAGACACGAAGAACACTCTTTCCTTGTGCTTTTGTGGCTTCATGTTTTAGTGGTTTCTGGCCGGGCCACCTTAGTCGTAACGATTTCTTTCTCATGGCTTGCAGTTTAGCGTCTGTGCTTTCGTTGCGCCCGCGCCCAAGCTGTGCTAAACTGACCCATCGTTCTCACCCTTTCCGGTTCAGCCCCGCAATGGCAAGCGCCTGGTCTTGGCGGTTGTACTGCACCATCGGGAGCCAAGGATGGACAGTTTCACCGGTTTTCAGGAAAAAGATTTTGGCACGGATGTGCGCGGCACGCACTGGCGGCATCGTCGGGCGCTGGGGGGCGCGCTGCGCCGGGGATTGCGGCAGGTTTTCGGGCGGCATTACGAAACCTGGGGAATGCCGGGCGTCAACAGCATTCACATTGCGCGTCGGGCGCACTATGCTTTTCGGGCACGTCGGGCGCAGGCATATTTATTTGTGCGGGCGCTGCCAACCACATTACAGTGGGGATTGATGATTCCGGCGGGCGGGGAGCATTGGCGCCGTTTTCGATTTCGGCTCAATCACGATCCTGCCACATTGACAACCCTGGTGCATTTGCTCAGTGTGTATCCGTTGGTTTTTAGCGATGTTCGTGACAGCCTGGGGGGTGCATTGGGGGGATGTTGGCGTTTCGAGCAAAACATTCTCACCTGGCGTGAGGCATGTACCCTGCCCAGCGCCTCCATTCTCAACGACATACCTTTTCGTATTTCGCAACTACCTGAGGATGAATCGGTGCTGCTGGGCATTTACACCGAAACCACGCCCGCCAAAGCCATTGCCTGGGACGACGACGCGGCCCAGCGCCTGCTCCCCATCCTCCTGGCCCTCATTCCCCTATACGAAATGTGCGTGGGGGGGCTGGAGGTGTAGAGTGCTTTTTGCCCCACGCCCGATTTTGTGCTAGAATGCCGCAATCTTAACTTTGTCGCCGCATCTGCGGTGACCCCAACCCAATAATTCAACAATTCTTCTTATCCAGAGAGGCGGAGGGACCGGCCCGATGAAGCCTCGGCAACCAGGACGATTGCGTCCAGGTGCCAATGCCGGACAGATTTTTATTCTGGACGATGAGAGGATTGTCAGACCGCACCATCCTTTGACAGACCTCTCGCCCGGAGGTCTGTTTTTTATTGACCTGCGCGCGTTTTCGTTCGATACGTCCCTCTGGATTCTCAGGAGGCTTTTATGCAATCGGTAGTCATGGCACAGAAAACACCCGCTCCCAGCCGCAATGGCCACAAAGCTCATGCGCCCGACCCCGCGCTCGGGCCCGGCACGCGCATCATGCACGCAGGCGTGAGCCGCAACGAGACCTTTCACAGCCTGACCCCCCCCATCATCCAATCCGCGGCCTACACCTTTGCCAACACCGCTGACCTGGTTGCCTACAAAGAGCAAGGCGATGTGTTGACCCGGCAAGAATACGGGCGTTACGGCAATCCCACCACACGGGCGGTGGAAGCCCGCCTGGCAGCACTGGAAGGGGGCGAAGATGCGCTGCTGCTCAGCTCCGGCATGGCCGCCATTACCCTGCCCCTGCTACTGCTGTTGCAGCCCGGCGATCATCTCATCGTGGGAGATGACACCTACCATCGCACCCGAGTGTTTGTCAATGACTTTTTGCACCGCTACGGCGTGACCGCCACCACTGCGCCCGCCGGAAATTTGGCTGCCATCGAAGCTGCAATTCGCCCCAACACCCGCCTGATTCTGGCTGAAACCCCCACCAACCCCTTTTTGCGCTGTGTCGATTTGGCCGGATTGGCAAAAATCGCTCGCCCGCGCGGCATCCTCACCCTCATCGACAGCACCTTTGCCACACCCCTGAATCAGCAACCCCTGGCCCTGGGCATCGATTTGGTCATCCACAGCGTCACCAAATATCTGGCCGGGCACAACGACCTGCTGGCCGGAACCATCATTGGCAGCGCTGAACAGATTGCCGAACTACGCCAAAGCCACGCCCTCTTCGGCTCGGTCATCGACCCGGCGCAGGCGTATCAGATTAACCGCGGGCTGCAAACATTGGGATTACGAGTACAGCGCCAAAACGCCTCGGGCCTGGCTGTGGCCCGCTTCTTAGAGACGCATCCCAAAATCGGACGGGTGTGGTATCCGGGCCTAGCTTCGCACCCCGACCACGTGGTGGCCCGGCAGCAAATGTCAGGCTTTGGCGGCGTGGTCAGCTTTGAGATTGCGGGCGACGGGCCCGCGGCCTCCCGCTTTGTGGATGCGCTGCGTCTGGCCCGCATTGCCCCCTCACTGGGCGGCGTAGACACCCTGGTCATCCAGCCCGCGATTATGTCCTACTACGAGAACACGCCGGAAGCGCGCGCGGCCCTGGGCATCAGCGATGAGCTCATTCGCCTGGCCCTGGGCATCGAAGACACGGCAGACCTTATTGCAGACCTGGCTCAGGCATTGGAGAAGATATGAGCGCCTCGATGATGCCATCTGAACATCTGGCAGCATTGCGCATACTGCATGCGATGCTGGCCGGAACCGACATCGTGTGGGTATTGACCGGCAGCGCGGGCCTGGCCATCAAAGGCATTCCCCTCACGCCCCACGACATCGACATTCAGACCAACCGCGCGGGCGTAAACGAATTCGCCCGCATCTTTGCCGATAATTTGGTGCAAGCCCCCACCTTTTGGGAGAGTGAACACACGCAATCATGGGTCGCCAAATTCGAGATCGCGGGCGTTGTGGTAGAGGTGATGGGGGATATGCGCCATCGGGATGAGGATGGCGGCTGGGACGATCCGCCCAACTTGGAAGCTGTGCGATTGTACATCCAGGTGGCCGAGATGCGCATCCCCACCCTTTCGCTGGAGTTCGAGGAGGACGCGTACCGCAGCATGGGACGGGCGGGCAAAGCGAATTTGATTTCGCAGTATTTGCGGGTTTGTTAAGCGGATGCGCATTTGAAACTTGAAAAAAACGCTGTGCATCTTGGCAAACGGCAAAAACAGATTTGCCGCTATTGCAACCACAGATGGCACAGCTTTTCTTGAGCCTCTTTTTCCTTTTTCTTTGTGCCTTGGTGCCTTGGTGCTCTTGGTGGTGCGCTCCAGATCAACATTCATACGTCATGGTGGTCAATGTCCAATGAAATGCCGTGGTGATGATGATGCCCAAAAAGCAGCTCAGCTTGCTCGGCATCAAAGATGTAGGGGTCATCGTCATCGTTCATAATTTCAATCTCACCGGTCAGCATCAGGGGAACAGTAAAAACAACCTGGCCGCGTACAGTGAATTTATCGCAACTCAGCAAGGAAGGCGGGCCCGCGGGGAAGTTGGCGTCGAGTTGGTCGATGAATTTGTATTGGTAGGGGTCGAGATCACATACCACAGCCTTGCCCTGGCGCTGGGGATGCAGCACGACCCGGTAATCTTCGGTGAGGATGAACGCATCGGAGCGGACAGCCAACAGGTCATTGGTGGTTTTAACAGGCGAGAATCGGGCTCGGGGCACGCGTAGCGCCCGCGCGCCAGCAAAGATGGCAATGGCCGAGCCCATGGCTGTCTCGATTTGGTAAACCGCGGGCGAGGCGGGATCTCGGGGATTAAGCGTTTTGCTGTTGCGAATCATGGGCAGGCCCAGAATACCGTCGCGGGCGTCCAGCACCTGTTGCAACGATGGTAAATGTAACCACAAGCTATTGGTATTAAAATAGCGATGCCGGGCGATGTCCTGAAAAGCGGCCCGATCCTCTTGCGGGCATTGCGCTGATTCCCGCAGGATGAGCTGCCCATCAGCTTTGCGGCGGGCCAAATGCCCCCCTTTGCGATCGGCGGGCGTGCGATCAGCAACTTCCATCATAAAAGGTGCGCCCGTCTCGATAAAATGCCCCAAAATGGTGGTGTTCAGGGCTGCTCCCAGATTATCGGCATTAGAGATGAACGCGTAGATGTAGCCTCGGTCCAGCAATTTTTCTAGCATGCCACTGGTGGCCAGCGCGGTGTAAATATCGCCGTGGCCCGGCGGAGCCCATTCCAGCGCCCGATTTGCGGGCCATTCTGCCGGTTGCAGAGTAGCTTGTAAAATTTTTGGCGCTTTGTGCTGCACAAAATCCAAAGGCAACGTTTGACCCAGTTGGGGATAACGGGCCAGGTAGGCCAGAGAATCGGCGCGAGTATTGAAGCTATTCATCAGCACCAGAGGAATGTTGTGGTGCAGGGTGTGGCGGGCAATGATGTCGAGAAAGGTGAGCTCCCCCTTGACAGGCAGCAAGGCTTTGGCCTTTTGCAGCCCCATGCTGGTTCCCAAGCCACCATTTAACTTGATGAAGACCGTTTGCCCGAGATGTGCCTCGCCAACTTGGGCCAGGTCGGGCGAGAGCTGTTCTGCGTCGGGTAGGTTGCTAACGGGCTCCAGGTCTGCTTCGGAGATGAGCCCGGTGTCGCCCGCCACGAGCTGGGTGTAGTAATATCGAAAGGTGTCGATGAAGGCCTGCGGCAGCGATTCTGCCTGCATTCGGACCTGAAAGGGAGCAAATTGCTGTTCTGGTTGCATCATGGTTTGAGGTGAGTGATGAGAATGGAACGCCGCAGCGCTCGGCGGATTATTTTATCGATGGGTTACGGAATCCCAGAGTGCCATTGGTGATTCTGTAAACAACCAAAGCTGCCAACAAACTTACAATTGTGGCAATAAGGTAAATCTGCAAATTGAGTTCTGTTTGTGTGCCACCCTGAAAAGCGGATGCAAAGGTTTCATCGGTTAGCAGTGTCGAGGCCCAGAAATTATCGGCATTGTGCATGATGATGCCAGCCACCAACAAGCTGCCCCCGGTTTTGTTGTAAACCCAGGTCATCAGCGTGGCCAGGGCAATCTCGCCCAGCACATACACCGGCAGTAATTGCAGGCCAAGTTGTGCATGCAGTGTGCCCGATTGCAAGAAAAGTGGCAAATGCCACAAGCCCCACACTGTTCCCAGGATGATGCTGGCTGTGGCCGGGCCCCATTTGCCCTGAAGATGGGGCAGTGCAAAACCGCGCCAGCCAAATTCTTCGCCCATAGGCCCGCCGATGAGCGTCAGCGCAAAATAAATCGGAGCCATGTACCATCCCGACCGAAAGAATGCAAAGCTGGGCACTGTGCCCCCGAACATCAGATTGATGGCCAGGGCAATCAGCAGGAGTACTGCGCTCAATCCCAGCGCCACCAGCCACCACGATAACCCCACCCGCCACTTCAAAAAGCGCTGTCCCAAATCCTGCATCCCCTCCTTGCCCAGCGTTAAAGCAATAACCATGACACCGGCAAGAGATGGGCCAAAAACAAGAAATCCCGAGCCAGTGGTGTACCAGGGGAACCAGCTTATCAGAACAGATAGAAATACGAATAAAACAAAGGCATAACGCTTGGACAATGCTTGAAATGAAGAAATCATAGCCATTGGGCTCCTGTGGGTGGCAACGGGTAAGATTGCGCAATGATGAAAAGTTTGTTTGAGCAATGACGCAGGGCGGTTGTTTTGCTTTCTGTCGGAAAAGGAAGATGCCAGGAGATTTCTTTCATCTTACTTTTTAGGGGATTTGTTACTACTAAGGTAGCCCGGAAACCACGAAGACACGAAGCCACAAAGGCACGAAAAAAAGAAAAAGCTTTGAAATGCTTGGTGTTCTTAGTGTCTTTGTGCCTTTGTGGTGATTGAAGTCGGATACGTTAGTCGTTACGGGGATTTGCTGAATTTTCATGGCTAGCGCGCAATCATTCCTTAGGATACACCCACTCATCGAAAAGCTTATCCAGTTTGCACTGACATGCGGCCTCGGCAGTGGCCTTGAGGTCGGCGGTGGTGGCGATGCGCCACTTGAAGGTTTCGTAATAGGTTTTTTGAAATTTTTCAAAGGCTTTGTTGCCCATCTTTTTGCGCATTTCATCGAAGAAAAGGCCGCCGCGGCCATAGATGATGCCACCGTAGGTTGCTTCGGAGTAGGCGGATACGGGTAAATCCAAAGCGATGGCGGCATGGTCTACGTAATTCCAGCGCCTTCGTTGGTTTTCCAATTCTTGCTCAAAGCCGTCCGGGCCATAAATCTGGCCAAAATAGAGGGCGGTGTTGTATTGGGTC
>Ga0256914_1000799_pt1 | contig 30478 bp, 26 predicted proteins | sample HulkmetaG_FD_191571 | JGI IMG/M metagenome (GOLD analysis project Ga0256914, IMG submission 191571) | Hydrothermal chimney microbial communities from Main Endeavour vent field at the Juan de Fuca Ridge, Pacific Ocean - Hulk | ecosystem: Environmental > Aquatic > Marine > Hydrothermal vents ... | reverse complement strand
GTTGTATTTTTTTGTGACAGCGGTGAGTGTGTATGTTTTGTTGATATAAGACGGAGGGGAAAACCGTTTAAACGGTTTCTCCCGTCCCGGGGCGCGCTAAAACCGTTTAAACGGTTTCGCGCGCCGTACCATTACCGATAGAAAGGCATATGCATGTTTTCCCATTTGGTTATACCGGACATCAAAGAGCTCATCGAGCAAAAAAACTGGAAAGAATTAAAAGCCGTCCTTTCCGATTTAGCCCCTCAGGACATCGCCGAAGTCTTCAATGCTCTGGAAGAAAAAAATCTCGTCATTGCCTTCCGCCTGATACCCAAGGACAAAGCTTCCGACGTATTTGCCGAAATCGATCCATCAATGCAAGAATTCATTCTGCGCCACATCGCCGATAAAGAAATCAAAGAACTCATTCAGGAACTGCCGCCCGACGACCGCACCGCCCTGTTCGAAGATTTACCCGGACAACTCACCCAAAAAATTCTCAACCTGCTACCTGCGGAAGAACGCATCGAAGCCCTGCAACTGTTAGGCTATCCCGAAGACAGCGTCGGCCGACTAATGACACCCGACTACATCGCCGTCAAAAAAGAATGGCCCATTGCCAAAGCCCTGCAACACATCCGTCAATACGGCAAAGACGCCGAAACCATCGACATGATCTTCGTCGTGGACACCCGGTGGAAATTGCTGGACGACATTCCCATCCGACGCTTCATCTTAGCCGAAACCGACCAGACCGTGGCCGACATCATGGACAACGAATTCGTGGCCATCAACGCCACGGAAGATCAGGAAGTAGCCTACCGCATGATCAAAAAATACAACCTTAACGTCCTGCCCGTTATCGACAACGACGGCATTCTGCTGGGCATCGTAACCGTGGACGACATGCTCGACGTTTCCGAAGAAGAAATTACCGAAGACTTCCAAAAAATTTCCGCTATCGAACCCATCGAAGAACGGTACGCTACCGTCTCAGCACCCCTGCTGTACAAAAAACGCATCGGTTGGCTAATGATCCTTTTGATTACCGATTTTCTCTCATCCAGCATCATTGCCCATTTCGAAAACGCCATTCAGGCCGTAATCGCGCTGGCCTTCTTCATTCCCGTGCTTATCGATAGCGGAGGCAATATCGCCGCCCAATCGTCCACCCTCATTATTCGCGCCCTGGCCACCGGCGAACTTTCCGTAAAAAGATGGTTCTCCGTAGTAAAAAAAGAATTGCTGGTCGGTCTCATGATCGGATTAACCCTGGGCCTTGTCCTTTACATCCGCGGATTTTTCTGGCGCGGAGGCCCCACCGTGGGAATGATCGTCGGCATGTCCATGGTAGCCATCACCGTCTGGTCAAACCTGTTAGGCAGTTTGCTGCCCATCGTATTAACCAAATTCAAACTCGATCCGGCCGTAATTAGCAGCCCCTTGCTCACGACCGTTGTCGATTCCACCGGATTGATTATCTACTTTACACTGGCCCGAATGGTATTTCATCTGCATTAAAACACAAAAGCGACCGGAAAATGCAAAGTTCTCCGGCCGCTTTTTCCAACAAAAAATCCTTCTTTTCATATCAAAGGCAAAACGATTCGCACCGTGGTTCCTGCCCCCTCTTCGCTTTCAATCGTCACGCTACCGCCGTGCGCTTCCGTCATCGATTTTACCAATGCCAGCCCCAGGCCCGCACCGCGACGTTCGGGCGAAGCGCTAAAGAACGGCTCGAAAACATGAGGCAACACCTCCTTTGGAATACCGCTGCCAAAATCTCGCACCAAAATTTCCACCCTTCCCGGCAACAAACGCCAGCTAAAAACAATCGCTGTATCCGGAGACGAATGATTAAGCGCATTGGTAAACAAATTCAGCAAAATCTGCTGCAACATGTCCGGATCGGCCTGCAAGGTAATGTCCGGCCCCTCCGCAACCGACACCTTTCTTTGCGGAGCCAGTCGCTTTGCTTGCTGCACAAACGTGCGGAAAAACGATCTCAAATGCACCGTCTTTTTGCGCAAATTGGCGCTGCTCTCCAACCGCGCCAAACCCAATAACTGCTCGCACAATCGAATCAAACGCGTCACCTCCGCGTACATGCCTTTGGAAAGACGCGTCACGGCGGCGGGATCATCCTGCGCCCCGCGCAAAAGCACCTCCAACGACCCGCGCAAAGCCGTAAGCGGTGTTAACAGCTCATGGGCCGCATTAGCCGTAAAACGACGCTGCGCGGCAAACGTGGCCTCCAGCTTGTCCAGCATGGCATTAAAAGCACTGGCCAATTGTCCGATTTCATCGCTTCGTCCGGCTACTGGCACCCGCTGTCCGAAATGTCCGCCAGCAATCTGTCGACAGGTAGCACTTAACGTCTCCAGATCCTTTAATCCCGAAGCGGTTAGCCACATCCCGATGCCCGCTCCGAGACTCAAAATAATGGCCATGGCAATCAGCAACATCAAGCCATGCCGAAACAAAATACGGTCGATCTCCTGCAACGAAGTGCTCAGTTGAACCACGCCCAAAATGTGCGTACTGCCCGGCGCCGGTCTCAAAGGAATCAGCAAAACAAGTTGCGCCTTTTCCCCGGACTGATCGCGATAGGTAATTTCGTTTTCGCCGTTTAACGCACGGCGCAAATAAGCCATTTGTGGCGCAGGAGGGTCGGGTTCTTCCGGTAAACGCTTGCCGCTCACCAGCATGTGCCCGTTTTTATCCAGAATGCAGGCCACCGTATTGCGCGAAGTCAAATCCACGGCCAAAGCGCGCAATGCCGGCCGAGGAATGCCCGTCAGGGCGGAATCTCCTGCCGCAATTCCCTGAGCAGAAATCCAATGTTCAATCACCGGTTTAGCCCGCGCCCGCAAATGGGCAGAAGTATTTTCCACTAATAAATGCCACACGTTCCAGTAAGAATACCAGCCCAATACGCCTACGGAAAGGACGAGCAATATAGCGTAAAGAAGGTTAAAACGAGCTTTTAAGGAAAGACGCGCTAAAAAAGTTTTCATTCCGCTTGCTCCGGATGAAATGCGTAACCCACCCCGTACACGGTACGAATCAAACGCGGCGGCTTGTCGCCCAGCTTGTCACGCAAATGACTAATGTGCACATCAATAATATTCGTTTCGCCGATGTAATCGTAACCCATCACGCGGTTCATGAGCGTTTCGCGGGTAAAAACACGGCGGGGATGACGTAAAAAAAGTTCCAGTAAGGCAAACTCGGTCGGGGTCAAATCCAGCGCAACACCGTGGTAGGTGACCTCTCTGGTTTGCGGATTTAACGAAATGGAACCGATGCGAATCGACTCGTCTTCGTTTTGTTGCCCGAACCGCCGCAACAAAGCCCGAATGCGGGCCAGCAGCTCGTCAAAGCTAAACGGTTTGGTCATGTAATCGTCGGCGCCCGTATCCAGTCCCTTAACCCGATCGGAAACTTCCTTGCGTGCCGTCAGCATTAAAATCGGCAGGGCATCACCGCGGTTGCGAATTTGCCTGCACACATCCAGCCCGTCCATATCCGGCAGCATCAAATCGAGAATCAATAACGCAACATCGTTGTTCTGCAGATATTGCAGCCCTTCGCTTCCTTTGCCGGTAAGGACAACCTCGTACCCCTCGTAGGTTAACCCGGTACGTAAAAATTCCGAAATAACCGGTTCGTCTTCAATTACCAGAATACGCTTTTTCTCGGCCATACTTCAAAATAGCGTATTATTTTTTGTAAAACAAGAAAACGAATGGTTTTTCGGAAGGTTTATTCGTTCAAATACCAGCTCTGAATTTTGGAAGAGCGCAGCCGAAAAATAATAAAAACGTTGTACAAAATGACCAGCCCCATGATGATGAGCATGGTGACGTAAGGCATCCCCATTGCCATGCGGTAATTGAGAAAATAGATGGTTACCCGAATCCATTCAATAATGGCCAGGCCAATTAAAATTTGCCACATCAGCGGAATCCAGGGACGCCGTATGAAAAGCGTCAGATTTAACAACAGAACAATGATGGCCGGTGCCCATCCGTGAAAGCGCAGCATGTGGGCCGCAAATAACACGTCGGCAAAAAAGACCGGTAGCAAACGTAGAACGATCATTCTTTCCTCCTAAATTCAAAAATTAAAGTCCGGACATTCAGTCCATGCCCTTTTCTGTTCTGTTCAGTCGTCCGACGCAATTTAATGTAAAACCAATCAAAAATGCCAGTTAAAGTAAGAAGTAAAAACAAAAATGATCCCAGGGGAGCAATCAAAATGTACCACTTGCCGATCAAATCCTGAAAAATCCGCCCGTTGTGTAATTCAAACATAAAATTCCACAAACTTAATGTGTAAGTACGATTCAGCACAGGCGGCACGGAAAATCGATCGTTCGGCAACTTGCCGCGCAATGGGATCAGCCCCTGCTCATGGGTTGCAATCACCTTTTGCCCCCAGGGCGTTTCGAAAAATCCTGTGACCATTCGCTTGCCCGGCCGGATATTTGAATATTCCGTTACTTCCTGACCGGTCACCAGATTGACAGAACGATCATTCTCCGGATTGTACCGGTAAAGCCCGTTGAAAGATCCGATCACGTAGTCGCCATCTTCTGTTTCAAAATAGGTGGGTCCCATGACAAAAATCGGCACATGAAATTGCACCGGCTTAAAAGGCTGGGAGAAATCGGCCTTACCCATCCACAACCCATCGCTGCAGGCAATAATCAATCGATTGCGCTGCGTGTCCAGTAGCGCATTCTGAATTTTTTCTTCCCAAACGTTTTCGGAAATTCTGCCCGGATACCAGGCCGGGCTGATACTACCTTCGGCAATGGCCGCCAGAAACGGGGGCCGCATAAAAAACGCCGTTCCGCCCAAAATCAAAAAGAAAAATGCCACATAAATGCCGATTTGAAGATGATATTTGACCAACGAACGCACTAAATTTATCCGGCCGGGCGGCACAGCGCCTGCATTCTTTTGATGGCGCCGCCGCCACCGCCAGGGATTAAACCAGATGTAAAACCCCGTAAAACTCAAAAAGAAAAGCAAAACACCCACCAAATCGGTAAACAAACGTCCGGGCAAACCGAACACCTGACCGTCGTGCAAATCAAAAAAGAGCTTGACCAAGGTAACTTTCCGCTCGGCCATTTCGCGTTGCAGTTTCACCTTTTCGAAGTGTAAATCACTCAAGGCCGCCCGGTACACATGAGATTCCGAAAAGACCAGTACATTCTGCCCGTTGATTAAAATCTTTTTAAACTTTTCGTGTTTTTCCCCAACCGAAAGTTGTCTCCATTGCTCCCTGCCCAAATCGGCCTTAAACAAACCGCCATCGGTTGCGGCCAGCAAAAACGGATGGGGCCCTCTTTCGTACAAAACCAAATGATTGGTTTTGAGATAATACAATGAGCCGGGCAGACCATTTTGCATGGGCACAAAACTTTTTCCTTCGTCCCGGCTAACCCAAACACCCTTTTTCCCGTAAGCGTAAAGTACCTGCGGCCGATTTTTCGAATAGACCAGCCCCATCATGCTGCTCCGATTCCAGTTTTTAATTTTGTAGGCAGGCGGTACCAGCCAATGGGGAATGGCAATGTTCTTAACCAACTCGGGATGATTCAGAACAATTCCCGAAACGCTCATCCACATTAAAAAAAGGACCAAAAATAAGCCTAAATATTTGTGCAGCCAACGGCTTTTGCGATATAATTTTTTCATTGATTTACCACGTTTAATTCGTTTTCACCAGATCAAAAAACGCCCTGAAACAGGGCGTAAAAAATTAGAATATTGCGATTTTGGCAGGCAAATGTCAATGCGCGCCGTTCGTTTTGTGTTCTGTTTGCACCAAATCAGCCAGAGTTGTGGAATACAACATATCCTTAATCTGCTTGCGAATGCCCAACCATAAATGGTGCAAAGCACACGGATGCTCATCCGAACACTTTAAAAAGCCCAAAATACAACGATCGTAATCTTCCAAACCTTCTACCGCATCCACAATTTGGTACAAATAGGTGGATGCCAGAGACTTCTTCTCCACGGTGTACCCGCCGAATTTTCCCTGAGCAACCGTTACCAGCCCTTTTTGCGCCAACTGATTCATCAATCGGCCTAAATATTTGTAAGGAATATTTAATGCCTTGTGCAATGCATTGACCGAAAATCGCTCGTCCGCTCTCTCCGCTAAGTAAACCATCACGCGGATGGCATATTCTGTCGTCTTTTGAAATCGCATATCTTTAAATCCTACCTTCCGGTAGAATATAATATTTTTGTCCAAACATTTCAATTTTTTTATTACGCACATAAAACAAAAAAGGCACCACCCACAACGGATAATGCCTTTTTGCTGCTGAAAAAGAGGGAATTTATTTTTCGATTGCGGCTCTTATTTTTTCCGCGGTTTCCCGGTAAAAATAATTGCAGTTGCCTTTTTTCACATCGGGTTCGATGTTCAGCTCCTGGATTGCCAATTTCACCTTTTTGGGAGGAACGCCGAATTCTTTGGCAATTTTTCCGGCGGTTAAAAGTTCCTTTTTTTCGCTCATTTTACTTCTCCTCTCTATTTTTTACTTATCATCGTTCGTCTGCTAAATAACGCGTTCGACCGGGCAATTTATTCCCGTTTCCCGCATGAGGATGATCCGGGCAAAGGAATATTCATCGCTGCCATGCGTTTTAAATAAAAAAATTTGGCGTGCACGATTACTCCCGATATATTTATTAAGGAGAAGTAAGCTATTGATAAACGCGTTCGTGTTTAACGCACGTTTAATTAGGAAAGGAACAATGCATTACAAAACTCTCTTTTTTTGCATCGCCATTGTTCTCCTGATCCTGTCTTGCCAGCCAAGAACCCAGCCCCCGCCCCGTCCGAACTGGCCTGTGCAGGATCACAAATACGATTCGGAATTCCCGGCAAAGCCGACTTCTGCCTATTTGTCCCGTATTATCGAATCGATCAAAATGGTTTCGACGTTAACGTTTTACAAAGCGTACGACTTTGCCTTAAAAGATAGTGTTACCGTCAGGGATATTCACAACGATATCTATCGTACCAGGGCTTTGAATGAATACATTTACGAACAGCCTTCTGCCGGGACCATTGTTGCTATTTACCAATCCGGCAAAAAGATATTATTTTTGACCTGCAGTCACATTGTTTCGCACAAAGATTCGGTGTTCACCTACTATGCGGTTTCTCCCGAAGCACAAAAGCCTTCGCCTTACCTTTATTCTTTTGCTAAAAAGATCCGCCAGATGACCAATCTCATTTCCATTCCCGGAAGTAGTCAACCCAAAATTCTGGCTTTCGACGAAGAAAACGATCTGGCTCTGGTTGGAGTAACACTGCTACACACTCCGCAGCATCCTTTTCCCGTTTTTCCCTATCCGTTGGGTAAGGCGCAAGAATTGGAATGGGGCAGCTTTGTTTATTTGATCGGCTATCCCAAAGGGAAACTCCTGATTACCCATTCGATTGTCAGCGCGCCAAACCGCGATTCCAAACACAGTTTTCTCATTAATGCCACCGTAACCCGGGGAATCAGCGGAGGCCCCATTCTTGCCTTGAGAGACGGCCCGCCCCATTTTGAGCTGGTCGGTATCGCCAGCGCGATAAGTGCCCACCTGCAGTATTACCTGAAACCGGAGCTTCTGGAGCACAATACATTCATCGATACGCAAAACCCGTACACAGGAAGGGCCTACATCGGCAAACGATTAGCCGGAGATTCCAATATTGTTTTCGCCATCCCCGCAGAAGTGATCACGCGCTTTATTCGGCAAAACATTCCCAAATTGAAAGAATACGGTTTCCACATTCCCGCCGACTTTCCCCGCGTAACCCATCAATAAAGGCGCACAAATTTCATATTTTTCCCCATGAGCGGACGCTGGCGCAAAACTTCCATCAAAACACCGGGAATTTGATACAAAACCGGTGTCAGAGGCAGGCCTGCTTCTTTCAGCGCCTGTGCTGTCCACGCATTACATGTAAAAGGGAAAACATACTTTCCTTTGCTTTTCAAAAACCAGCTATCGCCGTAAAGTCCTCGTTCAACAATGGCATAGGGAGTTGCAGAATCACTGACAAAATACGAGGTGACAAATTTGAGCAGGCCCTGGAATGCCCGGGCTCCAACGGGAATTTTTTGTACCCGGGCAACGCCGTAAATGGCATGCGGCGGCATGTCGTACCCTACCACGTGCAACACGCTTTTTGTTGGCCAGACAATGGCACTTATTCCCAATGGCCAGGCAAGCGTATCATTCTGATTGCGATAAAAAGCTTCATCTCCCCAGCTAATTTCCACCCATCGATGTTGGGCAAACAGGCTAAAATAAGGTTGATACGCCTCGGGAATATCGTTCCTGTCGAGTACGATGCCCGAATGCCAGGCATAGGCAAATACCCGCACCGTGTAAAGACGGGAAGCATGTAGGGGATTGTATTTTTGCATGCGATAGACATCGACACTTAAAACGAACAAATACAATAAGACAAAAGCCAAAAGAAAAGAACCGATCCATTTGATGATTTTCGGCATAACATCTCCACTGCCATTGCACATTCACCCAATTACCAAGGAAATAAAGTAAGCAAGAGGGCGTAATCATGCAATGAAATGTGCGCGACCAAATCGATAAGTTATTTGGTCTTCGGCTTCCAGCAAAGTTTTAAAGCGCTATAATTGCTTTTAAAATAAAGCGGTATTATATTCTCTTAAAGCATATACTTTATTGGAATGGTTATAATGCGTAGGCATTCATCCCCAAACGAAGATCAACTTTTAGATGAAATCAAACAGTTAAAAGCTCAGCTTGCCCAAAAAGATGAAGCCATCAAAACTCTGAAGCAAAAAATCGATCAATTCCGTTTCTTAGCCGATTTCTCGTCGGATTGGATTTACTGGATTAACCGACAAGGTCGGTTAGAATATGTTTCGCCTTCGTGTTTTGAAATTACGGGATACACCTCCGACGAGTTTTTAAGCAATCCCAAACTTTTTCAAAATATTGTCCATCCCGAAGACAAAGAACAATTCCGGGATAAAATCAAAAAAGAGCTCAATAATCCCAATGCCTGTACTCTTCAATTTCGCATTGTTCATAAAAACGGAGAAGAACGCTGGATTTGGCACCAATGTTTACCAGTTTTTGACGACCAGGGCAATCTGATTGGCCGGCGTGCCAGCAACCGCGATATTACCGAGATTCGCCGGAGCCAGCAAAAACTTCAGCACAGCGAACATCTATTACGCATGGTGTTTGACGGCCTGCCCGATCCCCTGCACATGATTGACACCGACTTTCGTATTGTCCTGACCAACAAAAAACTTTTGGAATTAAAAGGCGTTACGCAAGAAGAAATTCAGGGGAAATATTGTTACGAGGTTTATCAAGGACGAAGCGAAAAATGCGAAGTTTGCGCTTCGGAAAAGGCCATGCAAACAAAGGCCCCCATCACTCTGGAAAAAACGCTTCCCCTGTCCGATGGAAGCGAAAAGTACTTCGAAGTCAGTGCTATTCCTATACTCGATGAAAAAGGTAACGTCACCCACGCTCTGGAAGTTACGCGGGATGTCACCGAAAAAAAGCAAATTGAAAAATCGATTAGAGAAAGCGAAAAAAAATACCGCGAGATGTACCGCCTTCTGCGCCTGATTGCCGACAACGATCCCGACATGCTGTGGGCCAAAGATTTGCAGGGGCGCTTTATTTTTACCAACAAAGCCCTGTGTGAAAAATTACTGGGCGTTCAAGACGTAAACGAACCCGTCGGCAAAGACGACATGTACTTTGTCAAACAACTCCGTGCCTTGCATCCCGATGATCCCTCCTGGCATAACTTTGGCGAGGCCTGCCTGGATTCTGATGCTATCACCTTAAAAGAAAAACGCCCCATGCATTTTGAAGAATACGGCAACGTGATGGGCAAATACACCTTTTTAGACGTTCACAAAGCGCCGTTACGGGACGAACAGGGAAATATCATCGGAACCGTCGGCAGTGCTCGCGACATTACCGAACAAAAGATTCTGGAAAAGAAAGAAGAAGAGGCACGCAAAAAGTTAAAAGAATTGGCCACGGTTATCGAACAAACAAATATCGCGGTTATTATTACGGATCTTGAAGGTACTATGGAATACGTAAACCGCGCCTTCGAAATTGACACCGGCTATGCTTACGAAGAGGCCATTGGTCAAAATCCGCGAATTTTAAAATCGGACAAACACCCGCCCGAATATTACAAAGAGATGTGGGACACCATTACGGCCGGCAAAACGTGGCGTGGCGAATTCATCAACCGTAAAAAAGATGGTACCGAATACCACGAAGACGCCATTATCTTTCCCATTTTCGATGAGCAGGGCAACATCATTAAATATGCCGGATGGCTAAAAGACATTAGCAAAGAAAAAGATCTGGAAAAACAAATTCAACAAATTCAAAAAATCGAATCGATCGGCGTTTTAACCGGCGGCATTGCCCACGACTTTAACAACCTTTTAACCGTTATTAACGGATACACCGAACTGGGTTTGGCCAAATATCGGGATGACGTAAAAATTCGCTCTATTTTAGAATCCATTCATGCCGCAGGACTGAGAGCCGCAAATTTGACTTCCCAATTATTGGCCTTTAGTCGCAAACAAATCATTACCCCGAAAATTATCGATATTAACGAACTGATTTCCAGCATGGAAAACATGCTCAAACGCTTAATCGAAGAGCACATCGTTCTCCATTTTTACCTGGAACCAGGTTTGCCTAAAATCAAAGCCGATCCGGTGCAAATTGAGCAGGTGCTCATGAATCTGGTGGTCAATGCCCGCGATGCCATCCATGAAAAAGCACCCGAAAATTCAAAAGAAAAACGTATCATCATCGAGACCAGTGTGCATCTTTTGGACGATTCTTACGTTGCCACCCACAAAGGCAGTGCGCCAGGCATGTTTGTTTCCATCTCGGTGACCGATAATGGCATTGGTATGGATGAAGAAACCAAGGCAAAAATTTTCGATCCTTTTTTCACCACCAAAGAAGTCGGCAAAGGAACGGGATTGGGCCTTTCTACCGTTTATGGCATTGTCAAGCAAAACAACGGTTCCATTTTTGTGTACAGCGAACCGGACAAAGGCACAACCATTAAAATTTATTGGCCTGTCGCGGAAAATCAGGAAGAAAACCTGTTCACCTCCGCTACGGAAAATTTTTCATCCCTACAGGGCCATGAAACCGTTCTATTGGTGGAAGACGATCCTTTTGTACGCAATGTAGGAAGCGATGCCCTTCGGGAATTTGGCTACCATGTTCTGGAAGCAGCCTCGGGCAAAGAGGCGCTGGAGCTCATCGAAAAAGAGAACGTGCAACCGGCACTTTTAATTACCGATTTGATCATGCCCTCCATGAGTGGCAAAGAACTGGCACAAATTTTACAAAAGAAATTTTCCGAAATTAAAATTATTTACACCTCCGGCTATACGGAGAATCACATTGTCATCAATGGCGTGCTGGAAAAAGGAATTAATTTTATCCCCAAACCGTACTCGGTCAGCGACTTTATTTCCCTCGTACGCACCGTACTCGACAAAAAATAATCAGGCTTTTGTCTCGGAACCTTGGTTAAAAGTTTTTCCCCTTTTAAAAATTAAATTGTAAAATTATAAAAGATTAGAACCAACGTTTCGCCCCTCTACGAATTTATTTGCATAAAATTGCAAGTATGTGTACAATTACAACGATTAGTTTTTTGATATCTGTCATTATTTCGTTTCACAATTTTACAAAACAATTTGGCTTCCATACAATTTTACGAGCCAGCATTCGTTAAGGAAAGCTCAAAAACAACAGATTACTTTGTACTAACAATTCGGGTGGTTATGGTTTTAGAAAAACGCTATTATCGTCTTTCCGACAATTCCAGAAAACTTTTTAAGCGTATCCGTTCTTATTTTGACGCTTCGGGGCAAGAAGTGGAACGTCACATTTACTTTTCGTCCCGGGAATCCGACCCCGCCTTAAAAATTATTACGAGCTATGCCGCCTTCGAACGCCCCGAACGCGTGCGGAGTTTTACCCGGCAGAACATATTGAGAAGCGAGACCTTTTATCTGTACGATTCATCCGGAAGGCTTGTCGAAAAATACTTTAAAAACGCAAAAGGCATAATATTGGCCCGGCATACTTGGCAGCTAAATGAAAAGGGGCAACCGGTTCGTTACCAAAAACTCGGCAAAAACGGACAACTCATCCTGCAAAAAGATTTTTTCTACGACGAAAGAGATAATGCCGTCCGCGAAACGCATTCGGATGCTTTGGGCCAGGCTTTAATCATTAAAAAAAGACTCTTCGATTCCAAAGGGCATGAAGTCTTGGAAAATATTTACAACGGTGAGGGGAAATTGCTGGCACGAAAGTACACATTCTACAATTCCGACTATGTCCCCGTGGAAATTAGCTGGTACAACCCGCAGCAACGTATTCAGCGGCTGGAATTATTCGCCTTTTGGGAAGACGGAAGCAAAAAGCAAGAAACCATTCTGGATTTTTTCGTTAATCAGTCTTTTTTCAAAAACTTCAATCGACAGGGCCAATTAATGAATCAACAGCACCGTATTGGTGGACAGCCGGTCGGAGAAGAGATTTTTGAATACGATGGCCAGCAATTCTTAACAAGGCGTCTGAAATTTGTGTACAAGAACGGACAGCGTAGGCCCGAAGAAGAAATCGTTTTTGAACGTATCGAATCTTCCTGACACCTTTTGCCCCGATATGCCGTCAGCTATCGGGTGGCTCCGGAAATTGGAATATTTTTTATTTTTTAATATATTCTCTCCTGAAAAACTTCTTTTGCTTACGCGAATCCATGGAGGAATGGCCATGAAAATCCGTAAACACACCCTGCTTTTCCTTGCATTGGCGCTTGCCACTCTCCTGCTCTTTTCGTGCAGCACAAAAACCGTGATGATGACGGTCATGCGCCCGGCCGAAATCAATCTGAAAAACTATTCCAAAATTGCCCTGGGCGATTTTACCAATGCACGCGGAGTGGTAGACCGACACGCTTTGGATTTAAGCGATGTTCTTACCCGGCAGCTCCTTGCCACAAACCGCTTCGAGGTGATTGACCGCCAAAAGTTAGGTGTAATTCTAAAAGAACAAAAACTGGCGGCGTCGGGCCTGATCGATGAACGAAGCGCTCCTCAGTTGGGCCATTTGCTTGGCGCCTCTGCCCTGATTTTCGGGCGCATCACCACCGATCGATACCATCAGAAAGTGCAGCATGGTACGCCTTACAAGGACAAAAAAGGTAGAACACACCAACGCCACACCCGAAAAGGCCGCTACGATTTGGCCGCAACAATCAAAATAGTGGATGTGCAAACCGGCAAAATTTTAACCGTCAAAGAACTTTCGGCCAGCGCGACAAAAGAAACCTCCGCTCTGGACAAAACACCGCCTCCTATCGACAGCAATCGTTTGTACAAAAAATGCCTGGACAAAATTGCCCTGCAATTCCGGCACATGATTGCCCCCTACAAGGCCAAGGTACGTGCTCAATTTGTGGTTGATGGTGATGTCCCGGAAACCAAAAAAGCCGTGGCTCTGTTCAAGGCAAATGAATGGGATGCGGGTCTGGCACTCTTGAAAAAGGCCGCGTTAAAGCCCTATTTAAAGCCGGAAAAGAAGGCCAAGGTGTATTACGATTTGGGACTGGCTCAGATGTATTTGGGACAACACGACGAGGCTATTGCCAATTTGCGCCATGCCCTGCAATTAATGCCCAATGAATCGCGTTACCAAAAAGCTTTGCGCACAGCCAAAGAGGAAAAAGCAAAAGCCGAAAAGCTGAAGGAGCAATTATAAGAAGGCAAACGACTCTCTTATTCCGAATCCGTAATTTCGAACTTTTCCAGATAAAAATTTAGAGTGGTGCGGGGAATCCCCAGCAGACGGGCAGCCGAACTGCGGTTGCCCTTTGTTTTTTTAAGAGCCTGGCGAACTAACTCTTTTTGCGCTTTCTGAATCAAATTTTTGCCGTTTTCCGGCACCAAATTCAAATTAAAAAAGCCTGCAGCATTGTTCCCATTGTGATTCATTGAAAAGGGATTAAACGCCCGTAAAATTTCATCGTAGGTCAATGTGTCCCCCTCAATTAAAATCATCACGCGTTCGATCAAATTCTTCAGTTCCCGGATATTGCCCTGCCAGGGGGCATTCTCCAGAAACTGCACGGCATCGTTGGTAAGCCGGTGCACATTTTTGTTGAATCGCGCATTAAACTCTTCGATAAAAAGCTTGGCTAAGGGAACAATATCTTCTTTCCTTTGCCGCAGGGGCGGAAGCTGAATTGTAGCCACATTCAGGCGATAAAACAAATCCAGACGAAATTGCTTGTTTTCCACCATTTCCTGCAAATCCACATTGGTGGCCGCAATAATCCGCACATTAATCTTTTGCGATTCCACCGAGCCAATGCGATAAAATTCCTGCCGCTCGATCACATGCAGCAATTTGGCCTGCAACTCCAGCGTCAGCTCGCCAATTTCGTCCAGAAACAGCGTACCGTGATTGGAACGCTCGATCAGACCGATTTTACCGTTGGTCTTTGCGCCGGTAAACGCTCCCTTTTCGTAACCAAATAATTCGCTTTCCATTAAATTGGGCGGAATGGCACACGAGTTAATGGCGGTAAAAGGATACATGAAGCGCGGACTTTTGTGGTGGATGTATTCCGCCAGTAAATTTTTGCCTGTTCCGGTTTCTCCGGTAATCAGAATGGTACTGTCGGTTTCCGCGTACTTTTCGGCCATGTCCATCACCTGTTTCATGGCTGGCGATTCCGCCACAATTTGTGGTAACGAGGCACTTTCGATGCAACGGTAGCGCAAATCTTCCACCTCTTTTCTCAGACGCAGGGTGTCTAATGCGCGCTGCACGGTAAAGCGCATCACATCGGGGTTTTGATCTTTTTGAATGAAATCGAAAGCACCCAACTTCATAGCCTGCACGGCAATTTCAATAGTCCCGTAGGCAGTGATAATGATAAACAGGGCCTCCGGAGCCATTTCCTTTAAACGCTTGAGCAGGGCAATTCCATTGGAATTCCCCAGGCGGTAATCCAGCAAGAACAAGTCGTAATTGGCATTCTGCGTTTTTTGCAGAGCTTCCTGTGCTGAATGGGAAAGCTCGAACACCCGATCGGGAGCCTGCAAAATCCGTTTAATAGAATGTGCAACGGTTGCTTCGTCGTCAATAATATGAATAAAGAATTTCATTCTTCTTTTTCCCCGGTTTTTTTGCCCACTGGGAAGAAAATCGTAAAGGTTGCCCCTTCCTGCGGTTTGCTTTCCACGCAAATCTTGGCGTTATGCTGGGTTAAAATTCTCTGTACAATGGAAAGCCCCAGCCCGGTACCGGTTTCGAATTGGGTGTAAAACGGATCGAAAATACGTGGAAGATTTTCTTCGGGAATTCCTACCCCGTTATCCTGAATGGCAATTTCCACCGAAGAAGCCGTACATCGCCCCGTAATGCGTAACTCACCGTGATCTTTCATGGCTTTAAAAGCATTCATGAACAGGTTAACGAACACTTGTTCCATCTGGAAAGGATCGGCCCAAATTTCGAAACAGTGTCCGTGAAATTCCTGCTCGATTTTGATGTGCGCCTTTTCGAACTTCTTGCGCACCAGCACCAGACATTTGTCAATTACCCCAACCAGATTCACCCGTTTTAGTTCCGGTTGATGCGGTGAGGCAAACTCCAGAATCACCGAAACGATTTTGTGAATTTTATTCAGGCTTTCCAGCAACTCGGGATAAATTTCATTGAATACCGGACGATCGCTCAATTCGCGCTTCAAATAATCCAGGTTATTGGTCAGCGCAAACAAGGGATTGCGCACCTCATGCGCAATGCCTGCGGAAAGCTCTCCAAGCACGACCATTTTTTCCATTTGAATACTGTACTGTTCCAGCTTTTTCCGCAGACGCAGATCGCGCATGTAATAAAAAGTAATCTGTTCTTCCGGAATCAAGGGGATGTCGCTAATTTCAAAAATTTCGACCGGAATCTTGTTTCGTCCGGGCATGGTCAAAATGGTTTCGTAATGCCGGGTGGGGAATTCGCTTTCCACATGGGCTTCGAACATGGTGCGGTTGTGGCAATCAATAATTTCCTGAATCTTCTTGCCGACAATGTCTTCTTTTTTTAAGCCAAGTAAATCCAGAAAGCGGCGGTTCGTCTCAATGATCACTCCCTCCCGATTGGTTAAAGCAATGGCTTCCAACGAATTTTCGATAAGCAAACGGTACTTGGCTTCGGAATCCTGCAATTGGGAAAGCGAGGTTAAGATAGAGTGCCGCATGCGGTTAAAGGCGGCAAACACCTTGGTAATTTCGGTGCTGGCGTTTCGGGGAGGTACAAGCGGGAAATCGTAATCCTGAATTTCCAGCTTTTCCGCGGCCATGGTCAGGGCTTCAATCGGCCGGATGATCGTGTGGCGCAGCCCAAAATAGAGAATGGTGCTTAAAATTAAGATGGCGCTTAACAAGAAAAAAAGCATGAAAACCAGATTCTGTTCTTTTGCCTGCTCAAAGGAAGCGGCAGAAATGTGGATGCTTACCCCTCCCCGCAAATCGCCTTCTTTGTAGCCCTGTGCCGCGTGGCAACCCAAACAGGACTTTTCGGTGTACAACGGGGCAAAATAGCGAAAGTACACTTTATTGTTGTGCCGCTCAAATCCGTAAAATTCTTTTTTGTCCCGGTGGGTTTTTAAATAAGCCAGTGCACGGGCTTCGAAGGCATCGGGTTTGTTTTCCGGATTGAGGTAACGATCGCTGGCCATGTGAAAAAAGGCATCGCCGATTAAATCTTTGCTTAGCTCGCTTAACTCGCGCGTAATTAATGCGGGATTTTTCAAAACCAGTGTGTCATTATGGACCGTGACCAAAATGGGGTGTTTTAAAAAAGGATTGATTTTGACCCCGGGCGTTTTTTTGACCAGTACCCCCTCGTAATCCGAGGCCCAATGACGCACAGTTAACACCATTTTGTACAAAGAGCGGGAGCTATTCAACAATGTCTTTTCGACCTGTCGGTTGTAGCGAATGGTTAAAAAGCCAAAAGTAAAGGTCAAAATGAGCGTTGTGGAAACGCTAATCAAAAGGATGATTCTTCCGGTTAGCTTCATGGCCCTGTCCTTTCCTACCTTTTCTAATTTGTAACTCTTAAACCAATAATTCAAATGTTTTTGGCCAAAAAGCGAAAAAATGACGGTATGCCGTCATTTGACCAAATACGGTCAACATATAAAGGTAAATCAAATTTACATAATTTTGTAATTGACCGATAAACAATAAGTTAACGCATTTATTTTAAACTGGCATACCATTTGAATAAGTAATGATCTTCGGTAACCAAAATCACTTAACGAAGGAGGAGTTATGAAACGCTTTTTAGTGGGTTCTTTTATTTTAATTCTCTTAACCTCTACCCTTTTTTCTGCGGATTTTAAGGTAAACGGCGTGTACACGGCCTGGATGCAATCGCAACACGAATTCTGGTTCGGTAATGCCAACAAGCCTAAGTACAACGACAATTACGTGGTACAAATGCTGCGATTTAAGGTGCAGGCTGCGGTAAATGATCATCTGCGCGCCGTGACGCGTTTTGACATGGCTCAGGGTTGGTGGGGTGTTGACAATGCTTTGCGCAGCGTACAGCGCACCGGTGAAAAAGGCGGAAGCGCCTTATTCGATTTTAAAGATACCAACTTCCTGTTTCATGTGGATCAGGCCTACATCGAATTCGATTTACCCAACAAACCGCTTACGTTTCGTGTTGGGCGGATGTGGTACGGCCTTGGCAACAAGCTGATGGTTGACAACAACTACGATGGTATTCAGGCCGATTTGAAGGGTGTTTTGGGCAAGAAGCTCTCGGTAAGCTGGGCCAAAGTTTCCGAAGGCACCGATGGCATTAGCGACGAAAAGGTTGTTGGGCCCGATCAACGGGGTTTTACCGACGCCCGCGATGCCGATTTGTTGACGGTTAATCTCAACAATACGTTTAAGTGCATTAATTACAATGTTTACGGCCTGTACTATCGCGACGCCAGCACGGCCGATGGCAATGCGTATGTCCCGGATCATTTCCAATTTTTCAAGACCCGCTTTTCGCCGCAGGTAACCCAATTAACGGCAGTCGGAATTTCCGGTAAAGTCAAAAAAGGCAAAATTTCCGCCGACTTCGAAGCCGACTACCTGACCGGTAAAGACGATATCAAAAACACCACCCACGGTGCCAAACAGATGTGGGACATCAATGACGGAACCCTCTCCGGCTACAACATCTATTTAAAGCTGACCCACGCCACAACCGACAAGCTTTCGCTTGGTGGTGTTTTCGGCATGGGATCCGGTGATGACAATCTGAACGGCGGCAAAGGCAATGTCAACAAACTGCGTACTTCGGGTTTCTTTTACATTACCGAAATCTGGGAAGATTCCATCATGCCGGATGAAGAAGGCATTACCCCTCAGGGTCTGGGTGCGCCCAACGTACGCGGCTACCGCGAACTGGAAAACACGACGATCGTACAATTAAACGCCACCTTTAAACCTCTCAAAAAGCTCAGCCTGTTTGCCTCTTACAATTATATTAAAGCGACACAACCCATTCCCAAATGGGATGCCAGCGGCAATCCCGATTACAGTTCTACCGCTTCGGATTTGGGCCAGGAAATCGATTTTAGAGCTACCTACAAAATTTACAAAGAATTGGGCTGGACATTACGCGGCGGTTACTTTATGCCGGGCAAGGCAGCCGGATATTTGATTAACGGCACCGATAAATACTCCGATCCGGCCTGGGAATTAAAATCGACCATTACCTACAAATTCTAAGTTGTTTACGGCGTCGGTTTCTGGCACGCGAAACCGGCGCCTTACATGTTCCAAGTAACAAAGAGGACATATTATGAGAAAGTTTATCGTCGTTCTGTTAATGCTGTTCACGACCATTCTTTTAGGCCTTAATCTTTTTGCCGGGCAAGACAAAGATAAAAAAATGGTTAAACACCCCGAAGTGGATTTTTCCGTGAGCTGTGTGGAATGCCACACCAACGTAACCCCGGACATTGTGAAAGAATGGAAAAGCAGCAAACATGGCGAAATGAATTTTGGCTGTTACATGTGTCATGGAGACGGCCAACAGGAATTTTATCCCCGACCGAGTTCCGATCGTTGCATAAGTTGCCACGGCGACTACGCGGTTGATTTTTCCAAAACCAAGGCAACAAACTGCTTCGATTGCCATCAGGGGCATACTTTAAAATTCCATAAAAACAATTAGTTTGGAGGCATTATGAGTATTTCGCGCAGAGAATTTTTAAAAGTTTCTGCTGCAGCCACCGCCGCATCGACCATTGGCGTATCCTTTTTGCCGGGTATGCAAAAAGATTTGTTTGCCGACGGCTTAAACTGGCATAAGTCGGTTTGCCGTTTTTGTGGTGTCGGATGCGGGGTGATGATTGGCGAAAAAAACGGAAAAGTGGTTGCCGTTAAGGGCGACACGCAAAATTCGATCAACAAAGGGCATTTGTGCGTCAAAGCATTTTATTTGCACAAAATCGTTTACGCTAAAACCCGTCTGCTCCATCCCATGATCAAAAAGAACGGGAAATTCGAACGCGTAAGCTGGGACGAAGCATTAGGCTATGTGGCCAAAAAGTTCAACGAAATTCGCAAACAATACGGACCGGACGCCCTGGCCTTTTACGGTTCGGGACAGGCCGAAACCGAAGAGACCTACATGGCCAACAAACTGTTCAAAGGTGCCATTGGCACGAACAACGTAGAAGGTAATCCGCGCCTGTGTATGGCCAGCGCCGTAGGCGGTTACTTAACCAGCCTGGGTAAGGACGAACCGGCCGGTACCTATGCCGACATCGAAAAAGCCGAACTATTCCTTCTGGTCGGTACGAACACGGCCGAGGCACATCCCATCGTTTTTGAACGCATCATGCGCCACAAGGCCAAAAATCCCGATGTAAAAATCATCATCATCGATCCGCGTAAAACCCCAACCGATCAGGTCGCCGATCTCCATCTCTTCCCCAAACCCGGCTGGGATTTGGCCATTCTGCACGCCATGGCCCGTATTTTGATTAAGGAAGGTTACGCGGACGAAGATTTCATCAAGAACCACGTGAATTTCCATGACAATAAAAAGAAGATTTCTTTTGAAGATTACAAGAAATTTCTGGAGCAATTCACTCCCGAAGCCGCAGCCAAAATCAGCGGCGTAAAACCGGAAGAAATCGTCAAAGCGGCACGCATGTTCGGCAAAGCCAAAACGGCCATGAGCATGTGGACCATGGGATTAAACCAACGTACCCGCGGCGTTTGGGCCAACAACCTGGTGACCAACCTGCATCTGATTACCGGCAAAATCGGCATTCCGGGTTGCGATTCCTTCTCTCTGACCGGACAGCCCAATGCCTGCGGTGGTGTGCGTGAAGGCGGCGGCTTGTGCCATCTGTTACCGGCCCACCGTGTCGTTAAAAATCCCAAGCATCGTGCCGAAGTGGCCAAAGTTTGGGGCGTGCCGGTAGAAAACATTCAACCCAAACCCGGCAAACACACCGTAGCCATGTTCGATGCCCTGAATAAAGGCGAAATCAAGGGCATTTACATCATGTGTACCAACCCGGCACAATCGCTGCCCAATGCCAGTAAATACTGGAAAGGGCTCAAAGAACAATTCGTCGTTGTTGCCGAATCGTTCTTCCCCACGGCCACAACCGAATATGCCGATGTGGTTTTACCGGCTGCCTTCTGGTCTGAGAAAGAAGGCGTGTACGGCTGTACCGAACGTCGTTCGCAGTACATGGAAAAGGTAATCGAACCGCAGGGCGAAGCACGCTGGGATGCATTCATTTTGCGTGATCTGGCCATTAAGATGGGCTTCAAAAAATACTTCGAAAAATACAAAACCGCCAATGACATCTGGAACGAATACATTTCGCTGACCAAAGGTACCGACATGGATTTGAGCGGTGCACCTTACGAACGCCTGAAAAAGATACGCGGCATTACCTGGCCGGTACCCAGTGTGGACCATCCCGGAACGTACAAACGCTACACCAAAGGCGATCCTATCTTTGATGCTTTGCCGGCAGAAAAGAAAAAAGGACGCCGCATGTACTTTTACGGCAAGCCCGATGGCAAGGCCATTGTTTGGGCACGCCCGGCCAAAGGTCCGGAAGAACCGACCGATGATCAATACCCTTTGGCTCTTTCGACCGGCCGTGTACTGGAACACTGGCATACTATGACGATGACCGGCACCGTTCCGGAATTAGTCCGTGCCGTTCCGATGGCTTACGTGGAAATTAATCCCCAGGACGCTAAAAAATTAGGCATCGAAAACAAGGATCAGGTTATTGTGGAAACGCGCCGGGGTAAGTTGCAAATCGAAGCTCGCGTCATCGATCGGCCGGAACCGGGCACCATTTTCATCCCGTGGCATTGGGAAAAATGGATGGCCAACATTCTGACCATCGATGCTTTTGACCCCGGTTCAAAAGAGCCGGAATACAAAGTGTGCGCAGCCCGAGTTCGCAAAGCATAAGGCACACCATGCACCACACGGGGGAAGCCGTCCCATGCGGCTTCCCTTTTAATAATTAAGGTTGGGAATAATGGGATCAGCGATTTCTCGTAAAGATTTCTTCAAAGAACTGTTTGGCTTTTTCAAGCAGGAGGTAGAAAAAGGAAGCCGTCCCGGCCTACGGCACAGTAGCAAGGTGCTTCCACCGCCGGGGGCACAATCGCTTGAACATTATTTGCAAAACTGTACCCAGTGTTACGAATGTGTTTCGGTTTGCCCACCGCTGGCTCTGGAAGTGCATCGGGAGGCAACATCTCAGTTTTACGGATATCCGGTTATCAATCCCAAACGGGAGCTCTGCAGCCAGTGTGCGGATTATCCCTGCATTCAGGCCTGTCCCACCCCGGCCCTTACTGTGGAAAATGCCGCCCGGTCCCTGTTTCGGGCGCAAATTGTCCAAGAATACTGCCTGGCTTATCAGGGGCATTTCTGTCTTTCGTGCCTTAATGCCTGCCAGGAAAATGCCATTAAATGGAATGCACAGGGCGTGCCGGAAATTACGCAGGAACTGTGTACGGCATGCGGTGTTTGCGTGCCGGTTTGTCCCGCACCCGAGCAAGCCATTGTGTTTCAATTAACCATTTCTTAATGAAGGAGGGAATTATGGCCATTGCCGGTGTAGTTATTGCCACCCAACCGCAAAAAGCCATGCATGTGATGGAACAGCTCAATAAAACGCCGCAGGTAACCACTTACGGCGTTTACAACGATAGCCAGATTGTTGCGGTTTTCGAATCGGATACGGCCAACGGGCTCAAAGAACTCAGCAAAGAAATTCAGGAAAACATCGACGGAATCCTGGGAATCTATCCCAGTTACGTCACTTTTGAAGACGAGATGGAAGACTTTCGTGAAGAATTCTCTTCTTCGCAAAATGCGTAACCGAACATAACCCGGAACGAGGATAACTCAATGCTTCTGGAATGGTTAAACAAAATTGCGCAGTACCATGCTCCGTTACGTCCCCCCGGAGCCGTAGACGAAGACGAATTTTTACGCAAATGTATTCGCTGCCGGCGGTGCGAAGAGGTGTGCCCGTACGACTCGATTATTATGGCCCACGGCGAACACGGGCAAAAGGTAGGTACGCCGTTCATTTATGCCCGGCGTATTCCCTGCTATTTGTGCATGAAGTGTACGGAGGTGTGCCCCACCCAGGCTTTGCTGCCCATTAAAAAAGAAGAAAAAGAAAAAGTAAAAATGGGGCTGGCCAAAATAGACACGACCACTTGCCTGGCCTACAACGGAATAATTTGCCGCGCCTGTTACGAACGATGCCCCATTTACCGGGAAGCCATCACGCTTGAAAATGAAATGTACCCGGTCGTACATCCGGAGCACTGCGTAGGATGCGGGATTTGTGAAAATGTTTGTCCGAACGATCCCCCATCGATCATTGTAAAAAGCGCTCATGCGTAACTGACGGGAAAAGCGATGAAAACAATGAGCTCATTCGAACAAAAATTTTACCGGAATCTGCATTGGATCCGACGCCTGACCCAGTGGGCGGTAGTCGTTTTTATTTTCGTGGTGCCTTTTTTAAACCGGCAGGGCATTCACGCCATAATCGGCACATTCTACAGCATCCGCATCGGCCATCTGGATTTGATGGACCCGGCACTGATGTTTCAAACCATTTTGCTCACACAAAATATTTACTTCCCGGCAATTTTAGCCGGCAGCATTCCCATCATTCTGGCTCTGGTCTTTGGCCGGGTTTTTTGCAGTTGGATGTGTCCGTACAATTTGCTTTCGGAATATGTGGGCGCCTTGCGCAAGCGCGTGTTCCCCAAAAAGCAAACGCGCATTTTAAACCACAATCCGCGCCCCCACTGGTACTGGACGGTTTTAGGAAGCATCGTCACCCTGTTGATGGTTAGCGGCCTGCCCGTCATCACCTATCTTTCCATGCCGGGACTCATTTCCTCCCAGGTGGCCGATCTGGTCTTGCACGCAACCATTGGGGTGGAAATTTCTCTGGTAATCATTCTGCTGTTAATCGAATTCTTTTTTGCGCCCCATTTCTGGTGCAAATACGCCTGTCCGGTGGGCGCCGTATTGACACTCTTCCACTACAAACACACCATGCGCGTGCAGTTCGATCCCAAAGGATGCACCTGCCAGGACCTTAAAGCCCTGTCGTGCAATGCGGCCTGTCCGCTGGGGTTAGACCCACGGCATAGGGACATTTACCCCTATTGCTACAACTGTGGCGAATGCATTTACGCCTGCCACAAGCATCAGGGAAAAAGTTTAAGTTTTTCCTTCCAAACCAATAAACAAAAAAACATCATTCCGCTAAAATTTAACGAGAAACAGGATGGACCTTTTAAGGAGGCGAATTTATGACCAATAAACCCGAAAATCCGAAACGGAGAGCCTTTCTGAAAAACTTTGCCATTATCGGGACGTTGTTGGTGGCCATCGGAATGTTCTTCCGAAATTTGTGGGAATACATTTATCCCCCAAAAGAGAAGAAAAAATATCACAAATATTTGGTGGCCAAAATCGATAGCGTGCCCGTAGGCAAAGCCAAAGAAATTAAATTGGGTAAAACACCGGTATTTGTGGTGCATTTGCCCGACGGATATCGTGTGTTTTCCGGCATTTGTACACATTTGGGGTGTATTGTGCGCTGGGAAGAAGAAAAGCAGCGCTTTTTTTGCCCCTGCCACAAGGGGATTTACGACAAAACGGGCAAAGTGATCGGTGGCCCGCCACCACGCCCGTTAGACCAGTATAAAGTGGAAGTGGACAAAAATCTGGTTTACATCTATGTGGAAAGTAAAACAAGGGGGCCCTGGGCATGAATTTTAAAGATTGGTTTAAGGAACGCTTCCCGATCGATTATGACAAGTTCGTCGAAATTAACGAACGCATTTTTATCAAAGAACCGATACCGGTTCACATGAAAAAATGGTGGTACTGCATGGGTGCCACACCGCTCATCCTTTTTGCTCTGCAGGGATTGACCGGTATTTTCCTGGCTTTTTACTTCGTGCCTTCTCCGGAAATGGCCTTCGAAAGTGTACGCCACATTACGCAGGATGTGCGCTTTGGTTTTTGGATTCGCGGCTTGCATCGTTGGGGAGCAAACTTAATGATCCTTTCGCTGCTGCTGCACATTACCCGGGTGTTCTTCACCCGCGCTTACCAGCGTCCGCGCGAATTTAACTGGATTATCGGTGTGGTTTTGTTCGGCCTTTCCTTAACATTCTCGTTTACCGGCTATTCGTTAACCTACAACCAGCTCTCTTACTGGGCGGCTACCGTAGGCACCAACCTGATTAAAAGCGTACCACTCATCGGACACGAATTACTTTACCTGCTGCGTGGCGGCGAAGAAGTAACCGCCAACACGTTAACGCGTTTTTACATGTTACACGTCTGGTTTTTGCCACTGTTTTTGGTTTTCTTTCTCATTTTACACATCATTGTTCTGCGTTTGCATGGCGTCTCGGAACCGGAAGGGTTTCCCAAAGGCAAATATTTCCCGTTTTATCCGCACCATTTTTACAAAATCATCATCGCCACTCTGTTCTTGCTGGCTCTGATGAGCTCGTTAACCATTATTTTGCCACCGGGATTGGGTACCCCGGCCGATCCGACGGTTACGCCGTTCCACATTAAGCCCGAATGGTACTTTTACCCCACCTACCGCTTTTTGCAATTGGTTCCGTTAAAGGTGGGCATTTACGTTACCGGGGCCTTTTTGATTGCCTTTACCTTTTGGCCGTTTATCGAGCCCTTGCTCTCCAAAAAGAACGAAGTACGCAGAAAAATCAGCTGGGGAGTGGGCGCTTTAACCTTAATAATAACCCTTGGTTTGACCATCTGGGAAAGTTTGGTGTAGTAAAAAATTAACGTCATTTTTTAAACGGAGGAAAATTTATGGATACCGTAAAAGGACAACAATGGCTGATTGGTATTTTTAGTACGCTGCTCATTGTTATTTTGATTATTGTGGCCGGCATGGAAATGGAAAAATCGCACGCCACCAAACCCGAAATCGAAATCGACAAAATGACCGCTCGCTGCATTACCTGTCACGAAGAAAAAGGCATTGCCGTCAAACAGATTGACGCCTGGAAAGAGAGCAAGCACGCCGTAATGGGCATTGGCTGCTACGAATGCCACGAAGCCAAGAAAGGCGACTTCGACGCGTTTACCTGTACGGGCAGCGATATTTTGATCGGACGCCATCCCACCCCGAAAGATTGCGCCAAATGCCATGAGCAGCAGGTTAAAGAATTTGCAAACAGTAAGCATGCGCATCAATTCTGGCTGCTGAAAAACGGCGACCGCGCCGTATTCGAATTTCCCATGGCTACGCGTCACGGCTGCGAAGAATGCCATCAGGTGGGTAACATTTGGCCCGACGGCAGCGTGGGCGAATGCGATGTGTGCCATGCCAAGCATTCATTCAGCAAGGCGGTAGCCCGCCAGCCCGAAACCTGCGGCGAATGCCACGTAGGTCCCGATCATCCCCAGATCGAAGAATACATCGAATCGAAGCATGGCAACATCTTTAAGGCCAAAGGCAAACATTGGGATCTGAATTACTCCACCAAAGATCATCAAAAAATCCCTCTGGAAGTACCCGTGTGTACCACCTGCCACATGGATGGCAACGAAACCCAACCCATGACGCACAACGTCAGTGCCCGTCTGGCGACCGAATCGCAGGCGCCGTGGAGTTTCAGAACGGTTTGGGATGAAGAACATTTGGGCAATTGGAAGAAAAAACGTGAACGCATGGAAGAAATTTGCGCCAGTTGCCATGCGCCCGATTTCTACAAAATGTACTTTTTAACTGCCGATTTGGTTAACCTGCAATACAACGAAATTCGTCGCCAATTCGTCTATTGGACCAAAAAACTCACCAAAAACGGCACTATTCATCGCCTGCAACGGGACGGCAAATTCTTCTCCAGCCCCGTACTAAACGGCTGGGACGAACTGCCGGAACACAACATGTACTACGGCTGGCACCATGAAGGACGCCGTTTCCGCATGGGGGCCGAAATGATGGCCGCCGATTACACCCAGTGGCATGGCATCTGGGAAGTTCAGGAAGACTTAACCGAACTCATCAAATGGGCCGCCGAACACGGTGACGCCGAAGCCAAGAAAATCGCCAAATCGAACGATCCCACCAAGTTCATCACTTTTGCCTTGTACGATGTGCCGGGAACGGCCTGGGGTATTGCCGCTAAAACCAACACAACTCCGTTTGTGTACAACAATCTCCCGGACTATTGGGATCGGGTGTACAAAAATGTGGAAGCGGCCTTCCAGCATGGCTTGCTGAGTGAAGACCAATGGCAACTGTGGCTGAAACGTTACAAAAACAAAGATTACTACCTGGGGCTGAAGTTCGCCAATACGCCGCAAGTTGATTCCACATGGAATTTTTACAAGAAACGTAACGACATCGATCTGCAGAAGATGAAAGAACAAGTCATCGATTTGGTACTCCCCGGAAAATCCTTTTTTGAAGGACGGTAATTGAAGTGAATAAATGAAACTGTCGGGTAATGGCGGAAGCTATCTTCCGCCATTACTTTTTTAATCCGAAAAACGCTATGAAACAAGTTATTCTCCCAAACGAAAAACAAATTCAACGCATTCTGCTTTTGGGCATACTCTGGGGACTCGGTGAAATATTCATCGGGCGCTGGATCAAGACCTTAACGCCCACCTTCTTTGGCATGCTTATGCCCTTTCTGGTAGCCTGTTTCATCCTTTGGGCCAAACGGGCCGTGCCGGTAACGGGCAGTGTACTACTTATGGGCATTCTTGCGGCTACGATTAAATTGTTTGCTTCGGGCATGGTATTTCACGGAGCGTTCACGGCCATTTTAACGGAAGCCTTCTTTGCCGAGCTCCTGTTCTTTGCGTTGCCGGCAGGATTTTGGGCCAACCTTTCGGTGGCGTTATCGATTGAACTTTATGCCGCACTTCATCCCTTAATTACCCGGGGGAGTTTGTGCCTTTCCACCCATTTTCTGCGCTTTAAAAGCTGGGTATTGCCCACCCAGACCGGCTCAGGCATCGTTTCCGATCAGTGGCTGCTTGTGCTCTTTTTTACCATGCACATTGTGATGGGCATTGCCGCCGCTTTATTAATCGAATTTTTACCGGATCGGCAAAAAGAATAATCCCCCACCTAAACACAAAAGCCCGGCCATCGCTTTTTGAGACGGTCGGGCTTGTTCGTAGTGCTTTTGCTGTGGATTAACGTACCAGCAGCATCTTTTTTACCAGTTGATTACGGGCGTTCCGCAAGCGATAAAAATACACTCCGCTGGGCAAGCCCTGTGCATTAAATTTTACGGAATGAACTCCCGCGGATTGTGTGGCATTTACCAGTTCGGCAACCTTTTGTCCCAATGCATTAAATACTGTTAGCGTCACATGCTGCTTACGCGGCAGTTGATAAACAATAGTTGTGGTGGGATTAAACGGGTTCGGATAATTTTGTTTTAACTGCCAGGTGTGAGGCATCTTTTGAACAGGTGTATTCATGCCGACCACCCCGTTTTCGTTGTACACAACCACCCCAAATCCGTTTAACCCGATCCAGGCATTCCCGTTGGCGTCAAAGGCGATATCTTTAACCCAGGGGTAAGGCAGAGAAGAATTTTCTCTATTGAACGATTGCCAATTGGTCCCATCGAAAATGGCAAAGCCTCCGTTAACCTCTCCACCAAATTGCACACCACCGGTCCAAATTTTTCCCTGTGCGTCGATTTTCACCGTTTCCACCCAATCGGCCACCATTCCGCTATTTTCCCGGCGATAATTTGTCCAATTCGTACCATCAAACTTGTAAAGTCCCCCGGCTTTCCCGTCGGGACTTTCACCGAAACATCCCACCCAAATATTTCCGTCACTATCTATGGCCAGCGCATTAGGCGCCGCATAGGTCAAACCGGAATTACTGGGAGTGTACCCCACACAGGTAGTACCGTCATATTTAATAACCCCATAGCCGTTAACCGCCAGCCATACATTGTCATTCTCATCTACCGCAATGGCATAAAATTCATCGAACAAAGCCGGGAAATTGGACATATTTCCTTTGTCATGAAGAGTCCAATTGCTTCCGTCAAAAACCGAATACCCTTTGTCGGTTGCCAGATACACTTTATTATCCTTTGTGACAATGTCGTAAATCCATTTGCCATAAATATTCGGGGTATTGTCTCTGTTGTACAGGGTCATTGTGCCTGCCGCATCAATTTTTACGGCGCCATAATGGGTTCCGGCCCAGATATTCCCGGCCTGATCTTCGGCAATGCAGGTAACCACACTGTCCGGCAAATCCGAATTACTTCGGGTGAACACTTGCCAGGTATGGCTGTCATATTTTACAAGACCGGCGCCATTGGTTCCGAACCATTTTACCCCTCTCGAATCCACAAAAACCGATAAAATCGCATTCGAGGGTAAGCCACAATTGGAGACAAAAACACTTTGAAAATGCCCGTCGACCAATTTCACAAGGCCTTTGCCATCGGCCCCGGCAAACACTTCACCCTGCGAGGTCACAAGCACCATATCAGCCGTACCGGCAGGAAAGGTTCCGGTACTTTTGCAGTAGAACTCCGGAAAACCGCTTCCGTCAAACTTGTTCACGCCTCCGTATGCGACGTATTCTTCCATGGCAATCCAAACATTTTGGTCGCGGTCAATAAATATTTTGCGGACGTTGTCATCGAGAATGGACGAATTGTAACGATTGTAGCTTTGCCAGTTCGTTCCGTCAAATTTGGCCAAACCGCCCGAACGCATGCCAACCCAAACATTATCGCTGGCATCGATAGCAATATCATTAATATAATAATCGGGAATACCCGAACTATCGGGGTTAAATTCCGTCCATTGGGTACCATCGAATTTGTAGAGGCCGCCTACATTGTAATAATCACTGGTGGTGCCGGCCCAAACATTGCCCCTGCTATCGCAGGTTACACATGAAAAGTTGTTGGCTTTTATGACCGAGGTATTGCTGGAATTAAACACGGTCCAATCTCCGTTGGAAAGACGGGCCAGCCCTGTTAGGGTTGCAAACCATACATCGCCATTGGGCGCTACGGCAATATCGTTGACCATATTCCACGGCAGGCCGGAGTTTTCGGTATTAAACGTTTGCCAGTTTGTGCCGTCGAATTTGCAGGCTCCGAAAAACGTGCCGAACCAGAGGTTCCCCTGCTGATCGTGGGTCACACAATACACATTGTCAAAGGCCAAATCCGAATTGGTTCTGTTGTAATTCACGTAGCTCCCATCGGCCAGATTGTATTTGACCACTCCGCCGTTAGTAGCCAGCCACAAATAGCCGTTAAGTTCAATCGCATCGTGAATTACGGTATTGGCCTCGTACGATACCCATTGGGTATTTTGGGCAAAAACCGGTACCAGAAAGAACAAAATTACCAAAAACCATCCTTGCTTTTTCATAATGTTACTCCTTCGGTAAAAATTAAATTTCCAGATAAAATTTCGGAAGGATTGAAAAAAAATTTAGAAAAATTGGTGCGCTACTTGTCGGCTTCTCCTTTCTGCAATCTGTTGCCGAAACGGCTTTGCAAAAATCCGGTGATGTAAAAAGTTAGCCCGCAAAAATCGGCTTAGCCATGTTTGCCCATTTGGGGTTGCGTTCTAATTATCCAAAACGGTGATTTTATCTTCTTTGTTGGGGATTACACACAAGAACTCAAAAGGTTCTTCTCCGATGTTTTCGTACCAGTGCGGAACGTGCGCCGGAATAAAAACGACATGATCTTTTTCCACTTCGTAAACTTCATCGCCGA
>Ga0256914_1000798_pt1 | contig 30485 bp, 37 predicted proteins | sample HulkmetaG_FD_191571 | JGI IMG/M metagenome (GOLD analysis project Ga0256914, IMG submission 191571) | Hydrothermal chimney microbial communities from Main Endeavour vent field at the Juan de Fuca Ridge, Pacific Ocean - Hulk | ecosystem: Environmental > Aquatic > Marine > Hydrothermal vents ... | reverse complement strand
GAGGGAAGGTTTGAAGCCCGGATATCCGTCCGACCATTACACGAGCCAGCCTATAAGCGGTATAGAGGAGGCCATGAAAGAGGCGATAATCTACGCGAACGGGATAGCCAAGCCCAACGGATACGTTACCACGGGAGGCAGGGTTCTAACGGTCGTGGGAAGGGGTAAGACTTTGGAGGAGGCGAGGGAAAAGGCCTACACAGCACTGTCGAAGATTAGCTTCCCCGGGATGAGGTACAGAAGGACGATCGGCTTGGACGTTCCCGAATGATCACGCCAGCAGCATCCCCACGAAGAATCCGATCAAGGCACCCGCGTTCAGAAAAGGTAAACCCGCGTGCGCCCTCCTGAACCTTTCGGCCACGACTATTAGCGCCGCCATCCCGGCCATACCTCCCAAGAGCGTCGTAAGTGCTGGAATTTTTATGAAAAATATTTTTGGCGCTTTTACGAATGTCTGGGCGGAGACCGCGAGGATGTTGGGAACTACCACGTCTCCGACCCCGAGCAACGTCGGGCGGTCTTTGTCGGGTATAACGAACAGCATGGGAAGACCCATCTTGACTATCGAATCCGCGAGGTCTATCATGTGCTCGGTCTTGTAAACCGAAACCGCATCGTATATGGCGAGAATTATCAGCAAAACGACGACGGGAAGGGGTTCGAGGCTTATTCCGAACATGGACGTTATTCCGGCGGCGAGCAACAACGCGGACACGTCTATAACCAACCACGAGGGTTTTTTAACGAGCAGGATCACAAGCATTAGAGCTACGGCGAGGGAGAGGGTGGAAAGGAAGGGCAGGAGAACGTAGTATATGGACACGAAGACTATGGCGTACATGAATAACCTAAGAATTCTCTCGCTCTTCTTCGCGAGCAAGAGTATGATCGCAGTGAAGAACACTATCGCACCGAAGTAGAGCAGGGAGTTGGAAACGTCGGAAGGATTGCTGAAGACCCTCATCCCGCTTGCTTCGTAATTCGGAACGCTCGCAATTGCGAGCAGGGCGGTGATAAGGTATATGAGAAGAAAGACCCATCTCCTCATGGTCTGAATCTCAGGTATATCTTATCCCCTCTCATCAGAGCCAACCTGAGGGACTTTCCTGCCTCCTTGTCCTTCCTGACCTTTATAACCCCCTTCTTGCTTACCGCAGCTGTAAACAGATACTCCTCCCCGGCGAAAACGTCGACGGTTTTGCCCTCCAGCCCCTCGGCGTGGATTATGTAGTGCTTTCCGCTCTCCTCAACCTCGACCTCCCTAAGCTCCCCAGACAACCTCAACGGCTGAACCTCAAGCTTGACCTTGAGCTCGTTCTCTATTCTCTTTATCCTCCTACCCCTCTTGCCCAAGAGATGCGGAATCTCCTCCTCCGGAACCCTAACGATCGCCCTTCTATTGCTCAAAACCTCTACCTCGTACTCCGTGACGTATCTGCTCACCACCTCCTCTACCATCTTCTTTACAGCCTCAAGCTCCTCCTGCTCTATTGGCATCACGACCACTTGCTCCCCGTAGGTGTAGATCTCGTACTCCACCCTCTTGGTGTCGAAGTCTATGACCTCTATGACCGGTCTCGCGAGATCCTCCTCCATCATCCCGTAGGGAACCTTAACCGTGAAGTTTAGCTCGTACACCTTCCTGATCTTTCCCGCGTCGATGAATATTATAGTGTCAACGACCTGAGGAATGACACCGAGCTCGACCCTCCCTATCATCCTCTGAATCGCATCGATCGGCCTCGTGGCGTGGGTGACGCCTATCATCCCCACACCCGCCAAACGCATGTCCGCGAAAACCTGAAAGTCCGAAGTCCTCCTCAGCTCATCGTATATCGTATAATCCGGCCTGACCAAAAGCAACACATCCGCTGTTAGGCTCATGTCACCCTCGAGCGGTGCGTATTGCGTTATCTCGTCCCTCACCATCAGATCCCTCGGACTCTCCATGGTCTTGACTATGTATCCGTTCTCCATCAGGTAGTTTGCGACGCTCGCGGCGAAAGTGGACTTCCCCGCCCCCGGCGGACCCGCGATCAGTATTCCCCTCTGCCTCTCAACGAACCTCCTCTTCAACTCCTCGCTTATCCCGTACTCGTCGAGTGTAACCCTCGCTATCGGTCTGACCGCAGTTATCTCCATCCTATCCGCGAAAGGTCTCTCAGCTATCGCTATCCTGAGCTCCCTGAGCTGAACGACCGTCACGCCCTTCCTCTCTATCTCTATGCTGCTGTCCTCATCCTGCCTCGCGACCTCGAGTATCTCGTGCGCTATCCTCTGAAGCTCCTCCAGACTCATCGGCTCCTCCCTTATCTTCACGAGCTTTAACTGCCCTATCCTCCCCCTCTTGGCGAAGGGTGGAACGCCCTCCCTAAGGTGAACGCTCGCGGTGTCTGGAGTGAAGAACTTCATTATCGTCGTGTCCTCCGGCCTTATCCTCTCCTGCGCCAAGTACATCGCCTTAACTCCCTTCGCAACCGCGACGGTGTACTGCACCCTATCGCTCGTTATCAAGACGGCATCTTCCTCCTCCGCTATCCTCCTTATCATGTTGTCTATCTCACCGCTCTTCGCAAGCCTTATCTGTTCCAAGGAAGGCCTTTCCCCCAAGAACAGGACGTCCAATCCCTTCTTCTCCGCTATCTCCCTTATCCTCCTTACCTCCTCCAACCCCTGAAGACCCGTCATCCTCCCCGCGTTCGCCTGAGCCTCAAGCTCCGCTATCGCCGGCTCGGGGATTATGATCGTTCCCTTTATCTCCCCGCTTTCGAGCATCTGGGAAACCCTTCCGTCTATAAGCACGCTCGTGTCCACTACGTATTTCATTTCACTTCACCCGTTTTAGATTAGGGGGGTCGGCGACTATTTAAACGTTCTTATGAGCTTAACCCATCTCCTCGTCATTATAACAGTCCTTCTCGTCCTGTTGACTATCTTCTCGGGGAACAGCCCGAGGAGGAAGTTCTTCAGAAACGGACGGCTCGTCGCTCCTATCAGAACCACGTCGTGCTCGTCCGCCTCCTTCGCTATCCTCTCCACGACCCTCCTATCCACGACGAACTTGCTCTCAACCTCCACGTCCTTCAGAGGCTTTGCCGTTTCCTTGAAAGCCTTCTCAGCCCTCCTCCTATCCTCCTCCGACTTTCCGACGTAGAGTAAGGTGACCTTCGCCCCGCACTGCTTCGCAAGATCCCTCGCTATCTCCGCCGCCAGAACGGCGTGCGGGCCACCGGCAGTGGATATCAGTATCCTCCTTATCTCCCTCCACTCGGGCTCGAACCTGACGACGATCACGTCGCACTTGGCCTTGAGCAGTATGGGGTCTATGGTGCTTCCGAGGACGAAGTCCTTCCTGAACGTCCTACCCCTCCAACCTATCATCACGAGATCGGGCTTTACTTCCTCGATCGCGTTCAGTATAGCCTCGGAGGCGTTGTGTCCTATCTTCACCATGCCCCCCGCCGGAACGTCCATGCTCTTTATTAACTCGCTCAGAAACCTCTTAGCGTCGTCCACGTACTTCATGGCTCCAGAAAGGGGTGTCTGCTCGGGGATGGTTATTACGTTCAGCAGCAGAACCTCTCCCTCCCTCGCCTTCGCTATCAGGCTCGCGAGCTTCATGAACTTATCCGCGTACTTCGGATTGGCGACGGGAACGAGAATTACGAACTCCTCCTCCCTTATCGGCTTCTCCTCGTAAACGGTCTTTGTTTCCTCCTCGAGCTTCTCTATCTTCCTCTTCTGCGAGTAGGTCAGGTATATCAGGCTTCCGACGACTATCCAAAGGAAGGTGGCGCCGAAGACCACATCGCCGTGCTCTATCTCCCTAACGAGGAAGTATCCTATCAGGATCTGCATCGCTATGGCAAAAGCGGGCAGGTAGGGGACGAGGGGGGCTTTGAATGCTCTGCGGAGATCGGGTCTCCTGTATCTCATAACGATCACTACGAAGTTTACGAGCATGAAGATTGTCAGGTACATTATGTCCGCGGCGGTCGCCACTACCTCTATGGGCGCGACGGAAAGAACGACGACTATGAGGTAGCTGAAGAAGATTGCGTAGTGGGGGGTTCTGTTCTTCGAGTGTATCTTCGAAAATATGCCGGGAAGGAACCCGTCCCTTCCCATAGCGAAGGCCATTCTCGAGGAGGAGTAAATCGTGGCGTTCATCGCGCTGACCGTGGAGATCAATCCACCGATTAGGATTAAAACCGATCCGAAAGGCATTATACCGTTCGCTATCCTTATCAGCCCGAACTCCGCGAGCTTGCCGAGGTACTGCCAACTCGGAACGTTGCTCTGAACGGCACCGAGGGATGCGAAGGCGACGAGGAGGTATATCGTCACGACAATCCAGAGGGAAAGGATTATGGCTTTGGGTATGTTCCTCTCCGGCTCCTTCACCTCCTCACCGCTCTGAACTATTATCTCGTAACCCTCGAAGGCTATGTACGTCAGACCCATCGCCGCGAGGACTCCCGCAATTCCGTTGGGCATGAAGGGCGTGAACGACTTTATCCAGTCGGGTCTCGTAACCGTCTTGTATATACCGAAGGCGGAGAACGTCAGGAGGATCGCCACCTTCAAAGCCGTGACAACTCCTCCAACCCTTCCGCTCTCCTTCACACCCCTGTAGTTCACGTAGGTTAGGAAGGTCACGATTGAAACGGACGCAACCTTTGCTACGAGGCTCTGGGGGAAGGGGAAACCCATCATCCTGACTACTGCCTCCGAAAGGAACGCTCCGAATGTCACAGCATACAACGCGCATGCTATGCTGTTCGCGCTCCAGCTACACCAACCGGAAAGAAATCCTACGAAATCCCCCAAAGCCTCCCTAACCCAGACGTAACTTCCTCCGGCCTCAGGAACCGCGGATCCGAGTTCGGCGTAGGAGAGCCCGGTGAGGGTTGCGATGATACCGTTCAGAAGAAAGGCGAGGAGTATCGCGGGCCCGGCTATTCCCGAGGCTATGCCTATTAGGGCAAATATTCCCGCTCCGATCATCGCGGCGATGCCGAGGAGGGTTATATCGAGCAGGTTGAGGTCTCTGCTAAGACTTACCTGAACTTCCCGCATCCCCATGTGCTGAACCGTATGGCTTGAAAAAGTTTATCTTATCAAAGACGTACCTCGGCAAGTGCACGAACTGAGCTACGCCCAAGCTCTGCTTGACGAGATACTAAGGCTGGCGGAAGAAAACAACGCTAAGAGGGTGACCAAGATACATCTTGTGATAGGAGAACTGCTGTTGATAAACCCCGAACAGCTCAAGTTCTGCTTCTCCGCCATAAGCAGGGGCACCGTAGCGGAGGGTGCCGAGATAGAGATAGAGTTTATTAAGCCGAAGATAGTCTGCACGAAATGCGGAAGGAGGTTCGATGAGGTGATAGGTATCTGCGACTGCGGGGGTATAGTTTCGATAGACGGAGGTAAGGATTTCCTTCTGAAGAAGGTCGAGATGGAGGTGGAGTGAATGCACAGGATAGAGATAGATGCCGAACACGACGTTCTTTCCCTAAACAAGAGGTTGGCTAAGGAGAACAGGGAGTTTTTGAACAGGCACGGGGTGGTGGCGATAAACGTCATGGGGGCGATAGGCTCAGGCAAGACGCTCCTGATAGAGAAGACGATAGAGGCACTCAAGGATGAGGTGAAAATAGGGGCGATTTTGGGGGACGTAATAGCCAAAGACGATTACGAGAGAGTTGCCAAGCACGGAGTCAAGGCCGTTCCGCTCAACACCGGTAAGGAGTGTCATCTCGACGCCCATCTCGTTCACCACGTGATCGAGAAGTTCGGGGACGTCGATGTTCTCTTCATAGAGAACGTAGGTAACCTGATATGTCCGGTGGACTTCGACTTGGGAGAGACCTACAGGGTCGTTATGGTGAGCGTCACCGAAGGCGACGATGTCGTGGGCAAGCATCCCGAGATATTCAGGCTCGCCGACGTGATAATAATAAACAAGGTCGCTTTGGCAGAAGCTGTCGAAGCTGATGTGGAGAAGATGGTGGAGGACGCGAGGAGGTTGAACCCCAACGCAAAGATAATAAGGATGGATCTGAAGAAGGGAATAGGTTTTGAGGAGTGGCTGGAGTGGTTGAGATGTGCATTGCGATCCCGGGGAGGGTAGAGAAGGTCGAGTATCCTTACGCGGTGGTGGACTTCAAGGGGACTAAGAGGAGGGTTAGGATAGATCTGCTCGAGGACGTGAAGGAAGGAGACTACGTTTTGGTTCACGTCGGCTTTGCTATTCAGAAGGTGGAAAAAGCTGAGGCCGAGAACATAGCCGAGTTGCTCGAGAAGGTCTTCGGCTAAACTTTTATTCCCATCCGTCTACTCGAATCGATGCGCATAATTCTGTTCACCGGAAAGGGTGGAGTGGGCAAGACGACCGTGGCGGCCGCGACGGGAATAAGATCCGCCGAGCTCGGTTACAAAACGCTAATAATATCCACCGACCCCGCGCACAGCCTCTCCGATTCCTTCCAGAAGGAACTGAAACCCTACCCGACGGAGGTAACGGAGAACCTCTACGCGATGGAGGTGAACGTCGAATACGAACTTGAGAAGCACTGGAACACTATAAAGGAGTACCTTACGGTGTTCTTCAGATCTCAGGGGATAGACGACGTGGTTGCGGAGGAGCTCGCGATCTTTCCCGGATTCGATGAGCTGGCGAGCCTCCTCCATCTCCTAAGCTACTACGAGAAGAAGCTTTTCGACGTGATAATCCTCGACTGCGCTCCGACGGGAGAAACCCTCAGGCTCCTTAGCGTTCCGGAGGTGGCGAAGTGGTACATGAACAGGTTCTTTGGAATAGAGAAGAGGGTTCTGAAGCTCGTTAAGCCAATAGCGGAACCTCTGATCAACGTCCCCTTGCCTTCGGAGGAGGTGCTGAACAAGATTCAGGAGCTATACGTCAAGATGAGCAAGCTCAAGGAGATATTGGAGAGCGACGTCACGAGCGTCAGGATAGTCATGAACCCGGAGAAGATGGTAATAAGGGAGTCGGAGAGGGCGTTCACCTACCTCAACCTCTTCGGCTACAGGGTGGACTGCGTCATAGTGAACAAGATATTCCCGAAGGAGGCCGGAGATTACTTCTCCAAGTGGTTCGAGCTTCAGGAAAGGTATCTGAAGGAGATAGAGGAGAGGTTTCCGTTGCCCATATTCAAGATACCCTTCAAGTCGAGCGAGGTCGTGGGGGAGGCCTTGTACGAGCTCGCGGAGGAGTTGTACGGAAAGGAGGATCCGACCAAGCTCTTCCACACCGAAACTCCGATGAAGATAGAAAAGGAGGGAGACAGATTCGTCCTGTCCGTAAAGGCACCCTTCGTATCGAAGGAACAGCTGAAGCTTTTGAAGAGAGGGGAAGAGCTGATAATAATCGCAGGGCAGTGGAAGAGGATAGTCTTTCTCCCTCAGTCCCTCGCCCTCAAGGAGCCCGAGGAGGCAAAGTTTAATAAGGGGGAGCTCAGAATCTACTTCAGATGAGGTGTCCGGTTATGCCGAAGGAAATAAGGATCAAGGTTCCGACGCCCAACGAGGTCGTGCCGGAAGAGTTTAAGGGGCATCTACTCAACGCCTCCAAGGAGCTCCTTCTCGCCATGAGGAGCCTCATAGACGAGAGTCTAAGGAAGTTGGAGGAGATGGAATCCAGGGGTAAGAAGGAGCTCAAGAAGATAGAGGTCGAATGAGGATCCTCCTAACCAACGACGACGGTTTTTACTCCGCCGGATTGAGGGCGAGTTACGAGGCTCTTAGGGATCTGGGAGATGTTTACGTAGTCGCCCCGTTGGTTCAGAGGAGTGCAGTGGGTAGGAGCATGTCCGTCATGGAACCTATAAGGGTGTCGGAGGTTTACGTAAACGACATGCACGTTTACGCCGTCGACGGAACTCCCGTGGATGCCGTGATTGTGGGCATATACAAGGTGATCGGCGATCTCCCCGACCTCGTCGTTTCGGGAATAAACTTGGGGGAGAACCTATCCACCGAAGCCGTCACGACTTCCGGAACCGTAGGTGCGGCTCTCGAGGCTGCCTCTCAGGGATGTCCGGCGATAGCGATATCTCAGGAGATGGACGACTCCGAAAAGTTCGAGTTCACTTTCAAGCCGTACGACTTCTCCTTGGCCAAGGAGATGTTGAGGAGGATTGCGAGGATCGTTCTTAAGAAGGGGTTACCCGAAGGCGTGGACGTGCTTAACGTGAACGTTCCCGCGAAGTTCAGCGGGGAAATAGAGATCACGAGGCTCGCGAGAAGGCTTTACAGGACGAGGATAGAGGAGAGGTTAGATCCGAGGGGGAGGAGGTATTACTGGATAACCGGCGATGAGGTGGAGGATGCGGAGGAGGGGACGGACATACACGCAATAAGGATGGGCAGGGTTTCGATCACGCCAATTACGATAGATTTAACTGCAAGCGTCGACTTCGAGGAGCTCAGAAGGTGGTTGTATGAAGGCGAAGCTGAACTGCGCTAAGGAGGCCGTAAAGCTCGTAAAGGACGGCATGGTTATAGGAATCGGGAGCGGAAGCACGGTCGAACTTTTTCTGAAGGAGCTCGGCAAGAGGATCAAGGCGGAGGAGCTGGAGGTGTTCGGAATACCCACATCCTACCAATCCCACATAGTCGCTGTTGAGAACGGGATCAGGGTCGTGGATCTGTTTCAGTTCCCCGAACCGGAGCTATGCATAGACGGAGCGGATCAGATAGACTCCAACCTAAACTGCATAAAGGGAGGAGGGGGCGCGCTGACGAGGGAGAAAATAGTGGCGTTCGCATCGGACAAGTTCGTCGTGATAGCGGAGGAATCTAAGCTCGTAGGAAACCTATGCATGCCCGTTCCGGTCGAAATCCTCCCGTTCGCCTACGGATTCGTCGCGAGAAGGGTCGAGGAGTTGGGCGGAAAGTGCGTGCTTAGGGAGGGTAGGGGAAAGGTGGGGCCGGTGATTTCGGACAACGGGAACTTCGTAGCGGATTGCGATTTCGGAGTGTTGGAGGATCCCGAGGGGATCGAGGAGAAGCTAAGGGCAATTCCCGGAGTGATAGAGAACGGGATATTCACCGGAGTCGTGGACAGGGTGATCGTGGGAACGGAGGAGGGAGTCAGGATTTTGGAGAGACTCTGACGAATTCCCTCCCCCCGCATATCGGACATCTGAAATCCTTCAACTTTTCAAAAGGCGTCGGAGGAATTCCGTACCAAGGACAGCCTTCGCTCTCGTCGTAAACGTATCCGCACACCTTACACTGATACAGCATGGTTCCAATGTTTTCGATGAGTGTTAAAAAAGCCTTTCCAAAAGGCTCGCGACGACGATGGGGAGTAAGACCGTCGCGTCCCCGTAAACTGTGACGTGCTTCGCCTTCTCGCTAACCTTGCCCCAAGAAATCGCCTCCCTAACCCTCGCACCGCTCAAACTTCCGTCCCACTCCACCGCCGTGGTGATGTAAACAACGTATTCGAGCCCCCCGATGAACTGATTCCACCAAATCGTGTGGTGCTTGCTTATCCCTCCTCCGACTATTATCGCCCCCGTCCTCTCGGCGTTGAACACTACGTCGCTCAACTCGTCTTCATCCTTCAAAACGTCGATCACGAAATCCTTGTGGGTCTGATAGAACAGCCAGAGTTGACTGCCCACCGCCCCGTCGGTTATTCCGGGAACGAACATCGGTATCCCGTTCTTCCAGCACCAGTAAACTATAGAGCTCTCCGCGTTCTCTTCCCCCTCGAGCCTCTTCCCTATCTCCCAAACGAGCTCCTTTGTGGACAACCTCCTGCGTTTGGAGTATATGTCCTCTATGATCGGCTGTAGCTTCTCCTCAAGTATCAGCCCGTAGCTTTCGTTCGGAGCCAAGACGTTTCCTATCCTGTTTATTCCCCTCCTATGCAACTCCGCGTCGTCGAGCATGAACGATCCGTGGTAGTAGTCCCTCCATACCCTCGCGAGATCGTGGTCGAGCGTCCCGCACGTGGTTATTATCACGTCGACGAGCTTCCTCTTTACGAGCTCCCTTATAACCCCCCTCGTCCCCGTTGCCACTATGCAGGCCGGAAAGGACAGGAACTTAACGCACCTCTCGTCCTTCACCATGTCCTCGATTATATCCACCGCAACTGCCAGATCTTTGGCCGAGAATCCCCCGGATTTCATCATCTCCTCTACGAGCTCGTTGACGGTCATTCCCGGCCTTAGCTCGATGTCCTTAACCCTCTCCATGGCGGTGAATCGACGGATTGCTTAAAAATGCCTCGGCTCCGTGGAGGGTCATCACCTATCAGAATGTGCAAATCTCCTCATCGGCCTTCAAATTTATCATCAACGCGGTTATACGATTTTCGATGAAACCCCTCGGCGTTTGTGAGAGGTGCGGAGAGTTCGAAGGGAGGTGCGAATGCGGAAGGGGGAGGATAGTGATCGACGGAAGGAGGAGGGTTACGGTCAGCAAGTTCCTCAGCGGGTTGCTCAGACACTACCCCCAATCGTTCGGCGTAGAGGTGGACGGGGAGGGATGGGCGGATTTGAAGGACGTTCTCAGGGTTCTGAGGGAGAGATACGGGGTGGGGAGGAGGGAGTTGGAGTTGATAGTGAAGTTCGATCCTAAGGGGAGGTTCGAGATAAGGGGAAACAGGATAAGGGCGAGATACGGGCACAGCATAAATGTCAACGTGAAGTGGAGCGAGGATGCGGAGATACCGCCAACCCTCTACCACGGAACGCATCCGGCCAACGTTCCTTCGATAATGCGGGAGGGATTGAAGCCGATGAGGAGGAGGGAGGTGCACCTCTCCGGAAGCGTCGAGGACGCTTTGGAGGTAGGGAGGAGGCACCACTCAAACCCGGCGGTGCTCGTTATAGACGCGAAGGGGATGATGGAGGAGGGATTGGAGATAAGGAAGAAGGGAAGGGTTTACACGACAGATTTCGTTCCTCCCAAGTTCATAAGGAGGTTGCTTTGAAAAAGTTTATCTTCAGCCCGTCGGTGTTTGGTGGGATGAAACGGGTCTTGTTGTTCGTTCTCATTCTCACGATCTTCCCGGTTTCTGCCCAGAGCGTGAGCGTTAGCTTCACACCGTCCGTCCTATTCCCCCACGACGTTGCGAGCGGAGTGCTGAAGATCTCATCTCCAACGCCCGTAAGGATAACGGGGATAACATTCTATTCTTCGGGCGTGGAGATCGTTCCGAAAAGCGTCTCGAACGTGGGATACGTCGGTTACTACGAGCTACCCTTCAAGATAATAGCGGAATCTGAGGGTATCCACACGGTCAGAGCGGTTATATCGACTACGAACGGTAGCATCACTCAGGAGTTCGTGGTTAGGGTCATAGGGCAGATGCCCAAGATCGTGCTCGACAAGACCCTTCTGAGGCTGGACGAGGTGAACACGGTAACGTTCAGGATATCCACGCCCGTTCAGATATCCAACGTCGTCGTTACGCCACTATTCAAAGCCGAGCCCGAGAGGATATTCGTGGTAAACGGCGTGGGATCCTTCAGATTCGAACCGAGAAAGCCCATCCCCCTCAGGTTCGAGATAGAGTTCTACAACGGCGACAACCACCACGTCGTTTACGAAACCGTGAGGGTTGGTTACGTTAAGAGTAGCGGGGTAACGATAAACGCCACACCCGAGTACGGGACGGTTTTGAGGGGAGACGTTGTGAAGGTCAACGTTCAGGTGGCCAACTTGAGGGAGGACGAGGTGAAGTCCCTGAGGCTCACATTCAGCGGGAACGTGTCGCCGAAGGAGGTGGAGATACCGACGCTGAAGGGTGGAGAGAGCAAGGAAGTCACCGTGCTCTGGTGCCCGGTGGAGGGAAGGATGAGGATAAGAATCAGCTACGAGGACGACTTCGGTTACGAGTTCAACGGGAGTGAGGTGGTCGTCGTGAAGGTTCTGAACGAGTCCGCGGTTCAGCTGAGCGGACTGAACGTTCAAAACAACATGGGGAAGGTCACCGTGAGCGGAGACGTATGCAACAACGGAAGGAGCAAGGTTTACAACGTCATGGTCTTCGCTAACGGCAGGTCTTACTACATAGGAACGATAGACCCTTCGGACTTCGACTCCTTCGATATAAGCGTCCCCTACTCGCACGCGATAACGGTCAAGGTGACTTGGAGCAACGAGATAGGACAGACGTTTTCGATAGAGAGGACTTTAACCGTCCCCACGATGGTAGAGGAAACGAAGGGGAACAGCTGGACGCCGACGTTGATAGCCTCCGCTACCTTGGCGGTAGTCGTTCTGCTCGTAGTCTTGGCTTGGAGGAGGAGATGATAGAGCTCGTGAACGTGGTCAAGAAGTATAGGATAGGAGCCTACGAGGTTCCCGCGCTGAGGGGAGTTAGCCTAAGGGTGGAGAGGGGCGAGTTCGTCACCATAATGGGGCCTTCGGGGAGCGGAAAGTCAACCCTGCTCTACATGATCGGCTGTCTCGACAAGCCCACGAGCGGGAAGGTGATAATCGACGGCGTGGACACGTCGAAGCTCGACGACAGAAGGCTCACCGATCTAAGGAGGGAGAAGATAGGTTTCGTTTTTCAACAGTACTACCTCCTCCCAACCTTAACCGCTTTGGAGAACGTGGAGCTTCCGATGGTCTTCAGCGGTGTTCCCAAGGGGGAGAGGGAGAGGAAGGCGAGGAAACTGCTCGAACTCGTCGGACTGGAGGGCAAGGAGGACAGAAAGCCCATGGAGTTGAGCGGAGGGGAACAGCAGAGGGTCGCTATAGCGAGGGCTCTGGCGAACGACCCTCCCATACTCCTCTGCGACGAGCCGACGGGCAACCTCGACACACAAAGCGGAAAGGTCGTGATGGATCTCATAAAACGTCTGAACGTGGAGAGGGGGGTTACGGTCGTTTTGGTTACGCACGATCCCTCCCTATCCGTTTACGCGGACAGGGTGATAAGGATAAGGGACGGGATGATCGTGGATGCTGGTTGAGCTCGCTTTGAGGAACCTTTCGAGGATAAAGGTCAGGAGCGTTTTGGCGGTAGTTGGGATTGTCATAGGTGTGATGGCCATAAGCTCGATAGGGATCTTCGGAGAGAGTATGAAGTCCATGGTTCTCGAGAACTTCAAGAATTACGTTAACGAGGTCGTCGTAACGCCCAACTACATGCACGGATTCGACAGAATAGACGAAAAGACCGTTAAGAGGTTGGAAGGTCTCCCTTACGCCGAGAAGGTCATACCGATAAAGAGCGTTTACACGCTTGTGGAGGGGAGAAAGGAGAGAACTTACGCCACCGTGTACGGGGCGAACCTGAGGGATCTGGAGGGGATTCTGAAGGTGGAGAAGGGCACCATGAGGGAGTGCGTCGTGGGGAGCAAGATCGCCGACTTCCTCGGGGTTAAGGTGGGCGAGAAGATAAGGATAAACGGTAGGGACGTGAGGATCTGCGGGATATTGAAGGGGGAGAGGAGGTTCGACATCAACACTTACAACGCGGTGATACTTTCGAAGAGGGAGTTCGACAGGATTTTCAACGAGAAGGGATACGTGATGGTCATAGTCATGCTGAGGAGCATGAAGGACATAGATGCGTTCAAGAACGCCGTCGATAGGACGATAAACAGGAAGGAGGAGAAGGTGTCGGTGTTCGAGATGAGCGTGATAGTCGAGAGGATAAAGGAGATCTTCAACAAGATGACTCTGTTTCTGATAGCGATAGCGGGGGTATCTTTGCTCGTCGCCGGGATAAGCATACTGAACATAATGCTGATGTCGACGTTGGAGAGGACGAAGGAGATTGGTTTGATGAGAGCTATAGGGGCTTACAGGGAAACGATACTCAAGCTGTTCCTTCTCGAGGCGGGGATACTCGGGCTGGTCGGAAGTTTGATAGGAGGAGCGTTGAGCTTTCTCGGCGGATACGCCATAGACATGCTGATACTTCGAACGTCCAAGTACGTGTTCACCCCCGCCTCTATCGGATACGTCGTGCTCGGAATCTCGTTCGGTATAGCGACCGCTTTAATAAGCGCGCTCTACCCGGCTTGGAAGGCGAGCAAGCTCGAACCCATTCGGGCGTTGAGGTACGAGTAGGGGTGATGCCATGCTGAACTACGACGACAGGATGAGGGCGAGGAGGAGGTTGGCTCTGATACTTGGGGTCGTAGCCCTTCTAACCCCCATCCCATTCCTCCACGCCCTGCTAACCACCCACAGCCTCTTCGCCATCGTCGGATTCATCATAGTCCTTCCCGCCATGCTCTTCCTCCTCGCGATAGTGGGGAGGGACGACTTCGACGAAAGGACGCTGGAGTTCGCCAGAAGGATCGATGCCGATGACGTGGCGGTTTTCTCCGGGATCTCAAGTTACTGCGTTTGGAGGAAGGGTGGGATGTGCGTTCTAATGAAGAACTTCTCGAGGATTTACGTTTGTTTCGGCGAGGAGGGGAAGGGAGATCTTACGGACAGGCTTTCGTTCCTACTCGGAAGATTCGCGAGGGACACGGATACCGTAGATTATCTCAACGTCGAAGACGTTACGGTCATAGTCGCCAAGGGGAGGATAGTCATTCCGAGCCCCAAGGACAGGGAGAAGGTCGTGAGGGGCGTCGGTTACAAGTTAAGCCTGTTCGGGTTCGAGGAAATGGACGCGGAAAAATTCGGCAGGGTGTTCGAAACGGTAATGGAAAAAATTTAGATCAGTCCGAATCTCTTGGCGTTCTCGTCCGCTATTCTCTGCAACTCCTCTATTATCTCCTTCCCCTTCGGATGCTTGAACAGATGCCTGAATCTCCTCTGAAGTTTCAGATATTCCTCAACCGGCTTTTTCTCCTTTATCTTCCTAACCCTGACCAACTCCCCGTTCTCGTATTCGACTATCGGATAGAGGGCGGTTTCTACGGCTAACTTGGCCACCTTTATCGTGTCGTTGCTGTTTATTCCCCATCCCGTAACGCAAGGACAGTGGATCTGAATGTACTTGGATCCTTCGAACTCCACAGCCCTCTTAACCTTCCTCCTTATATCCTGCGGGAAGGCGACGCTCGCGGTCGCGACGTAGGGTATCTTGTGAGCCAATGCGAAGGCGACCATGTCCTTCTTCTTCCCCACCTTGCCCGGAAGAACCTTTCCTGCGGGGGTGGTTGTGGTGTTAGATCCGGGCGGTGTAAGACCGCTCTGCTGATTTCCCGTGTTCTGGTAGGCCTCGTTGTCCAAGCATATGTAGAGGACGTCGTGATTCCTATCGAACATACCCGAAAGGCAACCTATTCCTATGTCCGCCGTCGCACCGTCTCCGGCAAAAACGACGACGTGCCCTTCATCCTCCCTTCCCAAAGCCTTCAGAGCGGCTTCCACTCCCGCGGCAACGGCGGCTGCGTTCTCGAATACGGAGTGTATGTAAGGCACCCCCCAAGCGCTCCTGTCGTACTGCGAGCTAATGATCTCGAGGCATCCGGTGGGGTTGACAACGAAGCACTTGCCCTCCAGAGCGTACAGTACGTTCTTAACCGCTATCGGCAACGCACAACCCGGACACGCTCCGTGACCGCTCGAGAAGAAGTACTTCAAACTATCACCTCCTCGAACTCCTTAACACCCTCGAAGTAGCATCCCGGCTCCACCCTTCCCTCGATAACCTTCTCAACGCATCCCTTGATCAGGGATCTCGGTATGTCCCTTCCACCCAAGCCCACCACGAAGGAGTAAACCTTCGCGTCGCTGTAACCGTATAGCGCGGCCTTCAGATCCGTCGCAACGGGACCCTCGTGACCGAAGGATATCGCCCTCTCGAACACTACTATCTTGTCCACGTTCTCCATGGCCTTCCTAACGTCCTCCGTCGGGAAGGGTCTGAACGACCTTATCTTCACCAACCCGACCTTCTTGCCCTCGTTCCTTAGCTCCTCCACCACTTCCCTTACCAACCCGACCACCGATCCCATGGCCACCACCGCCACTTCGGCATCGTCCATGTGATCCTGAGCTATCAGCCCGCCCCAGTCCCTTCCGACGTGCTTTGCCCACTCCTCGAACACCTTGGCCATCACGCCCTTCGCCCTCTCCATCGCCCTCTGCATGACCACCCTGAACTCCATGTAGCAATGGGGAGGAGCGTAGCATCCGAAAGTGAGCGGATCTTTGGTCGTTAGCTTTATGGGCGGGTCGTAAGGTGGAAGGAAGGCGTCGACGGTTTCCTGATCGAGAAGATCGACGGGTTCGTAGGCGTGGGTGAGCTTGTATCCGTCCATACACACCATCATCGGAAGCATAACGTCCCTGTTCTCCGCTATCTTGTACGCCTGAGGTATTAGATCGTGAACCTCCTGATTGTTCTCCACGTAAACCTGAATTATGCACGCGTCCCTCATCGCCATGCTGTCCTGATGGTCGTTCCATATGCTGAGCGGAGCGCTTAAGGATCTGTTCGCTATAACCATGACTATCGGCAGACGCATTCCCGCAGCGTTCCAGAGAACCTCGCTCATCAGTATGAGCCCCTGCGAGCACGTGGCGGTGAATGTTCTCGCTCCGGTTGCGGAAGCACCTACGAGGATCGACGCCGCACCGAATTCCGATTCCGCCGTTATATACCTGCAGTTTCCGAGCTCTCCGTTCGCGTACATCTGGGCCAAGTTCTCGACGATCTCGGTTTGGGGGGTTATCGGGTAAGCGCATATCACGTCCGGTCTGCAGAGTTTAACGCTGTGCGCTACCGAATAGAAACCCCTAACGACCTTCCTAACCATTCCAACCACCTTACACCTTGTAAATATCCTTCAACTCCATCTTGATCGCGTTCGTGGGGCAGACTTCGGCACACAACCCGCAACCCTTGCAGTAGTCGTAGTTGACCTTAGCCTTCTTTACCTCCTTTCCGTCCTCCTCTCCTACCTTCACGACCTCTATGCACATGTCCGGACAGTACATCTCACACGTCCCGCATCCCGTGCAGAGCTCCTCGTCAACCTTAGGCCAGTGCGTCCCCCAGTCGCCGGTCTTCATCTTCAAAGCTGTATAAGGCTTGGAAACCGCACCGAGCGTAATCCTCATGCTTTCCCCTCCATCTCCTTATAAGCCCTCTCAACCAACTCCGCGTTCTTCTTCGCGATCTCCTCACCCTTCTCCTCGAACCACTCCAAAACGGTCTCCTTCAGGGTGGAGAGCTTTATGAGCTTCGTAGCTCCGGCGAACGCTCCGACCATCGCGGTGTTGGTTATCGGCCTACCGAGTATCTCCATAGCCATCTTCGTCGCGTTGAGGGTTAGGATCTTTATAGAGCCATCGAGGTTCGAGAAGTGCTCCTTCCTCAACTCCTCGGCGCTCTTGGGGTAGTTCGCTATTATCATCCCGTTCTCCTTTATCCCCGCCTCAACTCTAACGGGGCCTATAACGGTGGGATCGAGGACGACGACGTAGTTCGGGTAGTATATCTCGTCCCTCTCCACTATCGGCTTGTCGGAGATCCTGAGGTAGGAAACGACAGGCGTCCCTCTCTTCTCTGCACCAAACATGGGGAATGAAAGCGTCCAATAGCCCTCCTTGAACCCCGCAACAGCGAGCAGATCTGCGGCGGTCACTACACCTTGCCCGCCTCTCCCGTGAAATCTAACCTCTATTAAAATAACCATCCCCCCAAATTGTCATTTTAAATGCTGTTTAATAGGGGTTTAATAAATGTATCGTTATCGTCGAATCACGAAGGGTTCTGCGAGCTTGACGATTAGGTACAGAACGTATACTTCAACGATCGCTGATAGGATTATGGGAACCATGCAGTCCGTCTCGACGGCGGAAAGACCTATGAGGGCGACTACGAAGTATCCACCCTTTATGAGCCTGCTTTCGACCATGAAGAACGCCCTCATACTTCTTACCTTGAAGAAAACGTAGAAGGTCGTAACCGCTATGATCAAGGACACGATTACGAGGACATAGTAAACGGACGGATAGTCGGAAACCTCGACGTTCCTCCCCAAGAGCCAAACCACAGCAACGTAAACGATCATCTCCTTCAAGGCGTCCTCGCTCAACCTTCCCCTCATCAGCCTTATTCCCCAGTATCCGCCGACGGAAACGGTAAGAGCCATCAGATCGTGCACGATCGCGTGAAGTTTAGGATCGCCGAAAGTCAATGCATGAACGAGGAATTCGATCGCGAGAGCTACGAAGAGGAACGAAAACGCTCGGATTGCATCCAAGTCAGTTAGGTATTCGTCTATCTCGGTGCTGTAACCCCAAACGCCAATGCACACGGCAACCGAGCCTACGAGTACGTTCAGCATTCGAATTTAAACTCCACCTAAAAGGTTATTAATGTTGTTAAAGCCACGCCCAAGACCGCGAGGACAGTTCCTAAGATCACCCTTACCGTAACCCTCTCCCTAACGCCCATCGCCAAGAACTGAGCCAGTATAGGGTAGAGAGAGGAAAGCGTGGAGACAACGGTGGCGGAAGAAATGCTGAGGGCAAAAACGAAGGCGTAGTTTCCCGAGATCATGATAAGACTCGATAAGGACATCCACTTGACGCACTTTGGATCGAAATCCCTTCTCAAGGCGAAGGGAAGGAGCAAAACGGACACCATCGCGAACCTGAATCCCGCTATGGCTTCGGGAGGAAGGTAGGACGTGAGAGTTTTAACTATCGTTATGCTGAACGACCAAAATACAGCCCCGCCCAGCGCCATGGCGTATCCTCCGAAATCCCTCCTACCCTCCCCTCCCACCACGAGCCTTATCGAAATGACTATCAGCGCAGCACCCACTACGACGTTGGGTTCTATCCTTCCAAACAGGAGGGCGCTCCAGAGGGACACGAAGAGGGGATAGGTTGACGAGATCGGAACGGCTCTCGAAACCCCGCACCTCCTTATGGACTCCATGTAGAGCATGTCACCTACGAAGAACGCGAAGATTGCCGATAGAAACACCAGAGCCCATATCCTCGGAGGGGTATCGGTCAGGATTTCGAAGAGTTCGCCCTTTAACAGCATTATCGTCACGAATCCCGTCGCCGTGAGAGTAACCCTGACGAAGTTGGCCGTAACCACGTCCCCGTATCTCAGTCCGAGTTTGTACACGACCCCGTTAAGCGCCCAACAGAACGCCGAAAACAACGCGAGGATATCACCGAGCATGCAAGCAACAACGGCAACATATTTCAGCATAAATCTGTTTCTGCGACTCGATGGGGGTGGAGGAGAGAATTAAGAAGGCGAGGAAACTTTACGATCTCTACGGGGAAAGACTTCTGAGGGACGATAGGATATCCGAGCTAATCAACAGGCTGGAAAGGGCTGTAGAGAGGACTTGGAGTTACATGAGGGAAATAGGGGTGACGGAGGTCTGCAGGGAGTGCGCGATGGAGGTCGGAAGCTGCTGCAAGAGGTGGGTCGAGGATGAGTACGACGTCGAAATACTTTTGATAAACCTCCTCATGGGCGTGGAGTTGCCGGAAAGGAGGTACAGGGAGGATCTATGCTTCTTCTGCGGGGAGAACGGTTGCAGGCTTAAGGCGAGGGAGGTGATATGCGTGAACTTTCTCTGCGACAGGGTGCTGAGGAGGATAGGGGATAAGGAGAAAGAGCTTCAGAGGATTGCCGGGGAAGAGCTCGAAACTTGCTTTATTCTAAGGGACGAGATAAGGAAGAGGCTATATTCTTTTGATCACGAATAGCAGTTCGGTCTCGGGATCCTTCAGCATTTCGACTATCTCCCTGTCTATATCCCTCGCCGCCTTGTTCGACCTGATCGCAAGCGTTCTGTCGCAAACAAAATCGCTCTTTCTCACAACTATATCGCTCCTGTGTCTGAAGCTAAGCCCGCTCGATCCGTAGGCGAAGATTACGTCCTTGAGCCCGTACTGCGGCAGGATTATCTCTATCTTCACACCCTTCCCTTCCCGCAGCCAAGCCTTTATCCTTTCGTCGAGCTCGGACACGGACTTGTTCGCCCTTACTCCGATTATGCAGTCCCCCCTCGGAGTCAGATGCCGTTCCTTGGTTATCTCGAGCGTAGTTCTGTGATTCGCGGTCACGTTCTCGTGTCCCCAAGCCACGACAACCTCCTTCATACAAACGTTTATAAATGGCTAACAATCATAATGATTACTACGGGTGAAGGACATGAGGATCCCGACGGGCATCAGAGGTTTGGACGAGATGTTGGGAGGGGGTCTGATCCCCAACAGAACTTATCTCGTTAAGGGGAGCGCCGGAAGCGGAAAAACCATATTCTCTATTCAGTTTTTGCTTGAAGGGGCGAGGAGAGGAGAGAACGTGGTTTACGTAACCCTCGAGGAGTCCGGGGATGAGGTTTTGGAGAACATGGAGCTTTTGGGTTTGGATCTCTCGATGGACAACTTCCACCTTATAGACGCGTCTCCCACGGGGGATTTGAGCATATTCGGGAACATGTTCTTCGAGAATCTCGTTCCGGACGTTCAGGGGTTGAAATCCGCGTTGGAGTCCAAGATAGAGTCGATTAAACCGAGCAGAGTGGTCATAGATCCGATAACCATGCTCGAAGTGGCTTCGAAGAGCGAGGTGGAGTACAGGAGGGAGGTGTTGAGCCTGTGCACCATGCTTAGGAAGTTCAACGTTACTACGTTGATTACCACCCAAAGGAGGGAGGAAGGGGCGGAGGACTTCATAGTCAGCGGAGTCTTCGAACTCCTAACCTACGACGTCAAGGGGAGAACGGTAAGGGGGATAAGGATAAAGAAGATGAGGGGGAGCGACTTCGATCCGACCGTCAGACCGTACAGGATAAGGAGGGGAGGAATAGAGGTATACTTCACCGAGAGCATGTTCGAGTAACGCATCTCCTGTAATACCTTATAGGATGTCCCACCCCCTCACAGCCCTCGTCTGGGTAGCAGTTTCCGTAGCTCCTCATGGTCTCGCAGGAGGGACACACGTATTCTTCGCCCTTACCCCTCATTCCGGCTATGTGCTCCACCTGATACCTCGTCTTCTCCTCGTCGAAATCCGGTGCGTTTCTGAATATCCTTACGACGTCATCCACTCCCATACCTATGTTGAGTAGGAAGGAAGCTATGGCGAACCTCGCCGTGTGCGGGACGTTTACGCCCCTGTTCAGATCCGCGAGTATCCTCTTCATGCACGGCGGATAGCATTCGACCCTCACCCCCATCCCCCTTATCTCCTCATCCCACTTCTCCCTAACCCTAACGGAGATCCTCGCATCCAGCCCGACCTTCTCCTCGAGTCTCCTCCTCAGATATTCCTCAATCAGCCTTACGAACTCCCTCTTACTGAGAAAAACGTAACCTCCGTCGAGCCACCTGTTCACGAGCTTCCAAGCGTCGGCCTTTATCCTGACGGCGCCCCTCAGATAGTCAGCGACGTCAACCTTGAAAACGTCGTCACGCACCTTAACCCCTATCCCGAGGTCGTTGGCCAAGTACTTCAGGAATCCCTCGCCCTCATCCTCAAGCATCTCTCTGTACCTCCTCGCCTCCCTAACTGCGAACTTTCTTCTCTGAGCTTCGCTTAACTTTGAAACGGCGATCCTCGAGAACACGTAGGCGAGAACAATCTTCCTCGCCAGACCCTCCACCCTCTTCAGGTTAATGTCTCGGGCGGGATACGTGCAGTAAACGAAAACTTCGAACTCGTCCTTGGCCTTCTCCCTGCACTCCTTAACCTCGCACTCATCGCAGAGGAAGTCGAACCTGATCTTCCTTACCTCCTCGAATACCGGATGCTCCTTTCCCTCGAGCACGTGCTCGACGATCTCGATCCCGAGCTTTCTCGCCGTCGATACGGGCTCCTCGTCGGAATCCAGATCAACGTCTCCGAACTCGAACTTCAGAAATCTATCCGCAACTCTGAGGAACGGATACTTGGCCAAAAAGGGTAGTATTGGTAAAAACGGCCTCATTCAGCCTCGATTCTTGGGGCGAGGATGTACTCGACCTTTAGCCTCCCGTCCGCAACGTCGAATATCAGCCTGACCGGGTAGTTGTTGCCCAAGTATATCGTGAGTATGTCGCCCGACGAGGCGATCTTGACGAACTCCTTCAGATACTCAACGGAGAACATCGACCTCGCGGACTCCTTGTTGAATTCGATGAGCTCCATCTCACCCATGTGGAAGGTTATCTTATCTATGTCGCCTTCGGCCTCTATGTAAAATCCGGTTTCGTCGCTCCTGAAAACCACGTGATCGCTTATCTTGTCCGCAGCCTGTATTGCCTTCTTGAACTCCCCCGCATCCAATACGATCTTAGCCGGTAGATCGAGTTCAGGAATCTTCGGCTCCTTTCTTATGGCGGAGGGATCTATTAACGCCACCGTGTACTCGACGCTCCCGAACTTTATCTTCATGTGACTCTCGTCCTCCACCTTGAGCTCGACGAGATCCTTCTTCTTCACGGTCTTGAGGATATCGTAAACCCTGTTCACATCAACTCCTATCGTCTTCTCCTCATCTATCCTGTAGGCTTCGAAGGATTCCCTCGGTATGTCCACTATGACCATCGCCACGTTCGCGGGATCCACCGCCCTGCTGTGCAAACCCTCGTCCCTGAAGTGAAACCTCGCCTCGCTCACGAGGGAAACTATGGCTTTGGTGGCGGTCTTTATCACTTCACCGCCGAGTATCGCGTCTATCATCGTTCGACACCCCGATAGATGTAAGAACAGACCCATTTATAATTTTTCCCTAAAGCCACCAGATCCAGATTCCGTTCGCCGCGTCTATCCTCCTACCCTTTATCTTTCCCTCTATAGCCAACCTTTGAAGCCTTCTGAGCACCACCCTCCTGTCAACGTTTAGCTTCTCCGCTATCTCGGAAGTCACGAGCGGAACGCCCGCGTCCTTGAGTACGTCGAGGATCTTACCCTCAAGGTCGTCCATGTAAATTCGTAGGATCAAAAAAATTAAAGCTTTTCGATACCGATCTCAAGACAGATGTCAACATCACAAAGGTTAAGTCCGGCTAAGAGAACCCGTAACGGTGAAGGTCGGAATCGTGATCGGAGACGAATCCCGATACGTCTTCGCCAAAACGATATCGAGGTACTTCGATATATACGTTTATCGATTGTCCCCCGATCTTCCGCCCGTACTCGATGACGAACTCGATCTTCCGGACGAGCTCTTCGAATCCGACCTCATATTCAGCCACGCTTTCCACCCCAACGTCAACGCGGATATTGTGAAGAGGGCGGAAGAGAGCGGGGTGAAGGTGGTAATAATAGCCGGGAACTACGGATTCCTCAGGAGGAGGGGAAAGGTGAAGGTGCTCGTGGGGGACGTGTGCTGCTCCAAGCTGTTGAGGGGGTGCGAGTTCTTCGAAAAGTTCGGAATACCGGAGTTCGAGGTGGAGATAGACGACGACTTCAGGCTCGGGGACGTGAGGGTAAGGAGATCCGCCCCGTGCGGTGCGACGTACTTCGTGGCCGAAAAGCTTAGGGGGGAGTCGGTGGAGAGCGCTCCGACCAAGGCGGGGCTGTACGCCCAACTCTACCCGTGCCTCGCGTCGAGGGGAAGGGGAGGAGGGATACACAAGGCTGGAAACATCCACATGATGGCGATGGAAAGGGCTATAAGGAAAGCGCTACGCTGAAAACGATTGTCGTAAGCAGAACTGCGCTTATAGCTGCGTTAGAGTAAAAGAACGCTATTTGGACACTTTTCTCGTTGAACTCCGTCCTCACCACCCTATGCTCGTAAAGGAGCAACAGAGCTATCGCCGCCAAACCGACGATAGATGCGTAACCGACGAGCTTGAGCAGGGAAATCGAAGTCAGAGCGAAGAAGATTAGGTGGTTTAGGGGAGAAACGATCAACGCTGTCTTTACTCCGAAGTGAGCGCCGATGGAGTGCAAACCCATTCTCCTGTCGAACTCCACGTCCTGAAGGGCGTATATTATGTCGAATCCAGCAACCCAAAACATCACGCCCAAGCTGAGGAGAATTATCGGCCAATCCTTTGGGGTTAGGGAGTCAGTGACCGCTATCCATCCTCCGAGGGGGGCGAAGGCCAAGTTCAATCCCAAGACGTAATGGCAGAGGCAGGTGAACCTCTTGAGATAGGGGTAAACGTAGGAAACGATCGCGGGGATGGGCGATAGTTCGAACGCCAGATCGTTGATCAGATAGGCGGAGAGAAAGTAAACGCCCAGAGCAAAGAAAGCGAGGGCGTAAGCCTCTTTGAGAGATATCTTTCCCGTCGGAAGGTGTCTGTTGGCGGTTCTCGGATTAAGGGCATCTATCTCCCTGTCGATTATCCTGTTAAAGGACATCGCAGCCGTCCTAAGTCCCGTAAAAGCGAGGAGGATAAGGATGAAAAGCCTGAATCCGAACCATCCTTTGGACGCCAAAAACGCTCCCGCGTAGGCGAAGGGAAGGGCGAAGAGGGTGTGCTCGATCTTAACGAACTCGGCGTAGGTCTTTATCTTCAATCCCATCACCTCAGAAGATTCTCCACGTCCTTCAAGCTCCTTAGGACGTAATCCGCCATACGGGCGAACTGCCTATTCCTCTCGTTCAGCAGCAGAGCGGTCTTAGTTCCGGCGAGCTTTCCGGAGATTATGTCGAACACGTAATCGCCCACCGTTATAGCCTCGCTCGGAGACGTTTTGACCATCTTAAGGGCGAGAACGATCGGATCGGGAGAGGGTTTAGGTTTTGCGTCTTCCCTCGTGATCACGAAGTCCAGATCGAGTCCGAACCTGTCGATTACGATCTCAACGCTCTCCCTACAGTTCCTCGTAACTATTCCCCTTTTTATGCCGAGCTCTCCAAGGAGATCGAGAATTTCGGCGGCGTAGGGCATGAGCTTCGCGCTCATTGCGGATTTAATTTCGAACTCCTTCAGAATCTCAAGCTTTCGCTCCCTCTCCTCACCGCCAAGCCTCAGGATGGACTCGAGTATGAACCCGTCCTCGATACCCAAAGCCCTTCTGATGGCGTTAAAATCCAAGTTCAGTTCTATAATAGTTCCGTCGAGGTCGAACACGAACGCCTTAGGATACGTAGCTCTCATCTTCGTCGAAACCGAGGGAGATGTCCTGAAGCATCTTGGATGCCAGCCCGAGCAGAAGCTTGTCCTCCCCCACTATCTCCTTTATCAGCATGAGCGACGCGGCCTCCTTCAGTTCGTAACTCTTTAAGTTCTCGAGGAGCTTTACGAGTTTGTTTACGAGCTTGTATATCTCCGCAAGCTTAACCTCGTCCTCCGAATCTATCTCCTCCTCTTCCTCGTCCTCTATGATGAACAGCTCCTCAAAATCTTCCATAGTTCGAAGATTGCCCCCACTCCCAATTTAAGCCTTTTGGTGTTTCGAGGAAAAAGTTTTAATTACGATAGGTATTAACACCGAACGAGCCACGGTAGCTCAGCTGGTAGAGCGTTGCCTTGGTAAGGCAAAGGTCGCGGGTTCAAATCCCGCCCGTGGCTTAATCCCTTTTTACCATCCAACGAAGTGAACTTCCAAGCATATCACCGCGAAGTATATCAGGAGCATTACCAACCCGATCGGAACTCCAACCTTCGCCCACTCCTTCATCCTTATTCCAAGCCTTCCCGCGGAAACTATGTTTGGTATGTTACCCGGAACGAGCATACCGCCGGATATAAGCAGTCCAATTAGAGCGCTCTTTATCTGTAGGAGGCTCATGGAGGGCTCTATCTCCACAGCCACGAGGGTGGCGTTGTCGAGTATTGCGGAAATCGTGTTCAGCCAGTAGAGGATTTCGGGGGGCAACCTCTTGAAGTACCATACAGCCAAAGGAGAAAGTCCCGTTCCGAGCAATATCAGGGCTGAGACGAAGACGTAAACCCTCACAGCCCTCAAAACGACCGCTCTAAGGGTTTCGGAATACTCCGGAATCTCTATCTCCCCCGCCCCACCCGATACCCTGTAGGCTCCGTAGAGGGCGAGCGCAACGACGCCCGGAATAACGTAGGCTCCGAGCAGTTTGAAGAGAAAGAGGAAACCGGCATGGTAGGGCTCACCCCTGAGCTTCGATACAGCTATCGTGGATAGGGGCTCCCCCACCGGAGTGAGCACGGCCCCAAGACCGACCGCGAAGCACGCTACGACGACGAACTCCACCTTCCTCTTCCAGTCCAAAGGGAGGGCGAGTGCTATCTCGGAGAGGATGACCGCGGTAACTATGACGGATATCACGCTCGAAAACAGTCCGAGGAAGAGTATTATGAAGAATACGAACGCCCTCATTCCTATTCTCCTTACCAACCCGAGTATGGCACCGTATATCCTGTCGCTGAACTTGTATATGAGGATCCCGAAGATCAGAACTACCTGAAATATGCCTACGGGAACGGGTGTGTTGGGGAGCCACACGGGTTCCTTGAGGGCTTCTATCACAAGTTCCTCGCTCCAAAGGCCGGAGATCGTAACAGCGACGACGCCCATTATTAGGAAGAAGGGTTCGAGGTTCTCCTCTACCACCCTCACCTTGAAGGGGAGTATTAGAACGAGGACGAAGATAAAAAACAGACCTAAGGCTATCTGAGGAACGGGATTAGGGGGGATCATCCTCAACCCTCTTTAACTATCCTGAGCATCTCTTTGAAGTATTCAACGTCCGCACTTCTCGCGTATTCGTACATGAACGTCTCCGCGGTCGTGGGGATTATGCCTTCGAGTTCCATCCTCCTTATAGCGACATCCCTGTCGAACTCCTTTCTCGATCCCGTGCAGTCCAACGCCACGTGAACCTCGTAACCCTCTTCGAGCATGTCGAGGGCTGTTTGGAGCACGCATATGTGGGTTTCTATGCCCGTAAGCACGCACCTCTCGAAACCCTCAACCGCCTTCCTGAACTCCTCCTCACCCCAACAGCTGAAGCTCACCTTCTCGATCGGTTCGACATCGACGAGCTCTCTTATATCCCTTACAGTCGCCCCAAGCTTCCTCTGCTCCGTAACGACGATCGGAATGCCGGAGATCTTGCAGAACTCGACAAGCTTTTTGGTGTTTTTGATTATATCCTCTATGCCGACGATGTGCGGTGCCAGCTTCTCCTGAAGGTCGATCACGACGAGAACCGTACTCATCGACCAAAATAGGGTCGTTCGCAATTAAAAATTTTTTAAGAAAGCGGAAGAACCTTTCCTCCGTAAACGGTGTTCACGAGCTCCGCCATGGCTATGTACCAAGCGAGCAGACCCGTGACGAATATCTCAGCCCCAACTGGCTTGGGAGGAACCATTCCTAAGGGCAGAGCGATCAGCAGTCCGAAGGCGACCCAAAGCAGAAAGAACAGCGCCGCGAGGAACTTCCCCACTCTGAACGACGCTATCAGGAAGGCGAAGGTGAACAGGAACCACATCAGCGCGAAGCCCGCGTTTGCCATCGCTCCGACCTTTATTCCGAACATCGGCAGCAGTACGTCCTTTATGAATACCGCCCACCAGAACGCTCCGTAGGACATGAACGCAGATCCCCCGAATATGCTACCCTTTCTCATGTCTATGATTCCCGCTATGAACTGCGCCGTGCCTCCGAAGGCCAACGCGAGGGCGAGCGTCGGGCCGGGTCCCCAGAATCCCATCACCATGAGTCCGGTCGCCATAGTCGTCAGAGCGAATCCCATCAAACCCACCACAGCCGGGTTCGCCCAATCCCTCTCCATTCCTCACACCTCCATACTCCCAGCTAACCCCGTAACTTTTTTTCAAAACTCGAAATAATAAAATTAAAAAATTATTGTCTTTCCATGGCCTTCTTTATCTCCTCGTAAGCCTTCTTCGCCTCCTCAACCGCCTTCGGATCCTCCAAAGTAGTTACGTCGCCCAACGGCTGTCCCGAAAGCACCGCCCTCAGAACCCTCCTCATTATCTTACCGCTCCTCGTCTTGGGTAGCTTGTCGACGAATATTATGTCGTCGGGAACCGCTATAGGCCCGATCGTCTTCCTCACCCAGTCCTTGAGCTCCTTCTTGAGCTCCACGGACGGCTCGTATCCTTCCTTGAGCACGACGAACGCGACGGGCACCTCACCCTTTATGTCGTGTGGCTTTCCTATCACCGCAGCCTCGCTCACAGCTTTATGGGCCACGAGAGCGCTTTCCACCTCTGCGGTTCCAAGCCTGTGACCGCTCACGTTCAGGACATCGTCGATTCTACCCATTATCCAGAAGTATCCGTCCTCATCGATCCTCGCACCGTCACCGGTGAAGTAAACCAACTTACCCGGGAACGCGCTCCAGTATGTCTTGATGTACCTGTCCGGATCGCCCCAGAGGGTTCTGAGCATCGAAGGCCATGGGCGGGTAATCACCAACTTTCCACCAACGTTCGGTGGACATGGGTTGCCGTCATCATCCCAAACTTCTGCCTTTATTCCGGGGAACGGCTTCGTTGCGGAACCGGGCTTGAGCTTCGTAACCCCCGGAAGTGGCGTAATCAGATGCATTCCGGTTTCGGTCTGCCACCACGTGTCCACTATCGGGCACCTCTCCCCTCCGATGACCCTGTAGAACCACTTCCAAGCTTCTGGGTTTATCGGCTCTCCGACGGTTCCGAGCAACCTCAGACTGCTGAGGTCGTGCTTCTTCGGCCATTCCTCCCCAAGCCTCATGAAGTACCTAATGGCGGTTGGGGCGGTGTAGAATATCGTAACGCCGAACCTCTCTATTATGCTCCACCACCTGTCCGGCTGTGGGTAGTCTGGAGCTCCCTCGTACATCAGAACGGTTGCACCGTTGCTCAAAGGCCCGTAAACCACGTAGCTGTGACCGGTTATCCAGCCAATGTCCGCTGTGCACCAGTATATGTCCTCGTCCTTTATGTCGAACACCCACTTCGTCGTTATGTGGGTTCCGACGTTGTAACCACCGTGGACATGTAAAACACCCTTCGGCTTGCCCGTAGTTCCGGAAGTGTAGAGTATGAACAACGGATCTTCGGAATCCATAACTTCCGGCTCGCACTTCCACGATACCCCATATTGGATGTCGTGCCACCACAGATCCCTGCCCTCCTGCATGTTCACATCCATTCCAAGCCTGTTGTAAACGACAACGTACTCCACGCTCGGAGCGTCCTCCAAAGCGTCGTCAACTATCTTCTTGGTCTCAACGACCTTACCCCTCCTGTAGAATCCGTCCATCGTTATTACGACTTTAGCTTGAGCGTCGTTTATCCTGTCCCTCAAAGCGGTAGCCGAGAAACCGCCGAAGACTACGCTGTGGATGGCACCGATCCTCGCACATGCGAGCATGGCAACGACGAGCTCTGGAACCATTCCCATGTAGATCGTAACCCTGTCTCCCTTCTTTACTCCCAAGCTCTTCAAGGCGTTTGCGAACCTGCAAACCCTCCTGTAAAGCTCGTAATACGTTAGAACCCTCCTCTCGTTCTCCGGCTCACCCTGCCAGATGATTGCAGCTTTGTTCTTCCTCCACGTCTTAACGTGCCTGTCCAAACAGTTGTGGGTTATGTTGATCTTTCCCCCGATGAACCACTTGTAAAACGGTGCGTTGCTGTCGTCGAGAACCTTCTTGTAGGGCTCGAACCACTCTATCTCCGTCCTCGCGATCTCGTCCCAAAAGGCGAGCCAGTCCTTCTCCGCCTTCTCGTAAACGGACTCGTCCTTAATCCAAGCCTGCTTTTTGAACTCCTCCGGAGGCTCGTAGACCTCCTCGACCTTCATCAAGGATTCGATCGTCTTCGAATCGGTCACGCCCAACACCTCCACCTTGCTTCCAAACTAAATCGACACTATTTAAGTATTCCCACGTCGATCGACGATTTCCTCATCCTCTTTCGTTAGGATTAGATTTCAGGGGAGATCGGTCAGTTTTAATATTTACGGATTTTTCCGTGCTTTGCTTTGATCAAGCAAGGATTTCCTAAGAGAAAATAATGATCGATCAAATTTCTAATAATTAAAAATTAAAGTCGTTACTTCCAGCTCTCCTTGACCTCCCTCTTCGTCGGAATCCTGTTCCTATAGGGGCAGTCCTTCGGACGGGCTTCGTTCTCCGGGCACAAGCCCAAATTATAACCCCTGCACCCGATGTTCTCGAAGATCTCCGGATAAATCTTCACCACTATGTCGTATATCTTCTGGGCGAGTTCCCTTATCTCTGGAGCGGCTCTCTTGCAAAGCCTCAGGCCGAGGAAGTTTATGAGACTCCTCGCGTTTATCGTCCAAACGTAAGTGCAGTGGGTCGCCATTGGAAGGACATAACGGGACGCCTCCAAAGCTTCGGCCTTGGAATATCCCTTTTCGAGCATCCTATCGTAGATCCTCGCGTAGTGCTTCCTCGCGGATTCCATCGCCTCCTTGAACATCTCAACGAGCTCCTCGTCCCCCTCTATCGTAGGAGGGATCACGTATCCGAAATCCTTCTCCAAGTTGTACCTCGTGCTCCTTGCGGTGTGGCTCGCTATCCTGTGCTCCAACAACTCCCTGCTTATCGCCACGCTCATTCCGGATATCTCGAAAGTGAAGTAGATGTGCTCTATCGCGCTCGTGTAGTCGTTCTCGACTACCA
>Ga0256914_1000797_pt1 | contig 30502 bp, 18 predicted proteins | sample HulkmetaG_FD_191571 | JGI IMG/M metagenome (GOLD analysis project Ga0256914, IMG submission 191571) | Hydrothermal chimney microbial communities from Main Endeavour vent field at the Juan de Fuca Ridge, Pacific Ocean - Hulk | ecosystem: Environmental > Aquatic > Marine > Hydrothermal vents ... | reverse complement strand
CCGGGGGCGGTTGGGGCCCTCACCCCACTCCCCTTGCCCTCTCCCCTCTCCCAACCTTGGGAGAGGGGAGAGGGGGAACACGCCTCCTCTCATTCTGGCGCCGGTGCCGAGGGGTGAGGGGTGAGGGTGAGGGATGAGGCGGCCGGCAGTTGAAAACTGCGGCCTTCGAGAGGCGAAACCGCCCGGGCGGTTCAACGCAGCCCCCGTCAGGGGGCTTGGCAGATGAAGCCTGCAACTTCCAGTTGCCCGGCGTTTTGTGCGGCTTCCACCCACGGACGCTGGCCGCGGCCGAGGGCGGTGGGCCCGGGACGGCGTGCGCTGCCGAGGGGCAGTGTGGCTTGGGAGCAGCCAGCAGTTGAAAACTGCGGCCTCCACCTGCGAAACCGCGGGGCGGTTAGGGGCTAGCCCCCGCAAGGGGGCTTTGCAAACGAAGCCCGCAACTTTTAGTTGCCGGGCGTCCTGTGCGGCTTCCCCCCACGGACGATGGTCGCGGCCGAGGACGTTGGGGCTCGAGGCGGCCAGCCGTCGAAAACTGCGGCCTTCGGTTGCGAAACCGCCAGGGCGGTTCAGTGCAGCCCCCGCAAGGGGGCTTGGCAGATGAAGCCCGCAACGTCCAGTTGCCGGGCGTCTTGTGCGGATTCCGCCCACGGACGATGGTCGCGGCCGAGGGCGTTGGGCCCGGGACGGCCGGCAGTTGAAAACTGCGGCCTTCACTTGCGAAACCGCCGGGGGCGGTTCCTGCCAGCCCCCGTGGGGGGGGTTGGCAGATGAAGCCCGCAACGTCCAGTTGCCGGGTGTCTTGTGCGGTTTCCACCCACGGACGGCGGCCGCGGCCGAGGGCGTTGGGCCCGGGACGGCCGGCAGTTGAAAACGGCGGCCTTCGGTGGCGAAACCGCCGGGGCGGTTAGGGGCTAGCCCCCGTCAGGGGGCTTGGCAGATGAAGCCCGCAACTTCCAGTTGCCGGGCGTTCTGTGCGGCTTCCCCCCACGGACGATGGTCGCGGCCGAGGACGTTGGGGCTCGAGGCGGCCAGCCGTCGAAAACTGCGGCCTTCGGTTGCGAAACCGCCAGGGCGGTTGGGTGCAGCCCCCGCGAGGGGGGTTGGCAAGCGAAGCCCGCAACGTCCAGTTGCCGGGCGAATTCGCGGCCGAGAGTGTGAAGGCAACTCGCGTCCTGGGCAGAACCAGAGAAGAGCCCTTCATTCTTCAGGTTGAGAACTTCCGATTATGGAGCATCATCACGATCTGTTATAAAAGAGCATGACTTATATCATACATGCTAATGAACCTCCGTCTCCATAATAAAGCGGTCAGGTTAAATATCTCCCTTCAGGGATACTGGTCCACCCGGGAATGCATTGCCCGTGGTGTGACCTTCTAAGGAGGCGGATGGTGAAAAAACGGTACGGATGGATGTTGGGAGCCATTGTGCTCCTCCTGGTTGTTCTCGTCCCAATAGCGTACACCCTTCCTCGGGAACGACCACCCGACGATCCGCAAAAGTACCTCCAACGCCACCCAGTCCCGCTCAACCACAGCAATCTCATCCAGGGACCCTTCGAAACTCCTCAGGATGTCACCAAAGAATGTCTGCGGTGCCATCCCGACGCAGCCAAAGAGGTCATGCAAACCACCCACTGGACTTGGGAAGGGCCACCTGTCAAAGTACCCTGGCGGGACGAACCGGTGCGCATTGGTAAAAAAGAACAAATCAACAACTTCTGCATCAGCATTATGGGCAACCAACACACCTGTACCACCTGTCATGTAGGGTACGGATGGAGCGAAGACAAACCCTTCGACTTCAACAACCCGTATAACGTGGACTGTCTCGCCTGCCACGCGGACACCACCACATACGCCAAAGGATTTTCCGGCCTTCCCGCGAAAGGGGTAGACCTGGTCGCTGCCGCCAAAAGCGTGCACAACCCCACTCGCGAGAACTGCGGAAAGTGTCACTTCAACGGCGGGGGTGGAAATAACGTCAAACACGGTGACCTCGCCCAGAGCCTGCTAAACCCACCGCCAGAGTTAGACGTGCACATGGGCAAAATGAACTTCCAGTGCACAGACTGCCACCGCACCGAACACCATCAGATCAAAGGCCGACTGCTGGCAGACAACTACACCATTCCACCAGACGAACAGGTACACTGCACCGACTGTCACAGTGAGCGGCCCCACGAGGACGAACGGCTCAACTTCCACACCCGATCCGTCGCCTGTCAAACATGTCACATTCCGGAAATCGCCACTAAAGACCCCACCAAAATCTTCTGGGATTGGTCCAAAGCCGGACAAGACAGGCCCCAGGACCACTACACCTACCTGAAAATCAAGGGCGAATTCATCTACAAACGCCACGTCAAACCCGTATACCGCTGGTTCAACGGAAACAACGCATATCGATACCTTCTGGGTGACAAAATCGACCCTACCAAACCGACAATGATTAACGAACCCGCGGGGGACATCACCGATCCCAACGCAAAGATCTTCCCCTTCAAGATACACGTTGCCATTCAACCGTACGACAAAAAGTACAAATACCTACTAGCCCCCATCACCTCGGGGCCGGGCGGCTTCTGGCACGACTTCGAATGGGACAAAGCATTCCGCCTGGCAGAACCCATCACCGGGCTCAAATACAGCGGAGAATTCGGTTGGGCAGAAACATGGATGTACTGGCCGACCACCCACATGGTCCGTCCTGCGGACCAGGCACTGCAATGCAACGACTGCCATAGCCCAAACGGTCGAATGGATTGGAAATCCCTAGGGTACCAGGGCGACCCCATGTACTGGGGAGGACGCCTCCAACAAGGTGTAATCCCGGACGAGGAAAAATAAACAATGAGGGCACAACGAACAGCATACATCCGCACATTCGCACTTTCGGCACTCGTGTTGGCGCTGGTCATTGGGCTGACCATAGGAATTCAGCACGTGTCCGCCCAGACCACCACGCCCACCGAGCCCGTTCGCACAACGCACACCCAAGAAACCCGCTCACCCATGCATCCCACATTCCCCCTCCTGGACAGCGCGGGGAACAACGTCCTAGAAAGCGGCAACCCCATGTCCACGGTCAAAACATGCGGACGCTGTCACGACGTGGACTTCATCCTAAAACACAGTTACCACCTAGATCCCGCTGTCCAGACCCAGACTTCTCAGAACCCTCCGCCCAACTGGGACATCACCGACGGCATCCTGGGCACCTGGGATCCCCTCAGTTACCGCTATCGCCAAAGCGGATCCTACAACCTGGCCAGCAACTGCTTCCTCTGTCACACAGATAAACCGAACATTCACGCCTGGCAAGAGGCGCTACGCCAGGGAGACACAGCATGGGCCAACTCCGCCATCCTCCTGGGAACAGGCATCCTGCGCAAGACCGAGCAGGGATGGCAATGGAACCCCATTGCCTTTCAGCAAAATGGGGACCTGGAAAAAGAACTTGTACGCCTGCGTGACCCCCAAAGCGAAAACTGCGCGGCCTGCCACGGCCCCGTGCACGAAAACGTAAACCAACCGGTCATAGCAGACACCTGCAACAACCCACTGGAACCCACAGGGCAGATTATAGCCGGACAACACATCTCCCGTTCAGGCATGAACATAGAAAACAAAGAGCAGAACCATCGTCCGTGGGACATCCACGCAGAGCGCGGCCTCTCCTGCGTCAACTGCCACTACGCACCCAACAACCCCGCCTACGCGCGGGAAAAGGACAACCTCCGTCCTCCATCCCTCACCTTTGACCCGCGCCGTCTCACCCCGGGAGAATACCTCAAAGCACCCGACCACACCTTCGCCCGTGGGGAAACAGCCCAACACTCCATTGCTCCCACCACCCGGGGCACCATGCGAGAGTGTGCAGACTGCCACAACGCGCAAAAAGCCCACGAAGACTGGATGCCCTACATGAACACCCACCTCAACGCCCTCTCCTGCCAATCCTGTCACATCCCCAAAATATACGCCCCCGCGCCGGAAACCTACGACTGGACCGTCATCATGCCCGACGGATCCCCGCGAAAAGTGTGCCGCGGGGTAGACGGCAGCGCCTCCCTCACAAACACCCAAATACCGTTCACCGTAGCAAACCGCATTAGCGGCTACGAACCCATCCTCCTCTGGAAGAAAGGGCAGAACGGAGAACACCTGGCACCGTACAACCTCGTCACCGTCTGGTTCTGGGTATACGACGACGAAAACGGACACACCCGTCCTGTCGAACTGGACGCGTTGAAATCCGCCTGGATGGACGGTGACCATTACGCGGCGGACGTCATAAACGTATTCGACAGCAACCACGACCACCATCTCAGTGTAGACGAACTCCGCATCGACACCGACGCCAAACGAGCCATCATCGCCAAACGCCTGGCAGCCCAGGGCCTGCACAACCCGCGCATTGAAGGCCTCATCCTCCCATACAGCATCGGCCACAACGTCGCGGACGGAGAGTGGGCCACCCGCACCTGCACCGCCTGCCACGGGAGCACCTCCCGTCTCACGCAGGAATTCCCACTCTCCCCCTACAAACCCCAAGGCACCGACCTTCGCTTCGTACAGGGTACAAACGTCATTACCGAGGGCCAGATAACAACCCTAACGGACGGAAGCCTCACATTCCGTCGTAAGGACACAGGGCAACGACGCCTGTACATCATTGGTCACGACAGAGTTCTCCTGGTGGACTGGTTTGGCCTGCTCGCGTTCCTGGGGGCGGTCATTGGCGTCACCGTGCACGGTGCCCTTCGCTACATCGCAGCCCGCCGCGGGTCCAAACATCACGTTCCCCTGGAAGAAGTGTACCTGTACACCGCGTTCGAACGATTCTGGCACTGGCTCCAGGCAGTCACCATCGGCTTACTCCTGGCCACCGGGCTGATCATCCACCGGCCCACAGCCTTTGGCATTCAAGACTTTCGGATCTTGATAACCATCCACAACGTATCCGCCATCCTCCTCATCGTGGACGCATCACTCTCCCTCTTCTACCACCTGACAACCGGTGCCATTCGGGAATTCATCCCACGGCCGCGCGGCTTCTTTGACCAGGCCATTGTGCAAGCCAAATACTACATCTCCGGCATCTTCAAGGGAGAACCTCATCCCTTTGAAAAAGTGCCGGGCCGTAAACTGAACCCGCTCCAACAGGCAACCTACTTTGGACTGCTGAACGTACTCCTTCCCCTCCAGGTGATCACCGGTGCACTCATTTGGGGCAAACAATACTGGCCCTGGCTCGTGAACGCACTGGGAGGGCTACCCGTTCTAGCACCCATCCACACCCTGGGCGCCTGGCTCTTTGCAGCCTTCGTCGTTGGCCACGTGTATCTAACCACCACAGGCGCGACCCCATTGGAAAGCATACGCGGCATGATAACCGGTTGGGAACGGGTAGAACACATCGAAACAGAAGAGGTGAACAAAGCATGAACACCGAAAAAGCGTACACCACGCGCACATCAAACGCCGAAAAAGCCCGGGGATGGTTCAACCGTCCCACCAAACCATACGCAAACCCCTACCTGGGGGGCATCCTGCTGGGCCTTGTCCTATTCCTGGCCTTCCTCCTGCCCGGCACGGGCCTGGGAGCCTCGGGGGCGCTGGCCGCGGTAGCCGCATTCCTGGTGGACCTCGTCGCCCCCGGTCACGTGGACCGGGTACCCATACTCGCGCACATCGCAGGAGGACACAAAAACCCGTTCTCGAGTTGGCTAATACCCGTGGTCATCGGCCTCATGGTCGGCGGGTTTGTCTCCGGCGTCATCGGCGGCCGAGCAAAGTGGGAAACCACGCGCGGGCCACACATCTCCGACCGCACGCGTTGGGTCCTCGCGTTCATTGGGGGATTTCTGTTCGTTTACGGAGCGCGCATGGCCCGAGGGTGCACCTCCGGACAAGCACTGACTGGCGGCGCGGTCCTCTCCGCGGGGAGTTGGGCCATTATGATGGCCATCTTCGCGGGAGCGTACGCGTTAGCGTATTTCCTGCGCCACGTGTGGAATTAAACTCAGGGAACAACATACGTGAGCATTCTGGACCAAAGGGCAAAGAGCGTGAATCACATGCCCAACGGGATTGGCCATCACAGATGAAAGGGGAGAAGTGACAATGGCTCCTTTTCCGTTAGCACTTTCAGGAGTGGCGAAATACCTGGTATTGCTGATTATTGGCTTTGGCTTTGGCTACGCGCTGGAAACATCCGGATTCAACTACGCGCCCAACCTGGCCGCGCAATTCTACTTCAAAGACACGCGCGTGCTCAAAGTGATGTTCACGGCCATCGTAGTGGCGATGATTCTCGTCTTCCTCTCCGTGGAACTGTTCATCTTAGATTACTCCCTTATCTGGGTACCGCCAACCTACTTGTGGCCGGGCATCCTGGGCGGACTGATCATGGGCATCGGATTCATCATTGGAGGCTACTGTCCCGGCACCTCCCTTGTCGCCTCAGTCACCGGAAAACTGGACGGCATCTTCTTCGTCCTGGGCGGCATAGTCGGTTGCATTGTGTTCTCCGAAACCGAACCCTGGTTCCACTACTTTTACAACGACAGTTACTACGGCCGTCTCACCCTGATGGACGTGTTCCACCTGCCCATTGGCGTTATCGTGCTGCTCGTCGTACTCATGGCATTGTTCATGTTCTGGGGGGCGGAGAAACTAGAACACCTCATCGGAGGACGCCCAATCGAACGTTCCCCGTGGCGTAAAGTCGGAGTGGCAGCCATGATACTGGGCGCGCTGGCCGTCATCCTCATTGGCGAGCCCACCCCGCAACGCGGTTGGGCGCACATCGCCCCCCAAAAGGAACCCCTGCTTCAACAGCGGGCCGTGTACATCCACCCGGGCGAATTAGCCCAGTACATGGCCGATGACACCATCCGCCTGGAAATTATCGACGTACGACCGGAAGCAGATTACAACCTGTTCCACCTGCGATGGGCCCGACACGTTCCTCTGGACCGACTTACGCCGGTCATCAAGGACCTGCAAAAGAACCCCGATGCCTCCAAAACCCTGGTCGTTGTGGTCAGCAACGACGAAACATGGGCCACAGAAGCGTGGAAACTCATGGTGGGGGGAAATGTCCCCAACGTCTACATCTTAGAAGGTGGAATCAACAACTGGCTTCACTACTTCGGCGAAGAGGATGGCTTCCAGCCACTACCAGGTCCCTTTGCTGATGAACAACTCCACTACGCCATTCCAGCCGCGTTGGGAGAACAATACAAAGCAGCCGAACCATTCTGGCATCACTACCAGGACAAAATCACCTTCACGCCCAAGGTAAAACTCCAACGCAAGAAGGGTCCCTCCGGTGGTGGGTGTGGATGACCGAACAGAGACGGGAAATTCGTGTGTGTGAGCGGGGATCATCCGCCCAACACACACGAATTTCCACCCCACCCGGGCACTTTTACCCGGAAAAACGTCTACGGGTAGGAAGAGCCCGCATGTAAAACGTATGGCCCGCGTATTCCAGGCGGATGAGTTTTCCCTCTCGAATCATCCGTTCCACCACATCCCAGGAAGCCCCATTCCGTTCCAGAAGATCCCGAACAGCCTCCGCGCGCATAGGATGCACGGCTGTAATACTGAGCAAATCCTGCTCCACATCACCAGAGGACGCGAACGCGTTTCCCTCATACCCAATGAGATAATCGACCCGGTCCTCCCCCAGAGCCTGGACAAAGTGATGATATGCCATTGTGATCGCCTGCTCACTGGCTGGTCGAACCCACGGTTCAGCCGGGGGACGGGTGGGCACGGCAATGTACGCCTTATGGGGGGAAAGATGCGCCAAAAACGCGGCAATGCCCTGAACCTCATCCTCCGTATCATTCAGCCCAGCCACCAACATCGTCTCCGTCGTAATGACCCCGGCATAATGACGGGCAAAGGACAGCATCCCTTCCAAAATGCGCTCCCAGGGGAGAATTCGTTGAGGGCGGTCAACACGGTGCCACGTGGGTTCCGTGGCTGCATCCACCTTAAGGGAGACCCAATCCGCCTGGGCCAGATCCTCCTGCACGTCGGGAAGGTAAATGAGAGAAGCGTTAGTAATCACCGCGATGGGCACCCCCAAAGGCTTCAGCGCGGCAATCTCACGTCCCAGATTTATGTCCAGAGTGGGTTCACCATCGGGGACAAACGCAATGTAATCCACTTTTTCCCCCTGAGATTGAACGTGGTGCAGATGAACACTCACCTCCTCAACCACCCGTTCGACTGGATAAAAGGACTCCCGTCGAATTTGCATCCGCAGGGTGCGTCCGATTTGACAGTAGACACAGGCATACGAACACACCTTCACCGGAATGTTGTTTACGCCCAGGCTGTGACCTAAGCGCCGAGAAGGAACAGGGCCAAAAGCTATCATTGTTTCACCTCGCACAAAATGGATGCAACCGACGCAGCACTGGAGTGGTTACTGCCCTTGCAAATTTTGAGAGAACGCGCGCCTCGTGTATAATGCACCTGATGCTCCATTATCTATTTCCCCAACACATTGGGGTGACTTTCCCCCCATTATAGAAAGGAGGTGAGAAACCGGAAAACGGCATAAGGCCTCCAAACCACAATGCTTTTGCAGTGTACGCTATATGCTGTGCTTCCTACCTGGGTGTTCCGCGTTCCACCAGCGGTTCATCCCCCAACCACACGATTTCACTGAGTGGATGTTATCTTAAGCAAGGAGGAGTATCCTATGCGGACCCGAACGTGGCGTATTTTGACCCTCGTTCTGGTGTTCAGCTTGGTCATCCCTATGGTGGCCCTAGCTGCCCAGACCGACCCTTACACTGACGAATTGCTCACCGAAGCGCAAAGCCTGGGAACACAGCGCTTCATCATCCAACTGGAAGACCCCCCACTGGCAACGTATTACCGCCAAATGGGTGCTCCGATTACCATGAGCCGCGCAGCCGGCAAATTGGACGTTGCCTCCCCTGAGGCGCAAACGTACATCGACCGTCTGTACCAAAAGCAAGTGGAAGTCTTCAACGCTATCCAGCGAGCCATCCCTGGAACGGAGTGGGCCCAGTACCGAGACGAATTGGGCCGCGTTCATCCCCTCTCCTACCAGATTGTGCTCAACGGCTTTGTCATCAAACTGCCCAGGGTCGACCGGGAAACCCTCATCAAACTCTCCCGAATCCCCGGCATCAAGGCCGTCACCGTGGAGCACCGAGTAGAACTGAACATGGAAATCATTAACCCCACCATTGGTGCTCCCCTGGTCTGGGACCAACTGGGTGGTGTGAGTAAAGCTGGAGAAGGCATCAAAGTCGCGGTGATTGACACCGGTGTTGATCCCAACCATCCGGGTCTGGATCCCACGGGTTACCGGTATCCTGTGGGCTATCCCAAGGGTGACACCCGCTACACCACCCCCAAGGTCATTGTCGTGCGTGGCGTGTATCGTCCGAATGACCCACCCGTTGCTCCGGCACCGTTGCCTGCACATCCGCACGGCACCGGCGTGGCCACCATTATTGCCACCAACCCGGAGACTGTTGCCACGTACAAGGGCGTAGACGTGGTTATTAGCGGTGTAGCGCCCAAGGCCTACATCATGTCCTACCAGATCTTCTACCCCAGCAAGGGAGGCTCCTCCGCGCGTTACGCCTCTGACGTGGAGACAGCCAAGGCCATCGAATTGATGGTTGCAGATGGCGCGGATGTGGTAAACAACTCCTGGGGCGAGAGCGTGTTCATCCCGCTCAAGAGCGGCTTCAACCCGGTGATTGACGCGCTGGATGCCGCGGCGGATGCCGGTGTAGTCGTTGTCAAGTCCGCGGGGAACAGCGGCCCCGGCGACGCGACAGTGGGTGGTAATGACCAGCCCGTCAAGGGTATCACCGTAGGCGCGACAGTGAACACCCGGGCCTTTGGAAACGAGGCTCGCGTCACTGGCCCTGGCGACGTGCCCGAAATGCTCCAGTCCATGCTGGCCGTACCGGCCGCGTTCGGTGGCACCCTGGAAGAGGACACCGAGGGCATCTTTGTGGACGTTGGTCGCATCCACCCGGGGAACAATAAAGCGTGCAAGCCCATCGAGGACCCGAACGGGGAACTCCAGGGCAAGATCGCGTTGATCTCCCGTGGTTCGTGCACCTTCGTCACAAAGGTCAAGAACGCCCAGGACGCGGGCGCAACCATGGCCATCATCTACAACAACGTCCCCTCAGCGCCGCCAATTACCATGGGTGGTTCGTCCAAGGAGATCACCATCCCCGCGTTCATGGTCGGCAACCTGCAAGGCCTGGCCATGGTGGCGTTTGAAAACGAACATCCGGGTGAGGCCACCGTGTGGGTCGGTGCGCGCACGGCTCGGATCGTGAACATCGCACCGCCTGACGTGCTCACCTCCTTCTCCAGCCGTGGCCCAGCCTTCCCGCTCAACCGAATCACCCCGGACATCGTAGCCCAGGGCCAAAACGTGCTGAGCGGTTACGGCATCACCACCGTACCCTCGGAGAACCTGTGGGAGCCGTGGGCTGGCACCAGTGCTTCCGGTCCTGTGGTCGCGGGTGCTGCTGCCCTGGTCAAAGCCGTGCATCCCACCTGGGCACCGTGGCAGATCAAGAGCGCCTTAATGACCACCGCGGTCCCCACCGTGTGGCTTGACTTCGCTCAGACCACCAAGGCCGGCCCCATGGAAGCGGGTGCGGGTCGAGTGCAGGTGAACAAGGCTGTTGACCCCGGCGTCTTCGTCAAGGTCGTTGACCCCGAAGGCAAGATGCCCACCAACCAGTCCGCCATGTTCGGCCTGGTCAGCAAGGGCGACCTCAAGACCTTGCGCCTGGAGTTCTACAGCGCGCTGGATAACGACGCAACCTGGACGTTGAGCCTGGACAACCCCTTCACCATGCCGTTAGAACTCAGCGCGGACACCATCACCGTGCCGGCTAACGGAATGGCCACCGTAGACCTCACCCTCAACGTCCCCGACGGCGTAGGGGAACTGAGCGGTGACTTCTGGGCAACAGTGAACTTCACATCGGGTGACTACTCCGGCCACATTCCCGTGTGGTTCCGAATTCAGCCGGACGAGTCGGGTGCGGAAGTATTGCTCATCGATGACGATGGCTCCCTGCTCCAGCCGGCCTTCTTCGGCGTGGACACACCCGACTATCGCCCGTACTACGAGGACATGCTCCAGAAACTGGGCGTTACCTATGACGTGTGGGATGCCGAGCGGCACTGGCTCAGTGGACCGGGCCTGCCCGACATTGCCACCTTGCAGAAGTACGACAAAATCATCTGGTTCACGGGTGACTCCTTCCTGACCTACTACGGCGTCACCGCAAGTGCTGCCGAACGGACCGCGTTGCTGGACTTCTTCCACAACACACCGGGCCGCAAACTCATCATCACCGGTCAGGACTGGAGCGGTTACTACGTGAACTTCCAGAACGGCGCGGATAGCGGGTGCGTGCTCTGCAGCATGGGCGTTGGCGCCTGGGCGGAGGACCAGTACGCGCCTGCTGCGACCCCGTCGCCAGTGCTGACGGCCGAAGGTGAAGGGCCGTTCTTCGGAATCACCCTGGACCTGGGTGGCGTAATGACCCCGACGCTGGAAAGCGGCGCGGGCAACCAGAGTTACGTGGACGGCATGACACCCGACGGCGTCGTGGCTCCTGAGTGGACCGGCCAGGGTGGCTTCCGATCCATGCTGGCGGCCAAGGACGTGCCGACCAGCCGCGTGCCCTACATCGCAACACTGCGCGGTGGCGACCCCAAACTGGAGTGGATCCTGGCCGGTGACGAGGAAGGCACCACCACCTCGGACAGCCGGGGCATCTACTTCGCGTTCGGGCTTGAAGGTATCAACAACGCCCACGCAAGCGAAGGGTACGCAACCCGCGACCAGGTACTCAAGCGAGCGTTCGAGTGGCTCGACGACGAGGTCAGCATCACGGTTTCCGGCGCCACGGAAACAAACGTGCCGGAGCCCCTCGTGCTCACCGCGACGCTGACCAGCAGCATGCCGTACACCCAGCCCGTCACCTTCCGCTGGAGTTGGGGCGATGGCACGGGCATCGTCTCCAGTGGCAGCAGTGCGGTCTCGGCCCACACCTACAACGAACCCGGCACCTACACAGTCTGGGTCGAGGGCACGGACCCGCTGGGCCACACCGCGGTAACCTCTGTCACCGTGACCGTCAACCCGAACCCGGTGGAACCGGTCCGCTGGATCACCCAGACAATGGAATTCCAGCCCACGGCCGACACCTACATCAACGCGTGGGCGCTCCCGTGGGTCGCTCCTACCGTGGGTGATGACGGCAACTTCATCGTCCGCGGCAAGAACATCAAGACAGGCCTCCTCAACTTCAACCTGAGCGGCCTGGGTGAGGAATCGGAGATCCTCTCCGCCAAACTCAAGGTCTACGCAACCAACGGACGCGGTCGGGTGTGGGTAGCAGCCTACGCCGTACTTCGCCCGTGGTCCGAAATGGAAGCGACGTGGTGGGAGGCCTCCAGCGGCGAGAAGTGGGAAGTCGCCGGTGCGAACGGCACAAGCGACCGCTCACAAATGCCCACCGAGGTGAAGATCGTGGACAAGACAGGATGGGTGGAATTCGACGTCACCGCCATCGCCAAGTGCATGCTCAAGGGCAAGGCCTACGGCATTGCACTGCGAGGTGATGACGCGGAGAACGCGGGTGAATGGTACTTCATCAGCCGAGAATTCCCGCGACTCCAACCCGTCCTTGAGGTAACCTTCCGGTACCCGTTCCGGAAGTAACCGCTAAATAACCCGAACGAAAACGGGGGGCCAAATTGGCCCCCCGTTTTCTATCCCCCTAATCCTCCTTCTTGCGACACACCCATAACTGTCCCTGGTTACCGACCACGTACACCTCCTGCCCCTCATGTTCGTACACAAGAGCCTCCCCATCTGCAATGGGCGGGACATTGCTGACCAACTGGTCTAAGCAGACCAGATTCTTGGTGTCCACCTGCGTCTCATATCGCAACCACGGGACCTTCTCCGGATCCACGTCCAGTTTCTTGGCCAGGATCACCTGCACCTGTGCAGCGATCTCCCGCGGCTTCCACACCTCTCCGGAATCAACACGCGCGGCAGCCACCTCCTTCCCCTGCTCCTCCTTGCCGGCAACCACGTGAGGAATGGCCACCTGAGAACCGGGAGTCCCCTCCACCTTCTCAGGGGAAGGAGAGACGGATAGAGGAACATGTGTCATTGGCGGTTCATTGGGGGAAAACGCACACGCGGCCAGAACCAGCCCCAGGGCCACCGCGACGCCTACGAAAACCCAACACCGTGTGCACATTCGACGGGTCATCATCCTCCTCCTTGTGCTATGACTTCTGTGTAGAAGGTTTGGAGTGTTGTGTACTGTTCCCACGTAAGCCCTTGTTCACCCAACAAAATGCCCTTTCGCTGTCCGTGAAAATCACTTCCACCCGTTTTAGCCAGCCCCAACTGATCGGACAAACGGTCAAAGCGCTGAATAAACGCCTTTAATGCCTGAGGCGAACAGTCGGAGCACACCCGTGTCTTATCGTACGGATACCACACCTCCAGGCCCAGGACCCCAAGGCGGGCAGCCCGGGTGATCATCCCCTCCAGATCCTGCACATCCGTGTACAACCCCGGATGTGCCAGGACCGGGAGCCCACCCGCTTCACGGATCAGAGCCGCGGCCTCCTCTAAGCGCAGGGCAAAAGGACGCGGCATGGAGACCGGCCCATTATTGCGCAGGACCGTCGCGAACACAGCATCCATGGTCGGGAACTCATCCGGATGGTGCCGCATGAGCACTTCGGCAATGTGGGGCCTGCCCGGAACACCTTTTGCTTCGGCCAGCACCTCCTCCCACGTAATGTGGTATCCCAACTCCTGTAAACGTTCCACCTGCATCCGTTTCTGTTCCACGCGCCCTTCCAGTACCTGCAGCAACACCTGTTGCAAGCGAGGGTGATGATGGTCGATCCAATAGCCCAACAAATCAATGTCGACAAAATCGCGATGCGGTTCATTGCGAATACTCAACTCAATAGCCGGGACAACCTCTACCCCGTAACGTTCACCCGCCGCGAGGGCTTCATCAACTCCATCGACAGAATCGTGATCTGTAATTGCCAACACCTGAACCCCAACGCGAGCGGCCAGGGCCACCACCTCCTCCGGTCGCATGGTTCCATCCGAACACGTTGTGTGCACCTGTAAATCCACAGGAAAACGCGCTGCTTCCATTTCACCAACCTTTCCCGTTATTGACCTAACGTGTACTCTCACCTAGCGTACATCCTCGCGATGTCCTTGGCAAGATTACGCCACCCCCAATTATACCGCTTAACGCGCGTAATTTGCACGATTGGGAGAACATCTTTATAATCCGCCCTAACCCTCGCTCCTACGGTAGCAGCAGGGCCGAAGGAAAACGCCCCAACGACTGCGGCGATTCACACACTCTCGGTGAAGGTTATCGCGATGCCGTTTTCCCAAACGGACCTGCGCAACACCACAGAGAATACCCTCTACTGGACCTGGACCTGGCCGGGCCTGGCCCGGCCGCGCGTGAGGTAATTTCCCCTACCATTGTTGTGCTGTCTGCCTACCCAACTCCCTGACCGTGGATTTCCCATGCTTTGCGCCCGTCTCGGCAGGGATGATCTACGTAGAACAAACTCATCAGCCCATATAAACGAACAGGAGGATATAACCCATGGAAAGCAGGAAATACATCTTGACCGAACAGGACCTGCCCAAAGAATGGTACAACATTGCAGCGGACCTGCCCGCGGCAGGCATAGAAATGCCCCCCGTTCTCCACCCGGCCACCAAGCAACCCATCGGGCCAGATGACCTGGCCCCCTTATTCGCCATGGAACTCATCAAACAGGAAGTGAGCACCGAGCGGTGGATCGAAATCCCCGAACCGGTGCGGGATGTATACCGCATGTGGCGTCCCACCCCCCTCATCCGAGCGCGTCGATGGGAAGAAGCCCTGGATACCCCAGCCCACATCTACTTCAAATACGAAGGCGTCAGCCCTTCTGGCAGCCACAAACCGAACACCGCAGTGGCCCAGGCATTCTACAACGCCCAACAGGGCGTCCGTCGATTGACCACAGAAACAGGTGCGGGACAGTGGGGAAGTGCTTTGGCCTTCGCGGCCCGAGCCTTTGGCCTGGAATTAAAAGTGTACATGGTCAAAGTCAGTTACCAGCAAAAGCCGTACCGCCGCATCCTCATGGAAACTTATGGCGCGCAGGTCGTTCCCAGCCCTAGCCCGGACACCAACGCAGGGCGCCAAATTCTAGCCGAAGATCCGGACAACCCCGGGAGCCTGGGCATTGCCATCTCCGAGGCCGTGGAAGATGCCGCGACCCATGATGACACTCGTTACGCGCTGGGCTCGGTATTAAACCACGTCCTCCTGCACCAGACAGTCATCGGCTTGGAAGCCAAAAAACAGATGGAACTGGCCGGCGAAGAACCCGACATCCTAATAGGGTGCGTGGGCGGTGGCAGCAACTTTGCCGGATTTGTGTTTCCCTTTGTGCGGGATAAAATCGTGGAGGGGAAGAACTACCGCATTATCGCCGTAGAACCGACCGCAGCCCCCACACTGACCAAAGGGCTCTACAAGTACGACTTTGGGGACACAGCCCAGATGACGCCTCTCATCAAAATGTACACCCTGGGCCACACCTTCATGCCCCCTCCCATCCACGCAGGCGGCCTGCGCTACCATGGGATGGCCGCGCAAGTGTGCGCGCTGTACGACAAAGGACTCATCGAAGCCCAGGCCGTCCACCAAAACCCGGTATTTGAGGCAGCAGTCCACTTCGCGCGGGCGGAAGGCATTGTCCCCGCACCGGAAAGTGCCCACGCAGTGCGGGTGGCCATGGATGAAGCACTTAAAGCCAAAGAGCGCGGCGAGAAGAAAGTCATCGTCTTCAACCTGTCCGGACACGGCCATTTTGACCTGTCCGCGTACGAAGCCTTCCTGGCCGGCAAGTTGGAGGACTACGAGTACCCGGAGGAGAAGATCCAGGAAGCATTGCAGCACCTACCGCAAGTGTAGGTTGTACACCTCAGGGGCGGGGCTCTCCCCGCCCCTTGTTCTAGGAGGGAGATCATGTTACCCGAATTCGAGGAACTGCACCTGCTTATCCCCGGTCCCACAGCCGTGCCGGAAGACATCCGACACGTGATGACACGCCCTATGACCAATCACCGCGGACCGTTCTACAAAGCACTGCTCGCGGAAATGGTGGAAATGGCTAAGCAGGTCTTCCAGACTCAGGGCCGCCTGTTCGTGCTCACCAGTTCCGGCACAGGCTCCATGGAAGCCGCTATTGCCAACACCATCTCCCCGGGAGACCGGGTGCTGGGCATTAGCATCGGCAGTTTTGGCAAGCGCTTCCAGATTATTGCCGAACGTTTCGGCGCGGAGGTCACACCGCTGGATTTTGAATGGGGCGAAGCCGCGGACCCACAAAAAGTGGCCGAAGTCCTGGAAAAGGAACCTCCCTTCCACGCGGTGACCATCACCCACAATGAGACGTCCACCGGCGTGCTCAACCCCCTGGAAGAGATCTGTGCGGTTATCAACCAACTTCCCGATGAAAAACGCCCCTTAATCATTGTGGACGGCATCAGTTCCCTGGGCGCGGCGAATCTGGCCATGGACGCGTGGGGATGTGATGTGGTCACCACCGCATCGCAAAAAGCGTGGGGAGCACCACCGGGCCTGGCTTTCATCGCGGTCAGTGACCGAGGTTGGGACGCTGTCCAAAAGGCGCAGAGCCCACGTTTCTACTTTGACCTGAGGGAATACGAACGCTATTTTGTCAACAAAGGCGAACCGCCATGGACGCCCAGCGTTTCGGTCGCGTACGCGATGCACGAGGCGCTCCGTCAAGTCCTGGAGGAGGGATTGGAGAACGTGTTCGCCCGCCACGCGCGCGTTGCTCAGTACACGCGTGAAGGATTGGCCCAATTGGGAATGAAGCCATTTGCTCGGGGACACTATTCTCCCGCGGTGACGGCCGTGCGCGTACCCGAAGGTTGGTCACCTCAAGAGTTGCGCCGCCGATTGCGAGAAGAGTACAAGATTGAAATTGCCGGTGGACAAGGACACTTAGCGGATAGTGTGGTTCGAATAGGGCACCTGGGGAAGGTGACAGAAGCGGATATCGACCCGCTCCTGGAAGCATTGGCTCGAATTCTCGGGTAAAAGGTCCCCAACCCGAACTTTACCTGCCCGGACCACCCTATTCCGGGCGGGTAAAGTTCGGGAAGGACTTATTCCTCTGCTGAGGAAGACTCCTTCGCTTTGGCAGACTCCTTTTCCTTGGCCGGTTGACTGGCAGGATTGGTCCCGTTCCCTCGTTTGCTGTCAGTAATGTACCAACCAGAGCCTTTAAAGTGGATAGCAGGAGGTTTCAGAAGCCGCACGACATCATCATGCCCGTTAGGGCAACGCGGAATGGTTGTGTCGGAAAAGGATTGAATGCGCTCGAATTCCACACCACATACCCGACAACGATACGCGTAAATCGGCATCGTATATTCCTCCACCCCTTCGAAGTTTTCCCAGGCCGGGTCCTCCCAATAACAGGGTCATCCCGTTTCAGACCATCACCGAGGTGCCCACGTTGGGCCCAAGCACATGAGTTTAACCGCTTCTGCGAGAGGGCCCAAAATACCGGGACACCTCTTGTTCAGCCACCCAGGCGTTGGCCTCAAAGAACGCGTACGCGCGCCGCAAAGGCGACAAGCGCATTGCGGCCAAATGCCGCATACCAGCCGCGTAGACAACCCGTTCCACTTCCTCAATGCGCTCCCACAGGTCGCCCGGCGTTTCAGGCACTGGAATATCCGCGTAAGTGCCGCGAGGGAAGTACTCCTGAACAGGAAAGGTTACAGCCTCAGGCGGGAGTTGCGGTGTTAAAGCCAGGGCGACCGCTGCCATGGCAAAGGCGATGAGTTGTCGCCCCACCCGCTCGATGGTTTCGGGCAAGGCCAATTGCAGGCCCAGATCCTCCAGCCAACTCCAGTCCATGAGCAGACGATTCACCAGGTACATCAACTCCCGCGGATCGCGCACCCGTTCCGCCCGCAAACTCAGAGCAAACCCCTCGCGTACCTCGCTCAGGTACTCTAAAGCCTCACGCATACTGACGATTTCACGCGAGCGGGGCGCCTGATACATCTCCTGGCGAATAATGGCGCCCAGGGCATCCCGCGCCGTCTCACTGATGGCCTTCAGAGCCATGAATTCCCTTAGGGTTTCCTCGATGTCCCAACCACGATACATCGGTTCAACCCCCTGCGGAAGAAGACTTCATTTATGTTGAGAGTATAGCGCGGGGCGGATAAAGTGCCAAAATTGCTCGCGGATCAAAAGGAAAGCGGGAGCCCACGGTGGGCTCCCGCGATAAATTTGCCACCGACCCTTACTTGCCCGCCTTGATGGCCAGGCGCTTGGGCTTCGCCGCCTCCACCTTGGGCAGACGCAGGGTCAGGATGCCGTTCTCAAACGTGGCCTCCGCCTTGTCGACATCCACTTCCACGGGTAAGGTCAGGTCGCGGCGGAACATGCCGTACAGACGCTCCTGGCGAATGTAGTTGGCGTTCTCCTCCTTTTCCTCTTCCTTCACCTCACCCTTGATGGTGAGCACATTGCCGGTCACCGTGATGTCCAGATCCTCCGGCTTTACACCAGGCAGCGTCGCCTTCACTACGATTTCGTTATCCGTCTCGTACATGTCCACGCGCGGCACCAGCGACAGACTTTCGGTCAATCCCGTGCGTTCAGCCACAGGCGCAAAGGTCTCCTCAAACAAGCGGTCCATCATGTCCCGCAGAAGCCTCATCTCGCGCACCGGATCCCAGCGCACCAGAGCGGCCATGATCCTCACCTCCTTTCCTGGAATATGGGGTCACCACAAGGGCTTAGAACTTGTGGTAGTGAGCATATCCACTTAATGTGACCACTACTTTATATAGGAAAGGAGCGTTAGACCGCCATTAGTGGAGCGTTAGATGTGTGTTAGAAGGAGTGCGCTGCTTCCTCCTGCCAGGACGGGTAACGACCAGTGTGTGCCATTACCCGGATTCGGTCAAATCGGTGGACGAGAACGCGTCGGGGAGAAGTTCGGCAACAGTGTACTTGCGCACCTGACCGTCATCCGTACGCACCCACACGGGCATGTCGGGCGAACACAGTTCCCGCATTACCTGACGACACGCGCCACAAGGGGTACCATTGGCCAGGGACAACCCCATAGCAACAAAGTCCCGACGGCCCTGGGCGACCGCGGACCAGAGCGCGACGCGCTCCGCGCAAACGGAGAGACCGTAACTCGCGTTCTCCACGTTACATCCCTGGACAATGGTGCCGTCACTGAGCATGACGGCCGCGCCTACGTGAAAGTGGGAGTAAGGCGCGTACGCGCGGTGTCGGGCCTCCTCGGCCGCTTGCAGGACTTTCTCCATCATTTCCGATTCATGCATGTTCAGCCTCCCGTTGCGCCTCGGGTGACGATATGTTTTGCTCACTTTCGGGTTCTATGAAAACCTGTACAGATTGAATACGGTGACCATCCATGGAGAAGACACGAAGCCGCGCACGTCCTACTTTCACTTCGTCCCCGATGACCGGCATACGCTTCAACCGGGTGTAAATCAGCCCTCCGAGTGTGTCAGCCTCATCGTCCGGCAAGGGAACGCCGATGAATTCACTGACGTCCTCCAATTCGGCCCGGGCGTTAATAATGTACTCGTTGGGATTTAATCGCTGCATTTCGGGGGTTTCCTGGTCGTACTCGTCCTGAATTTCGCCAACAATTTCTTCCAGCAAGTCTTCGATGGTCACCAGTCCCGCGGTACCCCCGTATTCATCCACCACAATGGCCAGGTGGACTTTTTTCTGTTGCATTTCCGCCAGGAGTTCGCTAACTCGTTTCGAGTCGGGCACGTAGTAAGGGGGACGTACAATGGAGCGTAAGGAGATGTCTGGCCATTTAGGGTAGGATTTGTTGATTTCCTCCAGGATGTCCTTGGCGTACAAAAGCCCCACAATCTGATCGATGGTTCCCTCGTAAACGGGAATGCGGGAATGTCCGTGTTCTACGATGATGTCCAACGCGTCTTTCCAGGAAGTCTCCACGGGCACAGCCACAATGTCCAGGCGAGGGACCATAACTTCCCGTACAATGGTTTCCCGGAAGTCGAAGATGTTATCGATTAACTCCCGCTCGGTGGCCCGCATTGGGGCGGATTCTTCCTCCCGAGCGAGGATGACAATTTGGTCCTCGTTAACAGCGAGCATCATGTCCCGCATGGGCTCCAGCCCAAATAAACGACGTCCCAGGGTGCTGAAAAACCACACAAAGGGCGCCAGTACCCACAAGATAAGGCGCGATTGTCGATTTAACCACTGTCGTACACGTTTGAAGCGAACACTCACCCACTGACCGACCACACGGGCGAACTCGTCACCAAGCAAAACAACGAGCACCCCCATAAGGACAGTGGAGGGCCACGTCCACCAGTGGGAGAATACGTGCCAGAGGCCATATGCCCACACGGATAGTGCGAGCACGCGGGATAAACGAAGTGCCATCAGTAAGCGCTCATGTCGGGGTGAGGTAATGATCGGTTCCAGATCTTCCGTCTCTTCGCCGTTCACTAAATCCTCGATGTAGAGACGGCCAGCAGTGTGAACGGCTTCGCGCACGAAGTGGATGTACAGTAACAGGAGAAAGGGAAGAGTAGTCCATACCCAAAATCCGAATGTTGTCATCTGCTCTTTATCCCTCGTCTTTTCGAGATGTGTCTAAGGTGCGCTTGGGTTTGGCGGGGACGCCGTAGGCCAATGTGTGGGGCGGAATGTCACGGGTAACGACGGATCCCGCGCCGGTCTTGGCCCCGCGCCCTACTCTCACCGGCGCGACAAGCATGGTGTCGCTGCCGATGAAGACGTCATCTTCGATGATGGTCTTGTTCTTGCGCACCCCATCGTAGTTGCAGGTGATGGTGCCCGCGCCAATGTTGACGTTGGCGCCAATCTCCGCATCGCCCACGTAGGAGAAGTGCCCCATCTTTGTTCCCGGGCCCAGGTAACTGTTCTTGACTTCGCCAAAGTTGCCCATGTGGACGCCCCGAGCCAGGTGCGCGCCCTTGCGCAAGTGCCCAAAAGGTCCTACGTCTACGTCGTCCTCCAGGATTGCGTATTCGACGACGGAATGGGTAATGCGGCAGTTTCGCCCAATGGTGCTGGCGAGGATGTACGATTGGGGCCCGATTTCGGTGCCCTCCCCCACGGTGGTTTCCCCGTAAATGGTGGTCTGGGGGTGGATGACTACGTCCTGGGCCAGTTGGACGCGCGGGCCAATGTAGACGGTGTCGGGGTCGGTCATGGTGACGCCTGCAAGCATCCACTGTTCGTTGATGCGATGCTGCATGATCTTGGTGGCTTCGGCCAGGTGGACGCGGGTGTTGATGCCCACGACTTCCTGGGGATCATCGACGGGGATAGCAGTGACGCGGCGACCTTCGGCCACGGCCATGCCGATGAGTTCGGGCAGGTAGTATTCGCCTTTGATGGGGCTTGGCTGGATAAGGGGCAGGTGTTCTTCCAACCAGGCCACGTCGAAGCAGTAGATGCCCGCGTTGAGTTCGCGGATTTCCCGTTGTTCGGGGGTGGCGTCCACTTCCTCGACGACACCGATAACGTTCCCCGCGTCGTCCCGCAGGACGCGCCCGTAGCCGTGGGGGTCTTCGAGGATGACGCTGAGCATGGTGATGGTGGATTGGGTGTCCGCGTGGGTTTGCACCAGGTGGCGCAGGGTGTCCGCGCGCAGGAGGGGCATGTCGCCGTAGGTGACGAGGACTACGTCGGCCCAGTCCCGAACTGAGGGCATGGCAACCATGACCGCGTGGCCGGTGCCCAGTTGCTCCTGCTGGAGGACGTAGTCGGCCCGGTCGCCCACAGTGCCCCGGACCTGGTCGGCCGCGTGGCCGATGACGAGGATGGGCTTGCGGCCGGTGACGCGATGCGATGTGTCCACCGCGTAGAGGATCATGGGCTGGTCCAGGATGGGGTGCAGGACTTTGGGCAGGCGGGATTTCATGCGGGTGCCCTTGCCCGCGGCGAGGATAATGTGCGCTAATTGCATGTATCATCCTCCTGGTAATGTGGGATTACGCGTTCGGGTGTATGGGTCACTGTGAAATGCTCCATGTTTTCTGTGTTGTGATGTCCATATTATAGCATGATTGTGGGGGAGGGGGGTTACGGTGTGAGGATGAGGTGCGGGAGGGGTGTCGCGTTGGGGTCGAGGGAGTGCTCTGAGAGGGGGATCTGGGAAGAACGCGAAAAGGCTCCGTTGGCAACGACCTACTCTCGCAAGGGGTCGCCCCCTCACTACCATCGGCGCTGGTGGGCTTAACTTCCGGGTTCGGCATGGGACCGGGTGTACCCCCACCGCTAAAGTCACCAACGGAGCCTTTAATTAACGACTCAGGTATTCAATTTTCAATGATTTCAATCAGTTGGGGCTGGTACCCTAACAACTGAACAGGAAGGGGTGTCTTCAATTTCTGAAGTCCTGCGTGGATAAAGCCGCTCGGCCATTAGGACGGCTCAGCTCAACGGGTTGCCCCGCTTACACCTGCCGCCTATATAACTGGTCGTCTCCCAGTGGCCTTACCCGGTTAACCCGGAGGGTGACCTCATCTTGGGGTGGGCTTCCCACTTAGATGCTTTCAGCGGTTATCCCATCCGGACATGGCTACCCAGCGGTGCCCCTGGCGGGACAACTGGCACACCAGAGGTCCGTCCACCCCGGTCCTCTCGTACTGGGGGCAGCTCCCCTCAAGTCACCTACGCCCGCAGCGGATAGAGACCGACCTGTCTCACGACGGTCTGAACCCAGCTCACGTACCCCTTTAATGGGCGAACAGCCCAACCCTTGGGACCTGCTCCAGCCCCAGGATGGGACGAGCCGACATCGAGGTGCCGAGCCTCGCCGTCGATGTGAACTCTTGGGCGAGACTAGCCTGTTATCCCCGGGGTAGCTTTTATCCGTTGATCCACGGCCCTTCCACACGGCACCGTGGGGTCACTAAGCCCTGCTTTCGCACCTGCTCGGCTTGTAGGCCTCGCAGTCAAGCCCCCTTATGCCTTTACACTCGACGGTGGGTTTCCATTCCACCTGAGGGGACCTTTGGGCGCCTCCGTTACCCTTTAGGAGGCGACCGCCCCAGTCAAACTGCCCACCAGGCACTGTCCCCCGCCCGGCTAACGGAACGGGGTTAGGGCCACGACTTAGCCAGGGTGGTATTCCACCGGCGGCTCCACCGAGGCTGGCGCCCCGGCTTCACAGCCTCCCACCTATCCTATACAGGCTAAGCCATGACTCAATGCCAAGCTGCAGTAAAGCTCCACGGGGTCTTTTTGTCCTGCTGCGGGTAAGGAGCATCTTCACTCCTACTTCAATTTCACCGGGTCCCTCGCCGAGACAGTGCCCCAGTCGTTACGCCTTTCGTGCGGGTCGGAACTTCGCTTTTTCCCCCTATGTTTCCATAGGGCGCAGACTATACCTTCATCTCACCGAGCAACCGTAGGAGGTCATCCTTCTCGTATTTTCGTTTGCCGGAGGGATTCATCGAGTAGGCTAACTCGATGATGTGCCGCAGGTATTGCCGATTCAGGTGGTGCTTGGCATGGACCAAGCGCACGATTTCGGCGAACTTGCGGAAGTCATCTCCCTTGGATCCGGCCAACGGGTACTTTTCGAAGTGGGGGACGATTTTCTTGGCCAGGTCCGCCACGGACCGCACCTCGTATTTGTAGGTGCCGTCGGAGCGGCTGTACCGAATCGCCCCGCACCCGAAGAAGGTTCGTAGTGCTTTCAGGAGTGGCAGGTCTCGTCGGTGGAGGGTCACCGAGAAGGAGGGTCGAGTTTCAATGCCCACGGTCAGTCGGGACCGTTTGTTGAAACTCACCGAGAAGGTGCCCTCTCCTTCCACCAGGCCTGTCACGTACCACGGATGTAGTCGCTGTGTCACACGACCTCCGTTTCTGAAGGATGCCTCCGTAGTTGCCCCCTGGTTCTCAGGCCCGTGCTGAGCACGGGAGTGAGAGCCGGCGTGTTGCGCACCGGAGGTGTGTGCGCCTCCCCTTTCGGGTCAGTCGTTACGGGGTCAACCCCACGAGGTGGGGCGACTTCCCTCGGAGTTACCCACTGCGCCCCGCTAGCGCAGGAGGGCTTCTCCGATATGAGCCGGCGTGCTGCCACCCCTCACGGGATGGCGGGGCAAGTTCTTCACTTACCCGACAAGGAATTTCGCTACCTTAGGACCGTTATAGTTACGGCCGCCGTTCACCGGGGCTTCGGTTTGGGCCTACGCCTTACGGCCTCAGCCCTCCCCTTAACCTTCCGGCACTGGGCAGGCGTCAGCCCCTATACGTCCCCTTACGGGTTCGCAGAGACCTGTGTTTTTGGTAAACAGTCGCCAGGGCCTGCTCTCTGCAACCCCCTCGGGCTCCGGCCGCGAGGGCCTTCACCCTACCGGGGCCACCCTTCTCCCGAAGTTACGGGTGCAATTTGCCGAGTTCCTTAGCGAGGGTTCTCCCGAACGCCTTGGTGTTCTCCACCCGCCTACCGGTGTCGGTTTGCGGTACGGGCACCCAGGCATCAACGCTTAGAGGCTTTTCTTGGCAGTATGGGCTCACCCACTTCTGGCCCGAAGGCCCGCCATCACCCCTCAGGCTCGGGGAGGGGATTTGCCTCCTCCCGTCAACGCCCTACAGGCTTGGCACCGGGACAACCGACGCCCGGCTGGGCTACCCTCCTGCGTCCCCCCATCGCTCCGCCTGGGTGGGGCCGGAATATTAACCGGCTGTGCATCGGCTACGCCTTTCGGCCTCGCCTTAGCTCCCGCCTAACCCGACGCGGACGTACCTTCCGTCGGAAACCTTAGGCTTACGGCGGGCAGGCTTCTCACCTGCCTTTACGCTACTCATGCCGGGATTCTCACTTCTGCGCGCTCCACCGCTCCTCACGGTACGGCTTCGCAGCACGCAGAACGCTCCCCTACCGCCCCGGCCACACCGTAGTGTGACCGAGACCCGCAGCTTCGGTGCCAGGCTTAGCCCCGTTGAATTTTCGGTGCAGGGCCACTAGACCAGTGAGCTGTTACGCACTCTTTAAAGGATGGCTGCTTCTAAGCCAACCTCCTGGCTGTCACAGTAGCCCCACTTCCTTTCCCACTTAGCCTGGACTTGAGGACCTTAGCTGGCGGTCTGGGCTGTTTCCCTCTCGACTACGGAGCTCATCCCTCGTAGTCCGACTGCCGCGCTGTGGAGTACCGGCATTCGGAGTTTGGTTGGGTTTGGTAGGCTCGCGCCCCCTAGCCCATCCAGTGCTCTACCTCCGGTACTGAACGCGCGACGCTAGCCCTAAAGCTATTTCGGGGAGAACCAGCTATCTCCGGGTTCGGTTGGCATTTCACCCCTACCCACAGGTCATCCGATGGCTTTGCAACGCCAACCGGTTCGGGCCTCCAGCGGGTGTTACCCCGCCTTCACCCTGCCCATGGGTAGCTCACCCGGTTTCGGGTCTACTCCCTGCGACTGTGGCGCCCTATTCGGACTCGCTTTCGCTGCGGCTCCGGCTGTCACTGCCTTAACCTCGCCACAGAGAGTAACTCCCCGGCTCATTCTCCAAGAGGCACGCCGTCAGGCTTTCCCCGTATGGGGCATAGCCCTCCGACTGCTTGTAGGCACACGGTTTCAGGTTCTATTTCACTCCCCTCACCGGGGTTCTTTTCACCTTTCCCTCACGGTACTTGTGCACTATCGGTCACCAAGGGTATTTAGCCTTGGGTGGTGGTCCACCCAGCTTCCCACAGGGTTCCACGTGCCCCGTGGTACTCGGGGATACCGACGGGAGACCGGTCATCTTTCGCGTACGGGGCTGTCACCCTCTATGGCCGGCCTTTCCAGACCGTTCCGCTAGATGCCGGTTTTGTAACTCCCTGGGACTGCCGCCGCGTCCCTAGTCGGCCCCCACAACCCCGGCGTAACATAGGTCGGCGGACCACTAAGTTACGCCGGTTTGGGCTCCTCCCCTTTCGCTCGCCACTACTCAGGGAATAATCTCTTTTCCTCGGGGTACTGAGATGTTTCAGTTCCCCCGGTTCCCCTCACTGGCCTATGGATTCAGCCAGTGATGCGTGGGCATTCCCCCACGCGGGTTTCCCCATTCGGGAATCCTGGGATCACAGTCTGCTGGCGACTCCCCCAGGCTTATCGCAGCCAGCCACGCCCTTCATCGGCCCTTGGTGCCAAGGCATCCACCGTGTGCCCTTAGTAGCTTCATCCACGCAAGACACAGAAATTGAAGTTCGGTAGATACCCCTTCCTGTTCAGTTGTTAAGGTACCAACCCTAGAAAATGACGAAACCAAGCGCTGAAAACGAGCGGGGAGCAGATACTGCCTGCACCCCGTTCCAACGCACATTGCCCCAATTTCTAAGGTACCAGGTGGGCCTGCGTGGACTCGAACCACGGACCCCCGCGTTATCAGCACGGTGCTCTAACCTGCTGAGCTACAGGCCCACACCTCAACAACTGAGGAGTGACAGGGAGGCGACCAGGGCAGACCTCCACAGGTCAACCCGGAGTGGGAGGTCGTTCCCCTCAGGGAACGCCTCATCGCCTTTAGAAAGGAGGTGATCCAGCCGCACCTTCCGGTACGGCTACCTTGTTACGACTTCGTCCCAGTCACCGACCCCACCTTGGACGGCGCCCTCCCTTTCGGGTTAGGCTACCGTCTTCAGGTGTTGCCGGCTCCCATGACGTGACGGGCGGTGTGTACAAGGCCCGGGAACGTATTCACCGCGACATGGCTGATTCGCGGTTACTAGCGACTCCGCCTTCATGCAGGCGGGTTGCAGCCTGCAATCCGAACTGAGACCGGCTTTTTGGGATTAGCTCCCCCTCGCGGGTTGGCAACCCATTGTACCGGCCATTGTAGCGTGTGTGTAGCCCCGGACATAAAGGCCATGCTGACTTGACGTCGTCCCCACCTTCCTCCGGCTTATCGCCGGCAGTCCCCCTAGACACATGTAACTAGGGGCGAGGGTTGCGCTCGTTGCGGGACTTAACCCAACACCTCACGGCACGAGCTGACGACAGCCATGCAGCACCTGTGCCGGCTGCCCCGAAGGGCTCGCTCCCCTTTCGGGTCGCTACTACCGGCATGTCAAGCCCGGGTAAGGTTCTTCGCGTTGCATCGAATTAAACCACACGCTCCGCCGCTTGTGCGGGCCCCCGTCAATTCCTTTGAGTTTTAGCCTTGCGGCCGTACTCCCCAGGCGGGGTGCTTAACGCGTTAGCTACGGCACGGAGGGTTTTTAAACCCCCCACACCTAGCACCCATCGTTTAGGGCGTGGACTACGGGGGTATCTAATCCCCTTCGCTCCCCACGCTTTCGCGCCTGAGCGTCAGGTGCAGGCCAGGGGGCCGGCTTCCCCACTGGTGTTCCTCCCGATATCTGCGCATTTCACCGCTACACCGGGAATTCCACCCCCCTCTCCTGACCTCAAGCCCTGCAGTTTCGGACGACCTCTCCGGGTTGAGCCCGGAGCTTTCACGCCCGACTTACAGAGCCGCCTACGCGCGCTTTACGCCCAGTAAATCCGGGTAACGCTAGCCCCCTACGTATTACCGCGGCTGCTGGCACGTAGTTAGCCGGGACTTATTCCTGGGGTACCGTCCTTCCTCGTCCCCCAGAAAAGGGGTTTACGACCTTACGGCCTTCATCCCCCACGCGGCGTCGCTGCGTCAGGCTTTCGCCCATTGCGCAAGATTCCTCACTGCTGCCGCCCGTAGGCGTCGGGGCCGTGTCTCAGTCCCCGTGTGGGGGGCCACGCTCTCACGCCCCCTACCCGTCATCGGCTTGGTGGGCCGTTACCCCACCAACTACCTGATAGGCCGCGGGCCCCTCCCGAAGCGACCAACATGAATATGTTGGCCTTTACTCAACGAACCGAAGTCCGTCGAGCACATGCGGTATTAGCCATCCTTTCGGATGGTTATCCCCCACTTCGGGGCAGGTTACCCACGTGTTACTCACCCGTCCGCCGCTGATCCCCCGAGCAAAGCCCGGGTTCACCGCTCGACTTGCATGTGTTAGGCGCGCCGCCAGCGTTCACCCTGAGCCAGGATCAAACCCTCCATCGAGAAAGGTTTTATCCTTAGCCTTATATCACTCAAGTCATCTCCGGGAGCCCTGGTCTTTCTCCAGACCTCCCTGCCACTCTTCAGTTGTTAAGGTGCCCGAACCTTTCGCTTCAGGCAAGCGGGGATTTTATCTATATCCCCCGGACCTGTCAAATCCGCTTTCCTTGTTGGTGAGCCTTCTCACCTCCGAGACCCCCACAAAAAACCGCCGCTTTTAGCGGCGGCAGACGCACACCTCTTCCTTCTTCGATTGGCGCCTTTGTGGTGTGGTCTCCGCCTCCAGGTCCCTCCGTGTTTTTAATTACGAGCCTTTCCGCAGGCTCGGTTTCATTATACCACGTTCTTCGACCTTGTCAAGTTTCCAACTCGACTGTGGTATTGTTCAGGTTCCCTTTGCCAGCCCCTGTTTCCGGCCAGCGATGCGGAAGTTTACTCATATTCTCAGAAGGCGCAAATTCGCCATCGCGTTTGGTGCAACTCACCCCGCAGATGCCCCAGGAATCTCCACCGTGAACGTTGTCCCCTGCGCGCTGCTCTTCACTCGAATCGTCCCTCCCATGTACTCCACCGCTATCTTCACAAAGGCCAGCCCTATCCCCACACCAGATATCCCATACCCCGCATTCTGCCCCCGGAAGAACTTCTCAAAAATGTACGGCAAATCACTGGGAGGAATTCCACTCCCCTCATCCGCCACCTCTAACCGCAACCTCCCCTCCACCGATGTCACCCGCACAAAAACCGCCCCTTCCGGCGCCGTGAACTTCACCGCATTGCTCAATAAATGGTGCACTATCTTCTGGAACAAATGGGCATCCACCCACGCGTATTCCGCGCTCGGATCCACGTTTACCGACAACTGCGGACTTGTGAACCCTCGCGCCAACGTCCGCCATACGTGGTCAATGACCGAACGCACCGACACAATTTCCGGCCGCAAAATGTATTCCCCGGACTCCAGATTCGCCATGTCCAGGTACAACTCTATCATAAACAATAACTCATCGGCCCGCTGAACAATGGAATTCAACGCCTCACGCATGAACGTGGGGTCCACTGTCTCTCCCATGTCCTGCAGCAGTTCAGCATACCCCCGAATGACCGCAATAGGCGTGCGTAACTCGTGGGAAACATTCGCCAACATGCGTTCCCGCAGACGCTCCAGGCGCTTCCGTTCGGAAATATCCACCATGTTCAACAGGTAATCCCCCAACTCCCCCGTCCGATCACGGGGCAACCGCGTGATCCCAAGGAGCACGTCACGAGTCTGACCGTTGGGGAGGACAACCGTCCACTCCTGCACTTCCTGCCGATCCTCTTGCTGCAGAAGGCGAAGGATTTCCCTGCCCATCAGTTCGGTGACCGGGCGTGCCAACATCTGCTCCGGACGAACGTTCAACAACTCGGCCGCGGCCGGGTTCACACGCTTTACCCGGTAATCCGGTGAAAGGAGGACAATGGCTGTGAACGTTTTGTCCAGGAGAAGATCGGCTTCCTGACGGGCCAGGGCCAGTTCCTGGAACACTTCCGTCCGTTCCACCGCTACTGCCGTGTGATGCAGCAGGGCCTGGAAAAAGGGCCGTTCCCACACCCGATCATCCGCGCGGGAGAGCGCGACAACTACTGCCCCCATCTCTCGGGTGCTAATCCAAAAAGGCACAATGCCCACATACGGCACTGTAGCAGGAAACACACCCTCCTGCACCCACTCATCCTCTGCATGGAGGGGAACCGCTACGGCCGTACCCTCTTCGAGAGTTTTCCACAGCGATGGTAAAGCCTCTGGGGCAAAGACCTGACCGGATTCCAACCGCGTTGGCACCACATCAGCCAGGGCCACTAACTCCAATCCCCCTTGCTTGGGCATATATCGGAACACCCGCACGTGGGGTAAGGAAAACAGGGCAGAGAGTGTTTGCGCCAACACGGCGAGAATATCGTCGGTCCGGGCGACAGAACTTAACGTGTCCAGAGCTTCGAGAAAGCGTTGCCGACGTTCCTCCTCCAGGAGAAGGCGTCTCAGTGCAGAGCGGGCCAAATCCATGTACGGCTGTTCGTGCAATAGCAGGGTGACATCCGAGGATTCAACAACCAGGAACCACCGTTCATCCACTACCGGTGCTGCCCAAACAGCCGAGGAAGGGACTTCGCGAACAACCCGGCACGCGGTGACCGGATATCCCAACCGGATGAGAGTGTGGTGTAAGGCTGAGGTCACATCCTCCACCGAGGATGCGT
>Ga0256914_1000796_pt1 | contig 30503 bp, 27 predicted proteins | sample HulkmetaG_FD_191571 | JGI IMG/M metagenome (GOLD analysis project Ga0256914, IMG submission 191571) | Hydrothermal chimney microbial communities from Main Endeavour vent field at the Juan de Fuca Ridge, Pacific Ocean - Hulk | ecosystem: Environmental > Aquatic > Marine > Hydrothermal vents ... | reverse complement strand
TCCGACCGGGCAATCCGCTCCGGCATCGTCGCAGCCACAACCAAGACGCAACAGAACCTTCATAGGGGACGATGACCGCCCGGAGCGCATTGCAGGAGCAGACGACCACCGGCCCCCAAAACACCATACCTGCCGTGCACCCGGTACACCCACCGTCGCAGACCGGTAGATTGAATGCAAGTGGTCATCGGCCCCTCCCCCGTAGCGCAACTTCTGACCGGAGCCATTGTAGCACAGGTCTCATCCTTTGTCCAACAAAGGACCACAAAGACGGCAGGCCGGTGCTTTTGACAAATCGCGGGAGATGGGGTATAGTCCCCCCGTGAGACCCAAAGCCGAGGAGGCTCAATGGAAAAGGGCTACATTACCGTCCAAGACTTGTACCACCTCGTTACCCTGAGCGATCCCCGATTCGGCCCCGACGGGAAGCAGATCGCCTTCGTCCGCACCACCATAGACCGGGAAAGCAACGGCTACAAGAGCGCGATCTGGCTGGCGGCAACCGATGGCAGCCGCCTGCGCCCCTTTACCGGCGGCGAAAAGCGCGACACCGCCCCCCGCTGGTCGCCCGATGGCCGCTGGATCGCCTTCATCTCCAATCGCGGCGGCGAAGAGGCCAAGCCCCAAGTGTACCTCATCCCTACCGACGGCGGCGAAGCCCGTCGCCTGACCGAGATGGAGAACGGAGCCGAAGAGCCAACCTGGTCACCCGATGGGCGGCGGCTGGCCTTCGTCTCCCGCCTGAACGCCGAGGAAATGGCTGCCGAGGACGAAGGGGAAACGGAGGAACCGCTTGACCCGGAGGAACGCGAACGCAAAGCCGAGGAGAAGAAAAAGCGGGAGAAGGAAAAAGCCGATCCGCGTCTCATCACCCGCTTCGCCTACCGGGCCGGAACCGAGTACTTTGACGACCGAACGCGGCATCTTTACGTGGTAGACCTGGACCCGGAGACGGGTCAAGCCCTGGGAAAGCCCCGCCGCCTGACCCACGACGAGCGCGATTACCACGATCCCCACTGGCTGCCCGACGGCAAAGCCCTGGTCGCCACCGTGGAACGCCGACCGGGGGTGGACGACCTGTTCACCTACCCCGACATTGTCCGCGTGCCCCTTGACGGCGGCGAACCCCGGCTCCTCACCGGTCCTCAGACCGCCGATGTCGCCCCCCGGCCCTCACCCGACGGACGCTGGATCGCCTACCACAGCTTGCCCGTCGAGGAATACACTTCGGCCAACGCCGCAATCATGATCATCCCGGCGGAAGGCGGTGAACCGCGCTCCCTGACCGCCGACCTGGATGCCCATCCCCGCGAAACCCGGTGGAGTCCCGACGGCCAAAGCCTCTACTTCCTCGTCGCCGAAAAAGGCCGCATTGACCTGCGCCGTGTTTCCTCGGCGGGCGGGGAGATCGAGACGGTCCTGACCGCCGACCGGGAGATGATGGCCTTTGACCTGGCGGCGGATGGGGAAAGGGTAGCCTTTACCGCCGCCACCGACCGCGATCCCGCAAGCCTGCACGCCGCCGATCTTCAAGAGAGCCGCAGCCTAAACCACAACGAGCGGCTACTGTTGGCCGCCAACGCCGACTGGCTGGCCGAGCGGACGCCGGGCGAGGTGGAGGATTTTTGGTTCAAAAGCAAGGACGGGACGGCCATTCAAGGCTGGCTGATCAAACCGCCCGATTTTGATCCTGCCCGCCGTTACCCTCTCATCCTCAGCATCCACGGCGGCCCCCACGTCATGTGGAGCCGCCACGAGCCGACCATGTGGCACGAGTGGCAGGTCCAGGCCGCTGCGGGGTATGTCGTTCTGGCCTGCAACCCGCGCGGCTCCGATGGGTATGGCCGTGCCTTCCGCACCGCTTTGCGCACCCGCTGGGGCGAAGCCGACCTGCCCGACCTGATGGCGGGGGTAGATGCGGTCGTTGCCCAGGGTTATGTGGACCCGGAGCGTCTGTACGTCACCGGCGGCTCCTACGGCGGCTTTATGACCGCCTGGGTGATCGGCCATGACAACCGCTTCCGGGCGGCAGTAGCCCAGCGGGGAGTCTATGACCTGACCGGTTTTTACGGCACCAGTGACATTCCCCGCCTCATTGAATGGGAATTTGACAACGCGCCCTGGCAGGACCCGGCCCTCCTGTGGAGGTATTCGCCGCTGGCCTATGTGGAAAACATCCACACCCCTTTGCTGCTGCTCCACGCGGAAAACGACTACCGCGCTCCCATCCCCACCGCGGAGGGCTTGTTCGTTGCCCTGCGCCGTCTGAAGCGCACCGTAGAGATGGTCCGCTACCCCCGCGACGGCCACGAACTTTCCCGCAGCGGCGAACCCAAGCACCGCATTGACCGCCTGGAACGCATTCTGGCCTGGTTCGCGCGCTACGCTCCAAGCGGGCAAGCAGTCTAACGATCCTTTGGTGGGTGCCGGCGGCGGCAAAGGCGCCGGACGGTGGGGAGGGGCAGCTCGGTCACCCTTCGGCGATAGAGGTTGTCCGGTTGTCGGTCTGATGCGGTATCGGCGTATTCATGTCATCGGTACATCGGGTGCAGGCAAGACAACGCTGGCGCGGGAGTTGGCCCGGCGGTGGGATCTGCCCCACGTGGAGCTGGACGCCCTCTATTGGGGGCCGGATTGGACGCCCGCACCCGACTTTCGGAAGCGGGTAGCCCATGCCCTGCGCGGTGACGAGTGGGTCGTGGACAGCAACTATGGCGCCACCCGCGACATGATTTGGGCACGGGCCGAGATGGTCGTCTGGCTGGATTACGCCCTGCCGGTCATCGTGGGGCGGGTGCTATGGCGGACCATCCGGCGGTCCCTCACCGGCGAAGAATTGTGGCATGGCAACCGAGAACGGCTCCGACAGGCGTTTTTCAGCCGCCGATCGATTATCCTGGGGCCTTGAGCACTTACCACCGTCGCCGCCGCCGGTACCGTGTGCTGCTTGCCCGTCCCGAGTACGCCCATCTGCACGTTGTTCATCTCCCTTCGCCCCGATTCCCCCGAAAATCGCAGGCCGTCCACGAACCGGGCGTGAATGCGCGGATCTGCTTTCGTGCATTCACGGCCCATCCGTGGACGGCCACGGTGGCTCCCGCGCCCCCGCCCGGCCCGTCTGCGCAGATAGAAAAAGCGTCCGCACAGGCGGACGCCCGGCCACAGGCCCCAAAGGGACGACTTTGGCGCCACGCTCCTCGGCACGGGCCACGGCCCGCGCCCCCGACCGCTTACGGCATTCTTCGCCCTACAGCGCGCTCACCTCAGCCGCCCAGCGGAGCGGTAGCGATGGCCATCCCCGTCAAGGGGATGAGGATAATCAGGTTGATGATCAAGACGACGACCCAGCTGACAACAACGGTGATGATGGCATGGAGCGTTTCAAACTCCATAGCCTCCCGGATGGCAAGCACCCCGGCGATCAAAGCCAGGATCCATCCGATCAGGGACATGAACGGGCCGATGCAGGGGATGAAGCTCAGCAGCCCCAGCAATTTGGGGGCATTGGCATAGCCCAGCACCCGCATCATCTCCACAATGCTGGATCGGCCTTTAAACAGCAAGGAGCCGACAAGGTAGGTCACGGCTGCCCACCCCAGCCAGCCGACGAGGACGGCCAGGACCCAGCTCACGATGAAGCTCAAGGCAAAGTTGCCTTTGGCGGCAAAGGCCCCGCCCAGGGAAGCCAACAGGTTGACCACAACGACGATGACGGCCGCCTGCATCGTCGCCGCCGGGTCCTCCGCAATCTCCCGGAAGACGGTCCAATCCAACCGAATGGCACGCAGAATCCGCTCAAGCATATTCCCTCCTCACGTTAGAACGCATCCAACAGATCGTCTATGACATCGCTTTCCCCACGTTTGGTCCCTTCGGTGAGATCGGCGTATGTCTCCTGGAAGCGGATGAGTTTCCGGTGGTATGTATCCTGTTCGCTCATGTGCAAGCTGCGGATAAGCGCAAAGATCATGGAGAGCAAACAGGTAGGTGCGGGCAGGTAGTCATCCTCCACTGCAGCGCAAACGAACAGGTAATCCGCCTCGGTTCCGATGGGGCAACCGGCTTGCCCGATGAAGCCGATGGTCGTCGCCCCCGCCTTGCGGGCAACGTGCAGAGCGCGGGTAGCAGCATAAGCGTAATTGCTAAAACCGATGCCGATGACCACATCCTCCGGCCCCACTTCCTTGAGGAGTAGGGCTTGGTCAAAGGCCCCCAGCGGAAGGACAAAGACCTGATCTCTGAGCATCTGCAGGTAGTTGCTGGCCGCCATTGCCAAGCCCAGCCCTACCCCTTCGGCCACCAGGTAGACACGGCGTGCCGCCTGCAGGGCCGCCAGGGCCTCATCGGCCTGGGCCATGTCCTGCTCCTGGATCGTTTTTTCCAACCTGGCCCAATCCTGCCACAACGTCAGGGCGAAAAAGTTTTCGGCCCCGTCCAATCGCTCGGAAAGGGGCGCGCGGGCTTCTTTCATCTCCTCCAGGACGGCCTCTTGGACTTCGCGGATGAACTGGAGATACCCTTCATAACCGAGATGCTGGGTGAACCGGGTCACGGTCGCCACGTCCACCCCTAGGTGCTTTGCCAAGCGAGAGGCACTCATGAAAGCGGCCCGCTGATGGGAGCTCAAGATAAAATCGGCGATCTTTTTGTAGCTAGGCGACAGCGATTGGTAATTGCGCGTGATCGTTTCTCGAAACATATCCTCCCTCAATGATACATATATTTGTGCCACTCCCGGGGTGCACCGGCTCCTTCCAACAGCGTGAGGGCCAGATACCGAGGGCGACGAGGCCGACGACGTAACGGCATCCGCGCCTCTTGGGGGGTGCGGTTGCCCTTACGCCGGTTGCAGGAGCCGCACGCGGTGACGACATTTTCCCACACCGTCTCGCCCCCCCTGGAGCGGGGGATCACGTGGTCAATGGTCAAATGCGCCTTGCCCGGCTGAGCGCCGCAGTATTGGCAGGTGTATTGGTCGCGGGCCAGAACCGTCCGTCGGGAAAGGGGCAATGTGAACCGGCGAGGTAGGCGCACATAATAGACCAAACGGATAACCAGGGGTACTTGGAGGGTCAACCGTTCGGAGCGCAACCAAGCCTCGGCAGCCTCGACGATTTCGGCCTTTTCTTTGAGCAAGAGGATCACCGCCCGACGCACAGAAACGACATTCAACGGCTCGTAGGTTGCGTTCAAGACCAGCACATGGTTGCCCACCATCCTTTTTCTCTCCACTTGGTTGGGGGACGATCGGCCAAGCACGATGGGCCTTGCAGGATTCGAACCTGCGACCAACCGGTTATGAGCCGGCCGCTCTACCGCTGAGCTAAAGGCCCGGTTTCACACGGCAGATTCGGCTCTGCCAAAGGACCACAATCTACATTTCGGTCCGCGGAAGGCAGATGAGGATCTCCTGCCATTTGGAAAACGGACCCCAGTCCGCCCTGCGCTGCCGGACCGTGGCCCGGAAGGCTCGGGGGTGAGGATTCGAACCTCAATAGAGGGATCCAAAGTCCCTTGTCCTGCCGTTAGACGACCCCCGAATGAATGTGCGAAGGCTATTCTACCCTAAATTGAGACATTTTGCAAAAAGCGCAAGGTGGGGTGAAAATGTCACCGCCCCGGCCCAACTACCCCTTTTTCGCAAAACCTGGTATAATCCGGCGGCTGCAGCAGGCGCGTCCGTGGCCTGCGTGGGCGGCAAGTCTCCGCCCCAAAGATTGCAAGTCCACGCCGGATCACGGTCCGGCGCATCGGGGCGCGGGGTGTGCATCGCACCGAGCGATTCGGGTCACTCCTTCGTAGGCCCTCGGCCAACCGCATGGGCGGTCGGCGTCGGCCCGCGCCGGGGGAGTCACCTTCGGTACGGCCACCCCCAAGCGTCCGGTAACGGCGAGGAGCAGGAACGGTGAACGTACAGGAGATAGCCCAACGGATCGTAGACAATGTGGAGCGGGTGATCGTCGGCAAGCGAGAAGCGGTGCAGCTGACCGTTATCGCCCTGCTGTGCGAAGGTCATCTGCTCATTGAGGACGTACCCGGCACGGGCAAGACGATGCTGGCCAAGTCGGTGGCCCGCTCCCTGGGCTGTACCTTCCGCCGCATCCAGTTCACACCCGATATGCTGCCCAGCGACGTGACCGGCGTTTCGGTGTTCAACCAGAAGACCCGCGAATTTGAGTTCCGCCCCGGCCCCGTTATGGCCCAGATCGTACTGACCGACGAGATCAACCGAGCCACCCCCAAAACCCAATCGGCCCTCCTGGAAGCGATGGAGGAGCGACAGGTCACGGTGGACGGCGTGACCTATCCCATGAAGCGACCTTTCTTGGTCCTGGCCACCCAGAACCCCATAGAATATGAGGGGACTTTTCCCCTGCCGGAAGCGCAGCTGGACCGCTTTATGATGCGCATCAGCCTGGGCTACCCCTCCGCTGCCGACGAGATCACCATGCTGGATCGGCAGCAATTTACCCACCCCGTGACCACACTGGAGCAGGTCGTCACGGCGGAGGAGTTGCTCCGGGCACAGGAAGAGGTCAAAAAGGTCACGCTGAACGATCTGGTCAAAGAGTACATCATCCGCCTCGTTACGGCCACACGCCGGCACCCCGACGTTTACTTGGGGGCCAGCCCGCGCGGCAGCATCGCCCTCTACAAAACGGCCCAAGCCCGCGCTGCCGTTGAAGGCCGCGATTACGTCATCCCCGACGACATCAAGGCCCTGGCCATGGCAACGCTGGCCCACCGTTTGATCATCAGCCCTTCGGCCCGCATCAAGAACGTGGACCCCAAGGCGGTGATCCAAGAGGTGCTGAACAGCGTACCCGTGCCCGGCGTAAGGGTGCGCGCCCGATGACGGTCCGGCCGGTTGGCGGGTCGGTAAAAATAATGGTGATTGGGAATCGGTAAAATGCCTCAAGCAGACCTGGTTTTGTTGCACGCGCCGAGCGTGTATGATTTCCGCCGCGAATCGATCCTATACGGACCGGTGAGCGATCTGGTCCCCAGCACGCCGGTCTTTGAGATGTACCCCATCGGTTTGACGACCATCGCCGAGTACCTGGAACGCCACGGGTTCAAGGTGCGCATCGTCAACCTGGCGGTGCGGATGCTCAACAGCAACCGCTTTGACGCCGAAAAGTTGATCCGGAAGCTCAACCCGGCGGCCTTTGGCATTGACCTGCACTGGCTGCCCCATGCCCACGGCGCAATCGAAGTGGCCCGCCTGTGCAAAAAGCACCATCCCCAGACGCCGATCATGTTCGGCGGCTTTTCCTCCACCTACTTTCACGAGGAGCTGATCCAACGGCCGGAGGTGGACTTTGTGGTGCGCGGCGATTCGACGGAGGAGCCGGTGCTGCAGCTGATGCGCCATCTGACCGGCCAAGCCGATGCCCCGCCCCTGGCCGCGATCCCCAACCTGACCTGGCAGGACGCCGAAGGCCGAATCCATATCAACGACCTCACCTATTGTCCGGACAACCTGGACCATGTGCTCATTGACTATAGCTACGTCGTCCGAGCCGTGGCCCGCTATCGGGACCTGGCAAGCTTCGTGCCTTTCAAGGGGTGGCTGGGTTACCCCATCACCGCCGCCTTGAGCGTGCGGGGCTGCAAGTACAACTGCCGCACCTGTGGCGGCTCGGCGGCAGCCTTTGCCAAAATGCACAACCGCCGCCGCCCGGCCTACCGCTCCCCCGAAGACCTGGCCCAAGACATCCGCAACATCGCCCGCTTTAGCAAAGGCCCGGTGTTCATCCTGGGCGACATCCGCCAGGCCGGGGAAGAGTACGCCGACCGCTTCCTGCGGGCCATCCGCGGCTACCGGGGGCCGGTCATCTTGGAGCTGTTTGATGCCGCCGACCGCGACTTTATCCGGCGGGTGGCCGAGGCCATGCCCAACTGGACGCTGGAGATCTCCCTGGAAAGCCACAGCGACGAGGTACGGGCGGCCTTTGGTCGTCCCTACAAAAACGCCGACATTGAAAAGACCATGATCTACGCCCTGGAAGCAGGCGTCCGGCGGTTGGACATCTTTTTCATGATCGGCTTGCCCAAGCAGGATTATCAATCGGTCATGGACACGGTAGCCTACAGCGAGCGGCTGATGCACGACCTGGACCCCGGTCCGGAACGCCGACTCATCCCTTTCATCTCACCCCTGGCCCCCTTTTTGGATCCGGGCAGCCCGGTGTTTGAGCACCCGGAGCGATACGGCTACCGCTTCTTCGCCCGCACGCTGGAAGAGCACCGTCGGGCGTTGGTCCAGCCCAGCTGGAAGTACGTCCTCAATTATGAGACCCAATGGCTAAACCGGGATGAGATCGTGGACAGCACCTACGAAGCAGGCCTGCGGCTGAACCGCCTCAAGGCCCGCTACGGCTTGGTCGCGGCGACACAGGCGGAACGGACCGAGGCCCGCATCCGCAAGGCGCGGCGGCTTATCGCCCAGGTGGATGACATCATGAGCATCCAGGACGAGAAACGGCGGGCCAAACTGTTGCGGGCCATCAAACCCCAGGTGGACGATGCCAACCTGTCCACCGTCTGCGACAAATCTGAGCTGAACGTGCCCCTGACCGGCATCAAGATCAATCTGCCCAGGGCAGCGGGCCTGTTCCTGGAACAGGCATTTCACCGCCTGCTGCCCCCGGCAAAGAGTGGTGTGGTGACCAATTGAGCGCAGAAACAACGCCCGATTTCGTCGTCGTCGGCCACGTCTGCCGGGACCTGCTACCCAACGGCCGCTACAGCCTGGGTGGATCGGTATCCTATGCCACGGCTACCGCCCAGCAAATGGGCTATCGGGTAGGCATCGTCACCAGCGCAGGGCCGGAACTGGACCTGGAAACGGCTTTCCCCGGCGCGGAGATCGTTTGTCATCCTTCGCCAGTGACGACGGTTTTTGAAAACATTTATCTCAACGGCGAACGCAAACAGTACCTCCACCAGCAGGCCGAGATCATCACGGCGGAACATATTCCTCTCGCCTGGCGACGTGCGCCGGTGGCCTACATCGGCTCCATTGACCAGGAGATCGCCCCTGATGTCTTTGCCTGCTTTGCCCCCAACGTGCTGCTGGGGGTGATGCCCCAGGGCTTTTTCCGCCGCTGGGATGCAGACGGCCTGGTGCGCTTCACCGCTTGGGAACCGGGTGAGGAGATCCTGCGCTGCATTGATGTTCTGGTCATCAGCGAACAGGATGTGCCCGACCCCGAAGGATTGGCCCGCCGGTGGAACCGCTGGATCGACACCATCGTGATCACCCGCGCAGCCCAAGGGGCAACCGTCTACCGGAACGGCGAACCCTGTCACTACCCCACCCGGCCCGCCCAGGAAGTGGACCCCACCGGCGCAGGAGATGTCTTTTCGGCAGCCTACCTGATCCGTCTCTCCGAGACGGGAGATCCTTGCCTGGCGGCCCACTTTGCCAACACCGTTGCTTCTTTCTCGGTAGAAGGGCGCGGCGTATCCAGCATCCCCTCCCGCCGACGGGTGGAAGAATACCTGGAAGTATGGTTATGATCGGATTGCACGCGGAAGCGGTCGCCGCGCCACGGCACATGCCGTCGGCCTGCGCCGGCGGGAAGAAACCGCCGCCCCTACCGGAAGAACGACCCGAGAGCAGCCGGTGAGGACACTAAATCTAGCGTCTGAAGTGTGACAGACCACAACATGTAGGCGGAGGACTGCCCGGCCCGCAAACTTGACAGAGATATTGAGAATGTTTGGGCTTTATGAAAAGTTATGGTAGAATAACGGCAGAGGGTGACGGCGCAGTGTGCATGTAGAAGGGAGAAATCTGATGGAAGAGCAGATCCAGCAGTTCCTTGAGTACATCACAACGGAAAAAGGCTATTCGGCCAATACCCTGGCTGCCTACCGTAACGATCTATCCCAGTTCCTGGCCTTCGTGCGGCCCCGCGTTTCCTCATGGGAAGAGGTCACGCGCGAGACCATCATGGACTATATCTCGGTGATGAAAGAGGAGCGGGAATACGCCTCCTCCACCGTGGCCCGCAAGGTAGCGGCCATCAAATCCTTCTTCCACTACTTGGTGGATAAGGGCGTGCTTCAAGACGACCCAACGGCCACATTGGATTCGCCCAAAGTCCGCAAACGGCTGCCCAAAGCCATCTCCCAGGAGGACCTGGAACGCCTGCTGAGCGAACCGGCCCGCGACCGGTCGCCCAAAGCCCTGCGAGACCGTGCCTTGCTGGAGATGCTATACGCCACCGGCTTGCGCGTCACCGAAGTCGTGACCCTCAACGTGGACGACGTGAACCTGGCCTCGGCGTCACTGCGGGTAGTGCGGCCCAAAGACGGCAAAGAACGGATCGTGCCCATCCGTGAGCGGGCCATTGAACCGCTGCGCGACTATCTGGAACGAGGGCGCACCGCCCTCCTAAGCCGCCGCAACCCCGATGAACCGGCTCTCTTTTTGAACCATCGCGGCAAGCGACTGACCCGCCAGGGGCTGTGGCTCATCGTCAAACATTATGTGCGGGAAGTGGGCATCCATGAGGAGGTAACTCCCCATACTTTGCGCCATACCTTCGCCGCCAGCCTGCTCGACACCAAAGCCGATCTAGAATACGTCCAGGAGATCCTGGGCCACGCCAGCATCTCGACGACCCAGATCTACACCCAGATTGAGCGCAAAGAGTAACAACCCCACTTCCCACATCCGGTTGGGTGGAGGCAACCATGGGCTATATTGAAAACATCATGGGCGATCAGGAACAGGTGGTCTATCGCACCCACCGTCACATCATCGTCCTCGTGGGGCGGGTGCTCGGTTCCCTCTTTGCCTTTATCGTCTTTGTGGCGGTCGGCCTGGCCCTCTTGCTCCCACCGGAGGGCCGGGAAGGCGATCAAATCCGCTTTTACGTGGGCTTGATCGCCCTGGGCAGCCTGGTGATGCCCCTCTACCTCGTCGTCTCGGCCTGGATCCGGGGGCTGCGCGGTCGGGAGTTTATCGGGGCCATCTGGCGGGCAGCCCTGGCCGGGTTGGCGATCTTGATCGTCGCCTTGCTCCTCATGTTCTCCCCCGGCCTCAAGGCTGTGGGCTGGATCGCCATCGTCCTGGCCGCCATCCCCCTCGTGGAAACGGTGCGTACCGTGGCCGATTGGTTGAACGAACAGTACATCATCACCAACCGACGGGTGGTGGAGGTGCGGGGCATCATCAACAAGCATGTCCGCGATTCGGCCCTGGAAAAGGTCAACGATGTGGACATGACCCAATCCCTGGTGGGCCGTTTGCTGGGCTACGGCACGGTCCAAATCATCACCGGCTCCGACATCGGCGTCAACATGTTCCGACGCATCTCCAACCCCGCACGTTTCAAACGGGAAATGTTGAACGCCAAAGAACGGCTGCACGCTTCCACCAGGATACCGTCCGAAAGTGAAGAAGCATCTATCACGGACCTCATCGCCGAGCTGGACGACCTGCGGCAGAAGGGTGTGCTGACCGAAGAAGAATTCCAGGCGAAAAAGGCAGAACTGCTGGCCAGGCTGTAACCTCCGCGCCGTTCGCCTGTTCCGACAAACGGCATCCTTTGGAGAAACAAATGGGAACCTACTACCGACGAAAAGATTTTGAAAAAGCAGCAGAGTTCATCAGAGCACGGACGGAGCAACAACCCCGCATCGGCCTGATTTTGGGATCGGGATTGAACCCTCTGGCCGAAGCGGTGGAGGCCGATGCAACGATCCCTTACGGCGACATCCCCAATTTCCCTACACCCTCCGTAGAAGGACACCGGGGCCGCCTGCTCGTGGGCCGCTTGGAGGGCGCGTCGGTGATGGTCATGCAGGGCCGGGTCCATTTCTACGAAGGCTATCCCATCCAACAAATCGTCTTCCCGGTGCGGGTGATGCAGGTCATGGGCGTCGAAACACTGATCGTGACCAACGCTGCCGGGGGACTGAACCCCGACTTTCGCCCCGGTGACCTGATGCTCATCTCCGATCACATCAACCTGATGGGCATGACCGGCAACAACCCCCTCTTCGGCCCCAACGATCCCAGCCTGGGGCCGCGCTTCCCCGACATGTCCCGCGCCTACGACCCGGAGCTGCGCCGTATCGCCCGTCGCGTCGCCCAAGAGCACGACCTGCCGCTGCACGAAGGGGTGTACGTCGGACTATCCGGCCCCTCCTTTGAAACGCCCGCCGAGATCCGCTTTCTGCGCCTTATCGGTGCCGATGCCGTGGGCATGTCCACCACGCCGGAGGTGACGGTCGCCCGCCACGGCGGATTGCGGGTGCTGGGCATCTCCGGCATCAGCAACGTCGCCCAACCTACTCCCGACCCGGACCGGGAAACGACTCACGAAGAGGTCCTGGAAGCCGGAAAACTGATCGTCCCCCGCCTGACGACGTTGATCCGGGGGGTGTTGGCCCGGCTCAATGCCCGGTCCTGAACGGCGAAGGTTTCTCCCATGTTTCTCTTGTGCCCTGGATTTTAGTCTCGCCCGTATTGGAGTAATTGATGGAAGAGGTGCGGCAGACTGTTGCGGATTATCAGTGGTGGCTCTACGCCCTTTTGGGCGCATTGCTGATGTTTTACCTGTGGCGTGCGTTGGCCGCCCGGCGGGAAGCAGCCCGCGCGCTTTTCAAGTTGGAACGGGAACAGGCCCAAGGGCGTTACAGCCGCAATGTGTCGGTCATGGTGATCATCCTGATCCTGATGGCCGCCGTGTTCATCTTGAGCAACCCGGTCCTGCCGCCCTTTGCGCCGGAGCCGACCGCCGCTCCGACGCCCACCGAGACGACCGGGCCGCTGGCCGAACCGACGCTCACCTACACCCCTCCGCCGCCGACCATCACCCCCACCCCCCGGCCCACAAAAACACGACGGCCCCGGCCCGCCCGCCCCACCCCCACCTCCGACACCGCGGTCACCCCAACGCCGGCCGTCCACCCGCCCAACTGTCCCAATCCCGGTGTGCGCATCACCGCACCGGGAGTCAACCAGGTCATCCGGGGCAACTTTGCCGTGCGGGGCGTAGCCAACATCGCCAACTTCCAGTACTACAAAATTGAGGTAGGGCAAGGCCCCAACCCCGGCCAATGGACCGTGGTCGGGCAACTGCACTATGCCCCTGTGAACGGCGGCGTGCTGGAAACCTTCAACAGCGGGGCCTACCCTCCCGGCATCTACACCCTGCGCCTGGTCGTCGTAGACCAAACCGGCAACTACCCCGAACCCTGTCGGGTAACGGTCAACGTCCAACGCTGAGCCGGACCAGCCCCTGTGGAAGCAAACACCTCTCCCTCCGCCAAAACCGAAGGAGGTCGCATTGCCCGCTCGGCGGGCATCCTGGCCATGGGGAGCATCGTCAGCCGCCTGCTGGGCCTGATCCGCGAGCAGATCATCGCCTACTTTTTCGGGGCCAGCGGCCTGGTGAGCGCCTTTGGCGTTGCTTCCATCCTGCCCAACATGATCTACGAAATGCTCATCGGCGGGATGCTCAGCGCGGCACTGGTCCCCGTCTTTAGCCAGGTGCGGGAACAGGAGGGAAACGAGGCCCTGTGGGGCCTTTTCAGCCGGGTGATCAGCCTCATCGCCGTCATCCTGGGAGCCATCGTCCTCCTGCTGGAACTGCTGGCCCCCCAGATCGCCTGGTTGATGGGCGGCGGCTTTGGCCCCGAACTGCTGGCCGTCCTGACGCGCATGATCCGCCTCATCGCGCCGGGGGTGATCTTTTTCGGCCTTTCGGGCGTGGTGACCGGCCTGCTCTACACCCTCAAACGCTTTACCTACCCGGCCTTTGGCGCAGCCGTTTTCAACCTGGGGACCATCATCGCCGTCCCCCTGCTGGCCGGTCACATTGACGCTTACAGCCTGACCGTCGGCGTCGTCCTCGGCTCCATCCTGCAACTTTTGATCCAAACGCCGGACCTGCGCGGCGTGCGCCTCCGCTTCCACCTGGACCTGCGCCACCCGGCCTTGCGCCGAATTTTTGTTCTCTACCTGCCCATCGCCTTTGGGTTGCTGGTCAGCAACATCCAGATCATCATTGACCGTCGCTTGGCTTCGGGCACGGGGGAAAGCAGTATCGCTTGGATGCGCGATGCCACCATCCTGATCCAACTGCCTCACGGCCTGGTGGCCGTCGCCATCTCCCTGGCCGTACTGCCCACCCTTTCCCAATTCAGCGCAATGGGCGACGGGGAAGGATTCCGCCGGACGCTGGGGCAGGGGCTGCGGCTGGTGCTCACCCTGATCATCCCGGCCACCCTGGGCTTGCTGGTCCTGGCCGAGCCGCTCATCGGCCTGATCTTTGAGCGGGGCGCATTCACCGCCCAGGATACCTTTTGGACCGCCTGGGCGTTGCGCTACTACCTGCTGGGCTTGGTCTTTGCGTCCATTGATTGGCCTCTGAACTATGCGTTCTACGCCCGGCAAAATACCCTCACCCCCGCCCTGGTCGGCGTGCTGAGCGTGGGCCTCTACCTGGTCGTTGCCCTGCTCCTGGTCGGCCCCTTGGGGATGCTGGGCCTGGTCCTGGCCGATTCGGCCAAGCATTTCGGCCATGCTACGACCATGCTTTTCCTGACCCGGCGGCGGATCGGGAAGCTAAGGGACATGCAACTGGGCATCACGGCGGCCAAAGCTTCCCTGGCCGCTGCAGCAATGGCCGCGGCGATGAGCCTGGCGTTGACCGTCATCGGCCGCTTGGGAATCGGCGGACAGATGGAACGGCTGGTCGCCGTGGGCGCGGCGGGAGGGCTAGGAGCGGCCATTTACCTGGCAATGACCACCTGGCTGCGACTGGAAGAAGTGCGTTTACTCTACGACCAGGTGCGCCGACGAATCGGCAGAGGACAAGACATCGCTCAATAGCGGACGGGCAGCAGGCACGCGAAATTGTCCAGACGCAGCGGTTGTGCTATAATGACCGATGTCTAATTGTGTAGTCCTCATGTTTTTGGAGGAAATATGATGGAAGCATCACAGGCAATCGCCATCCGCAACCGAATCATCGGCATTTTGGTCAAGCGTGCCCGCCTGCGGGCGGGCAAGAGCCAACGGGAATGCGCCGCTTTCTTGGGATGCACACCCTTTACCTTTGGGCAGTACGAAAAAGGACTGAAGGGCTTTTCCCTGCCCCAGTTGGAAGCCCTGGCCTATTTTCTCGACGTTCCCGCCCCGAGCCTTTGGGACGATCAATACCCGGAACCGGCTCCGACCGACACACCGGACCTGCCTATGGAGCAGCTGATGCTCCTGCGCCGCAAAATCCTGGCCGTGCAATTCCGCCAATGCCGTCAGGCTGCGGGCTACACCCAGCGGGAGATCGGCGAACTTTTGGGCCGCTCGGCCCACATCGTCTCTCAATATGAACGGGGCAAACGGGACATCCCTTTGGCCGAATTGGAGATCGTGGCCGAGCAATGCGGCAAAGCACTAGAAGACTTTGTAGACGAAGATACAATTCCTCTCGGCCCGGCCCAACAAGAACGCCAGATGCTGGCACGTCTGAACGAACTGCCCGACGATGTCCGGGCGTTTGTTTTGAACCCGACAAACGCCCTCTACCTGCGGATCGCCATGCTGCTCAGCGTCCTCCAGGCCGACGATCTGCGCCGCATCGCCGAGACGATCCTGGACATTACCTACTAAAATGTCAAAAGCAAATGGCGCAAGAAACAAGGTGAAAGTGAACGACAACGCTGCCCTGTTGGCCGGCAACCTCCGTTGCCTGGAATATTTCCTGGCCCTGCAGGCCCACCGCGAGCCGCAAGGGTTGGCCCAAGAGGCCCTATCCATTCTGCTCCGGGATTTTGGGGCGGTGGCCGGCTCACTGCTTTATGTGGATCAGCCCCCCCTGCATGTGCGCTTGGGCACTCTTCCCGCCCCCGTCACCGCCCATTTGGACCAATGGGAAAAGAGCATCAAGGATCGCATTACCGCCGGGCCGTGGCACATCGCCTCGGAAAAGGCCCTGCCACCCGCCTTGCAGCCCATCGCCCAGACCAACCACATAGCCCTCTATTCCCTCATCCTCAACAAGCAACGGGTTGTCGGCTCCATCGGCCTGATCTTCCCACAAGGGCAGGTTCCCAGCGGCAAGGAACGTCTCCTACTGAGCCTTTTCCTGCGGGCCATCGGCAATGCCGTTCAGATCATCAGCGAGCTGACCATCACCCGAGAACGGCTGAGCCAGCTCAGCCTCTTCTACCAGGTGGCCCAGTCTATGGCCTCCACCCTGGATCTGTCTAAGGTGCTGGACGACACAACACAGCTGGCGACCGCCGTCCTCGATGCCAGCGTCGTGGCCCTGATGCTGGTAGACGAAAAGAACCAAGAACTGGTCTTTGAATATGCCTCCGGCGAGATGGGCCGGATGCTGCGCAAACAACGAACTCCCCTGGGAGAAGGGATCGCCGGCTGGGTCGCGACTCACGGCGAACCGGTGCTGGCCAACAACGCCCGTGAGGATCCGCGCTTTAGCGACAAGGTGGATACACGCACCGGTTTCCTCACCCGTTCTATCGTTTGCGCCCCAATTCAGATAAGGGGCAAAGTGATCGGCGTCCTGGAGGCCCTCAACAAACGCAACGAACAGGGCTTCGACGAAGAGGACCTGCGGCTCATCGTCACCACGGCGAACCAGGCCGCTTTGGCCATCGAGAATGCCCGCCTTTATCAAAGCCTGCGCGACGAGCGGGACCGGATCATCCAGGCCCAGGAGAACGTGCGACGCCAAGTCGCCCGCAACCTGCACGACGGAACCGTCCAGTTCCTTTCGGCGATCTCAATGGGCATCGACCATCTGGAACGACTGCTCAAGGTCAAGCCGGAAGCCGCCCTGGCCGAGCTGGATGCCCTGCGCAAGCTCACCCACCAAGCAACCAGGCAGGCCCGTCTGGCCCTTTTTGAGCTGCGCCCCCTGATCCTGGAGACCCAGGGGTTAGGCCCTGCCCTGGAAGCCTACGTCGAACAGTTGCAAAATAGCGAACCCTTCAACGTCCACCTGGAGATGGAAGGGGAGCTGCCGGAGATGGACAAGTCGGTCGAGGCCACCATCTTTGCCATCGTCCAGGAGGCCGTGACCAACGCGAAAAAACATGCCGACGCCCAGGATGTGTGGCTGCGCCTTTCCGTAGAAGGCGATTGGCTGAAACTGATCATTGAGGACAACGGTAAAGGCTTTGACACGGCAGAAATCGAGGAGAAATATGACCGCCTGGGCAGCATCGGCCTGCTGAACATGCGGGAACGGGCGGAGCTGATTGACGGTCACATCCAAATAGCATCGAACCCCCACCCGCCCAATACGGGTACACGGGTGACCTTGCACGTTCCCATCCGTCTGCCGTCGGGTGGACCCAAACAGTAATCAACGCAGGAGGAAAAGATGGAAGAAGCCAAACGACTGTATGAGCAAGGCATCGACGACTATCGCGCCGGTGAATATGAACAGGCCGTGGAGGCGTTGCGTCGGGCGCGAACTCTCTTTGCCGAAGCGGGCGACCGCAAGGCCGAAGCGGAAGCCCTCAACGACCTGGGTGTCGTGTATATCCAGATGGAGGAGTGGGAACAGGCACAGGAAGCCCTGCAAGAGGCCCTAAGCATCCGCCGGGAATTGGAAGACCGTTCCGGTCAGGGGATCACACTGGGCAACCTGGGCATGTTGTACGAACGCCGGGGAGATGAGGAAGAGGCCGTCAAGCTCTATGAGCAAGCAAGGGACATCTTTGTTGAGCTGGGCGAAAAGGGGAACGAAAAGGCCATCACCCGCCAATTGGACCGATTGCAAAAAGGCTCTTTGTTGGAACGGATAACCGCCCTGTTGGGATTCGGGGCCGGCGACGAAGAGAGCGAAGAGGAAGAAGAAACGGAGTCATGATCGCAAGCCTTCGGGGGAAGGTCACGGCCACCGGCAAAGATTTCGTCATTGTGGACGTGGGCGGCGTGGGATTCCGCGTATTCGTCCCGCAGACCGTCCTCGACGGGTTGGACGGGGTAGGCCGGGACATCACCCTGTTCACCCATCTCCACGTCCGCGAGAACGAACTGAGCCTCTACGGCTGCACCTCCGAAGAGGAGCTGACCCTGTTCCGCCTGCTGCTGGGGGTTTCGGGCATCGGCCCCAAAGTGGCCCTGACCCTTCTTTCCTTTCTGCCCCCCGACCGATTACAAGCCGCCATCGTCCAAGAAGATGTGACGGCCCTGGCCCGCGTGCCGGGCATCGGCCCCAAGACGGCCAAGAAGCTGGTGTTCAACCTAAAGGACAAAGTCGGCGCGGCGGCCCCGGCGGGTGCGCCGCCCGCGCCGACCAAAGCCGATGCCGACCTCATTGCCGCCCTGACCGGCCTGGGCTACAGCCTGGCCGAAGCCCAAGAAGCACTCCGCCATCTGCCCCGCGAGCCGCTGTCCCTGGAGGAAAAGGTCCGGCTGGCGCTGGCCTATTTTGCCGCCTAGCGGCGGATTACCTGCTTCACCCTCTTTCTAAAGGTCCGTCTGTCCAGCAGGACGCGCCTGCCGCAGACCTGGCACTTGAGGCCGATGTCTGCACCGATGCGCACTACTTGCCATTCGTAGCTGCCGCAGGGATGGGGTTTGCGCAGGCGCACCAAGTCACCAACGCGCACATCTTGCGACATGGCATACCCCCCCTCGCAACCGCCCCTGCCTCACCGCAAGGCCGGACGGATCAAGCAGCCGCCTCCTTGGGTTTGGGGCTGCCGGAAAGTTTCTTGGTCTCCCACACGACCAGCAGCGGCACGGCATTGAAAATGGAAGAATAGGTCCCGGAGAGCAACCCCACCAACAAGACGGCCACAAACTGTTTCATCGTTGCCCCACCGAAGAGGAGCAATGCGATCAAGACAAAGATGGCGTTGAGCTGCGTCGCCAGGGAGCGGTGGATCGTCTCCAACAGGCTGCGGTTGACGATGGTTTCATACGGTTCACCCCGCCGCTTGGGGATATTTTCCCGAATGCGGTCAAAGACGACGATGGTATCCTGGACGCTAAAGCCGACCACGGTCAGGATGGCCGTCAGGAAGAGGGCGTCTGCCTCCCAACCCAGGGCCAGGCAAGCGATGGAAAAAAGCCCCACGGCCACCAACAGGTCGTGGATCATGGCGATCACGGCGCAGACGCCGTAGCGAAAGGCGTTGGGGACCTTGCGGAAGGCAAGGACGATGTAGGCGATGATCAAAAAGGCTGCCGTCAGCACCGCCCACGTCGCAGCACGGGTCACCTCGGCGCCGATGGCCGGACCCACCGATTCAAAACGCAGCTCTTCCATCGCGCCAAACTCGTCCTCCAGGGCGGCCATGACATCGCCCTTTTCCTCCGGCGTCATGGGTTTGGCGCGGATCAGGATCGTCTGCTCGTCCGCCGTCGTCTGCACCGTAGAACCGGGAAAGCCCTGTTCGGCCAAGACCCGGCGCACATCGGCCGGCTGTACCGTTTGGTCAAAGTGCAGCTCCATCAACGTACCGCCGGTAAAGTCAATGCCCAAGCGGACCGGAGAGCCGTAATTGACGGTCGAATAGACCATCGCCACAATGCCGGGGATGATGATCAAGGCCGAGAACAAAAAGTACCACTGGCGTTTTTCCACAATGTTGAACATGACAAATCCTCCCTTCACCGCTCCCCGACTATGCGCCTAGCAAGAAGCCTTTGGGGTCCAACTTTTCCCCCAGCCAATCGTACATCAGCCGCATCAAGGTCCGGGTGACGGTGATGGCGGTGAAAATGTTGAGGATCACACCCAGGGCCAGGGTGACGGCAAAACCCCGCACCGCCCCCGCGCCGAAGGTGGAGCCGAAGAAGAAGAGGATGCCGCAGGTGATCAAGGTCGAAATGTTTGAATCGCGGATGGAAGGCCATGCCCGGCTGAACCCGGCCTCAATAGCCGCGCTGACCTTTTTGCCGGCGCGGATCTCCTCCTTCATCCGCTCAAAGACCAGGATGTTGGCGTCCACGGCCATACCGGTCGAAAGGATGAAACCGGTGATGGCCGGCAAGGTCAGGGTGACGCCGGTAAACCCGGCGGTCGCCAATCCAAACGTCCCCAAGAGCAACAGCCCACCCAGCAGCAAGGGCCAGGCATCCTTGCGGTCAATAAAGTAGCTCAGGATCATGAATAAACTGATGATGAGCAGGATCGGCCAACCGGCTTTGTAGACGGCCAGGTTGAGCAGGCCGTAGAGGATGAGGGCCAGGTCCGCCATCAACCCCGGTAAACGGTAGTAGATGAGCATAAAGAGCAAGACGATGATCAACCCCACCGTCCCGGCCCGGATACTGCGCCGCACCGAATCCTGGCCCAGGGTCGGGCCGACGGTCCGCGTCGTCTCCACCCGCAGGGGAACCGGCAACGCACCGTAGCGCAGCTGCACTACCAATTTCTGGGCTTCTTCCAGCGTGAAATCGCCCTGGATGACACCCTGTCCATCGGGAATCGCGCTCTTGACAACCGGACTGGAGATCACCTCTTTGTCCAAAACGATGGAGGCATATTTGCCCACATTCTTGGCGGTGTAATCGGCAAAATATTTGGTCCCTTCATCGTTCAGCTCAAAGGCGATCATAAACTCGTTGGTCTGCTGGTCGCGCTGGACGGCCGCATTTTTCAGGTGAGAACCGGCCAGGATGGTGGCAAACACCTCATCGTCGATCACCGGCCCGGTCGGGGAGATGGGCAATGTGCCCGTGATGGAGCCGGGTTCCACCGTATGGGTCCTGGCCCCCTCCGACCAATAGTGGGGATAGGTGGTTTGGACGATGCTGCCCGGCTGCAGGAAGCGATCTCCGGCGTCGATGAACTCCAACAAGCCCGTCTCCTTGATGGTGGCAATGGCTTGGTCCGGGTCCTCCACGCCCGGTAGCTCAACGATAATGCGGCGGTCGCCCTGGGTTTGGACCAGCGGTTCAACGACGCCCAGGGCGTTAACGCGGCTCTCGATGATCTGGGCGGCCACACCCAGCGAGCCGGGTTCCAATTCCTCACCGGGTGGCAGGTCCGCTTCCAACAGCACCTGAAGCCCGCCCTGCAGGTCCAACCCCTGACGGATGGCAAAATCCCACTGGATCGGCCCCACATGCACGCCCAAATCGGCAGGCAGGCTGATATAGACGACAATCGCCGTCAGCACGAGAATAGCAGCGAACATAACGACATTTCGTGTTCTCATCTTTTCGCGGTTCCTCCCGACGAGCCGTAAGGGTGAATTTCGGGCGCAGGCGCATCACGCCCAAACGGAGCGATTATACTTGATCGCCCGGCTTCTGTCAAACCGACTTGACAGCCTCACCGAAATCGGGTATAATGCCCCCGCCAGTGGGATATAAGCAACGACGGGGAACAGGAGGAGTAGGCGGACCGGCCCTGGCGAACGCGGGCCAGAGCAACCCGTGGTAGGGAGAGGGGTCACCGACTGCAAGCCCCTTGCAGCAGCCATCCGCCGAAGGTCGCCTGGGAGTCGATTGGCCGAACGATCAGTAAGTCAATCCGGGTTGCGCCCGTTACAGCGCCAGAGGGGACAGGGAATCGGTATGACCGTTCCCTGTCAAGCAAGGTGGTACCGCGAAGGCTACGCCCTTTCGTCCTTGTGGATGAAAGGGTTTTTTTGTAGGAGGGAGCTCACCGATCCCCGGTTCACCGTCAAGATGAAAATCTTCGGCGCGAGCCGCCAAGGGCGGTTCCAACCGCGATTGCTACCGGGCCGGGCGTATTCGTGCATTCGTGTATTCGCGCCCGCTTCGTGGACGGCCCGTTTTGGCGGTTCCGGAGATTTGAACCGCAAAGGCGCAAAGGGCGCAAAGGAAAGAAGAAAAAGAGGACCTTCGCGCTCTTGGCGTCTTGGCGGTTCCAACCGCGATTGCCACCGGGCCGGGCGTATTCGCGTCCGCTTCGTGGACGGCCCGCTTGGGCGGTTCCGGGAATTTGAACCGCAAAGGCGCAAAGGAAAGAAGAAAAAGAGGACCTTCGCGCTCTTGGCGTCTTGGCGGTTCCAACCGCGATTGCCACCGGGCCGGGCGTATTCGTGCATTCGTGTATTCGCGCCCGCTTCGTGGACGGCCCGTATTATTTTTCGAGGAAGCAATGGACTGGTGGGAAGTCTATTTCGGCGAATTGTACCTGCGCATGTTTGATACCATCCTGACGCCGGACCGAACGGCCCAGGAGGTCGCCGGGGTGATGACCATGCTGGACTTGCGCCCCGGAACCCGCGTCCTGGACCTGTGCTGCGGCCAGGGCCGTCACGCCGTCCCCCTGGCCCGCGCCGGTTGCCGGGTGGTCGGCCTGGATCGCTCCACCTATCTGCTGCGCCAAGCGCAAAAGGCGGCCCAGAAGGAGGGCGTACAGGTGCACTGGGTGCGGGGCGACATGCGGCACCTCCCCTGGCATGAGCAGTTTGACGCCTGCATCAACCTGTTCACCGCCTTCGGCTATTTCCGGGACGACCGGGACAACGAAGCGGTGCTCCACCAGGTCTACCGGGTCCTTAAGCCGGGCGGCCTGTTCCTGTTGGATGTCAGCAATCGGGATTACTATCTGCTGCGCCTGTGGCCTTCCAGCTGGCGGCGGCGTGGTGCGGCCTTTATCTTGGAAGAGAGCAGTTTCGACCCTCTTACCTGCCGCTTCACGACCACTTTTACCTGGTTGGAAGGGGGGAAGGAGGAAAGCCTGACCCATTCGGTGCGCTACTACACCGCTCCGGAGCTGACCTCCATGCTGGAGCGGGCCGGGTTTACGCCCTTGATCGTCTACGGCGGGTTCGGGGGTGAGCCGTTCACCCTGTCCAGCCGCCGGATGATCATCGTCTCGCGCAAAGATGGATGAATATGACTCTGAATTTTGGATACACCAAAGACACCGAGATCACAGAGAAAACGGAGAGGGGAGCGGAACATGAGCACAAAGATCACGATGGACAAAACCTATGACCCTCACACCACCGAAAAGCGACTCTACGACTGGTGGGAATCGCAGGGCTTTTTCAAGCCGGAGACCATGATCGCCAAAGGGTTGGCCCGTCCCGACGGTCCGGCCTGGTGCATCACCATGCCGCCGCCCAACGTCACCGGCGCGCTGCACCTGGGCCACGCCATGACCGCCGCCGTCGAGGACCTGATGACCCGCTATTACCGCATGAAAGGCTATGAGACCTTGTTCCTGCCCGGCGCCGACCACGCGGGGATCGCCACCCAGAACGTGGTGGAACGGGAACTGCGCAAGCAGGGTCTCAGCCGCCACGACCTGGGCCGCGAGAAATTCGTGGAGAAGGTCTGGGAATGGAAACACATCTACCACGCCCGCATCACCGAGCAGCACAAACGCCTGGGGATCAGCTGCGATTGGGATCGGGATCGCTTTACCCTGGACGAGGGCCTCAGCCGTGCCGTGCGGACCGCCTTTGTGCGCCTCTTCAAAAAGGGCCTCATCTACCGAGATGCGTACCTGGTGAACTGGTGTCCCCGCTGCGAAAGTGCCATCAGCGACCTGGAAGCCATCCCGGAGGAGCACGACAGCCACCTGTGGACCATCCGTTACCCCCTCATCAACGACGATTGGGACGGCCCCCGCCACCCCTGGGGCAGCGGGCGGTGGGCCGAAGGTGCCACCGAATTCATTGAGATGGCCACCACCCGCCCGGAGACGATCCTGGGCGACACGGCGGTTGCCACCCGTGAGGATCACCCCCGCTTTGGGCGATTGGTGGGCCGCACGGCGGTCCTGCCTGCCATCGGGCGACGTATTCCCATCATCGGAGACGAGGCGGTGGACCCCGAATTCGGCACCGGCGCGGTCAAGGTGACGCCGGCCCACGACCCCAAGGACTATGAGATGGGCCTGCGCCACGGCCTGGAAGCACCCACCATCCTGACCGACACGGGCCAGATGAACGAACTGGCCGGACCCTATGCCGGGATGGACCGCTACGAATGCCGCGAGGCCATCATCCGCGATTTTGAAAAAGAGGGGCTGCTGGTCGGCGTCGAACCCTATCGCCACAGCGTGGCCCATTGCCAGCGCTGCGATACGGTCATTGAACCCCGCATCAGTACCCAATGGTTCCTCAACGTGGAGCCGCTGGCCCAGGCGGCCATGGAGGCGGTGCGCAGCGGCGAAACGACCATCATCCCGGAACGGGAGGAGCGACGGTTCTTCCACTGGATGGAGAACATCCGGCCCTGGTGCATCAGCCGCCAGCTGTGGTGGGGCCATCGCATCCCGGTCTGGTACTGCGCCGATTGCGGCGGCCAGACTTGCGAAACAGAGGACCCCACCGCCTGTGCTCACTGCGGCAGCCCCAACATTGAACGCGACCCCGACGTGCTGGATACCTGGTTCAGTTCCGGGCTGTGGCCCTTCAGCACCCTGGGCTGGCCCGACGACACGCACGACATGCGTCGCTTCTACCCGACCGATATGCGCGAAACCGGCTACGACATCCTCTTCTTCTGGGTGGCGCGGGAGATGATGCTGGGGATTGAGATGACCGGCCAGGCCCCCTACAAAACCGTCTACCTCCACGGCCTGGTCCGCGACGAGCACGGCAAAAAGATCTCCAAATCTATGGAGAACATTGAGGAATACGACCCCCTGAACATCATTGAGCGGGTGGGAGCCGACGCCCTGCGCTATACCCTGATGACCAGTTCCACGCCGGGCAACGATATGAACCTGGACCCCCGTCGGCTGGAAGGCGCCCGCAACTTTGCCAACAAGATCTGGAACGCAGCTCGGTTCATCGTCACCAATTTGCCCGCTCCCCAACCCACCAACACACCGGCGGAGAGGGGGAAATTGAAGAACGAGGAGTTGGTGGATCGCTGGATTGTGAGCCGCTTGAACCGGCTCATTGGGGAGGTAACGGCCCTCTTCGATGCGTATCAGTACGGAGAAGCAGGACGGCGGATCAACGACTTTTTGTGGAGCGAATTCTGCGATTGGTACATTGAAGCGTGCAAGATTCGGCTTTACGGCGGGGACGAAGCGGCCAAAGAGACCGCGCGGCAGACGCTGGTCGCGGTGCTGGAACAATCGCTGCGGCTGCTGCACCCCTTTATGCCCTTTGTCACCGAGGAGATTTGGCAACACCTGAAAGCCGCTGCCGGGGGCGACGGTTGGGGAGAAGCATTGATGCTGGCCCCCTGGCCCCAGGCCGATGAGTCGCTGCTGGATGCTCAGGCCGAAGCCGACATGGCCTTGCTCATGGACCTGATCCGTCAGGTGCGCAACGCCCGCGCCGAGTTTGACGTAACACCCGGCAAACGGATCCCGGCCATCATCGTCGGCGGGGCCAAACTGGAGATGCTGGAATCCCAACGCAACCTGCTCTCCTTCCTGGCCCGCTTGGATGAGGCCCGGCTGACCATGACCGCAAGGCTGGAAGAGAAGCCCCAACAGGCCGTGGCCCTGGTCGCCGCCGAGGGGGTGGAAGCCTACCTACCCCTGGCCGGGCTGGTGAACCTGGAGCAGGAGGTCGCCCGGTTGCAAAAAGCCATCGCCGACGCCGAACGACAGATCGCCCACGCGGAGAGGATGCTGGCCAACGAAAACTTTGTGACCAAAGCACCGGAACATGTGGTTCGGCAACAGCGCGACCGCCTGACAGAGCAACAAGAACGCCGCGCCCGCCTGTTGGAGCGGCTCCAAGCACTGCAAGGATGACAAAAGCCGCCCGTGGCGCGGCCCTTCGCGCCACGGGCGGCCCAAGCCCCCCACGGTCCCGTCAGATGCCGGTCGGTTCCGGCTCGGCAGGCTCCGTCGGCTCCTCCAGGACGAGCAAGGCCACCACCCCGCCCAACGATACGATCAACCCGGAAGCGACATAGATCAACCACAGGGCCATAACCTCCCCCAGGGCGGCGGCAACCGCCATGGAAAGAAGCCCTGCCGCCGTTGCCAGCGCGTTCAGCGCACTGCCCACCCGCCCTCGCTTCAAGTCGGGCACGGCCAGCTGCATCATCGTCATCAGAGCCGATTCCGCCGGAACCAAAGCAATACCGAACAACACACCATAGAGCAGCAACAACAAAGGCACATGGAGCAACCGCTGCCCCATGCTCAAGGAGGCGATCTCCCCTTCGAAGCTGAGGCCCGGAATCAGGTCCACCAGGGAAAAAGGTGGCGCGACGCCCATCAAGGCCAAGACGATGCCGATGACGATGACACTCCACCCGGCCAGGGAACGCTTGGAAAACCGGGCGGCAACAACGCCCAAAGCCACACCGCCAAGCACCATGCCGATCCCCTGGGCCGTATCCACCGCACCCAGCCCTTCCGGCCCCAGCCCGTAAGTGCGGCTCATAAACGGAACCCAGATCACGTTGAGTGCGCCGATGCCCAACTGCACCACCGAGAAACTGAGCAAAACCCCTACCATCGTGCGGTTGTTGAACAGATAGGCGATCCCTTCCCGCATCTCGGCCCACACCGCTGCGATCCGGCTCCCCGTCGCTGCGGCACGACCGCCCGTGGTGTGGGGTACAATCATCAGCATCACAAAGGCCGCCGAAACAAAGTAGGAAACCGAATCGACTACAAAAGCCACCTGCGCCCCCCACGCCCCGATGGAAAACCCGGCCAACGCCGGGCCGATGAGGAACCCCGCCGTCTGTACGATCTGCATCAGGCCGTTGGCCGCCAGCAGATCATCCTCGTCTGGCACGATAAGGGGCAACACCGCATTTTGCGCCGGAAAGAAAAAGCGGCTGACACAAGACATCAAAAACCCGACCACATAATAGATCCACACCTGCTCCGGTCTTTGGACCAGCAAAGAAGCCAACACCAACAGGCCGCGCAGCACATCGGCAGCGATCATCGTCCGCTTGCGGTCCCACCGGTCCACAAAAACACCGGCAATCGGCCCCAACACCAACATCGGCAAAGCATTGGAAATGACGGCCAGACCCACCGCCAGGGCCGAGCCGGTCAGCCTCTCAACCATGATGGGAACGGCCAAGAAGTAAAAATAGTCACCGACAAAGGAAACGGTCTGCCCCAACCACAAGACGACGAAGCTACGATTGCGAAAAAGGCGGCCATAGGCCGCCCGGCCTTGTCCCCGATCTTGCATGGCACATCCTTTTCGGCAAACTACAAGAGCCAAACCCTGCGCCCAGGAGCAAGTCCGGCCCTCGCGCGGGTGATTATAGCACAAACGATCAAAAACCACACATCGCCAGAGCGATGTTGAACCGGATTTGGTCGTCCCGTCCGGCTGTGGTATACTGAGGACGGCAGTGCATGGCAAGGAGGTTTGATGAGCGTCGGGCAATTGGTTGATCAAAACACCGGACAGGTCTTTCCCCTAGATCTGGACACCGTGACCCTGGGACGGCATGTGGACAACACCATCGTCCTGGCCGATTCCAAAGTCTCGCGTTTCCACGCCGAAATCTTGATGCAGGGTGGCCGCTGGGTCATCCGCGACCTGGGCAGCGCAAACGGAACCTATGTCAACGGAGAACGGATCAACACCGTGCGCGTCCTCCGGTCGGGGGACGTGATCGGACTGGGCGATACCCTGCTCCGCGTCCAATGGCATATGGCTTCGCCGGAGCAAGATACGCTGGTCGAAAAACTGCCCCCCACGGCCAAAGCCTCTCCGGCCCGCGCCCGCACCCCCTTGTTGCCCATCATCGTCGGGCTGCTTCTGGCCCTGGCTTTGCTCCTGGCCGGGGCCTTGCTGCTCTGGCCGCGCCGACAAAACGGCGGGACCGGCACAACGGCCCCCACCACCCCTCCCACCACCCCGACCGAAGCCGCCATCCTGCCCACAACTGCACCCTTTGGCGACACCCCACTACCCACCGTCGCCGCTCCTACCACAGAGCCAACATTGCCGCCACCCTCGCCCACGGCGACGCCCGCCGTCACCCCCACTCCGGCTCCCACCCCCGTCATCGGCCGCTTTCGCGCCAAAGCGGATACCGTGGAACCGGGAGAATGCACTCGGCTGGAATGGGGTGACGTGCAAGAGGCCCACACCTTGATCCTGAGCGGCGTCGGGCGCGTCAACCTGGAAGGCAAACTGGATGTCTGCCCCGACGAGACCAGATCCTACACCCTGGAAGCGGTGGGACCGGGCGGGACGGTCCGCAAAAGCGTCCGGGTTACGGTCCGGCCCTCTCCCTTGCCCTCCATTGAATTCTTCCGCGCCGTACCGGCGGTGATCGCTCCGGGCGAGTGTGCCCGGCTGGAATGGGGGAAGGTGGATCGGGCCGAATCGGCCACCGTTGAACCGGACATCGGCGGGGTGGGCACGCCGGGTACGGCCACCGTTTGCCCTCAAGAGACGACAACCTATGTGCTCAAAGCGGTCAACGCACAAGGCATCCGCACGGCGGAAACGGTCCTCGTCGTCTCTACCGGCGAAGATCGGCCACCGGTGATCGCCTTTTTCACCGCCAACCCAACCCACATCCGCGCCGGGGAATGTACCGAACTGAGCTGGGGCAAGGTGGATTACGCCGCTTTCGTCTCCATTGACCAGGGCATCGGCGGGGTGGGGACGCCCGGCTCACGGGAAGTCTGTTTGGGCCAAACGACAACCTTCGTCCTGACCGCCATCGGCTTTGGCGGCACGGTCGAAAGCCGGGTGACGGTCCAGGTGACGGAGGGGCAGGCTGCCGATCTACCCGATCTGGTGATAGAATCGATCCTGTTTGAGCCTAACCCTTGCTACCGGGGCAAAAAATGCAAGGTGCAGATCAAAATTCGCAACGACGGAACCCAGGAAGCCGGACATTTCGTCGTGCGTTGGTCGCCCGCCGGGGAGGAAAGCATCCCCGTTGAGTGGGATGTGGACCATCTGGCCGCCGGAGATGCCCAAACCCTCTCTTACCCCTGGATTCCTACCCGTGCCGAAGAAAAGTGGTGGACGTTGGCCGTCGTGGATCTGAACGACGAGGTGGCCGAGATCGCCGAAGGTGCGGCCAACATCCTGGAACAGTGGGTCGCCGTGCAGGAACGGTAGCGTCCCTACTTTGCGGAGCAAGTGCTTCTGATCTCACGCCGCAGACGCCGAGGTTTCCCCCGTACCCCGGCGTCTGCGGCGAAACCGACGGTGAGGGCACACTTGCCCCGGAAGGGCAACGTATCCCCCCTGCATCCCGGTCTAACCAAACCGCTGCAGCAGCTCATAGAGGGCCGCCACGCCGAAATCCAGAGCCTCCACCGGAATCCGCTCGTCGGCGGCGTGGACCAGATGCCAAAAGTCGGCGCCGGGCGGAACCTTCATGGGCAGAAAACCGTAGGTTTGGATGCCCAGCTTGGCAAAGTGACGGCCATCGGTGACGCCGGAGATGAGCAAGGGCGTAGGGACGCCCTCCGGATCGGCCCGGCGCAAGATGTCGCCCAGGGTGTCGAAAAGGCCCATGTCCGGCTCCGGCGGGCCGGGGTCGTGGCGGAGAACCTCTATTCGGACCTCATCACCCAGCAGATCCCGCAGCTCGGCCACCATCGTTTCGGCAGAGAAACCGGGCAGCAAGCGTCCATCCAGATCCACGCTCACCTCGGCAGGGATGACGTTGATTTTGGAGCTGCCGTGCAGGATCGTTGGGCTGACGGTGTTGTGCAGCAGGGGGTCAAAGATGCGGCCCTTTTCCCCCAACATATCCAACGTCCGGTCCGTCAGGGTCGGGCGAAGCAGTTGCCTGAAAAGCAAAGCCTGACTGGCGGGCAAAACCGAGGCGATGCTTTCGATCATCTGACGGGCGATGGGGGTAACATGGACCGGCAGCCGCTTGCGGTCCAGCGTTCGCAACACCTGGGCCAGTTTGGCCATGGCCCCACCGCGCACCGGCATTGAACCGTGCCCTCCCGGCCCCCGAACCGTGACGCGCGTCCAGCAGATCTGCTTTTCGGCAACCATGATGGGGTATAGCTTACGCTCGCCGACATACATGGTAAAGCCCCCCGCCTCGCCGATGGCGTAGCGGATGCCCTTGAACAGGTCGGGGTGCTCCTCCACCAAGAACCCGGCTCCATACTCCCCCCCGGCCTCCTCATCGGCAACCAAAGCCAACACCACGTCGCCCGGCGGGGTCAGACCTTCGGCTTTGGCTTTGAGCAAGGCGGCGACCATCATGGCTACTCCACCCTTCATGTCCAACGTGCCCCGGCCCCAAAGGAAACCGTCGGCAATCTCGGCGGCAAAGGGCGGATGGGTCCATTCCTGGTTTTCGGTGGTGACAACGTCTAGATGGCCGTACATGAGCAGAGGGGGCACATCGCCCCGCCCCGACAGTCGGGTGATAAGGTTGGGGCGGTTCTCGGTACGGGCCAGGATCGTCGTCTTGAACCCGGCCTCGCTCAAGAGCCGATCCAGATAGGCAACGCATTCCGCCTCGTTGCCGGGCGGGTTGGTCGTATCAAACCGGATCAGATCCTGCAATAGCGCGATAGGATGTTGATAGGCAGTCGTAGGGTCCACCATTGCTCCTTCCTCAGAAAATAATGCGGGCCGTCCACGAAGCGGACGCGAATACACGAATGCACGAATGCGCC
>Ga0256914_1000795_pt1 | contig 30507 bp, 30 predicted proteins | sample HulkmetaG_FD_191571 | JGI IMG/M metagenome (GOLD analysis project Ga0256914, IMG submission 191571) | Hydrothermal chimney microbial communities from Main Endeavour vent field at the Juan de Fuca Ridge, Pacific Ocean - Hulk | ecosystem: Environmental > Aquatic > Marine > Hydrothermal vents ... | reverse complement strand
CCACGGAGGTGCGGATGATGGGCAGTCCCAGGGTGACGTTGACGCCGTCTTCAAAGTGAAGCAGCTTGAAGGGAATCAATCCCTGATCATGATACATGGCGACGACGCAGTCATACCGCCCCTGCGCCGCCTGTAAAAAAACGGTATCCGGGGGACAGGGACCGCTCACCTGCCAGCGGCGGGCACACTCCTCAACGGCCGGAGCGATGATCTCCGCCTCTTCGTTACCGAACATACCGGACTCGCCGGCATGGGGATTGAGGGCGGCAACAGCGATACGAGGATTTTTCAACCCAAAGTCGTGCCGCAACGCCCGGGCGGTGATGCCGATCATGCGGCTGACGGCCGAGGAATGGATGAGCCCGGGAACGCGGGCCAGGGGTTCATGGATGGTGACCAGAGTGACGCGCAACCGTTCACCGGCCATCATCATGGCATACTCTCCGGCATCGGTGAGAGCAGCCAGCATCTCCGTGTGTCCCGGATAATCATAACCTGCCAGATTAAGGGCATATTTGCTGATGGGACAGGTAACCATGGCCGCGAGATATCCCCCCCGGACCAGTTTCGCCGCAGCCTCGATATAGCCGGCCATTGCCCGGCCGGTGCGGGCATCGGGCCGTCCCCAGGTAAGTTTTTCGGCGGCCAGAGCGGAGAGATCCAGGACCGGCAGGGTTCCGGCAACCACCTCGTCGCCGGGTTGCCAGGCGACAATGGGGATATCGATGCCCAGCTCTCCGGCCATGCGCCCGAGCACACGGATATCGCCGAGCACCACGGCCTCGACCCGGTCCCGGGGAAGTGAAGCGGTAAAAAACTTGAGGATAATCTCGGGACCGATGCCCACGGGACAACCCATGGTAATACCGACGGGTTCCCTTTGTCCGGATGTGCTCATAGGCCGGTGTCCTTCATCAGGTTGACGGTATTTTTTCGTGTCCTGCTGCGGGACTAGAGCTGGTATTCGAATCCGTCACGGAGCAGTTCGATCACCGGTTTTCCGGGATCGGCAAGAGAGACGGCCACCACATCGAAGCGAACATTGCGCTTCTGCAGCCGGTGCCTTGTGATATAGTCAAGGGCGACCAGGGAAATCTGCCGCTGCTTGGCACGGGTCACCGCCTCCCAGGCGCTGCCGAAACGGTTGCTTTTCCTGGTTTTCACCTCGACAAAGACCAACGTGTCCCCCTCTTCGGCAACAATGTCTATCTCACCATAACGTCGCCGGTAATTCCTGGCAAGAATTCCGTACCCCTGCCGCTGTAAAAAGGCCGCAGCCAGATCTTCGCCCTTCCTGCCAAGCGCTGTTTTGCGTTGTCCTTTCAATTACCGACAAATTCCCGCACACCCTTGAAGGTGCGGCGGTGGATCTCACAGGGACCGTGTTCGGCAATGGCCCGCCGGTGATCGGCGGTGGGATATCCCTGATTTTTGATAAAGTTATACTGGGGAAACAACCGGTGGTACTCAGCCATGATATTGTCGCGCGTCACCTTGGCGACTATGGAAGCGGCGGCTATGGAAGCGCTGAGCGACTCGCCCCTGACCATCGTCTGCTGGGGAATATCAATGGGAATGGGAAACTTTCCATCGACAAGGAGGTAATCCGGATGGAAATGGTGAGAATCATGATGGCGGACCGCCCGTTTCATGGCCAGAAGAGAGGCCTGGAGAATATTGATATTCTCGATTGTCCTTGGAGAGACCATACCGACGCCGATCGGAGCGCCGCACTCCTGGAGATAGGAAAAAAGCTCCCGCCGCCGTTTGGGCGAGAGCTTTTTGGAATCCTTGAACACCCGGTGATCACAGTGGGACGGAAGAATAACACAGCCGGCCACCACCGGACCGGCAAGGGGTCCGCGTCCCGCCTCGTCGACCCCGGCCACCGCCCCATATCCCTGCCGGTGAAGGGCGCGTTCCACGCAAAGGGTATCCCCGTCCGCTGCCGCCGACGCTTGACTGCCCGAAAGTGAGGCCGGCGCCATGATCTCCGCTTATTTGAAACGATTACGTTCCCTGATTCTGGCGGCCTTGCCCCGACGGTCACGCAGATAGTAGAGCCGGGACCGCCGCACCCGTCCCAGGGTAACCACTTCGATCTTCTCGATGCGGGGAGAATGCAGGGCAAAGGTCTTTTCGACTCCGACGCCGTGGGAAATCTTGCGCACGGTGAAAGAGGCATTCATGTTGCCCCTTTTCCGCTTGATGACCACACCTTCGAAAATCTGGATCCTCTCCTTGTTCCCCTCAATAATCCGGATATGTACCTTGACCTTGTCTCCGGGACGAAATTCCGGATGATCAAAACGCATCTGCTCCCGATCAATTCGTTCTAAAATATTCATGCCCATAATTACACGTTTTCGAGGATTTGCCTCAAAGGATGCCTCCGTACCATCCTCCCCATCCGGAGTACTCGGCTCCGTCCGGTTCCTATAAATTATTTGTTCTCTTCGTTCTCGTCCCGGTCGGCCAGCAGCCGATCAAGGATGATTGACGCCGCCGAACGAACCGAGAGGTGATTATACTCTCCCGGTCCGTGCAGCGGCGGTAAAAATCCGTCCACCGATACCAGGGCCTCGGGTGCCAGGCCCCAACCGGTGCCGAAGAGCAGCAGCAGCGGCCTGCGGTCGCTGATCAATCCCCGCACCCGGCCATAGGGAAAAAGAGCATCCGCGGCCCCGGCGCTGGTTGCCAGCACCAGCGGTTTCTCTCCCCATTTTTCCGTTGTCCTTTCCAGGAGTTCCTCCAGATCCGCACAGAGCCCGATGCGGGATAACGCCTCGGAGCGGAGGGGATTGTAAAGGGCTCCATGTCCCCGACGCCAGTGATCGAGAATTTCCCCGACCATCTGTCGCTGCTCCCTGAAAGGAGTAACCAGCCAGTAGGTGTCGATTCCGTAGGTGCGGGCCGCCCTGGCAATATCATGCAGATCGAGGTTGGTGACCGCAGCCCCGATGGTCTCGCCCCGCCGGTTGAGCACCGGATAGTGGACCAGAGCGAGGTCCACAGGCAGGCGGCGTGCATCATCCCGCTTCATTTCCGCTTCCCGCCCGGCACACCTCCCCGTACAGCCCGCTTTCCCGCAGCAGTTTTTCCTCCGCCGCGGTCCAGGAAACAGCGGTGAGGAGCTCGGGGCGTCGTTTCAGGGTTTCCCGCACCGAGGCAAGGAAGCGCCACCTGGCAACAGCGGCGTGATCTCCGGAAAGCAACACATCCGGAACCTCCATACCCCGGAAAACCCGGGGACGGGTGTACTGGGGATGCTTGAGCAGGCCCCGGCTGAAGGTGTCACGCTCCGCCGAATCTCCGCAGCCGAGAACTCCGGGCAACAGCCTGGTGATGGAATCGATGAGCACCATGGCCGCCGGCTCGCCGCCGCTGAGGATGTAATCGCCGATGGATATCTCTTCATCCACCAGGGAGCGGCTTATCCGTTCGTCCACCCCCTCGTACCGACCGCAGATGAGCAGAAGCTGGTCATATTCCCGCAGGCGCAGGGCAGTGGCGTGGCCGTAGGTTTTTCCCCGGGGCGACAGCAAAATCACCCGGGAGCGCCCGTGCCGTCGGCGGGCATTTTCCAGTGCAGCGGCTATGGGTTCCGGCTTCATGACCATGCCCTCGCCGCCGCCGAAAGGCCGGTCATCGGTGGTCCGGTGTTTATCCCGGGCAAAATCACGGATATTGTGGACATGTACCGCTATCCGACCGCCGGCCAGTGCCCGCCGGAGAATTCCCTCCTTGAGTGGAGAGTCGAAAAACTCCGGAAAAATGGTGAGAACGTCGAAAATCACGCATTCATGTCCAGCAGTCCGGGGGGGAGCCGCATGATCACCTCGTTCCGGGTGCGCCTGACCACGAAATCGGCATGAAGGGGAACGAGGTATTCCCGCTCATTGCCGCTGACCGTCAGCACGCCGTGGCCGCCGGTCTCCAGAAATGCGGTCACCTCCCCCAATTCCTCCCCCTCTTCGGTGCTCACCCGCAACCCCATAAAGTCAAGGGGAGACCAGGCGCCGGCGGCACGGGGAGGCAGTTCCCGACGGCGAACCCAGACAAATTCCCCGGCCAGTGCGGCAGCTGCGCTCCTGTCTTCGATCCCGCGGAGTTTCAGCAGGATGAATTTTCCCTGCCGCCTCCATTTTTCTATCCGGTAGCGGCGATGGCCGCGCCGATTATCGTCGCCAAGCCAGATTGCGGTTATGCCGTCAAAGGTGTCGCCGCCGCCGGGAAGCGCTAAAACCTTGACGTCGCCACGTACGCCGTGGGCCCTGGTTATTCTGGCAAGAGGAACAAGATCTCTCACAGCCGATCAAGAGCCGGGGGAGCCGGTTACGACCCCTGCTACTCGATTATTTCCAGCCGCGAGCGCTTGCCCAGTTTCTGGGCCGCCGCCGCCAGAACCGACCGCATGGCCTTGGCGGTACGGCCCTGTTTGCCGATCACCTTGCCGAGATCATCCTTGGCAACCCGCAGGTCGATGATGATGGTGTCATCCTCTTCTCGCTGCATGGTTTCAACGGCGTCGGGATGATCCACCAACCTGCCGGCGATAAAGGCAACCAGCTCTTTCATTCAGCTGCGGCGGGCTGGGCCGCCCCATATTTCTTTATGAGATTCCGCACCGTTGAGGTGGGAAGGGCACCTCTGCCGATCCAGTCGTTGAGTTTGCCGGTATCGAAAGTGATTGCCGCCGGATCCTGCATCGGATCATAGGTCCCGACAATGTCCAGAAATTTTCCATCCCGGCTCGCTTCGGAATCGGCAACGATAATCCGGTAAAACGGTTTCTTTTTTCGTCCCAGTCGGGCAAGTCGAATCCGTACGCCCATGTAACTGCTCCTTGTAATGTTATGTATTTGAGAAAAGGCCCGCCTGCGGGCTCAATCCTTTCCGGGTCATCCCGGCGGAAGGACGCTTTTCAACGGATAAGGCCCTTCGGCAGCTTGCGGCGCCTGCCGCGCATGATCGCCTTGCTGCGAAACTTTTTCATCATCTTCAGCATGGTGGTATAGCTTTTGAGAACCCGGTTGACATCGGTGACCGTGGTTCCCGATCCCCTGGCAATGCGCTTGCGGCGGCCGGCATTGATGATACGGTGATTACGGCGCTCCGCCAGGGTCATGGAGCGGATGATCGCCTCGGTTTTGATGAGCTCCTTTTCATCCGGCTTGGGAGCGTTTTTCATCTGCTTCAGCTTGCCGATGCCGGGCAGCATGTCCATGATCTGCTCAAGGCTTCCCATCTTCTTGATCTGCTGTATCTGATCCAGGAAATCCTCCAGGGTAAAGGCGTTCTTCTGGATCTTGCGGGCGACCCGGCGCGCCTTTTTTTCATCAACAACGGCTTCGGCCTTTTCAATGAGGGTCAGCACATCCCCCATGCCGAGGATCCGCGATGCGGCCCGGTCCGGATGGAATATCTCCAGGGCCTCCATCCCTTCGCCGACCCCGACAAATTTGATCGGCTTTCCGGTTACCTTCTTGATGGAAAGGGCCGCCCCGCCGCGGGCATCACCTTCCATCTTGGTGAGAACAACACCGGTTATTTCCAGATCACTGTTGAACTTGTCGGCAACCGTCACCGCGTCCTGGCCGGTCATGGCATCGGCAACAAAGAGCACCTCGGAAAGGGGCACCGTATTACCGATTTCCCTGAGCTCGGTCATCAGCAGTTCATCAACATGCAGGCGGCCGGCGGTGTCGATGATTACCGTGTCCAGCCCGGAACTTTCCGCCTCGGCCACAGCGCTGCGGCTGATATCCACCGGCTTGTCATCCACGCTGGATGCAAACACCGGCACATCCACCTGCTCTCCCAGGATGCGTAACTGATCGATGGCTGCCGGCCGGTACACATCCGCCGGCACCAGCATGGGCTTACGTCCCTTGGCCTTAAGCATGCGTGCCAGCTTGGCCGCGGTGGTCGTCTTTCCCGAACCCTGGAGACCGGCCAGCATAATAACGACCGGCTGCCGGCCGTCGAGCCGCAGCGGTTCGGCCGCCCCGCCCAGCAGTTCCACCAGCTCGTCATGGACGACTTTGATCACCTGCTGGCCGGGTGAAAGGCTGGAAAGCACCTCCTGTCCGATCGCCTTGCGGGTCACCGCCGCAATGAAATCCTTGACGACCTGAAAGTTGACATCGGCCTCAAGCAGGGCCATGCGCACCTCTCGCATGGCATCCCTGACGTTGTCCTCGGTCAGTGTACCGTGGCCACGGAGTTTTTTGAAAACCCCTTCAAGACGATCCGACAGTTTTTCAAACATTTCGTTAGGCTCGTAATTTGTACCGATGCCCATCCGGAAAGATCCTTCCCGGCAAGACACCGGATGGCAAGATCCCGCTCCCCATCAGCCAACGGACATTGACCGGATCTTTCTCCGGCTCTCCATTTTTCCTGTCACGAACAACCGCAGATCCGGCGTCTGCACCCTAAACTGCGGCGGGAAGCGGGCGAAAGAGCGACCACTCCCGGCAAAGAGGAAAAAAAGAGCGGGAGTTTGTCCCCTTTTGACGGAAAAACAAAAAATCGCGCCCGTTCAGAGCGCTACCCTGCAAAAATAAAAAATAGTGAATTATAATCGGAACGGAAGGCTATGTCAAGTTGGAGTACGGAAGATGCGGTACCTGTGGTCAATTTCGCCGCGGTCCTACCGGCCTGAGGCCGATAAAACGCGACGGACCGGCAAGGCCCTGGACTCGATGATGGAAGCCGGATGGCCCCAATCCGGGTTGCCGTAATCAAAGTCGAAACTGGCAACCTTGGCGCCGCTTTTATCCGAAGCCCAGACACAGCAGCCGGTCAGACCGATGCCGCCGGCTATGTAAAATCTGGACTTCCTCCCGGCCTCAAGATCAAAGAGGGTGGCAAGTTCCTTCTGGGTCGGCAGACGCCAGTCATGGAAACCACCGCCGGTATATTGGCGGCAATAGTCGTCGGCCTCCTTCCAGCTGATATCGTCACCGTTGTCATGCAGCGCCCACATCAGACCGGTGGCGGTATCGATTATCGCATCCCCGCTGTCGACAAACCGTTCTTTCTTCGTATCGGTTACGGTTTCATCGGAGACACTGCCGGCAAAAGCGGGCATCACGACAACAAGGACGAGCAAGACGAGCCACAGGCACGGGCGCGGTACACCGGAAAACGGTACTCTTGCGGATGGTTTCGTTTTCATTATTTCGGATTTTTCTGCATGGATCTTTCTCAAGAGACTCCATCACCTGCGGAAAACCGCCGGGTGACAAAAAAACTCACATCTTATATATTCTAGTCGATTTTCAACCATTGATACACCTTTTTTTCCACCAATGGCGTGCCGCAAAACCAAGATACTGCCGGAAAAGCCTTATCCCCGGATCATTAAATCCCTCTGCTACCGCAAATCCCTTTAGCGATGATCAGGATCACCCCCTCCATATCCCTTGACGAAGGGGAGATATCGTGGCGATTCATCCGGGCGTCGGGACCAGGCGGCCAAAAGGTCAACACCTCCTCATCCGCCGTTCAGCTGCGCTTTGATGTCCGCAATTCCCCTTCTCTTCCCGAAGATGTGCGCTCCCGGCTGATGAAAATGGCTGCCGGGCGTATTTCCTCCCGGGGCATCCTGGTCATTGATGCGCGCACAAGCAGAAACCAGCTTCAAAACCGTCGGGAGGCCCTGGAACGGCTGGTAACCCTGATCAGCCGGGCGGCCCGCAAACCCAAAACCCGTAAACAAACCAGGCCCTCCGCCGCTGCAACCGCCAGACGGCTGGACCGCAAGAGTCGTCACGGCCGACTGAAAAAGCAGCGGGGCCGGATCCGCACCACCGAAGACCACTGATCATCACCAAAAAAACAGGGTCGGCACTGTTCCGGCAGGTCTCCATGGGTTTGCCGTGAAAATTGCTTGCGATTTTTCCGGACAACGTGTATTTATATAGGATTGCTTTTACGATTTTGTTTGTACCGGAGTATATTTTAGACAACCCATCGGCTCCGCCGTTACCGATAAGGAGAAAAAGATCATGGCCCGTAAATGTGAAATCTGTGGAAAAGGTCCGGTAACCGGCAACAATGTCAGCCACGCCCACAACAAAACCCGCCGCCGCTGGATGCCCAACATTCAGAAGGTCCGCACCGTTACCGCAAGCGGCCAGACGGTCAGGGTCACGGCCTGCACGCGCTGTATTCGCTCCGGCGCCATCGTCAAACCCGCCTGATTCTCGCGGCGGAGTTGTTTTTTGGTGTCTCATCCGGGCCGCGGGAAGCGGGGCTTTCACCCCTGATCCCCGCCGGCCGCCACATTTTGTCTGCCGGGTTTTCATCATCGTCGCCGGCTTTTCTTTGGCCACATTACGACATTCCGCAACCAGGATACAGATATGAGCGAGGAAAAAAAGATCCGTTTTCTGCCCTACGAAGAAGCCGTCAAAATCGTGGCGGCCATCCAGGAAGAAGAGGATATCGAACAACCCGACCATCGTATTCTCACCGTCTATAACCACGACGACAAGGAGATCTGCTGGTTCGACTTCGACGAAGTCATGCGGGATGCAGCTCCAAAAAACAAGCATGAGGCCAAGGATGCGGTGGCGGAATACGTCCTGCGTCACATTCCCGACTGGGCCCTGGATATCTAACCACGCTTTCCGTCTTTTGTGCGGACACCCACTTCCGGGTACCGCCCCACCTCCCTCCCGACACCCCGGCTCCACCATTCGCCGGGATCAAAGGACTCTTTTCCCCCTTGCCAACCGCTAGATCATTTCGTACCACTTTTCACCCCAAAAGCTCCCCACTTTACACCCCCGCATTGCCGATTTCCTGGTAAACTTTTTATCTACATGTAATCCAAGTAATAAATAGTCAAACCATCCCCTTTTCATGCTCCAGCCGTCATGCAGCTCTGGCCGTGAACCCTGCGCTGTTTCAGCCCCGCATCATGCTGAACGGGAACTGCTATTGCAATGAATCATTTTTTTATTTCAATCAATTACAGCTTTACTTCTTTTTCCTTGACTCTGTTGCCGCGGTGGTTTAAAAAAGAAGTGAAGTGGTGAAAAGTGGAGCATTTTGGGGTAGAGGACAAAACAGGCAAAAGGACAGCGGGTGAGCGGCACAAAGAAAAAAACAACGGTTGACCGGTTCCGCAGCCGTTCGGAACACACCCTTGATGCCAAGGGCAGGCTCAACATACCCAGCCGTTTCCGCGAGGTATTGAAAAACAGATATACCAACGAACTGGTGCTCACCAACTGGGACAAAAGCATCCGGGCCTATCCCTTGTCCGTATGGGAAAAAATCGAGGACAAACTGCTGGGGGACGGCAAGAGCCAGCTCGGGATGAGCGGTTTCATTCGCTACGTCATCTCCGGCGTCACCCAATGCTCCCTCGACCGCCAGGGACGCATTCTCCTGCCCCTGTCGCTGCGGGCGGAATTCGATATCGAAAAAGAGGTCGTCCTCAACGGCATGCTGGAACACTTCGAAGTCTGGAACAAGACAGCCTGGTTGGCCGAGACACGCAAGACCAGGGAAAACTTCAGAAACTTTGAACCGGGACTTTCCGCCCTCGGCATTCTGTAATCCTGCACCCGGGTAGCCGACCGGCGGGCTCCGGTTTCGGATCAGGGATGAGACGAGTCATGACCACCGGCGGCAAGCAGCAAGAAAACGGAGTAGTCCACCAGCCGGTCCTGCTCCATGAGGTCATCCATCATCTCCGCCCGGTTCCCGGCGGAATCTATGTAGACGGGACCCTGGGTCTCGGCGGTCACACCAGGGCCGTTCTCGAAAGTTCCGCGCCGGACGGACGGGTAATCGGCCTTGAGTGGGATACCCACGCCGCCCGTATCGCCGCCGAACGCTTGGCCGCCTTCGGCTCCCGGGTTCACATCGTCAGCAGCAGCTACGCTGAACTGCCCCGGGTGCTCAGAGAGGAAAACTGCTCCGCTGTGGACGGCCTCCTGCTCGACCTCGGCGTTTCCTCGCTGCAGCTTGACGACGGCCGCCGGGGTTTCAGTTTTCGCTCTGACGCCCCCCTGGACATGCGGATGAACCCGGCGGCAAAAACAACTGCGGCCCAACTCCTGGCACGACTGGACGCGGATGAACTTGCCGACATTTTTTTCTATTACGGCCAGGAGAGGCAGGCAAGGCGGATTGCCGCACACCTTGTCGGGGAAAGGAAAAAGCGGGATATCGCCACCACCGGTCAACTGGCCGACCTGGTGGCCGAGGCGGTGCCGCAGAGATATCATCCGCGCAAAATCCATGTGGCCACCAGGGTATTCCAGGCCTTGCGCATCGCGGTCAACCGTGAGCTGGACAACCTGGAGCGGATCCTGAACAGCGCACCCGCGCTGCTGAAAACAAGAGCCCGGTTTTGCGTGATCACCTTCCATTCACTGGAAGATCGCATTGTCAAAAGGGCCTTCACCGGCAACCCCGGCTATCGGATGATCACCGGCCGGCCGATTGCCCCGGCTCAGGCAGAGAAAAAAAACAATCCGCGATCCCGCAGCGCCAAGCTCAGGGTCGCAGAGGCAACCTAAGTGTTCAAGGAGGATCATCATGTTGTTCAACGTCCAGACAAACTCCTCTCATTATCACGATACCCCAAAAATCCGGCAGCGGGTGACATATGGTCATGCCCGGCCTGAAATATCGCCGCTTTTACAGAAATGGATCGCCATGGCCGTGCTTGCTGTTTTCTCCCTGGCACTGGCAGTCCACCTGTTGATCCAGTGGCGCATCAATGTTGCCGAAGAACGCATCGAAGCAATGCAGAACATCCGGCTGGAAAGGGCAACGGAGAATATCGCCCTGCTGGCCCAACGGAACAAGCTGTCGTCCGAGGAACATATCGCCAAACTGGCCGCCACCAGGTTTCACCTGCTGCCGCCCACAAAAAAACAACTTCGCTGATCAATCCATGCTGCAATCACCCATTGGAAAAAAAACCGGAAAACGGAAACTGCTTTTCCCGGCGGGCATTGTCCTGCTGATCTCGGTCATTGCGGCACTGTTTACGTTTTTTCATCCTCTTCTTCCGCAGCAGCCTCCACCCGGCATCGTCGATACACCTGCCACGACGCCCGGGACCATCGATGCCTTTGACAACTCCCTGAGAGGAGCTATCTACGACCGCCGCTACCGTGAACTCGCGGTGAGTTACCCCCTCTACTCCGTGCGCATCCAGCCGGTGGACATCCGCAATCCAGACAAAACAGCGGCACTGCTCTGCAAACATCTGGGCGGCGAGCCGGACCTGCTTCGCAGTCGCATCCGCGAAAGCCGCCGGCCCTTTACCCTTGCCGAAGGATTGGCCTTTGACCAGGTGGCCCCGCTCATGGAGCGGAAGATCAACGGCGTTGTCTGTACCAAAACAGCGCACCGTTTTTATCCAAACCATGAAATTGGAGCTCATGTTCTGGGTTTCACGGAAGAAAATCTGGGGCTTGCCGGGGTTGAAAGCCGCTTTGACCAGATCCTGCAACCCGGTGTCTACCAGACCGATATTTTGCCCGAGATCAGTTTCGGTGGACGAAAAAGCGCCGGAATCCAGGGAACCGATCTGGTGCTGACCATTGACCTCGACATCGAAAAGATGTTGACCGAACAGCTCGGCAAACTCGTCAATGCCGGGAAGTCCGGCAAGGCTCAGGCCCTGCTGATGGATATCGCAAACGGCGACATCCTCGCCCTGGTCAGCATGCCCTCCTTCAACCCCAACTACTTCTGGCGGGCCGACGATACCCGGCGCAGCAACCGGGTGACGCGGCAGGAGATCGACTGGAATGTCTATCGGGATATTCTGGTCCGGGCCGCGGCCATCGCCGGATCCGGCGAACTGGGAGACAGGCTGCCACCGGCCACGGTAGCAGCCCCGGACTACAACGTTAGCGGTGAGGATATCGCCGGATTCGCCGCTGAAATCGGCCTCTATAATCCCATTGACTGCGACCTGGCCGGCGGCACGGAGAGCGACTACTTCGATGGCGCAGACGCGGCAACCGGGCCCACCAGCGCCCTCAACCTGCTGACCGCCATTGCCGCATTACAAAACGGCGGCCGGGAGATCAGACCGCACCTGTTGGCCGCAGTCCATGATCGGGCCACGGACAGCCTCTTCCCGTACCGGCAACAGAGGGGCGATGGCGTGAACCAGGGCCTCTACCGGACTCTCTCCCCCGCCCTGGGGGTCCGCATGCGGCTGGAACTCTTCCAGCGACGGACATCGAAAGGCACCGGAGCGCTTCTTTACACCAATTCCATCTCCCGGGTGAGCAACCGGGGACTGAGCAGGTATATCATGCAGGATCTGCTCATCTCTCTGTTCCCCGCCGCAGCGCCCCGCTACGCTCTGTTGATCAGCCGCAGCCATGAGATGCTCGAACCCCGCGCCAAAACCCGCAAGCCCTCCTCCATCGCCTGGAACAGGTTCTGTAAAACCGTCCTGACGGCTCTGTCGACATACACCGGCGAGTCAACCGCGGAGGTGGCCGAATTCCCCGCCCATCCGGATACCACCAATTACAATCGTTTCCTCATCGGCAGGAGCATGAGCGTGCCGCCGGAGCCGCAACCTTCTCCCTATGCCGAGTATGTCATGCCGAAGGTCACGGGATTGAGCCTGCGCAAAGGGTTGCAGTTGCTCACCGGCCGCAATCTCTTCATAAGGGTGCGCGGCAGCGGCCGCATCGTCGGCCAGCAGCCGGAAGCGGGAACCAGGCTCCAGGATGTACGGGAGTGTATTCTCAGCCTTGAGCCTCCCAACCGGGAGCGACGGCAAACATAAAAACAGATGATGAACCCCGGCCCCCATGTTGCTTTCAAAACTGCTTGAACATATCCCCCACAGCGTCGACGGTAATGCGGCCGCCTGCGAAATCAGCAGCATTGCCACGGATTCGCGCCGGGTGCAACCCGGTGTGCTGTTCGTTGCCCGCAGGGGACTGCGCACCGACGGCCACCGCTTTGTGGAGGAAGCCGTAAAACGGGGATGCAGCGCAGTGGTGGTGGAGGCTGGAAACGATCCGAATGTGGAGCTGCCCCCTGAGGTCTGCCTGGTGCGGGTTGAGGATTCCCGCCGGGCCCTGGGGCAACTGGCCGCCTGTTTCCACGATTATCCGGGGCGCTCCATGACCATGGTCGCCATCACCGGCACCAACGGCAAGACCACCACCAGCTGGATCATCGAGAACATGCTCATCACCGCCGGAAAAAAACCGGGGGTGATCGGAACGGTGAACTATCGCTACCTGGACCGCGAGGGCGTCAGTCACGAAAAACCGGCTGTTTTCACCACGCCGGAACCGGTGGAACTCCAGGCCCTGTTGCGGGAGATGGCGGACCAGGGGGTGACCCATGTGGTTATGGAGGCCTCGTCCCATGCCCTGGAGCAGGGACGCCTCAACACCCTGTCTTTCGACGTGGCCATCTTCACCAATCTCAGCCGCGATCACCTTGATTACCACCAGGACATGCACAGCTACTTCGAGGTCAAGCACCGACTCTTCACCAGGCACCTGAAGGCGGGAGGCTGTGCGGTGATTCTGGTGGAGTCGCTGCCTGCAGGTCCGGGCCGGGACGCCCGTCCCAACCGCGGCGCCGACCTTGCCGCAGCCCTGCGGACCGATCTCGATCCCAGCTGTCGGATACTGCGCTGCGGCTTTTCCGACTCCTGCGACGTGCGGGTAGTGGATCATGACACCGGAATCACCGGTACCACCTGCACCCTGGAGAGCAGAAGACTCAACTGCCGGGTGGTCTCGCCGCTGGCCGGAGGGTACAACGTGCTCAACCTGCTGGCGGCGGCGGCAACCGGTGTTGCCCTTGACCTGGAACCCGATCTTATCTGCAGCGGGCTGTCCCGTACCGAGAACGTCCCCGGACGCCTGGAAAGAATCAGTCTGCCCTCCTGGAAAAAATCATCACCCCCCTGTCCGCCACGCTCTGTCTTCGTCGACTACGCCCACACTCCGGATGCCCTGGAAAACGTCCTGCAGGCCCTGCGCACCACCGGCAACTCCAGGCTGATCTGCATCTTCGGTTGCGGCGGGGATCGCGATCCGGGCAAAAGACCCCTCATGGGGGAGATATCCGCCCGGCTTGCCGACATTACGGTCATCACCACCGACAACCCCCGCAGCGAAGATCCCGTTGCCATCATCGAGGCCATTGAGGCGGGCATCAGTGATTTCAGTTTTGTCCGGGAGCCGGTGGTGGATCTGCTCACCGACACCGGTCCGAGGCGGAAGGGGTACGGGGTCATCGTTGACCGCCGTGAGGCCATCCACACGGTCTGCAGCCTCTGCCGGGAGGAAGATATCGTTCTCATCGCCGGCAAGGGCCATGAAAAATATCAGATTGTCGGCGAAGAAAAATTCTTTTTCGACGACCGGCTCGAAGCGGAAAACGGTTTACTCGCCTGGACTCTCCCGCATCTGCTGCGCGCAACCGGGGGCAGGGTGGCGGGCACCTCCCGGGCCGTGCACATGCCGGCGGATATCTCAACCGACACCCGCAGCCTCAAACCGGGAGATATCTTTGTGGCACTCAGCGGCGCCAACTTCGACGGTCATGACTATGTGGGCAAGGCCGCCCGTCTCGGCGCCGGAGCCGTTATCGTCAGCCGCTGGCCGGACATGGACTTTCCCGTCCCGGTGATTGTCGTTGACGATCCCCTCAAGGCCCTCGGCGACCTGGCCGCATACCGACGCCGCCTGCTGGCGCCCCGTCTCAAAGTGGCGGCCATCACCGGCAGCAGCGGCAAGACCACGGTCAAGGAGATGACCGCTTCGATCTTCGCTGCCCGCCGGCCGGACTCCGATCCCGGACCTGCCCGGCAGGGAAGACCGCCAAGAGTGCTGAAGACCGCCGGCAACTTCAACAACCTCATCGGCCTGCCCCTGTCGCTGCTGCCGGTCAATGCCGCCCACGATACGGCAATCCTGGAGATGGGGATGAACCGGCCCGGAGAAATCGCCCGTCTCACCGCCATTGCCGATCCCGACCTCGCCCTGATCACCAATATCCAGGACGCCCATCTGGAGGGGCTGGGGAGTATCGAAGGCGTGGCGCACGCCAAAGGTGAACTCTTCCGGGAGTCACGGGCCGACACGGTTTTCGTGGTCAATCTCGACGACGGCCGCGTGCGGCGACTGGCGGAGAAGTATTCCAACAGCCGTATCAGCTTCGCCGCCACCGAGGCCGGCCGCCGCCATCAACCGGATGTCAAGGCCACCCGCATACGGAACATGGGAGTCGAGGGCATGCGTTTCACCCTGCACCTGGGCGCGCTGAAGGAACGGCTCAGCGTCAAGGTCATGGGGGAGCATAACGTCTTCAACTGCACTGCTGCGGCAGCCCTGGCCTATGCCGCCGGTATCGGGCCGGAAACGATCATCAGGGGAATCAGGAACTTTACACCCGCGGAAAAGCGCATGCGCTTTACGGAACTGGTGGGCGGGATCCGGGTGATCGACGACACCTACAATGCCAATCCGGCATCGATGCTGGCTGCCATTTCTGCGGTGGCCGCCTTTGAGAACGACTGCCGCAAGGTCGCTGTTCTCGGCGATATGCTGGAGTTGGGCGGCGCCTCCGAAGAGGCGCACCTGCGGCTGGGACGCCAGGTGGCGGAACACGGTTATGATCTTTTGGTCACCATCGGCACCTTCGCCAACGTCATCGCCCACGGCGCCGCCTCCGGAGGCATGCCCCCGGAGCACATCCACGTCATGGCCGGGCCCGATGAGGTTGTCGATCTCATTGCCGCAATGATCGGCGACAAAACCCTGGCCCGGGGTGACTGGCTGCTGGTCAAAGGCTCCCGGGGCATGCACATGGACCGGATCGTCCGGGCCCTGCCCCACAGCCAAAAGAACAATAATAACTCGTAATTACAAAATAATTAGCACAAACCCGTAACGCCGGATATCTCAGTTGCCATGCTCTATCACCTGCTCTATCCCCTGCATGATCTCATCGGCGGCTTCAACGTGTTTCGCTATATCACGTTCCGCTGTATCGGCAGCGCGGTTACCGGCTTTGTTATTCTTCTCTTCCTGCTGCCACGGCTCATCCGGATGCTGCAGGAATACCAGATCGGCCAGGTGGTCCGCGACGACGGCCCCGCCACTCACCTGAGCAAGAAGGGAGTTCCCACCATGGGCGGCGTCTTCATTCTGGCCGCCCTGACCATCTCCACCCTGTTGTGGGCAAACCTCACCAATTCCTTTGTCTGGCTGCTGCTCTCCGTAACCCTCTTTTTCGGTGTCATCGGCGCCATGGACGATCTCAGGAAGATTCGCGAACAGCACAGCCGCGGGATGAGCGCCCGCAGAAAAATGGTGCTGCAGATCGTCTGCGCCGCCATCGTCGGCCTCTTTCTCTACTTCCACCCGCTTTACGACGGCAAGCTGAGCCTGCCCTTTATCAAACAGTTCCGACCGGATCTGGCCCTCTGGTACATTCCCTTTGCCATTGCCGTCATCGTCGGCGCCTCCAACGCCGTCAACCTCACCGACGGCCTGGATGGTCTGGCCACGGGTCCCATGGTGATCAGCGGCTCGGTCTACGGGATCTTCTCCTATGTGGCGGGCAACGCCATCATGTCCGAATACCTGCAGGTGCCCTTTATTCCGGGCGGCGGGGAGATTGCGGTTTTCTGCAGCGCCCTGGCCGGCAGCTGTCTCGGCTTTCTCTGGTTCAACACCTATCCTGCCCAGGTATTCATGGGAGATGTGGGCTCTCTGGCCCTGGGCGGGGCCTTGGGGGCCGTTTCCATCGTTATCAAACAGGAATTTCTGCTGGCCATCGTCGGCGGTATCTTCGTTATGGAAGCGCTCTCGGTGATTCTGCAGGTGGGATATTTCAAGATCAGCGGCGGCAAGCGCATCTTTCTCATGGCTCCTTTTCACCACCACTTTGAAAAAAAGGGCTGGGAGGAACCAAAGGTCGTGGTGCGCTTCTGGATCGTCTCCGTCATCCTGGGGCTCATTGCCCTGGCAACCTTAAAGCTGCGGTGAGCAAGGTGAAAATCGAGCGGGGTGCATCGGCGGTTGTTCTCGGCCTGGGTCGTTCCGGCCTGGCAGCGGTGCGATTTCTCCGGCACCATGGCGTGCGGGTCGCCGTCTCCGAGGAAAAAAGCCGCGATCAAATCCCACGCGACGATCTTGCCTTTCTGACATCCCGCAACATTGCCCTGGAAACCGGGGGACACAGCACGACATTTTGCTGCAAGGCGGATTTTCTGGTACCGAGTCCCGGCGTTCCCCTGGACACACCGGTTTTTGAGGCGGCCCGCTCCAGGGACATTCCGGTGTTGGGAGAACTGGCCATCATCACGCCGTTTGTCCGGGAACCGATCATCGCGGTCACCGGCACCAACGGCAAAACCACGGTAACCGGTCTCATCGGCGGACTGCTGCGCGCCGACGGCAGAGAGGTCTTTGTGGGCGGCAACATCGGCACTCCGGTATTCGACTACCTGCTCTCACCCTTACGGGCCGATGTTCTGGTACTGGAAGTGAGCAGTTTTCAGCTGGAAATCGCCGGCGGCTTCCGGCCGCATATCGCCCTGTTCCTCAACTTTTCACCCGACCACCTGGACCGTCACGGCTCCATGGAACGCTATCTTGCCGCAAAAAAACGAATCTTTGCCGCCCAGAAAGCGGCGGATATTGCAATTCTCGGCGGCGACGATCCCGTGGTCTCGCGCCTGGAAGTGCCGGCCGGCCATCGGTTGCTTTTCGGCACCGCCTCCCACATGCAGGCTTCGATCAGGGATCTCGAGATCAGGATCACCGGCATTCCCGGGATGGGAGAAAATCAGAAGGCCGAGACCTATCCGCTGTACCGCACGGCCCTGACAAGCTCCGTCAACCGGCTCAACGGTGCGGCCGCCGTACTTGCGGCCCGTTGTCTGGGATGTTCGCCGGCTGCGGTGCGGGCGGGCCTGACCGCCTTCACTCCGCCGCCCAACCGCATGGAAACCGTGGCCCGGATAAACGGGGTGCGCTTCATCAACGACTCAAAGGCCACAAACATCGGCGCCATGCAGGCGGCAATCACGGCTGTCAACGGTCCCGTCGTCCTCATTGCCGGCGGCCTGGACAAGGAGTGCGACTTCTCCTCCCTGCCCGGGGTTGTCAACGGCCGGGTCAAAAACGTCATCCTCATCGGCGAGGCGGCGGAAAAAATGTACACCCAGCTCTCCTCCACGGTCTACACCGAAAAGGCCGACACCCTGGAAGCGGCGGTGCGCATGGCGCACGAAGTGGCTGTCTCCGGCGACACCGTCCTGCTGGCTCCGGGATGCGCCAGTTTCGACATGTTTTCCGGATACGCCCACAGGGGAGAGAGCTTCAGGCAGGCTGTGGCTCTGCTGAAAAGTCAGGAACGAACCGATCACAGGCGGTAAAGCCGATGATCACGGATATGGACACCAACCAATGAAGCCGGGCGAAAACGATAAGATCAATATCATCGTCACCGGCGGCGGAACCGGCGGACATCTTTTCCCGGGTATTGCCGCGGCAGAGGGCTTACGGGAACGACTGCCCGGCTGCAATATCATGTTCATCGGCACCCGGCGTCACCTGGACAAGAGCACCCTGTCCCGCTATCCCTACACCATCGCCACCATCAGCTGTCGGGGGCTCAAGGGCAAAGGGTTGCCGGCGCGCCTCACCGCTTTGCTCCAGTTGCCGCCGGCGGTTGTGTCCGCCGTCGGCCATATCCGCTCCCACCGCTCCGTGCTCGTTTTCGGAGTCGGCGGGTATGTAACCGGTCCGGTTCTGCTGGCGGCGAAACTGCTGGGCATTCCAACCTGCATCCACGAGCAGAATGCCGTTCCGGGTATGGCCAACAGAATGCTCTCCCGCTTTGTGGACAGAATTTTCATTTCCATTCCGGTGGAGGAAAATATCTTTCCATCGAAAAAAACCGTTCTCACCGGCAATCCCGTCCGCCGGGAAATCATTGCAGCCGCCGCCAAACCACGCCCGGACAAAGGAGAAAAACAAACCCTCCTGGTCCTTGGCGGCAGCCAGGGCGCCCATAGTATCAACATGTTGATGATCAAGGCAGCGGGCATGATCAAGAACAACCTGCGCTCACCCTTCTTCATTCTGCACCAGTCCGGCGGCAAGGACCTGGAACAGGTGCGTCGATGTTATCGGGAAATGGGAATTAAGGCCCGGGTGGAAGAATTTTTCCATGACATGGCCGCAGCCTATAGCCAAGCCGACCTGGTGGTCTCCCGGGCCGGGGCGACCACCCTGGCGGAACTGTCGGTAATGGGATTGCCCGCTCTGCTCATTCCTTACCCCTACGCCGCCGACAACCACCAGGAAAAAAACGCCGGGTACTACACTGAAGGAGGCGGGGCAATGCTGCTCAAACAATCGGATTTAACGGGAAAAATACTTGCGACAAATATCATCGCCTGCTTGAAGAATCCGGACAAATTGCATACAATGAGTGATTGCATGAAAGAGCTAGGCCGTCCGGAAGCCACCAAGGTTCTCGTTGATAATTTATTGGAATTAATAAAAATTTAAACTTCGTCAAAAGACAGAAAAAGACTCGACCCAGCCACAAATAAAACTGATGTATAACAAAAACAAACAGATCCACTTTGTCGGCATCGGCGGCATCGGTATGAGTGGTATAGCCGAGTTGCTTCTCAACCTCGGTTACCGGGTCAGCGGCTCGGATCTCCACCAGTCCGAGATTACCAGAAGGCTGGAACGGCTCGGAGCGGTGATCCGCATCGGTCACCGACCGGAATGGTCCGTGGGAGTGGATGTCATGGTCACCTCTTCAGCCATTGCCCCGGACAACCCGGAGGTGGCCACCGCCATGGCCAACCAGGTGCCGGTCATCCAGCGCGCCGAAATGCTGGCCGAACTCATGCGGCTGAAAAAATACGGGATCGGCATCGCCGGCAGCCACGGCAAGACCTCCACCTCTTCCCTGGTTTCCTGGCTGCTCTACAAGGCCGGACTTGATCCCACCGTGGTTGTGGGCGGCAAGGTGGACAGCCTGGGCGGCAATGCCAAGCTGGGTGCCGGAGAATTTCTGGTGGCCGAAGCCGACGAGAGCGACGGCTCTTTCCTCAAACTGGATCCGGTGATCGAGGTGGTGACCAATATCGACCTGGAGCATCTTGACTATTACCGTGACCTGGATCACATCAAGGAGACCTTCCTGCGTTTTATCGACAAAATTCCCTTTTACGGCGCCGCCATCCTCTGTCTTGACGACCATAACATTGTGGATCTGCTACCGAAAATTCGCAAACGGATTATCACCTACGGTCTCACGGAGCAGGCGGATCTCTATGCCGCCGATATCAGGCAGGAGGGGAGGAAGACCCATTACACCGTCCGCTGGGGACGCTTTACCCTTGGAAAAATTACCCTTGCTTCGCCGGGACGCCACAACATTCTCAACAGCCTGGCGGCCATCGGAGTGGGGCTGGAACTTGAGATCGATTTCAAGACCATCGCAGAGGCCCTGCAGAGCTTTGCCGGGGTTCAGCGTCGCATCCAGGTCAAGGGAGAGACGAATTCCGTCACCGTGGTCGACGATTACGGCCATCATCCCACCGAGATCAGGGCCACCCTGGATGCCATGCGCGAAGGCTGGCCCGACCGGCGGCTGGTTGTCGTCTTCCAGCCGCATCGCTACAGCCGGACACAGGCCCTGTTTGACGAATTCAAGACCGCCTTTCACCGGGCCGACCTGCTGATTGTCACCGACATTTACGCCGCCTCCGAATCACCCATAAAAGGAGTTGACGGCGCCTGTCTGGCTGCAGCCATCAGACGCCACGGCCATAAAAACTGCCATTACCGCCCCCGGCTGGAGAGTCTGCACCATGAACTGAAGCCGCTGCTCAGAAAAGGTGACGTGGTTCTCACCCTGGGAGCCGGCAATATCGTCCGCGTCGGTGAAAGGCTGCTGCGGGAGCTGCGGTCGGACCAGGGGGAAACGGCCGCCGGCAGGCAACCGGCGAACCCGGACCGCGAAGAGGTGTTGACAGGATGAATGAAAGCCTGCGCCGCAAATTTCAGGAGTTCCGGAGTGGAAGGGTGAAGTGGGATGTCTCCATGGCATCCTATTCGACGATCCGCGCCGGTGGTCCCGCCGCGGCCCTGGTTACCGCGGAGACTCTCCCCGAGCTGGAGGAACTGTTGCGCTGGCTGGGCGAAAACCGCATCAGCCACCGGCTCATCGGCCGCGGCAGCAACATCCTTGTCCGCGATGACGGATTCGACGGGGTGATTATCCTGCTGGGCAAAGGTTTCCGCACCCTTGAACCCCTCGACTCGGCTCCGGGGACCATCGACCTTCGGGTCGGCGGGGGCTGCTCGCTTGCTGGTCTGCTCAGCTGGTGCCGGGACAACGGTGTCGGCGGCATGGAGTTTATCGCGGGTATTCCCGGCAGCATGGGCGGGGCAATCACCATGAATGCCGGCGCCTGGGGCCGCAGCATGAAAGATGTGGTCCACGGCATCACGGTTGTCGACCAAAGGGGCGAAGTCCACGAAATAGGCCGGCAGCACCTGCGTTTTGCCTACCGCCGGCTGGAGATGCCGCGGGAAATCGCGGATCGGGCCGTGATTGTTGAAGCCCGCCTCTCCCTGTACCCGGAGGAGAAAAAGACCATTCGGCAAACCTGCCAGGCCCATCTGGCCCGCCGCAGGAAAAACCAGCCCCGGGCAGCGGCCAGTGCCGGTTCTTTTTTCAGAAATCCTGCCGGAGATTTCGCCGGTCGTCTCATCGAAGCCGCCGGCCTCAAAGGGCTGCAGCGCGGGGCTGCCATGGTTTCCCGGGATCACGCCAATTTCATCATCAACACCGGCGGGGCCTCGGCCCGGGATATCACCGACCTGGCCGGAGAGGTTCAGGAGCGGGTATTGCGCCACAGCGGCGTACAACTGGAACCGGAAGTGCATATCATATGAAACCGAACTTTCCGCACCGACACAATCTCCGGCGGCAGTGGCGCCCGGAGGATAAGAAAGGCGGGGTCCCGAACGCTCTCCTGAACCGGACCCGGCAACTGCTATCGAGTCTTTCCTCGGCACTGCCGCGCCGCGGGAGGTTCCGGCCCGGCATCTACGATGATCCCGGCGGCCAACGCAACCGCCTGATCAAAAAGACCCTGGCGCGCCTCAGCCTTCTGCTTCTGCTCATCACCCTCTGCTGCGGTGTGGGTGTTGCCGGTTTTCACCTGCTGGGGTATTCCGATATCTTTCGGGTCACCACCGTAACCATCCGGGGCAACCGGATGGTCCGCGATCATCAGATCCGCGAACTCGCCTCCCTGGGAAACACCACCGGGATGCTGCGGATCAACACCGCCCGGCTTGCCGCCGACATTGCCCGCCACCCCTGGATCGATCGGGTGAGCGTTACCCGGCAGTGGCCCTCCACCCTGGCCATCCGGGTTACCGAACACGTTCCCCTGGCCCTGGTCAACAGCGGCGAAGCCGACCGGCAGCGCCTCTTCTACGTGGACCGCTCCGGCCGTCTTTTCGCTCCGGTCATGACCTCCAGGGATGTCGATTTTCCGGTTATCACCGGCACGCCGGAACAGCTGGCTGTCAAAGACGGTAAGATCACCGGAAAATCGGCCGCGGCGGAGGCGCTGCACTTTCTGCGGCTGGCCCGCAAAAGCGTGGTGTTGCCGGTACAGGCCGTTTCGGAGATTCATGTGGACAAAGAGGAGGGGCTCATCGTTTATCTGGTGGAGCGGCCCTTTCCCATCTATCTGGGCGTAAACAATATCAAGCGGAAATTCGACCGCCTGCAGAACATTGTCAGGGATCTTTACCGGCGGCAGGAGTTCGACCGGATCGCCGAGATTCGGATGGAGTATACCGCCGACAAGGTGCTGGTCGCCAAAATCGGGCCCTGATCACCAGCGGCAGGAAAGCGGGAAGGAAGACATCGTGGGAGAAGAACAGGAATTTCGGGAAGAAGGCAGACTGGTTGCCGGAGTGGATATCGGCACCACCAAGATCTGCGTGGTCATCGGCGAGGTTTTTCCCGATGAAATAGAGATCATCGGCGTGGGAACCACGGCTTCAATGGGCCTGAAAAAGGGTGTAATCGTCAACATCGAAAGCACCGTGGAATCCATCCGCAACGCTGTGCGCGAAGCCGAGGACATGGCGGAATGCGATGTGGACACGGTCTATGTCGGTATTGCCGGCAGCCATATCAAGGGATTCAACAGCCCCGGCATCCTGGCCATCAACAACCAGGAAATCACCAACCGGCAGATCGACGAGGTCATCCACGCCGCCCAGACCGTCAAGATCTCCGATAACCAGCGCATCATCCATGTCCTGCCCCAGGAATACATGGTGGATGACCACACCGGCATCCAGAACCCGCTGGGCATGACCGGGGTGCGGCTGGTAACCAACGTCCACATCGTCACCGCCGATATCACCGCCATTCACAATCTCTACACCAGTTGCAACCGTGCCGGACTCCAGGTCAAACAGATCGTCCTGGAATCAGTGGCCTCGGCGCTGACCGTTCTCACCAAGGAGGAAAAGGAGATCGGCGTAGCCCTGGTGGATATCGGCGGCGGCACCACGGATCTTGCCGTCTTTGCCAACGGCACCATCAAGCATACCTGGGAACTGGGGCTTGGCGGCAACAATCTCACCAACGATCTCTCCATCGGCCTGGTAACGCCGCTGCAGGAGGCCGAACGCCTCAAGTATCTCTACGGCGGCGCCCTGTCGGAGATGATCAAGGAAAATCACGTGGTGGAAGTGCCCACCGTGGGCGAACGCCGGCCCCGCAAGGTTTCCCAGCGGGTGCTGGTGGAAATACTGGAAGCGCGCATCGAGGAAATTCTCCAGCTGGTCAACCAAGAACTCATCGACTCCGGCTACAAGGAGCGCATCAACTCCGGCATCGTCATCACCGGAGGTACGGCCCTGCTGGACAATATCACCGAACTCGCCGAACAGATCTTCGATTCTCCGGTGCGCATCGGATATCCCGAGGGGGTAAGCGGTAAAGTCGAGGAAATCGACTCACCCCGCTGCTCCGCCGCCGTGGGCCTGATGCTCTTCGGCAGCAAGGACGAAACCCGGAAACATCAGGGCCCCACCGGCATGATGGGACGGATGGCCAGCTGGCTGAAGAATATTGTTTAGCCCATCACTACTTAATGGTATACTCAGACAAAAAGGACAGAGACTGACATGCAGGGGGAAGACATGCCGTTTAGAATGGCGGAAGAAGAATCGGTAGCGGTTATCAAGGTAATCGGCATCGGTGGCGGCGGCGGCAACGCCATCAACACCATGGTAGACAATAATCTCGAAGGAGTTCAGTTTATTGCTGCAAATACCGATATGCAGGCCCTGGAAAAATCAAAGGCCGATATCCGTCTGCAGCTGGGTCCCGGGATCACCAAGGGAATGGGCGCCGGGGCCAATCCGGAGACCGGCCGGGAAGCGGCCATGGAGAGTTACGACGACATCGCCGAGGTGCTCAAGGGGGCGGACATGGTTTTCATCACCGCCGGCATGGGAGGCGGCACCGGCACGGGAGCCGCTCCGGTGATCGCCAAATTGAGCCGGGAAATAAGCGCCCTCACCGTGGCGGTGGTCACCAAGCCCTTCTACTTCGAGGCCAAAAAACGGATGAAAAACGCCGAACAGGGCTGGGAGGAACTCAAGCAATACGCCGACACCATCATTACCATCCCCAACGACCGGTTGCTCAAGCTGATGCAGACCAACTCCACCCTGGTGGACATGATGCGCCAGGTGGACGATGTTCTTTTGCAGGCCATCAAGGGCATCACCGACCTGATCAATCTCCCCGGTCACATCAACGTCGACTTTGCCGATCTCAAAACGGTAATGAAGGAAGTGGGACCGGCAATCATGGGATCGGGATCGGCCGCCGGAGAGCACCGGGCCGTGGAGGCTGCCAAGCGGGCCATCGACAATCCGCTGCTGGAGGATGTGGGCATAGACGGGGCCAAGGGCATCCTCATCAACATCTCCGCCACCCAGGAGAGCCTCACCATGGCGGAATTCATGGAGGCATCGGCCCTTATCCAGGAAAAGGCGGACGACGAGGCCAACGTCATCATCGGCGCCCTCTTTGACGAGTCCCTGGGTGATGAGCTGCGGGTCACGGTGATTGCCACCGGAATCTCCGGCATCGACGAAACAGAGACCATCTCCGAAATCAACGCGGTGAAACAACGCAAGCAGGAAAAACGCAGCCGCAAGATTTCCGAACCCGCCTTCAAGGACCCGGAGAACGTCCGCTTCGCCCAGCCCAACAAGAAGCCGAAAACCCGTTCCATGCCCATGACCATCTTTGACGACAAGGAACCAAGCGATTGGGACGAACCCGCCTATCTGCGGAAAAAGGCGAACTGAAGCCGACAAAGGCATCCGGGTCCGGCCGGGGCGGTAAAGCCTGGAGCGCCTCCACGCCGCTTGGGGCAGAACTGGGCACGATCCGCAAAAAGTGGACAGACCGCCTGCCCGTTGCCCTTCTCTACCCCAACACCTACCCGGTGGCCGTCTCCAGCCTGGGTTTCCAGCTGGTCTATGCCCTGGCGAACCAGGCGGATGAGATTGTTTGCGAACGTTTTGTTCTGCCCTCCTCCCCCGGTCCCTGCCGTTCCCTGGAGTCGAACCGGCCCCTGGGTGATTTTACCCTGATCCTGGCCTCGGTGAGCTTTGAAGATGACTATCTCCATCTCATCTCTCTGCTGGCCGCGGGTTCCCTTCCCCTTACCGCTGCCCGGCGGCCCCAGGAGATAGGTCCGGGATCGCCCCTGGTCATTTTCGGCGGCGTCGCCCTGCTGATGAATCCGGAACCCCTGGCTCCCTTTGCCGATCTCATGGTCATCGGCGAGGCGGAACCGGTCCTGCCGCAGCTGCTGGCAACCGTTGCCGGGCTCGTTGAGGACGGCAAGAGGCGCAACGACATCCTGGCAACTCTGGCCCATACCCTGCCCGGCTGCTATGCGCCGGGATTCTACTCCTTCAGCTATGGAGCCCGGGGCGAGGTCACCGCCATCCGGGCGGAGGCCGACATGCCGCCTCGCATCCGCAAAACCGCGCTGGGCCGGACGGCCACGGCCGGTTATTCCCGGCTCTTCTCCCCGAGGCCGAACTTGACCTCTTCATGACCGAACTGGGCCGCGGCTGCAGCCGCGGCTGCCGCTTCTGCGCCGCCGGCTTCATCTATCGGCCGCCGCGCCTCTGGAGCGGTCCGGCTATCATCGACGCCCTGCAAAGACGTCCGCAGACCATCGACCGTATCGGCCTCCTGGGCATGGAAATGGCCGAAGACCGGGTCATTGACGAGATCATCGGCTACCTGCGGAACCAGGACTGCTCACTATCCTTTTCCTCCCTGCGGGCGGATCGCATCTCGCCGCCGCTCATCGAACTGCTGGCCGCCTCCCGGATCCGGAGTGTCGCCATCGCTCCGGACGGCTGTTCCGAACGGTTGCGCCGCGTCATCAATAAAAATCTCAGCGAGGAAAAACTGCTGGAGGCCGCGGTTGCCCTGACCACGGCTGGAATCGTCCACCTGAAACTCTACGTCATGGTGGGACTGCCCACGGAAACCCAGGAGGACCTGGCCGAACTGGTGCGATTCATCGGCAGACTCAAGAGAGAAATCGATCCCATTGGCAGGGATCGGGGTCGGCTCACCGAACTCACCCTCTCGGTCAACAGTTTCGTACCCAAGCCGTGGACCCCGTTCCAGTACTGCTCCTACGGCGGCCTTGATCCCGGGGAGGCCCGGGCCGCCGTTAGTTCACAGCCGGCGATCAAGCGTCTGCGGGAACGGATCGGCTACCTGCGCAAACACCTGGGCCGCCTGCCGAACATCCGGTTGAAAACGGACAGGCCGGAGCGGATACTCAGGCAGGCAATCCTGGCCCGGGGGGACAGGCGGTTGGCGCCCGCCTTGATCAAGTGCGCCCTGCGGGGCGGAGTTCTGAAAAAAAGCCTGCACGAAATCGGCCTTACGGCGCACCAATACGCCGTCAGGCCCCGGGACGACGATGAAATCTTTCCCTGGGATATCCTTGACCATCGCATAAATCCCCACTACCTGTATGACGAATATCGCAGGGCGTTTTCGGAAAAATCAACAGCTGCCTGCCGGCCGGACAGGTGCAGGAGCTGCGGCGTCTGCGGGAATGTTAGATAGAGAGTTGCGGCAGCGGCAGGGTGATGGTGACGGTGCATCCCTCTCCGTCGGCTGAGGAAATCTCCACCTGGCCCTGGTGACTCTCGATGATCTGTCGCACAATGGCAAGCCCCAAACCGGTGGAACTCTCTCGGGTGGTGTAAAACGGCTCGAAGATCTTGTTTTTATGCTCGCTGGGAATACCCTGTCCCTGATCGCTGATGGCGATGATCACCGGGCCCCGGCCATCATCCCCTCTACCCTCCCGGGCCGTCACCACCACCTCGCCGGCTCCCGGCTCCATCGCCTCACAGCTGTTCTGCAGCAGTTGGATCAGGGCCGTCTGCAACTGCTGGCGGTCGGCATGGATATCCAAATTTTCCGGAACATTGTTGGTAATACTGCACCCAAGGGGAGCGCCGTGCTTATCCCTCAACCCGCTAGCGACATCCTGCACAAGTGAGTACAGGGAAAACCACTCCAGCCGCGGCGTCGCCGGCCGCGAGAACTGCAGAAAGTCCGAGACCACCGTGGCCATGCGCTGCGCCTCGCGGAAGATAATGGTGGAAAGCTTGGCAACCGTCCCCATATCGGCGGAACTGCGGCCGCTCTCGTGCCGCAGCAGTTCCGCCGATCCGGATATGGCGGCCAGGGGATTTCTGAAATCATGGGCGATGGAGGCGCTCATCTCGCCGATGGTGGCCATTTTTTCAGCCTTGCGCATCTGCTTTTCCAGCCGTTCGATCTTGCTGATATCCTGCAGGGTTATCACCTTGCTGTCGGCACAGTCCGCTTCGGTACAGTCGGGATCCGGGGGGATATTGAGCCGGGAAAAGGAGTATCCCGACCGGATGACCCTGTTATCCTTACGGGTGAGATCGGCCACGGAACGCCCCTGTTTTTCACGGAGCACGATCTCCGGAAAACACCTGCCCAGCCGCCTGCCGATCAGTTCGCCGGCCCGATAGCCGGTGATCCGTTCGGCGGCGTTGTTGACCGAGGTGATGGTATCCGCCTCGTCGATGGTGATGATGCCGGTGGTGATATCATCAAAAATCTGCTTGTATAAAATCGACAACTTGTCCAGCTCGTGGGCGGTGCGCGACAGGGCCCGCTCGGTCTTTCGCAGCCGTTCGGCCAGCATGCCGGCAAGCAGGGCGGTGAGAAAAAAGGTGAGCCCGTAAACCGAAAAGATGTTGAGGGCGGCAAGGGGATTGTCATTGGCCGTAAAACCAGACAAGCGAAAAAAATCAGGAACATATCCGTAATATTCCGCTCCCAGGATGGCCCCGAACAGCAGGGTTGCGGTGGCCGCCGGAGTAAGACCGCCGATCCGATGGAGAATCAGGCCGCCTGCAACAATGGGAAAGATAAAGACCGGCGGAAAAATGGACTGGCTGCAGCCGGTGAAGTAGACGAGAATCGCCGTGAACAGGGTATCGCACTGCAACTGGATGAGCCCGAAACGGCGCAGGCGCAGCACTCTTTTCTGCAGAAAAATCGCCGAAGCGATGGAGTAAAGATAGATGGATATGATAAAGATAATGATCTGGTAGCGGGGCGGCAGGATAATGTCTTGGGAAATAGCGGAAAAGAGAACGGAGATCCCGAGCAGCAGGGTGAAGAGCACCACCCGGATAAAGATAAACCAGAGAATGTGGCGCCGCAGCTGGGCCTCGGAATCCACCAGGGGCCTCAGACCGATGGAAAATTTTTTCAAGTCCATGGAATCCGCCGGAACAGGGATGATCGGCACCACTCAGCGCTTGCCGCCATCAGCCGATATCATACTTTTTAATCTTGTATCTGAGCGAACGAAAGCTGACCTTGAGAAGATCAGCCGCCCGCATCTTGGAGTTGTTGGTCTTTTTCAGGGTGTACTTGATGATCTTTTTCTCCAGGTCGGTGAGGATCTTCTCCAGCCCCTCGCTGAAGAGCTCCTCCTCGCTCTCGGCAGCGGAAAACAGCGGGGCGGGCCGCCCCTGGTCTCCACCGCTGGAACCCTTGCGACGGTGGGCGGAAAGGATCAGGCTCTCCGGAAGAATAATGTTGGAAGATTCAAGGGCGACGCCGCGCTCGATAATATTTTCCAGTTCCCTGACATTACCGGGAAAATCGTACTCCATGAGCACCTCGAGGGCATAGGATGACATTTCACGCACCTCCTTATCCAGCAGGCGGGAGTACTTTTTGAGGAAATGATCCACCAGCAGGGGGACATCTCCCTTACGTTCGCGCAGGGGCGGCACCCGGATGGGGACCACGGCCAGCCGGTAATAGAGATCCTCCCGGAAGAGACCGGCGATAATTTCCTCCTCAAGGTTACGGTTGGTTGCGGCTATGATCCGGACATTCACCTTCCTGGTTTCCGTGCCGCCCACCGGCATGAACTCCCTTTCCTGTAAAACCCGGAGCAGCTTGGTCTGGATAATGGGCGTCAGTTCACCGATCTCGTCCAGAAAGGCGGTGCCGCCGTCGGCAAGCTGGAAAAGCCCCGGCTTGTCGGCCACCGCACCGGTAAAGGCGCCCTTGACATGGCCGAAGAGTTCACTTTCCAGCAGATTTTCCGGAATGGCGCTGCAGGTGATGGGTACAAAGGGCTTGCCGCTCACCCGGCTGTGTTCGTGGATGGCCTTGGCCACCAGCTCCTTGCCGGTACCGGATTCTCCACCGATGAGCACGTTGGCGGGAGTCGGAGCAATGCGTCTGATGAGGTCGAAGATCTTCTCCATCTCCGGGCTCTGACCGATAATGCCGGAAAAGACTCCGCTGAATCCCTGCTCCGTCTGCTGATTGCGGCGTTGGGTCGCAGACCGGATTACTCCTTTGATCTCATCGACATTAAAGGGTTTGGTGATGTAGTCAAAGGCATCGTTTTTCATTGCGGTCACCGCATCCTCGGGCGAGGCAAAGGCGGTGATCATGATGACCGGCAGCTCGGGCTGCTGTTTCTTGAGCTCGGCAAGCAGTTCCAGACCGTCCATACCGGGCATGCGGATATCGGAAATTACCAGGTCAAAATCCTGCTCATCGGCCATCTGCAGGGCAGTCCGACCATCGGCGGCCGTATTTATCTGAAAGCCCTCTTTCTCAAGCAGGATTTTGAGAAACTCCCGCATGCTCTGTTCGTCATCAACTACAAGAATGGCAGCCATAGAAACAATTTGGAAAAGGATTGGAAAGAAACTCCCGGCCGGATATGACAACAACCGCGCACACCCTGAATTTTCTTTCGGATTCAGCAAATAGTTCGGCCATTAAAATATCCGTGATTTTTTTGTCAATATATGACGGAAT